>Ga0182015_10002805_pt1 | contig 20396 bp, 31 predicted proteins | sample 712P3MmetaG_FD_120478 | JGI IMG/M metagenome (GOLD analysis project Ga0182015, IMG submission 120478) | Permafrost microbial communities from Stordalen Mire, Sweden - 712P3M metaG | ecosystem: Environmental > Terrestrial > Soil > Wetlands > Permafrost | place: Sweden: Stordalen | collected...
AAGCGGACATTCAGGCTGTCAGCCGCTCATCCGGCCCCTTTGCAACTAAAGCAGCAGCGAATACTCTCACGGCGGAACTGATGGGAGGGCGCATCATGGCGGCAGTCAATGAGGTGGGCCGTCTGATTGTCATCACATTTGTCGTTGGAATCCTTGCGTCCTCCGCGGCGAGCACACCAGCACATGCCCAAGCCGGCTCGACCGGCGGTACGATCGGTAAAACCGATAAATCGCTGTCCGGCGGTAAGTCTGTGTCCGACGATGACGCATCCGACGTCGATGGAACGAAGGCACATCACACGCGCTCCGTCAGACGAAGTTCGCATGAGACAGGCCTGCGAAGGTCGCACGAAGGCGGCGACAGTATTTGCGCGCATGTGCGATCGGCAGTGCGGGCTGCGACTGCGGCGGGCCTCGACAATGGGGTTGGGCTGATCGCGGCCGCGCGGGCACAATGCGGGGGTTGAGCGCCACAAAACGACGAGTGCCCTAGACGTTCCTCTGGATGGGTACAGAGCGCAGGCAACAGAGCTTCAGGTTCGCTCGCCACCTTCACTTCCCGAACGATCCTGCCCGTGTCATCCACAATGCAGACGCTCGTCTCCTTGACTGAAATATCCCAGCAAAATGGTCCATGCTGCGCTTCTCCTTCTGATGCTTGAGGCCGTACACACGGACCTCGTTTCACCATCAGCCTGAAGCGCAGCACCTAAAATCTTTAGCTATCCACAAGATCGTCGGCCGATTATCCCATCTTTAGCCCCGAAAGTTGCCGCCGCAGTCGCCCATTCTTGTGACCGTAGGGGCCACCCGCGAACTCATGCAAGCCAAAAACGAAACGCGGAGACCTTCGCTATTCAGCGATCGGCGACGTTACCCCGGTTGCGCATTTCTGAGTGGCGTTTGATCGAGATCAAAGCCGAATGCACTCCGAAGCATTATTCTGTAAGGTGCTTCTCAATCTCATAAAGCGGTTGCTTGGTTAAATCCTTGCCGACCTCGGCGAGGAGGCGAGCTTTGACGTCACCGTGCAAATCGTGACGCAAATCGGCCAAGGTCCGGGGCGGCGCCGCGATGATTAATGCCTTCACGTCTTGCTCGCGCACCAACTTCTCAAGCGCGGCCGATACCGCGCGCACGAACTTGTGCTGCTCAAGGTGATGCCAATCGGTCGACTCGACGGCGCTACGCCCGGGACCCATGCTGGAGAAACTGCGGCCTGGTCTCTCAGAGCCCTGCTCATGAGTCGCCGGATTTGTATCGACGAACACTCGTTCAGTCCGGAGGTTGGGAAATTTCTCGTCACCACGATTACGCAAAAATAGCGCCTTGCGCCCATCACCGATGAACACAATCGCGTCGTGTGGAATTTGAATCTTGGTCATGGCTCCTCCATGTCTTAGGGTATATAAGTGATGTTACGCGAAGGGCCAGGAGCGGTATGCACGCTCGTTTCTTGATCCGCAGTATAAAAGAGAATGGCTGCAACCTTTTCGACCAGGCCGGCATTGTCTTGAGCACGCCGCTTTTGAGTTCTAGCTTGGCAGAAGCTATCGTTCTCACCGGTTCGTGAAAAAATCCTCTATGCCACAACGAGACATGCTTCTTTGAGCCAAGGGCTGTGGCACTCGTGGATTGTCGTTAGGGAATTCGCGGTTACTGAAAGATTGTCATGCAAATCCCATTGCAAGTGACTTTTGAAGGGTGCGATCCGTCGGAGCCTGCGCGCGCTGCGATCGAACGCGAAGTGGAGCGGCTGGAAAAGCACAATCGCCACATCATTGGATGCTACGTAACAGTGATTGGACCTAGTCACAAACACCATCACGGCACCGGCTTCCATGTCCACATCTCGCTTACCGTTCCGCCGCACGAAGGCGTCATAGTCAATCACGCGTCGTCTGACGACAAACGGTCAGAACATATTGAGGTGGCGGTCAAAGACGCTTTCGCCGCCGCCCGACGCCAACTCGATGATCTCGCGAAGCGAAGTTAGGCTTCATCATAATTATCTCGAAGACATTGGTTGCTGCGATGCACAACTCATGAAGAAACGCGATTTTCTTAATCAGTTGCCGGCGGGACTAGTTCCAAGTGCCCAGCACGAGAGCTTTCCCTTCACACGGGAGAGGTCGTAGGTTCAATCCCTACAGCGCCCACCATTTAACTTGCTGATTTATATAGACGACTAAATTTTGCGGTCGTGACCTAACTTTCCACGCCCATGATACGGCCCACGAAATAGCTCCTTTTGTCGCCGCCAGAAGTACGCCATCCGCCTAGCTTGTATGGCGCCCCCATGAGATTAGAGCCCAGACGCGTTCGTGGAAATAATACAAGGCAATTTTGGTAAACACTTCGGTCCCGGCAATTGATACGGCTAAGGCTGCTCTACCGGTAACGATGAAACTGATTACGAAGGTGTCCATCGAGCCTACGATTCTCCAACTGATAGCCTTAGCCAACGAACGATGATGCGCCTCGAATCCACGGAGCCAATGCATTTAACACATCCTTCTTTAGTCTCCGGGTTTCTACCATGGCCGAACCTCACGTCGTATCCGCCCTTAGAGCCAAGCGTGCCGAAATCAGCGGCCACGTTCATGACCTCGAACGCAAGCTTGCGCGGCATCGGGCTAGCCTCTGCGCAACCTCCGGGCGCGGGCACAGGCAGGGGTTTCACTCGCCGATCATCCTGTGTGACCGCATTTTGCCCTTGGTGGCCTTCTCCTCCGCACGCCTAGGCCAAGCGTGCAACGGGAGAGGTATGCCATGGGCACCCTTGAACCGATTGCACTGTCGCCGCGCGACGCCGCGCAATTCCTTTCAATCAGCAAGCGCACTCTGTCGCGCTTGATCGCTCGCCGCAAAATCGTCGCCCGCAAGGACGGCGTGAGAACGCTGGTCGATGTGGCGTCGCTCAAAGCCTACTATGAAGTATTGCCACTGAAAACCGATGAGCTATCGCTGAACCTTGGTGACGTAAGGGGTCAGGCGGCAGCGGCTTGAGCTTGCGGTCTGACGACCTCGATTCCGTCGGTGAACCTTATACCGAGAATTATTTTAGGCAACTGGTTGTGACCATCGAGGCGACGCCAGCTTTTCTCGGCGGCACGGCGAGCTTGAAGATCATGGCGAGCGCGGTCTTGTTCGAGAGACATCCTTTGGAGCGCACCGTTCGGTGGCGAACTGTCGCGAACGAGCTTTCGATGGGGTTGGTTGTGCGCAAATGCTTCCAGTGCTCCACCGGGAAGTCGTAGAAGGCAAGCAGAGCGCATCGCGATCTTTGATCAAGCACTCGACAGCTTTGTCGTATTTGACGCTCCAGGTTTTGACGAAGGCGTCGAACGCCACGAGTGCATCCTTCTTGGTCTCGGCCATCCAGATCTCCTGGAGCGCACGCTTGGCTTTCGATTGCTGGCTCTTTGGCAGCTTGTCGAAGCTTTTTCCGCTGGCGAGCCAGATGAACGAACGGACACAGTACATTATCGACGAAATGAACGCGGCGGCTGATCGGCAGCAGAGCAACTCCTATTCGGCCGCCGATTTGGGAGGAACATCGAGGCGCTGTATGTCGGCAAAGCAAACAAGCTGCATTGGCGAGTGAAAGATCAGCTTAAAAATCTGCCGCTCATGATGCATCTAAACAATGCGAAAATCGGAAAGCGCGTCGTGTTCACCGGGAGGTTTCGGCCTAAGCCGGGGCAACGAGAGGAAAAATGTCTGCCTCTCTTGGAGCGCGCTTTGATCCGATACTTTCTCTCAGAGGGGCACGATCTCGTAAACAAGCAAGGAAGGCGTTTAAAGAATCACGAAATTGCGTCCACGAAACCCAGACGGCTGGTGCCGCCCCTAATGTTCGTGGATCGGTGATGGGCCGTAACGTGAAGGTTTGGCGGTCGGCAGTCCGATGAAGGCCGATCAACCTGGAGTTGTTGCAAACGTCAATCTTGTTCGCCGTATCTTTCGTACACAGCCGCAGCGATGAACTTCTTTCGTCCCTCGCTAGTCGATTTGACGCCCTGTCTGGCACACCAGTCCGAGAACGTGTCGGGATCAACGCGAACGCGCAGGACGACGTGTCCGTACGAAATAAGGCCCCGTTCCATTTCCTCAGCAATCTTCAGCCACTCCTTCCATGTGCGTGGCATCTTGTTGCCGTCGTCAAAAATGCTTAGCAGAGCCGGGTAGTCACCTTCGTCGATCCAATAGACTCCGACCGCTGGAGGCAGCGTGTTCTCTCTGCTTGTCATGTCGATCTTCGGTTCCAGGGTTGCGTGGTGCCTATCACAAAGCAGCAGGATCAATCAGTGTCGCATCCTCATCTGGCGCACGCGAACTGTTCACGCGCTTCGACACCGGCCATCGTTGCAATAGTTCGTTAGCGGCGTGCTTGAGCAATTCCGGCCCGGTACTGCCGTCGAGCCATGACGCAAAATCCCCTTCGGCCAGCAGCACGGGCATCCGGTCGTGCACCTCCGCGACAAACTTATTTGGCTCGGTAATAATCATGGTGCACGACTTGAGCGTTTCACCGCTCTCATTGTCGCGCCCACACATCCCATAGACCGGCGACCGTCAGGGCAGGCGAGCCGTCGCGCGCCGTGAAGTAATAGGGCTGTTTGCCGCCCGTGGTGTCGTGCCATTCGTAATAACCCGATACCGGAATGAGGCAGCGGGTGCGCCTGAACGCGGAACGAAAGAACGGCTTGTCGGCCACTGTCTCGGCTAGCGCATTGAACGTCGCCAGCTTCAATTCTTTGAGCGGCTTCGACCACCACGACGGCACAAGGCCCCACCGCATCGGCACGAGCCTCCACTCTCCCCCATTACCGATGATCGTGTCAATCGTCGTGGTCGGGCAGACGTTGTAGCGCGAGCGCGTGTTCACGGGCGGCTGATCGAGCGTGAGCCGGTAGAGTCGGACGATTTCTTCCCAGGTTAGTTTGTAGGTGGAGCGGCCGCACATCGACTTAATATAGCCTTTTAGCAGTGCCAGCGCTCGGGCCATGCCTGCGCTTCCCCCGGCGCCAGTCTGGTCTATGGACGGTAATGCGAAGTCTGTGAACGCCATTAAGGTCGAGTCTCGACCAGCGCGGCTTTTACGCCGAAAGATCGCCAGAGCCTCATAGGACAAAAATGGAAAAAGAGATAACCCCGAGAAATGAACCGGAGATTCTACGAGCAAAAGGTCGAATGTTTGCGACATGGTGCAATGAAAATGCCCGCAAACCCTACGGCAAGAAAATTCACATAGCTCTTGAACTTGCCCAGCAAGCGTACGAGGTGTGCGGCCTTTCCTACCAAGAGGGTCTTAACGCAATAGACCGATTTCCACCTGATAGGTTCACTTGGATTTGCGATGATGGGGGCGATGCCAAAGAGTGCGTGAAGGTCCGCGACGATCAAACTGGCATTGTTGTCACTTGGCCGCATTGGCGCGGCTGATTTTAGGGAAGCGCCCGCAACTTGGTAGGCGACCCGATCCCCCGCGGCTGGCGCAGGCGGCTGTCCGCGCTGCAGCCGCTGCAGCACTCAAATTGGTACCAAAACTTCCACTCATAGCCGGAGGCAAGTCATTCGGCGGTCGAATGACGTCGCAGGCCCAGGCAAAGGCACCGCTGGAAAACGTGCGAGGGTTGGCGTTCTTGGGATTTCCACTGCATCCGGCCGGACGCCCCTCGCATGACCGCGCCGAGCACCTGTTCGACGTTAAAATTCCAATGCTGTTCATACAAGGCACACGCTGGCATCGCTCGACGAACTTCGACCGGTTTGCAAAAAGCTTGGCAAGCTTGCAACGCTCAAAGTGCTTGCGGACGCCATCGGCGGAATGTCGATCAAGGAGCTTGGCTCTCCCTGATCCAATTAGCATGACTACATTGACACTGATCGTTCGAGTAGTCCCAGCGATCAAGGCTGAAAGGGGCCGAGAAGGTTCTCGGTCATCATATGGAGGTTAATGCCAAGGAGAAAATCATGACGCGCATCTCGACATTCTGTGTTGTGAGCAGCACGCTGGCAATGGTTGGGACCGTCGCAGTTTTAGGACTCACCGCGAGTGCCGCGGCTCAGGCTTATCCATCGCGGCCGATCACGATGATCGTACCATTCGCCGCCGGGGGTCCCACCGACGCTGTAGCGCGCGTGATTTCTGACGTCATGACTCGTTCACTTGGAAATAACATTGTTATCGAGAATGTCACCGGCGCGTCCGGCAGCATCGGCGTCGGCCGTGTCGCGCACGCCGCGGGAGACGGCTACACGCTCCTGCTCGGCCTCTGGAGTACGAATGTCAACAACGGCGCGATTTACGATCTACCCTACGATCTGCTGAAGGACTTCGAGCCGATCGCGCTGTTGCCGAACAACCCGATGCTTGTCGTCAGCAACAATGCCGTTCCAGCCAAGAGTCTAAAGGACCTCATCGCCTGGGCCAAGGCAAGTCCGACCCCGGTTACGGCAGGCACCGCAGGCGCCGGTTCGGGCACGCATGTCGCCGGCGTCTACTTCGAGAAGCTTACCGGTGCGCATCTTCAGTTCGTGCCGTATGGCGGCACTGGCCCGGCGCTCCGCGATCTCATTGCCGGACACATCGATATGATTATCGACCAGGTGTCAAATTCCATGCAGGAAGTTCGTGAGGGTCAGATCAGGGCCTATGCGGTCACTGCCAAGACGCGCTTGGCCGCGGCGTTGGATATACCTACGGTCGACGAAGCCGGATTGCCGGGCCTCTACATCAATACCTGGTATGGCATGTGGGCGCCCGCGGGGACCCCGCACGACATCATCGCCAAGATCAATCGTGCTGTGGTGGCTGCCTTAGCCGATTCTAATGTGTGCAAGCGCTTTGCCTATATGGGCCTCGAGGTTCCGCCGCCCGAGCAACAGACGCCCGAAGCGCTTGGGATGCTTCAGCGCGCCGAAATCGAGAAATGGTGGCCGATCATCAAGGCGTCCGGCATCAAGGCAGAATGAGTTAAACAGGTAATGAGGCTGACTTCCGGAGTCGGCCCGTTGCGGGCTGCCGGAGTAATCGACGGTCAAACGCTCGTCACTGTCCCCGCTGCAACGATGCCCGCTTCTGGCCCTTAACAGACGCGTTAGTCGGCGACACCCGCGGCTTTATGCGGCCCGGACGCCAGCAATAAATTTGTCGACCTGGACCCGAAGCTCGTCTGATTGACGAGACAGTTGTCCGGCCGCTTCAAGAACTTGATTGGCTTCAACCTTGTTGCTTCCGGAGGCCTGCTCAACGGCTGCGATCGCCTGCGTCACGTCCATGGCGCTGTTTGATGCTTGCTGCGCGCCCTGCGCGATCTCGCGAGTCGCTGCTCTTTGTTGCGCCATGGCGGAGGCAACGTCTGTGGCGATCTCGTTCATTTCCCCAATTGTCGCAACAATCTCCTCAATTGCTGAGACGACGTTTCCAGTAACCGATTGAATTCTTATAATTTGGGTTTCAATTTCCTCGGTAGCATTCCGCGTTTGTGTAGCGAGAGATTTAACTTCACCAGCAACCACGGCGAAGCCGCGGCCGGCCTGACCAGCTCGCGCCGCCTCAATGCTCGCATTAAGAGCGAGAAGGTTGGTTTGCTGCGCGATTTGCCTGATCAGACTGGTCACATCGCCAATATCTTTCGCGTCGGCAAGCAGCGCCTGCACCGTCTCATTGGTTCGATTGGCATCTGCCGCCGCTTTGATCGCAATGGTTGATGAACGAGCCGCTCGAGCGCCAATCTCTTCAATTGATATTAAAAGTTCTTCGGTGGCGCTCGCTACCATTTGAGCATTCACGTTCGCCTCTTGAGCCGCGAACTTTACGCTTGTTGACTTTTGATCGGTCTGCTCAGTGCTCGCGAACATCGTCTCAGCGCTTTCTTTTAAATTTGCGGCGGCAGATGAAAGCGTGGAAGTCAGCGCGCTAGCCGCGGCTTCAAATTGTGAGTTGATCGTCTCGATGGCGGTAGCTCGCTGTTCTTTTGCTTGTCTCTCGACCTTGCTTTGATCGGCAAGCTCGTTGGCTAGAATCTTGTTATCCTTAAATATCTGCACAGCCTGGGCCATGGCGCCAATTTCGTCGCGGCGCGTAGCATGCGGGATTTCGATATCAGTTCTTCCGGCCGCAACTTCGCGCATGATAGCCGTGGTTTGACTGATCGGACGGGCAATTCCTCTCCCTATAAGCAGGGCCAACGTCACGCCAAAAAAGATTGCCACTGCTGATGTGAGTAATTCCAGGTGACGGGATGACGACACAGCGATTTGCATCCCCCCGACAGTGCCAAGCTGGGCTTCAGCGCTTGCGAATTGAATTTGGTCCGTCGCCACGATCAAAGCGGTAGCAGCGGTGTGTCGGTCAGCCGCAATACTCGCAAATCGCTCAGTGGTTTCGATCAGCCCGTCTAACGCCCTGGTGTACCGCCCGAAGGGGTCGGCCATGGCCTTTAGAAAGCGCTCCACCCGTGGGTTGTCGATGCCGCGCGTCGTCAGAGCATCAAGACCTTGATGCATCGCCAAGATATCTGTCCGTGCCGTGGCGGAATCGGCCGGGTTACGCGATGCGAGGAACCGGGTCGCGCTTACGTTGCTACTATAAAACGCCTCCATCAACCGAATGGCGTCATTTACCACATTTGAGTTGTTAGGATCGGCGGCGAGAGTTTCGACAATGGCCGCTACCGTCGTGCTCAACTCCGTTGCACTTGTTGTTAGTTCGGCCGCTTGGGCGCGCCGGTCGTTAACGGTATCTATAGTCGCAGTTACAGAATTACGATAGCGATCGGCGAAACTTCGTAGCGTGTCGACCGTCGCGTTTGTTTTCCCGTCTGATGGAGCGTAAGCCTCCGCGACGAGACGCGTTTCGTCCTGTAATTGGGCCAACGCGCGCTGCGCAGCCTGCAAATCAGTATCGTTTTCCGAAAGAGCATACTGCGTCACCAGCGCGTGGGTGTCCCCAACGCGCGTTGCGAATTGGGCGACTGCCAAAGTTTCTGTTACGCTGGAGTCGACATAGTTTGCTTGGGTCTCGACCGAGTGTATGGTTCGCCAAGAAATAATCGACAATAAGATTAGCAAAAGTAAGATGATTCCCATTCCGCCGGATATTCGTTGCAAAACTGATAGCCGATCGAGGCCGAGAGCCGGTACGAGCTTCGCCGCCATGCGATCGAGGAGCAATACAAATCGCCTCACTGCTCGATCTCGCCTTGAAGCGTATAGATGATCACTTGAACTCACGTATTTTGCTAATGAGCTCGCTGCCAAAGCGGCGGTCGAATTCGGAATTTGCCGGCGCCATTGCGGCCGCAAACTTGCTGCGGTCTATATCTTTCGTGACCTGCATTCCCGCCTGCGCCAGCTGGGAGACGCCCTTTGTCTCAGCAGCTGCTGCAAACTGACGAGAAGCTTCGCCAGCCAGTCGCGCGGCCTCAATGAATGACCGCTTGTCTTCGACCGAGAGGCCTTCGAAATCGTCGGTCGACATAAACAAAATCGCCGGATCATATACGTGAGCGGTAAGAGCTAGATATTTCTGCACCTGATAGAATTTCGAGGACAGGATCGTCGCGATAGGATTTTCCTGCCCATCGAACTGGCCGGACTGCAGCGCGCCATAGAGCTGTGGAAAAGGAAGCGCGCTGACGTCGGCGCCGAGGGCTTTAAATCCGGCAAGCATGACGTCCGACTGCGGCAGACGCAGCTTCAGGCCTTGGAGATCCTCGGGTGAGCGTATCTCATGCTTCGAGTTGGTTATGTGCCGCATTCCATTTTCACCCCACGCCAACGCGACCAAATCCTTGTCTCGGAACTTTCCCAAATAGGACTGTCCGATTGGACCGTCGAGCACTGCGTGGGCGTGATCGGCATCCCGGAAAAGAAACGGAATATTGAATATGCCTATATCTGACAGGAAGTTCGGAAGTGGCGCGCCTGTGATGAAAGCCAAGTCCACCGTACCGAGTTGCACGGCTTTGAGCATTTCAACCTCACCGCCCAATGCGGAGTTCGGATACTGCTCGATCTTGTAGCGACCTTGTGTTCGCTTCTCGATTTCGTTTGCGAATACGGTACTCCCAGCGCCAAGTTGCGAATCCGTCGATAGGATATAGCCAAGTTTCAATATTTTGACGCTCTGCGCCGAGGCAGGTGCGAGCAAGCAAAAAAATGCGATCGCAATTCCTGCCGGTAGACGACAGAATTTTTCTATAAGATCAGAAGAGCGCCTGAAGGTGAACATGCCCGTTCCCCACAAAGGACATCAAGCCGGAAGTTGCCAGCGAACTGTTTAGACTTCGTTAACCTTGCGATGTCTGACGCGGAGTTCGGCAGATCCACGATTCCGGAGGCTGTCTTTGCGTCGCATGTTGTCGACGACCCCAATCGGACGCAGACAGCTCCGAAGGCCGAGGCTTGTACTTAGATGGCGGCGTCCGCTTGCAGGGGCAAAGCGGACACCGCGGAGTGGAGCCGCCGCGGCAGCTAATGACCGATGCTGTTGATAAAATAGCCGATGAGAGGCGTGGGGTCTCTGTCGTTGCCTTTGATCCTTTTACGCTCCCGATTGGGAGGGGCTGTTTGACCTCCGTCCCTATGCTTGATGGAACTGCTGCTCACGTGACGCTGGCAAGCCGACCCATCATGGCAAACCTCCGCCCTTGATAGTCTCAAGCAGACGGAATCACGGTTCGCCGTTTATCGCGAGGCCTTTTTCAACAGTATCGACCCATAAGAGACATTCACCGAACCGCGTCGCTCGGAAACTCGGTCCTTGTTGCCACAAGGCGGACATTGCACGATCGTGCACTGTTAGGTGCTGCCATTCTGCTGGCCGGACGCGCTTAAACAACGGTTGGAGCATGCTAGCGTTGAAGCCGTTTGATGACGTCCGCGAGCTGCTCCATGGCCTCCTGCTTATCCTCGTCGCTCAACTTGTTCAGATCGATCCGAATGGATAGGCCATCGCGATCGCACCGGATGTACCGATCTTCCTCGGACCGGTCAAAAAAATTCGTAAGCGCGAAAGGACGGATTTCCCGCCGGATCTTTTCAGAGGCACCGGTGCGGTAGTCCGAAAAATGATGTAGAGGGACATGTAGTCAGTCCGATTTCCAACCAGCAGCCTTCGTAAGCTCTCTGTGATGCTTTGGATTACGAAAACCGGCGTCGACGGGCGCACAGGCAAAAATTTCGATCGGTTCATTTTGGCCTTTTTCAACAGCATCGACCCTGAACGGACTCGAAGGCTACACGGCGCGCTGACTGACCACTGTTATTCGGTATCATAGAAGCCGGCGGATGGCTGGAGGCCGAATGCAACTCGAACAATTGAGATGGTGCGAGTTTATCGCACAGCTTGGCCACGCAATGATCGGGGCGCCGCAACTTTGGTCTAGCACTTCAAAATAGCGTACTTGACAGGATTGGCCCAGATTTTTGAGGCTTGATCGATGATGATCGATGATCTCGCATTGGCGCGTGCGATTCACGTTCTAGCATTAGTTCACTGGATCGGCGGCTTAGCCATCGTGACGACAATTGTTTTGCCCGACGCTCGCAGACTACCCAACGCGAAGGACGCGGTTGCCGTCTTCGAGGCATTTGAACAACGTTTCGCATTTCAGGTCCGCATTTCGATCCTGCTGGTCGGTCTGTCCGGTGCCTACATGCTGACCAAGCTCGATGCCTGGGATCGCTTCCAATACGCGTCGTTCTGGTGGCTGGACCTGATGGTCGCCGTCTGGATGCTGTTCGCGCTCATGGTCTACGTGCTCGAACCGCTCGTGTTGCATCGTCACTTTCACGAATTCGCTCTGCGCGACAAGAATCGCGCGTTCGCAGCGGCGACTGGACTTCACGCGGTAGCGCTGATTATTTCGGCATTCGCGATTGGCGCGGGCGTCCTTGGGGCGCACGGCGGATTGCCCTGACGTGCAATTCGCCGGTTTCGGCGCTTTACTTTCGCTCCGCCCACAGCCACGGGCGACCGAGCAATAGCGGGCCGAAAATCACGGCAAAACAGCCGGCACGCGATTCCACGGAAAATTGCGGCGGCCCCCAGGCTTCTGAGAAAAGTCGCCGCCATTCATGGGCGGATTCCAAAAAATCCGGCGGCACTGAGGCATGGAGCATACGCTGCTCTGGCGTCGATCCGATTTGCTCATGCTGCGTCGGTGTCATAATTAATCCGCTCTGCTCAGACAATTTTGCAAGGGATCATGGCATCCTCATCAAACTTGTAAACCGCGCAGAGCCGGTGATAACCGTCGGCGATAATCAACTTGCCGTTCACTTTGTCCCTGTACAGCAACAATGGAGACAGCTTTTCATCCCGGGCGATCTGAGCGCGATCTTTTTCCACATGACTATCGCTGATCCCCAATAATGATAGGCCGGATGCTCGGAATATGTCTTTAGCCGCAAATTCCGTCATCTCAGCTTTTTTCAATTTCTCGGCAGCAGTCTTGGCTGCCTGTTGGTCCATCGACAAACTCAGATACGACGCGGCGGCCGGATAGTCATGCTTCTGCGGTTTATCAAGCCATTTAATTTTCATTGGAGACGTCCTTTTGGGAGTTATCAGCATTCGGAGCATCCGCATGCCACTGCAGGTCAGCGAGCATGACGATTTTCCCTTACCAATGGGGTTATGTCCGCTGCTACGAGGGCAAGAATATCACGCCTCAAATTGGAGGTCTGTGACCGACTTCATGGTGGTTCGACAGCGAAAAGGCACGCCGTTTTTCTGGGGTGCAAACGGTCGCAAGTGGCCCGAAACTGAAGTGCCGAGAAGTCCGCGATTTGGTCGCGATCGGGTGGAAAGCAGACAGAACTCGGACATCGCAGAAGTGAAGCGGTTGACCCACACCGGCGCTTCGCCACCATCAATTGATGCATTGCGAAAACGCTCCACGGAGCTTTCGCTGGCACGGCAGGAGCACGGCCGGACCATTCCATTAGCGGACATCAGCCGTGTGCGCCTTGGAGATTTTCGGTGCGTCGTCGAAGGGGATTTCGGTAATTGCGCAGAGATCCCAGAGAGCGCGATTTTCCCTAATAATTTGGGTTATCTTGACACGCCCCTGGGCCGCAGGTTCGAACGTTTGTGATGCTATTGCCCCAAAGGGCCGGGCCGAGCGGCTCGCCTTCTCGGCCGTAAACGGGGCCCGTGATGCAACAGTACTCCGAGCGGCCTTGTGTGCTAGTGGTACTTGGTCTTCCATTCGCGGGAATTGTGATGTGACCACTTTTTTGCGAGCCATTACCGTCAAATTGCCGGGCGGAATAAGATTGCGCGAACGCTGCCGTCAAGGTGACTGCGATTGCCAAAGTCCCCGATAAGGCCCTGACAACAAATCTCATAGTTGACCTCCGTCATCTTTCTTTTGGGGGATAAAAGCACTTCCGGCACTTAAATAAATCAGCCTTATCCTCGAGTGGAATAACACTAACTTCAGAGCCAATCGCGCGTTGGAATTTTGGCTAATGGCCCAAAGGCGATTTCCGCCGGTAATCTAGCTTATTAGACTTCCGCGCACAGGCAAACTCGCTTGCAGTCACCACTAAAAACGCGAGTGACCGCATCGATCGTTCAACCGAATTTTTTGCACCGCACCGTACATTTCCTAGCCAGTTCAGCTTGGGCATGGGCTATCCGGGTAACGCAATCGGCTCGATTAGCGTTGCGTCCTCATCGGGCGCACGCGAACTGTTTACCCGTTTCGACACCGGCCACCGTTGCAGCATGTCGTCGGCAGCCGGCTTGAGCAATTCGGGACCGGCGCTGGCGTCGAGCCATGACGCAAAATCCTTTTCGGCGAGTAGAACGGGCATTCGGTCGTTCACCTCGGCGACAAACTTGTTCGGCTCGGTGATAATCATGGTGCACGACTTAAGCGTTTCGCCGCCCGCTTTGTCGTGCCACTCGTCCCATAGCCCTGCGATCGTCAATGCTGGCGAGCCGTCGCGAGCGGTAAAGTACCATGGCTGTTTGCCGCCGGGCGTATCTTGCCACTCGTAATAGCCGGACATGGGAATGAGACATCGGCTGCGTTTGAACGGTCTGCGGTAGAACGGTTTTGTCGCGACAGTCCGCAATGACCGTAAATCAGTGCTCGGAATCTAGGCGCCATTGGACTGATATTTGCTATTCAGCCATGCCGCCAGCTTCGACCAGCGCCGCCGACCCGAGACGTTACGCACCGCGATGGCGACGGCCTTCTTCTGGCCGACCAAAACGACTAGCCGTTTGCCGCGGTTGACGCCGGTGTAGAGCAGATTACGTTGCAGCATGGCGTAGTGCTGCGTCATGACCGGGATCACCACCGCGGGGTATTCCGACCCTTGGCTCTTGTGGATGGTTGCAGCGTATGCGGGCACCAAGGTGTCGAGTTCGCCGAAGCTATAGCTGACCGTGCGCTCGTCGAAGCTGGCGGTGAGTTCGCCTTCATCAGGCTCAACCCCCGTCACGAAACCAATGTCGCCGTTATAGACCTCCTTGTCGTAATCGTTCTCGATCTGCATGACCTTGTCGCCGGGGGCGAAGGTCCAGCCGAACCGCTCCACCTTGCGATCGCCGGCAGGATTGAGCGCTGCCTGAATTTCGATGTTCAACGACCGTGCGCCCACTCCACCGCGGTTCATCGGACAAAGCACCTGGATGTCGCGGATCGGATCGAATCCAAACCGCCGCGGGATCCGCGTCTTCACCAACTCGATGATGCGGCCAACGGCACTCTCTGGATCATCCGCTTGCACGAAGTAGAAGTCGCTCTCGGCTTCGGGTGGGGTGAGATCGGGGATCGTGCCCTGGTTGATGCGATGGGCACTGGTGATGATGCGGCTTTGCGCAGCCTGCCGGAATACTTCGGTGAGGCGCACCACTGGCACGGCGCCGGATGAGATTACGTCGGCCAGAACTTGGCCTGGTCCGACCGAAGGAAGCTGGTCGATGTCGCCAACGAGCAAAAGGGCGGCCTTGTCCGGCACCGCCTTCATGAGCGCCTGCATCAGCATGACGTCGACCATGGAGGTCTCGTCGACAACCAACAGGTCACACTCGAGCGGGTTGTCTTCGCCGCGTTTGAAGCCGCCGCCCTTAGGGTCGACTTCGAGCAGCCGGTGGATGGTCTTCGCCTCAAAGCCGGTTGCCTCTTTCATGCGCTTGGCCGCGCGGCCTGTCGGTGCGCAGAGCAGAAGTCTCACTTCCTTCGCTGCGAGTATGCGCAGAATGGCATTGACGATCGTCGTCTTGCCGACACCGGGCCCGCCGGTCATGACCAGCACCTTGGACATCAGTGCGAGCCGGATCGCGGCGACTTGGCTTTCCGCAAGAGCAATCCCGATGCGTTGCTCGACCCATGGCAATGCCTTGCCCGGATCGATCCAGGGCCAAGGCAGCGTGCCGTTCGCAAGGCGCATTAGCCGCTCGGCAATAGTGCGCTCCGCGCGATTCAGGCCGGCCAGAAATACACAGGGTGTTTCACCAACATGGTCAGCGATCACCGTGCCCTCCTGTAGCTCGAGGTCGAGAGCAGTGCGGACGAGTTCTTTCGGTACCTCGAGCAACTTCTCCGCCAGCGGGACGAGGTCGTCGGTCGGCAGGCCGCAATGGCCCTCTTCCATCGCCTCGGTCAGCGCATAGGAGATACCAGCGCGCACCCGCACCATGGCGGTCTTCTCGATGCCGAGCTTCGTGGCGATGGCGTCGGCGGTCTTGAAGCCGATGCCGCGGATATCGCGTGCCAGGCGATACGGGTTCTCGGTCATGACCTGGATCGCGTCGGCACCATAGGTCTTGAAGATCCGTACCGCCCGCGCCGTGCCGACGCCGTGGCTGTGCAGGAAGACCATGATTTCTCGTACCGCCTTCTGCTCGGCCCAGGCGGCGACGATCCGACCCGCACGCACCGGCCCAATGCCGTCGACTTCCCGCAGGCGATCGGCCTGCGTCTCGATGACCTCGAACACCTTCTCGCCGAAGGCGCGCAGGAGCTTCTTGGCGTAGGTCGGGCCGATGCCCCGGATCATGCCCGAGGCAAGGTACTTCTCGATGCCCTCAACCGTCGTGGGCTCCGAGGTCTTGAGAAACCGGGCCCTGAACTGCTGCCCGTGGGTGCGGTCGTTGACCCAGTCCCCTGACGCGGTGATCCACTCGCCGGCCGCTATTGTGGCGGCATGCCCCACTACGGTGACGAGGTCGCGGTGGCTCCGCGCCTTGACCCGGATGACACAAAAGCCGTTCTCGGCGTTCTGGTAGGTGACGCGCTCGACCAGCCCGGCAAGCACCTCACGATCGGATGGATGGGGCTGCGTCTTCATGGTCCCGGCGCCTGGCGCTCGATTATTCGGTAGTGTCTCAGTTTGAATTTTAGCGAGGGTTGACGCTCGCTCGCCCTGCTTCGAAAGCCCTGTTATGCTGTCCCGAAGGGTAACAGGCGCAAGCAATGATCTATTGCGAAATTTGGATGGCATCGGGCGATGTCGCTGCGGTCAATGCAAGGTTCACCGTTTTGCCCAGAATCGGCGAGCAAGTGGTTATCTCGTTAGACGATAATTCCGCTAAAATGTTTGTGGTGAAAAGGATTGTGCATGTTGATTTGAACGTGCACGGCAACGACGCCAAGCCGAGCATCCAGCTATGGGTAGAAAATGCCTAGAGGCCCCAAAAGGCGAGAAGCGCCCTGCCTTCAAACTGAGACACTACCCTTTTTTGCGTGCAGTTATGCAAAAACCAGCCTGTGCATAAGCACGGAACGTCCCGCGAACCGCACGTCCACCTAAATTTCTGGTGAAATACAACCCATCCTAGGTAGCTCTGCACCGAGTTGCTGTGGGCATTGCAAAAATGACCAGCCTCGCATGAACGCAAGCGGAACTGCCTGGTTGTCAATTTGCGAATTGTAAACTCAATCTGTCCCACGTCACGCGCTGTGGATAACCGGGCGGGGCTAGAGCGCTGCTACCGATAAAAAAGAAGCCCAAGTCTTGCGACCGGGCTTCAGTTAATCTGACGCCGGACTGACAGGCGGTCGATCCGGCAGCGGCCATGATGGCGCGGGCCGCGTAGCAGGGCGACTAAACTAATCGCTAAAATGCAATGGTTTCCTGATCGCCCAATGCGGCAACATTGGCAGCCTCAGCAACGCGCGCCACGCGTAATCTGCTCCGGCCGGTCGGGGCCCGGAGGTTCAAGCCCGAGGAACAGATCGTATCAATCGTCGTGGTCGGACACACGTTGAAGCGGGCGCGGGTGTTCTGCGCTGGCTGGTCCAGCGTGAGTCGGTACAGCCTGACGATTTGTTCCCAAGTCAGCAGATAGGTGAAGCGGCCGCACATGACCGACAACATATAGCGTCGCTTGACGAGCGCGCCCAGCCTGCGGCCGAATGCCCGGCATGGGCTTTAATAAGCGCAGGATGGAGAGCGAACGCGCAGCCGTCACTGCCAAGGAAGCGGAAGCGCGCCGTGCGCTCGGGCCGCAGATATCGGAGGATGCCGAACGCCTGATCGCAACCTGGAATGCTCGGCAGGAGGCCCGCATGCCAATGCTATTCTCGCCTACGATCGGCGCCGCGATAACCGCGCGCTATTGGTATCTGTGGGTCCGTTGCCCGGCTTGCCGATCGACAAGCAGCATAGACCTGCGGACGCTCGACCGTCACCGCGATTCAGCCGTGACCGGTCTCATTCCGGCGTTGTCATGCCGCTCATGCCGGCCGAATGCGCCGTTTGCTGAGCTTGTGCGGCTATCTCAAACCAGCAGCGCAGAGGAAATGCGGGAGGAGCGCCGCCGTCTGGGCCGCGCTAAATGATGATGCTGACGGCCACAACAAAGAAAAGCGCGGCGAGCCCAGCGAAAAAATAGAGAATTAGCTGTAGGAAGCGATCGGACATATAGCAAACATATTTCGGCTGGTGCCGCCGCGCTGTGCCGCGCGTCACACCAAAAAACAGGCGAGGCGTCGATTGGGGAAAGTTAAGGTCGTCCTAGTGGCGTTCCAATAAATTAGCGGTGTGCCTGCACGGATTCGTCATCGCGTTACTTTAGAGTGATGGCTTGATGGCGATTGTGAGCGGGCGCTGATGCTGCTCGGTCTGCTGTTCGTACTGCCAATGCTGGGTTTCGACCCGATATCGCGGCTAATGATGACGTCGACCAACGTGGTCGTCGGCATCATCCTTCGGCTCACTGGAAACAGTTGACGACCGTACCCCGACCAGGTTCCGGCCTCGCCTTGCCGATCGGCCCTTTTCGGGGCGCTAAAGAATTCAGTTGCCGTTGCCGAGCGGATGAGAATAGGGATCCGGAGGCGGCGCGTTATCACCGTTACCCTGAAAGCGACCGAAGGAGGTCAAGGGACCCTGCTGAACGCCGAATTGTACCACCGGACCATTCGGACCAAACGGTTGCGCCCCCTGACGGGAGTTCGTGACCTGATTGTCCGGATCGGTAAAGGTCGAGCTGCCGTCCCCGCCGGGCCGAAGAGTTTCCTGAGAGAACGCCCATGCAGAGGCAGCAGTCGACGAGACTACGGCCACTGCAAACAAAGCAATCGCAGCGATCTGCATCAGTCGAAGCATCATGATCCCCATATCAGCATCCCCATATCAGCGCCCCCGAAGCCAACCAATTGCACGCTAAGGGCGCTACCTACACAACGTCAAGCCAATCTCTGCGGTTTGAAAAATGCGCCGTCAAATTTCGCGGAATGATTGCCACGTTGAATATCTCTGACCTCGTTGCAGTGCATGAGTCCGGTTAAGGCCCTTAGCAGGCGCGCCGGTGTCTGCAGCGGGCGCGGCAGCTAAGGGCCATGAACGACATTTGGCAATGCGGAAAAATATCGAGCCTTTTCGCCGTCCCTGACGAACCACCCGGCAGGCGCTGTCAAATCTTCTCCGACCCTTCCGCCTTCATCGCCCATAACACTGCCGCAATGACACCCTTACATCGCGGCAAGAGGAGAAAGGTCAGCCCCACGATCAACGGCAAATACACGGCGAACGCCAGAGCCAGCGGCGGCTGGAAATTGCTCTCACAAATGAGGATGATAGGTACAGAGATGTGACCCACGATTAGGATCGTCAGCCAAGGCGCGGCGTCGTCGGTGCGATAATGGCCGTAAGGTTCTCCGCATACGGAGCAGGAACTGACTATTTTCAGGTAGCTGTGTAACAGTCGGCCCTGTCCGCAGCGCGGACATCGCCCAAGCGCGCCGCGAATGATCGCCGTCAATGTCGATGGACGATTTTCATCGGTACCTGCCATCGCGTCTTTCCTAGCTGCTCTCGATGCGCCAATCGAGAGGTGTCGCCACCAACTAGGTCGCCTGCTAGAGCAAGTGCCTAACTACTATAAACAGGCTGGGCCGTAAGCGGACATCCCAAAGCGAAAGCCTCCGGATTAAAAATGCGAGAGGCCGCCAATCAAGGCGGCCCCTTTGTATGCTGTAAGATGGCTATTTCTGGCTAGCCTTGGCAAGGCCTTTGCGCAGATCGTCTCCATTCATGACAGGTATGATCTCAACCGCGGCATTCAGATTTAAGAAGAACGGTTCAACAGCCTCGACAACCTGTGACGGCTCTACAAGATCGAAAAAGAGCATTCCGCCGCGCTTTCCATCTGACAGACCAAAATATGCGGCTTCCGGTTTGAGTTTACTCATTATCGATTCCATATTTTTTCCCAACGAACCGTCATTGAAGGCTTGGTTTCCCTTTTCAACAGGAAGAGTAAATTTAAGCATCATGCGCATTGTCGTCTCCAATAGATGATGAAAATGATCGCCCTTTACGTATGTCACCGCTGCCTTGGGAACACAATCTAGCGAGCCATTCAACACGCATCTGCCGACGCTTTGGTCTGCGACCTTGAACGTCTGCTCGCGTCATCAACCGCCGCGCCGGATATTGGCTGGTGCGGCAGCTATGCGCCTGAAAGCTGCCACGGCAGTTGGCCGCCGGCGCGTCTGCTGAGCGCGCAAAACTTCCACGCTCAACGATTTCAATGGGACAGACAGAGCGATGAAAATGGGAAGGTCGGCGGCAGTACAACAATCAGTACAACATCGGATGAATTTGACGATGCGATTCGCCGGTATTGGCGGCCTCAAATGCGACTCAGTCAGCCCTCTCCATCAACTGCCGCGCCAGTTGCGGTCAAATTAGGATATCCGCTTCACCCCCGAAAGCGGACACGGTCCCGTCATTGCACCATGTCCGCTAAGGGCTGATACTATTGAAAAAGTCTGTTTTTCGAACGAACAAAATTTCCAGAGGCACTGGCGCGTCCATACGAAAATTATATGGGGGGACACATAGTCAGACCGATTTCCAACCGGCAGCCTTCGTAACCTCTTTATAATGCATTGGATTGCCAACTATCGGTCTCG
>Ga0182015_10002806_pt1 | contig 20395 bp, 18 predicted proteins | sample 712P3MmetaG_FD_120478 | JGI IMG/M metagenome (GOLD analysis project Ga0182015, IMG submission 120478) | Permafrost microbial communities from Stordalen Mire, Sweden - 712P3M metaG | ecosystem: Environmental > Terrestrial > Soil > Wetlands > Permafrost | place: Sweden: Stordalen | collected...
AGCGAAGCGTAGACAGAGGGCTGGCGGGCGGGATCATTGAGCTCCGAAAACATGCAACCGGGTGCCGACCCTTTTCTGTCAGTGGGAAGGCAACATCAGCGAGCCGCGCTAGATCGCGAGTGGCCGCTGAGCCCAGCGGAGGAAATGAGGTGACAGCATATCCATTACCGGACGGAATTGTCCTTAAGCAGATGCCCACGTCTGAGAAGACCAAATTGCCGCGTCCGAAATAGGTATCATGTCGACCATTTCCCACACACCGCCGAGCTCGTCCTCGTTAACATCGACACTCACGGCCGGGACCCGAGCTGATCGAAGATCAGTTGGGTTGGGTTGAACTCGAAAAATCACATCTATCTGCAGCGGCCTTGTTTAGCAGGAGAGCGAGACCGCCGCCTTTCCCAGCAGCCGCTCTTGGAGGTGCTCTCCGAGCCGGTCTGTGAGGGAATCGGCGGTCATACCCCAGTCGAGGACCTTCCCTATTGGCAACCGGTCCTCTTACTCCTTTTTCCCCGGCAAATCGTGCCCGCCTTGATGAAAAACGAACCCCGTCACCTTGCCCGCTGAATCCTCCTCGAAGCTGATTTTGGCATCCACCACCTTTAGAAAGAACTCCGTCTTTGAATCAGGGAAAATGGGGAAAGCGGCTTGTCCGGTTGCTTGCTCCGAAAGCTGATCACCCGAGAGCGTAATTGCAATCGCGAAATTGGGAGCAAGCTGATAATTCCCGACGTACTTTGCCAGCACATCGGCCGACAGGGAGATGGCCGTGGGCAGCAGCGGCTGCGTCGGACCAGCGCTCTCGGGGGCGGTCTGAGCGGCCAGGGGCGGCAGCCGCGTCAGGTCGACCATTTCAAGCTGATTGGAAGTGAAGTTGGTGACATAAACCGTCTTGCCGTCGGGGCTAAGTCGCTCCTCGCGTGGAAATGAGCCGGCTCTAACTTCGGCCGTGAGTACCGAACCGTGTCTCCATGTCTGCCAATTGGAGTCAAGGATGGTCAGGCGCTGTGGCGCACTCGGTGCTCCAAAGCGGTTCGAACTCGCCACGATAAGACGCCCCGCGCCGATTGCCAAGCCCACCGGCGCGGCACCGGCCGGCACCTGCCCCAGCAGGGCACGCGCGGAATCGCTCTCGAGCCGCCCTGTGTCGAACGCCAAGACCTTATCTTCCCCGCGGGCGGTGACGTAAGCGATCGCGCCGTCGTCCGAGAGGACAAGCCGAACCGGTTCACAGCCGCCTGGCACAAGCGACAATACTGAATGAGCCGGGTCTTTCTCGGCGCGGACAACGTCAATGACTTCTATCTCGCCGGGGGCTTCCGTATCGCAACGTGCTCCGCCCGCAGCGAGGTGTCCGGATGCCCTCTCGCTGGTTGAGTACAGTCGCTTGTCATCGGGCGACAGCGTCACGGCAATTGGCGCCTCTCCAGCCGGAATATTGCCGACAATGCCGCTGGACTTGAAGCCGCTGGCACGGGCTTGTTTGAGGTTCACCACGGTGATCGTGCCGCCGCGTTCGTTGGCCACAAAAAGGTAGCCATCATCATGGGTGACATTCACGTAGATCGCCCCGTCAAACTGGTCTCCACGGATCGTGTAGACAGACGGGTGGTCATTTCCTCTGGTGAGGGCGATCACGTCCACGGCTGTAACGGAATCGCCGGTAGCCGCGAGCAGAAGCTGGCCATCGTGTGTTAGCACCATGCCGGTTGGCGCTTCATGCAACGGCACGGTGTATTGCAGTTTGAGTTCGCCCCCGTCACGCCGGAACGCCGCGATCTCACGGGTGCTGGTCAGGCTAACGAACACCCAGCAACCGTCTGCGCTGGGAATTGCTGTGAACGGTGCGCCTGGGGTTTGAACGAAGGTGACGGCGTCCTTTGGCGGCGCTATGCAGGATGCAGGTTCGAGGGCCGGGTGCTCAGCAAGTCCTGCCGCGGCAGGCGAGGGTGAAGCCTGGCCCCAGGCGGCTGTGAGAGGGAGGGTGACAAGGGCGAGGAGCCCGAGGCTGGAGAAGCTACGCTGCAAAATCATGCTTGCCGCCTTGAAACACCGGATCCTGAATGTTCAGTTTGCCCCTGGCCTGCAGTTCCAGAATGGCCATGGCCGTGAACTCCTTGGTCACGGAGGCGATGCGAAATTTCGTGTTCGGGGCGTTCGGGATGCCGGCCTTCACGTCGGCCATTCCGTACCCTTGGCTAACGATGATCTTGCCGTGCTGCGCCACCAGGATCGACCCATGAAATGGTCGACCTTCACGGTGGCCTGCATGTACTGTTCAATCTTCGCCTGCGTGTCCTGCGCCACGGCAGCGGAACAAGCTGCGCCCAGCGCGAACGCGAAGAACAAGAGCCATGGCGGCGATGTTCTCATTTTTCATCCCTCCACTACGTCTGCAAGGCTAGTATTCGCGTCTCTGCGCAATCTTCAGCGCGGCGAAGAATAAGATTGCGGACAATCCAAGCGAAAACGCCATCGCATTCCACGGGATTGTGTGCGCAACGATGGGCGAGCGTTCCCCTATGCCATGAAAGATATTGGCAAAGGCAGGAAGGGAGAATTTTGTACAGAGCCACGCAATCCCAACTGAGGCAAGCAGAGTGCCCATCACCCGATATTGATCGTCAAACACCGTTCCCAGCAAAACCGACAGGAAATAGATCGCTGAGCTGCAGGCGATAAGCGTTGCCGCCTGCTCGAACATCTCAATCGGCGTCACTCCTGCCCTCTGCAGCGGCATTGCCAGCCACATCTCGCAGCAGACCACTCCAATCACCGCGGCTGTCTCCAACCATCCAATGCCGGCGCGCACAGCCAGCAAACGCAATCGGCTGACGGGCATCGAGAGCGTGAACAGAGTCGAGCCGTGCAGACCTTTCGAGGCCTGCAGAGAGGGCTGGGTCGCGATTCCTGCGCCGGCCAGAAATGCACAAGTCATCGCAATGAAGAGCGGAATCACGCGGGACGCAAGCTCAGCGACACGACCGCTCACGCTGCGCGCCGATGCGTGGGCGCCAGCTGAATGCATCGCAAAAAGAAGCAGAGCCGTGACGGCAAGCATGAACAAAAGCCGAAACCGGGTTTCCAGCCATCCCTTGAGCCAAAGCATCTCAGTTACTCCTCACATGTTCCAGAAAGATCTCTTTCAGCGTCACCGGAAACCGCTCCACGGTTGCCCCCGGTATGGATCGCGCCTGCTCGACAATCGCCTCGGCGTTGTGACTGCAGAGCATGGAGACAACCCGTCCCTCCTGGCGGATCGACTCAGCGCCCTCCGGCCAGCGTACCGGCGGTTCCGCCCCGCTCTCAAGGACCACGTAAACCCGCTGGTACCGTGCCTTCAAGTCGTCCAGGCACCCCGACACCACCATCCTGCCGTGATCGACAATTCCGACATGGTCGGCGATCAGCTCGACTTCTGACAGCTGATGCGAAGAAAAGAAAATCGTGATCCCCGATGAACTTGTGATGGAAACCAATTCGCGCAACACACCCTCCGTCGCAGCAGGGTCCAGCCCATCGGTCGGCTCATCCAGGATCAGCAGCTCAGCCCCACGGGCGATTGCCAGCAGGAGCATCAGCTTCGACCGCATTCCTTTGGAGAGATCGGGAATCTTGCGCGCCTTTGGAAGTTCAAACATCTCCAGGTAACGCTGCTCCAAATCGCGGCGCCAACCTGGAAAGAACGGCCGCGTGAACCGTATGATCTGCTCCACCGTCATATAGGGATAAAGCTCCTTGTCCTCTGTCACGAAGCCGATCCGGCGGCGGACTCCGGCGGCGCTGTCTGCGTCCGTCACAGGCACGCCAAATACGTGGGCGCTTCCGGTATCGGCTCGCAATAGACCCATGAGTGTCTTGATGGTGGTCGTCTTGCCCGCGCCGTTGCGCCCGAGGAAGCCGAAGATGCTTCCAGCCGGCACCTGGAGGTCGAGACCGCGGAGCGCCGGTTGGTCTTTAAACGACTTACAAAGTTGGTGAGTCTCGATGACAAAGTCGGTCATGGCTTGTCTACCGCTGCTCCTTCCTTCCGCTCTTGCGCGTCGGCGTGTGCCAGCTCGTTTTCAAACACTCGTCGCAACTCGTCGCTGCTAAGACCTCGAGAGATCAGCCGCTCGACGGCGGAGTGCATCACTTTTTGCGCCTCGTGAACCAGGCGGGAGCGCCCTCCTGCCGTCGCTTTGATAAAGGCTCCGGAGCCGTGTTTTAACTCGAGTACTCCTTCGTGCTCCAGTTCCCGGTACGCGCGGACGACGGTGTTCGGGTTCATCACCAGGTCCTCAGCCACTTTGCGGATCGTAGGCAGACGATCCCCCTCGCGCAGAGCGCCGGTTTCTACCGCGTGCTTCACCTGTTCCATCAGCTGCAGGTAAAGGGGAATGCCACTTGATGGATTGACTCGAAACATTCAAAGTGTGTCAGTCAATTAGTACACTATACACTCTACGGAAGCGCGTCAAGAGATTTTTTCGTCTTTCAGGCCGAAGCCTGTATCTTGTGCCGGAGAGCGGTTCCTTAAGCCGCCTGCGGTGCGGCGGCGCAGCCCGTTGGGTTTGCGGAGGTTTGCGGGACAGACGGAACAACCACCATCGCCAGGCGGTGGCCGCGCTCCAAAATGGTTTCAGGCTGAAATAACTCTGGCTACAAAGCGAAAGCGAGCGAAGACCGGATTAGGGGTTACTCCGTCTGTCCCGCAAACCGCAAACTCCGCGAGGATGAAATGATTTCCACGCTGACCCTATTTGTGCCGCCCACTGGGCCGCGCCTGTTTCAGGCCTTTGGATTTCCACTCAGCCTTCCGGACGCCGCGAGCGCCGAGGAGTGTGTAAGGCAATTCGCGGACTAGCGAGCGAAGACCCGAGTCAAGACGGTGGTCCTGGTGGTGGCAGACCTCCGATTTCTCTTCCGCGTATAGGTATTACGCTTTGATCGGTCGGCCTTTGTATTCTAAAGCTCCTGATATTTTGAGGTTTGGAAGCCTTTTCTTGCTCATCTTTAGTCTCCGGAACGCACCGATAGTAAATGTGTTCGCTGCCTTGTGTTAGATAACCTTCAGACGCTTGACTAGGATCGCAATGCACGGTGACTGAAATTTTCTCATCGTCGAAGTCCAACACCACCCTGACAGCACGATTGGTCTGTTCGTTCACAATGCTGGCCAGAACGCAAATCAGAAAACTCATAACGATGAGTACGACCGTCGTGTATTTCATTGTCGCGCCTTTTCTGGAGCTATATCGCACATATCAGCAGTCATCTTCGCCCTCCCCAAAGCAACATCCAAATGGTGTGGATCGTCGCCGCTCCATTGAAGCCCTCCAGTCTACTTGAGGCTACACCCCCACCAGCAGGGAACGTACACGCCCGGCGAGGTGGGCGGAGTATTCGATCCCGGCGTCGAGTTCCGTGCTGTTTGTGGATGGATCCCAGGAGGTCGGCGGCTTCGCCGTACGTGTCGCCAGGATTAGGCAGGCCGCAATCAGGAGAGACGGTCCCATCTTTGGCCAGTCTGGAAGATCTGCGCTATCTGCATCCCGGCGCATGCATCAATTGCCAGCCTCTAAGAGATCATTCTGATTCGTCGCTCACCCGGCGTGGCGCATTCGCTTCGCAGGGAAGCAACAGTATCATCCAGTGTGCGGGTTTCCTGCATGTCGTTCCTTCGACGCAATGAGATCGTTCGGTTCAGCGCATCACGCGCTCCGACTATCGCCATCAGGGGAATGCACTTGTCCCTGGCATCGACGATTTTCCTGCCTAAGCGCTCTGCCCGGCCATCGAGGACGACACGAATCCCAACTCCCTTCAATGCAGCCGCTACTTCAAGGGCATAAGCCAGATCCGAGCTGGTGACTGTGGAAACCACGACCTGTTCCGGCGCTAACCATACAGGGAGCCATCCCTCATAGTGCTCAAGGATAATTCCGATAAACCGCTCCATGCTTCCGAGGATCGCGTGGTGGATCATGACGGGCGTTTCTTGGTGCCCATGATCGTTCACAAATGAAGCATCCAGACGCTGCGGTAGAAAGAAATCAAGCTGCACTGTCCCGCATTGCCAATTCCGTCCGCGGCTATCCGTCAGTTGAAACTCCAGCTTTGGGCCGTAGAATGCGCCCTCTCCTGCTTGCATTTCAAAACTCAAGCAAGCGGCTGAGGCAGCATTTGCTAAAGCCGCCTCAGCACGGTTCCACGTATCATCCGACCCAGTGCGTACATCAGGTCGCGTCGAGAATGCCACCTTGAACTCGCTGAATCCGAAATCTTCGTATACCGTCCGAAGCAAGTGACAGAAACGTCCAATCTCCGATTCAAGATGGTCCTCGGCGCAAAACACATGAGCATCATCCTGCACGAAAGCGCGCGTACGCATTAGCCCTTGGAGTGAACCGGACGGTTCGTCGCGATGGCAGCTACCGAACTCGCTGTAACGAAGTGGTAACTCGTGATAGGAACGCGTGCGTTTGTTGAAGAGCTGGATATGGCAAGGACAGCTCATTGGTTTCAGGCAATGGGACCGATTGCTGTCCGCCTCCACCAGCGAGTACATGTTCTTCCCGAACTTCTCCCAGTGACCACTTCGTTCCCACAGCGATCGAGCAAGCAATTGAGGAGTCCGTACTTCATGAAAGCTGGCGTTTCGCATCTGGGCACGTATGTAGTCTTCGATCACTCGATACAACTGCCATCCCCTGGGGTGCCAAAAGACCATTCCAGGGCCTTCTTCTTGCTGATGAAAGAGTTCAAGCCTGCTGCCTAAGATCCGATGATCGACTTCATGCATAATCGCCTCTCAGTCCGTTGAGCCAAACCGGCGAAGCACAAAAAACTGAGGCCCCGCGGTATTGGCGGGGCCTCAGTGGAAGTGGCTTCTTTCGCCCGAAGCGCACTATCCAGACGACCCGCCGATGCCGGTCGTAGTAGTGGTTGCGGTATGCGTCATGAGAGCCTTCGACATGTCAGCACGCTAACGCATTCCTTATTACCTGTCAAGCACTCTGGCGAGGTTATGGTGAGACGGGATCTGACGCGATCTGCACTGCGAGCAATAGAGAAGCTAAAGCGCGGGATTGAAAGACGGTAGTTGTGCCCGTTGACCTGAGGATTTTAGGCAATTCTCGTTTTACTCGTCGATACCTGGCCATCATGTCGCCGATAGTCGGCTGACGCCGTTGCTTTACGAAAACATTCATGAGCGCCCGGAATACTCCCTCAACTGTTCCGTCGTGAACGAGTACATCAGTCTCGTTGAGATCACTTAGGTTTCTCTGGGTCTCGTAGCGTACTGCATCGAAAACAAACCAGTCGTGTTTTCCGGCCCAGTCTTTCATCCCAATCGTGATGCCGAGTTCAAGAGCCCCGTTCCAACCTGGCTGGGAGGAGACGTCATGAATTGAATAGCGACATTGTTGTATCGAATTGCGAATGCGCTTCAACCGGCTTTGCGATCCAGTAAAGTCCAGGATGGTCCGCGGTGTCAGACCAAACGCAGTTACGCCGCAGACGTACGCCAGGAACAAATTCTCAAAGCTTTTAGTGAACGGCAGGTTCAGGAAAACCCAAGTAGCGTTCGTCTTGATGGCGACGCTTCCGCTTGTTCGTTTGCTCTCATGCTTCGTCGCCGAGCTCATAGAACCGGCTACAACGTTCGACACATCGCCTGGAGTAGAGGCGTGTTCCGGGTAAGAGAAAACCCGCCTGGCGTAATCCGCAACCGCGATCTCCGGATCGCTTTTGAGCCGAATCAGCGTTTGACGAGCTGCCTCAGCCAACTCATCGTCTTCGGTGATCAATTTCGCGAGAAGTCTGATAGCAAGCAATCGAGCTTGGGAATGACTGTTATTGACGAGGACGGAATAGTCGTTCGGTAGGCGTCTCGGAGAGGTTATCGGGCTCCGGGATAGGATGATTTCACCACTCAGCTCAAGGTCGTACTTGAGCGGCTGTTGACGCGCGGGACTCCGCGCCAGTTTCCTTTCTGCATACTTGAAGAGTTCATCGATCGTTATATCTCCATCGTTGTCGTCATCGGCCTCGCCGGTCTCGATGCCCTCCACGAGCGCCTTGGTGAAGACACTTGGTGCGGTCTTGCCATGCAACTTGGATCCCTCAAACGCGTATTGCATTTCATCCGAAGCTGTAAGGATCACTCGTCCTCGTCCGCGAAAATATTCCTGTGTTTCTACTTTTGCGGGCGCTTTCGCAACCATTCCTTTCGCAAACGCTCCACCGAAACAGCAATCAAGGATTAAAACCTGCCGGCCGCATAGGCTCCTGCGCATGTGCCTGTTGATGGATGTGCTCGAGACTGAGGTGGAATCCAAAAGTCTCAGCTCCGTGTTTGACGCAGCCAAATGCAGGTGGCCCTCGTCGTCTCGGATGCCATGGCCGCTGAAGTAGAGAAGGAGGACTTCCTCGTGGTCGCGGCGGCTAAAAAATGCTTCGATATTGTTGGCGATGATGTGCGCGGGCATGTCACGCAGGACGGAGACGCTCCCGAAACCGCCAAGCTTCTTATCTTTCAGGATGCGCTCAAGTGAAGATGCATCCTCATCTGGAGAATGAAGCTTCCGAAGGGCCGGATCCTTATACTGCGAATTGGCTATGAGCAGTGCGGAGCGCTTTCCCTTCCAGCGGGGGTCTTCTTCCGACGGAGCCAGGGCTTCCGCGTGACCGGTTCCGTCTCGCCGTTTGCGTGTCGGCCGCCCCTTCCCGGAAATGGCTTTCTCCCGCCGCTTTGAAGAAGTCTTAGGCACGCTTATCCTTGCCGCGCTGCAGAGTGAACAGTCCGGGTCATTTTACCTTGTCGTTTTGCTCGACTCGAAGTCGAAACCGAACAACTACGCGCTATGGTTTCATGGATTGTCCTTGGTAGTGGATGGGGTAGGGAAGCAGGCGGCAAATTGATTGAGTCACAAGCTGGCCCGCGCGATTACACTGGCAGGTACAAAGTTCGGTGCACACAGGGACTAGCGAATTTAACTCTTACTAATCAGTTAACACTTGAGGTCGAAGCCAATGCGACTCTATGTTTCCAGAAGCCTTCTGCCCTTCGTCGTAATCGACGGAAGGAGGAAAGTAGCCGAGGCGTTTCCGTTCGTTCGAGCAGCGAAATTTGCCTGGTACGTTTTCACTTTGGGTGAGCAATTCTTTGTTCTATCGCAGAAGGAGACTCGCGAGCAGCTTTCCAACTCAAGAGGCACCAACTCTTTGGCGAAAGCGCTGAATCTGGAGGCTCTGGAGTCCAGTCCCGTCATGGCGTTCAGAGGCGAATGGATTGATCTCCCGGAATTGCCGAAGAGGGGGACAACGAGAAGTCGGGCGGTCTTCCTTCGAAAGAGTCGCGGCAACGGGCAGTTGGTCGGAGCAGTTGGGACAATTCAAAAAGAGGAGCCCGAATTAGTTGGTTCCATGAAAGTAGCGGACCGGTCAAAGTTGACGATTGTTGACTTGGATCGTCTCCGCGAGACGCCTGTGAGGATAGGGATAAAACGTGCGCCGGCAAAAAAGGCAGCGAAAAAAGCGGCCGGCAAGAAGGCGGTTCCAAAGGGCTCCGACCTGCGCCTTCTGATTGGTGATTCCCGAATCGATTTGATCGGCGGCGCCGGCCGCCTGGCTGAGCCTCCAACAACCGAAGTTGACACCGTGAGCGTGATGTACGCTACCGATCGCGAAGCGAAAACCTCTGATAAGCAAGGTCGACTGAAATATCTGAATCGGCTTGCTTCCCCTGCGAAGCTCAGCTACGGAGTGTGCCAAGTCACCATTCCTGCCAATCATCGGCTCGGAAAAATGGAAACGCCGTCGATATGGCGTCTCCAAATACATGATGATCCGGAGAAACATTTCACCATACAAGATTGCGCCGTCAAGACGCGCTCGGAGTTCTTCCAGCTCCTTAAGTCCGTGGTCGAGACGAGCGAGGGAAAGTCCGCATTCGTCTTCATTCACGGATACAACGTTGCGTTCGATGACGCAGTAAAGAAAACCGCTCAACTCTCGCGTGATATGAAGTTCCCTGGGGTTCCGGTTCTGTACAGCTGGGCTTCGGCTGCAAACACTCTTCGCTACCCTAAGGACGAGGAGACAATTGCCTTCACCGAGGGTCGTCTGAAGACCTTCCTGGAGGACATTCGGGCAAAATCCGGAGCCGAAGTAATCCACTTAATTGCGCACAGCATGGGAAACAGGGCACTGTTGCGGGCTTTGAACCTTTCTCGATCAAGCGGCCAACAAACCCTCGGCAAATTCAAGCAGGTTGTGCTGACCGCGCCCGATGTCGCCAGGACTGAAGTTGAGGAACTTATCGAATCGGCAAAGCAATTGGCGGAACGCGTCACACTCTACGCCTCAAAGAAAGACAAGCCACTCCTGGCGTCGAGACTTTTTCATAGCTACAAGCGCTTAGGTTTTGTATACGGAGTTCCGTTCTTCTTTGCAGGCGTTGACAGCGTTGACGCAAGCCGAGTCCAAACCGATCTGATGGGTCACTCAGTCTTTTCGAACGCTCGATCGGTACTGAGCGATCTATCTGAAGTTATTCGGCACGGAGAGCATCCAAAGCAGCGTTTCCAACTGGAAGAGCTAAAGACTCCAGACGGTCTGTGCTGGGCTTTTAAGAAGTAGCCTGCTATTCCGGCAGCGTTCGGTCGCCGCGAGAGCGAGTGGACCGTCGAATCTTATGTGCCAGTCGGATTCTAAGAAAGATAGTCTTCTTTGGCCTGCTGCCTTGCAGCAGAGGCCGAGCAGAGGGCACATGCGAAAGGTACGCAAAATCCACACAGCAGAGCCCCAAAACTACCCTGTTTACGAGCAAAAAATTCACTCACAAACCATTTAAAATCAATCAGTTACGAAAGTCAGGGTAATGCCCCCTCGGTGTGATTGCCGCTACCCCTGCCAGGGGCGATAGTTAGCAACAACAAGACAACAATTTTCGCCGCCGGTCGCAACGTGTCTCGAGGACGCGAACGACCGTTCGCGCCTTTGAAATGGCCTCGCTCCCCAGGCCTCGATGCTTCGAAATTCCGACCCTGACGAGGCGACGCATGCGCATCCCCCCCATGTCACAAGTGTGTTCGGGACTCCTGTGTGGTTTGTTAATTCTGATAGCAGGATGCGGTAATCCGTCGTCCCAGACTCTGGACTCCCTGTCGATCACGGCAACTCCCGCAACCGTTAGCGTGGGTGCCGCGGTAACTCTGCATGCCATGGTGCATCTGAGCGATGGTACGGCACAGGATGTAACTTCAAGTACGCAATGGACGCTCTCTAACCCCTCTCTAGCGACGCTGGGCAGCGGAGTACTTACCAGCAAAGCACCCGGCACGCTAACCGTGCAGGGCGCCTATGTTGAGGTCGCTCCGGCCGGTTCATCCACGTCGACGGCAGGCTCTACACCGCAGAGCCTGGGTTCGTCTGCGCAGGTCACCATCACTGCGGCTACAACCCCGGCCCCACCCTCGAACAAGACCACTCCTTCTATAACCTGGAATACGCCGGCGGCGATCCCATACGGTACAGCGCTGAGCAATCTTCAATTGAACGCGACGGCGAACGTGCCGGGAAGTTTTGCCTACACACCCGCTGCCGGGACGGTGCTCCAACCCGGTTCCCAGACGCTCTCAACGATGTTCACTCCGACAGACACTTCCACCTACTCCACAGCTACATCCACCGTACAGCTTACCGTTACGCCAGCTACTGTTACCCAAACCACTCCGGTGATCACCTGGCCTCCGCCCTCCGCCATTCCGCTCGGGACCGCTCTCAGCGCGGCGCAATTGAATGCCACCGCGAACGTGGCCGGCACCTTCTCCTACAATCCGGCCGCGGGCGCCGTTCTCGGGCCGGGCCCACAACAACTGACGGCCACGTTTACACCCTCCGACACGACCGACTACACGTCGACGACGGCGCACAACTCACTCACCGTTTCAGGCACTTCATCGGGCGATCTGGACAGCTCTACCGATTGGGAGTGGAATCATGATCCGGGTACACCAGGGTCATCCACGGGATCAACCGCGTATCCAATAAGCAGCCCGTCCATGGATGGCGCCGCGAGAAAGTTTTACTTCACATACTCAGGCAGCGGGGGAGAGATTTATCACCTCAGCTTTGCCCACGACACAACCGCTACCCATTTTGTCTACGACACTTACATCTATCTCACCGATCCCTCACAAGTAGAGAATATCGAGCTGGATATGAACCAGGTGACGTCTGATGGCAAGACGGTGATCCTTGCCACCCAATGCGCCAGCGGCTCGGGAACCTGGGAATGGACGGCCGTATCGAACGGCGGTACTCACTGGCATCCCTCTAATATTCCCTGCCACCCTAAGACCTGGACTGCTAACGCATGGCACCACGTCCAGATTGCTACGCATCGCGACGATGCCGGGAATGTGACTCATGACTGGGTAAGTCTGGATGGAACAACGAGTAACTTCCAGAATGCGGTTGGCCCTTCGGCCGAAAGTCTGGGCTGGGCAATGGGTGATCTTCTCCTTAACTTCCAGCTTGACGGTGCGGGCAGTGGGTCGATCACGGCCTATATTGATGAAATGACTATCTACCGCTGGTAAGGTGAGGCACTGTCATTGGTGTCATGGCCGCCTTACCGGGCGGCCATGACTTCGTTTAAGCGGCCCTTTAAGCAGGAATCTCCTCTTTCAGCCCGGATCCGCCTGAGTCGCACCGCTCTTGAGCGGCCTACCAAAGCCAAACCCCACATCCATCATGTCCGCTCGGTTGCGCAGCCGGCACGAGCTGATTTCGCAACCGGTCGCATGTAACGCCACGTCAGGTTATCCGGACAATAGAGTTGTTTGCCCCGTATGATCGGACTGGCCAAACCCAATCGCCTGAGCTGTCCAGCGGAACCGGCTTGGCGATGTTATTTTCGAGAGGGTATGAAGAAACTCAGCGCAGCCTGGGCAGTCGCGATATTTCTTGGGAGCGCATCAATCATTGCTCCCGGCCAATCAATCGCTGCGAAACATGAGGTTGCGTCTCGAAGCGCAGCGCAAGGACCCTCAACTCCGGGCTCTGCGCAATATCAACAAGTGCAGAAGCGGCTGACCGCGGGCTGGAACACCTGGGACGTCCATAGCGTAACCACTCAGGTGCTATTGCCCGACGGATTGGCCATCCACGTTGGATTAAAGCACAACACCACTCTGTGGGGAGATACATTCTTAGGCGACGCCCTCATAGGCAGATTGACCCCAGACGCAGAGCAGGTTTTTCCCGGTCCACATTCATGGGAGGGCAGCTACACGGACCTGCGTCTTTCCTGGAAAGGTCACGAGCTGCGCCTTCAGACAGCTCACGATGGCGGCAATCTGGTGATGCTCGCAACCCCGATCCCGTCACGGCCGTTATCCGCGCTCCCGGCAACGATCGTCTTTTCCGTGAACTATCTCTGGGACCGGCCTGGCAGTGCAACGAAAGAGTCCGGCCGAATCGAAGCAAACGGGCCGCTCCATGCAGTCACGGTGTATTGCACGTGTGAGAACGCGCCGCATGGCGCCGCCGCCGCGCAGGAAGACGTGAACTTACCGATTGACGGCCCTTATTTCTCTATGGATTTTGTTCAGCCTGTCGGGGTCAGCACGGGCGTACCCCTTCGCATCGAGAAGATCCAGGCGATCATTGACCGCGCGAGGGAAACCTATGCGCAATCCGTTGCTAAGAGCGGGAAGACCGCGAATGTAGTGGATGCTATTCAGACCGTTCTGGGATGGGACACGATTTACGAGCCGGAAGGTCGCCGGGTCATCTCGCCCGTCAGCAGGGTCTGGAGTGTCAGCTGGGGTGGCTATGTCGTTTTCGATTGGGATACGTTCTTTGCGGCTACGATGGCATCTATTGGCGACCGGGATCTGGCCTATGCCGATGCCATTGAGACTTTGCGCGGTGAGACTCAGCAAGGCTTCGTGCCTAATTATGCTCGTTCCGGGGGCTGGAAAAGTTCTGATCGCTCCGAGCCTCCCGTCGGATCGATAACCGTGCTCGGCCTCTACCAACGATTCCACGATCGGTGGTTCCTGCAGGAAGCCTTCGCGCCTTTGCTGCGGTGGAATCGTTGGTGGGCCGAAAATCGCGATATCCAGGGCTATCTGACGTGGGGAAGCGACGGGGATAATACGCCGGCCGACCTGGACGATGGGTCGCGGGGAACGAGGGTGGGCGCCATTCTCGAGTCCGGGCTGGACAACAGCCCTATGTATGACGATGCCGTCTACAACGCGGCGACGCACAAGCTGGAATTTGCCGACGTCGGCCTGATGAGTATGTACATCGCCGATTGCGACGCGCTGGCAACCATGGCTGACAATCTGGGTGAGGCTGCAGCCGCCAGTGAGATTCGCGGACGAGCCGCGCACTATCGGGCCAAGCTCGCGACCTTGTGGAATAGCGACGCGGGCATATTTCTGAACAAGGACTTACATACCGGCCAGTTCAGTTCTCGTCTTTCGCCGACCAATTTCTATCCGCTGCTGGCTAAGGCAGCGACGCCGCAGCAGGCTGAGATCATGATCAAGAACCACTTGCTGAACCCTAAAGAATTCTGGGGTGAGTGGATTATTCCCTCCATCGCACGGGATGATCCGGCTTTTAACGATCAGAACTATTGGCGCGGGCGAATATGGGGGCCAATGAATTATCTGGTGTACCTTGGGTTGCGCAATTATGACGACCCGGACGTCTCGCGTCAGTTCGCCCAGAAGTCCTATGACCTCTTTCTCCAGGAGTGGAAAAAGAATGGTCACGTGCATGAGAACTATAACGGCATGACCGGCACAGGGGATGATGTGCGCAGCAGTGACAGGTTTTATCACTGGGGCGCCCTTCTTGGATACATTCAGTATTTGCAGGAGACTCAATCCCTGCCGACTCCAAGGGCTGCCCCCTGACTCTTTATCGTCCTCGAGTTTATAGGCAAAAATTACTGCAGCCGATGAAGCGCATTAAGCTTAGGACGTCACGAGCAGTTCGGGCGCTGGCAGAACCTGGCCAGCGCCCGAACGTCACGATAACGGTTTCCTACCTACATTTATGGCCAACTATTTACCAGGTTGGTCACGTTCACAGTGCCCAATCCGGTTGCAAAGTCCCAACCGGTTTGCGTGGGATACGCCACTTCCAGGTGGGAATCGGATGTGGATAGCACCCCGTACGTGTCGTGTGAAGGTGTGTAGCAGTTATTGGTGCCGTAGCAGGGAACATCGTTATCTCCCTGGGTTACGTCATAGAAAACGCAGGAAGACGACACCTCGTTGCCTTTGGAGGAATTGCATTCGTTCAGCTTGCTCGTGTTGGGGGCAGACGAGGTGCCGAATTCCGTCTTAGCCAGGTCGTAAAAAATCGGATCGGGGTTGCCCTGAGGGCCGCCCGCTTTCTGATCAATCAATGCCTGGATGCTGGCAAATTGAGGCGCCGTAAAGGACGTGCCACCCGCGCTGTTGTTTAACGTGTCTGTGCCATTCGAGTAGTCGCAAGGAAATCCCCCTTGCGCCGCATCGGACATGCAGAAGAGGATATCGTGGTTCCAGAACGCGTTCGAGGCAAACAAGGAAATGTCTGGCAAATCACGCTTGCCGTCGCTCGGATTACCCACAACTCCTTTCTGCCAGGAAGGCTTGGAGTAGACGAAGCTGGGGGCGCCGCTGCCACCGACGATGTTAAGGAGTTCCGAGCCGATAGTGCCGTTGCAGGACGCTGCACCGTTCTTGTACCCAAGAAAGCTGAACTTTATGCTGCCGGCGCATGAATCGTTCCACGGCATCTCCGGAATATACGACTTCGCGGACTTTCCTGCCGAGGTGTTGCTTGTGCTCCAATAAGTGCTATTGGTGCCCTCGACGGTATCCAGAAAATCCGTGCCGCCGGTAGCGACATCGTAGGGAGTGGAGGCCAGACCGTTGGCGGCGATGCCGTCTATTGCATAGGTGGCCGTATCGAAGTCGTCGCAACCTGCCGCGCCGCCGTCTCCGGCAGCAACGAATACTGATACTCCCTCACTTGCTGCTTGTTGCCATAGAGCGTTGACGAAGCCGTTGCCGTCCGGTCCCGGTCCGATGTCAGCTTCGCACTCCAGGTAACTCAGGCTCATGATGGGTGGAGGGGTCTTTTCGTCCAGTAGGTTCTGGGCAGCGATAAAAGCGCCAAAGTTAGTGGCAGTATCCGCGCAGGAGGCCAGACGGACCGTCGCGTCTGGCGCCACTGCGCCGGCCCATTCGGCATCGAGAGCCGCTTCTCCTTCCGCTCCAGTCTTCCCCGGATCGCTGCAACCAGTCCCCGGATGAATCTGGGTGAATGTGCCGGAATACGAAGAGAGGCCAAAGGATTTCCGGAACTTGGCTACATCAGCCGAATTGACATCCGTGTCCTCGAGAACGACGACGGTTTGTCCTTTGCCGGTGATCGGCTTCTTTGCTTTGTATAACGGTGCGACGTTATAGATTGTGGCCAGGTCCGCCGGAGCTTCGTCAAATTGCTCGATGTTGTTAAACCCGTCGGGGCATCCGGAACAAGGAAAAGAGAAATTTTTGATCGGTTTAATCACCTGCGCCCGTGGCATGAAGTCATGCAGCGAGACAAGACCCACGACGACCGGCGCGAGGGCTGCTGGAATCGACGGATCGCTGGAATTAGCGATATGTTGGTGGCCATTTACGTTGTATTTGTGGATCTCGGTGTGAAATGTCTCGCTCACTGTGCCGGCTGTGCCCGATACATCGATCGTCAACCCGCTCTTGTAAACCCCATTGACCTGAAGCCCATGCGAGCTCAGCCAGCGGACAACCGTGTCGACATCCTCCTGTGCCGGGCCGAACTTCTCCCCCAATTCATCGGCTGTTAACCACTGGTGATATTTGCTGGAATGTGGATCCTGGAGCTCTTCAATGGAGCGCTCGAGCGTGGCTTCCTGCTCCGGGCTGCGCCGCAGTTGAAGGAACATGTGCTCCATGGGCATGCTGTCCGGTACCGCCCCCAGATCGTATTTCGGAAGCGCAAGCGGGTGGGTTTGACCAACAAGTTGGACCAACTTTGCCTCATCAATTGCTTGCACAATACGTGAAGCGGCGGTAGGCGACCCGGCCTGGTTGGCGGCAAGAGCAAAGCCCGTAAAACCACCAAGGGCCAGGATCGTCAGCAGCCAGAGAACTGGCGCGTGCTGAGAATAACGTCGTAAAGCCATGAAGGACTCCTTTGAAGTTTCAGTTGAACCGGGGGAATTTTCTAATCTGGCCCAGGGGGAGGGAGTGGGGGGAGTATACATGATTTTTCGGAACTTGCCATGCTGGTCTGCGGCGGCAAGCATCACGCGCACAAGAAGGCCATGTCAGGTCGGGTTTGCCAACGAACCGGGTGTCTCTTTCCCGTTCACGGCGATGTAACAATGGCGGATCGCCAGTACCTCACCTCCTGGATTGGTGCGGCTTCCCAGCGGCCAACTCTACCAAATCGATGTTCCGGGGGCGGCGCAGACCGCCGGTGGCGGCTTGAACGACCCCGGAGCCGTGTTGGGGCACTACGTGGACCAAAGCGGCGTTTATCATGGGTATATCGCGATACCGGAATTTCCGCTGCCGTAGTAAAGCCAGCGGCAAAACTGCTTCGTGCAAATCCCTGGCTGCGCAAAACGCCCGAGAGATTCTCGCAAGTCCGGCCACCGTCGCCAACGGGGCTCGTCCTGCTCGCTGCGCCGTGAGGGTTTAACTCATAGGCAACCACAGTCTTAGCTGTCTTAGCTGTTGCATCAGACCGCTTTTAAAGTTAGAATGACCCGCCGTCCACTTTATAACGGTGTGGCCGGAGGCGGCCTTGGCGCCACAGCGTCAATCTCCTGAGCGTGCAGGCGCAACCCTTCGTGGTTCGAACAAGCGCGCATCGAATGGGCATGCCGTGGGCGGTTCCTCCTCGCGCCGATGGTCGATAGATACACGACTCGACCCGGACGCGCTGCGTTGAGCGCCGATTTCAACGTGGTGGCTGTCGCGCGTGCCTCGAAAAGATCAGGCGACGGATCGAAGTTCGAGGGAACAAGCACGAAGACTCCCTCGGCTCCTCGGAATGCTGCCGCGACCGCTCCGGAGTCGTTGATGTCCGCCCAACGAATGTCCAGCCTTTTGATCGGCAATGGCCCGGAAAGCCGTGAAGATAGGGCTTGCGAGGCTTGTACCTCCCCAACCTGCCGGGTGGAACCCGGCTCCGAGCGACCGCGGGCTCGCACTTGTGGCGTGCCGATAGTCAATGGATGGAACTGACTTCAAGAATTTCGACAGGTTGAGAATCCGGGAATCTGAGGTGAACTCCGCGGATCCAATCGTCTTTCGTGAACACGCCGAGATCTCTGTTAGTAACGACCGAGTGCACCTTGAAGGTACCTCCGGGCAAGAGAGGTAACTGTATATTGACCGCTGATGCGTTCGACTTATTACGGAAGATAGCGATCACGCCGCTGCCCGCGCGTGACAAACGGGCGAACCCATCCCACTCGGCTGAAGTAGGCTGACGCCAGCTGCCTAGCGGGAAAAAGCTTTCATCAATATTTGCGCTTCTTCTAAGCTTCTTGAACCATCGGATATGGTCTTGATACCACTGCTGATCGGCAGTACTCAGGTTACGCAAATCACCCAGCAAAAGAGGCGCGGAGCCAATTGCGGTCGCAAATACTTCCAGGGGAGTGGGTATATCCGCGTGAAGATTACCGATGAGCATGCTCTCAACAGGCATGGAAATCGCTCGCTGATACAGAAGAGTACGGGCTTGAAGGGGTCCGGCTGAATCGGATGTAGAGTCGTTTACGTTGCTCATCCAATCCAGATCGCCGGCCGCCAACAGTCCCGCATCGATAACATGCTTTTGGCCCCAAAGTTCAAAAGTCAGGTCGATAAGAACGTTCGGATGCTTCTCATAGACCTTACTGGTGACATGACTGATACCTTCATAGATCATGTTCAGCGACTCAGCCCAGCCGTCATGGTAGTGCCCCTTAGCCCAGCAACCAGGCGCTTCCCCATACGCATTGAAGATCGTCGTCAAGTCGAGCTTTACATAGGCTAAGTGGAAGCGCTCAATCGCGTCGTTGATTCGGTCGGCCGCTGCGTCTTGAAAGGGGCTCGCCAGGCACATCACTACTTTTGAACCCGCTGCCGTGGACGTGATTTTCGGCTTTCCGGATTGATCGAGTGCCGCCCAGTCCGGATGTCTGACATAATCTGCCGTCTTTGCTCCTACGGCTGCAAGAGGAATCCACAGCCCGAGCCGCATGCCCTTCGCTTCCACGGCTTCTCGAATAGGTTCGAGGCCTCCAGGGAACGAGGTAGAATCTACGATGTTCTCGCCATATTCCTGTTGCCAGCCGTCATCGATGGTAAAGATATCCATCCCCATGAAGCCGGCCACATCGATCAATTTGAGTGTAATGTCGCGGTTAATGCTCCTCTGGAACGGTTCCCAGGTGTTATAAATCCACGGGGCTCCGCTTGTACCAATCCTCCGCTCGAGAACCTTAGCGGTATAGGACGGCAGTACCCAATGCGGATCATTGAAGCTATCGCCATTGCGAAACGTCAGCAGCGAGACAGCCGCAGTTGTGAACTCTTCGCCTGGCGCGAGCGTACGTTCGAAGGGCATCAGATCGGTATCGTATAAAACGCCAACGTGTACGCGCCCGGGATCGTTCCAGGCATCAATTTCTGTCCGCTTCATGTAGCCGGGAACTTCGCTGAGAATCGCAAAGCCGTTCCCGGTGCGGCCGTTCGCCACCAGAAGGCCCGCATCTTCCGACCGGCCGGTGTAGAAGGTCTCCCGCGGAATAGCGCCGTACTGCGCATTCAATAGCGTTTCATTGGATGGGCCCACCGACGGTGCGATGGCCTCGATGTTCATGTGGGAAAGTTGCAACGCAGCAGAGCCGGTATTTCGCAACACCAGCCATTTTCGTATCGCCGGATGCCCGGCATAAACCCTATACATGACGGAGACTTCAAGAGGTAAGATCGTGCTCCGCAGACGAACGGTTAGCAACTTTCCATCTGGCAGTGTGCTCTCGCCGGCTCTCAACAGTTGAAACGTCGAGCTTGACCCGGTCAAAGTCTGCCCATTGCAGGCAAACGAAAATTCCCGGGCGGAGATTCGTCGCGGCTTTCCAGGAACGATGAAATCGGTGTGCGTCTTCAGATCCGAAAGCCGTTCCGTAAAGAGCCCGGATGCAGGATCAAATGTAACCTTCCTCTCAATCCGATCATTCCCGATGGTCCAGCTTTGGGAAAAGGCACTCGAAGCGAGAAGCAACAACACAAGTCCTGCCAAGGAGTTGATTCTCATGGAAAGTTCTCCTGCCAACTCTACACCCACAGAAGAAACACTCTAACCG
>Ga0182015_10002807_pt1 | contig 20387 bp, 8 predicted proteins | sample 712P3MmetaG_FD_120478 | JGI IMG/M metagenome (GOLD analysis project Ga0182015, IMG submission 120478) | Permafrost microbial communities from Stordalen Mire, Sweden - 712P3M metaG | ecosystem: Environmental > Terrestrial > Soil > Wetlands > Permafrost | place: Sweden: Stordalen | collected...
AGCCTACCCACGCCCCGGTCAAGGAATACTACGCCACACTCGCGCAATGCGCCGCCGCCAACTTCGACAACGAAGGCAACATCCGCCGCGCATTCGAGAGCCTGCTCGAAAAGTGCGCCCGCGCCTTCGAGTGGTTTGTCGTCGCCGAGTACCCCATCCCCCGCACCGGCCGCAACCCCCTCAAAGTCGATGCCGCCATCCTCGACGCCTTCAACCTCCCACGCGGCTACTGGGAAGCCAAGGACGAAAAAGATGACCTCCGCGCCGAGATGAACAAGAAGTTCGCCGAGGGCTACCCGAGACCAACATCCTCTTCCAGAAGCCCACCCACGCCATCCTCTTCCAGGACGGCCGCATCGCCTTCGACGACGAAATCCAGACAACAGATAAACTCGTCGATGTCCTCCGCCTCTTTTTCGAGTGGCCTATATCCCAGACTTGCGCCGGTTATCTTCCGCGCAGAGCATCTGACAGTTTTCGGCTGTTGTCTTTCCACCCAGATGCCACGGGGTAATATGGTCCCCTTGCATCTCTTCAAGCTCGAAATGCTCCTTGCAGGCGGGGCAGATGCCCTTCTGCCGCTCATACGCTTCTCGTAACTGGTTATCGGTGAAAGCTCGGATGTTTAGATGCCGCTCTCTTCCATTCAAAACATAGGAATAAATACCTTTTTTGTTCGTGACATCATCATCAGCCATGAGCCGAGTAACTTCTCTTTCGATCTTGGCGGGGTCGATCTCATCGCCTTTATGTGTGTTATACAACTCTCCCCAAGCAATGCCCTTCATTTCTCTACGATATTTCGGGAAAGTGGCTTTGACCCAGCTGATAACGGCTTGGAAATACAGCCATAACTCATTGGCATTTGACTTGTGATGTTGTTTAGCCATGTAGCCCTCGATATGGCCCTCACTGAACCAGTCGATAACCGTTTCGAGGTAGTCCTGTCGAATCGGTGAGCCGACGAGGTAGTCGCTGCCTATTCCGTATGCAGGGCAACCGTTTTTGCTGAAATACCGCTTGCCGTCCGAGACCCAAGGGCCGGAATACACGGCATTGCGAAGTTCCTGGTCCGTCAGCTTTTCCCCGGCGATATTGATTGTCTTGAACCACACCAGCTTCTCGCTGTCCGTGCCGCTGCACTGATACACCATCAGCTGATAGTTCAGGATTTTCTCTTGCTCGTCTTTTTGCAAATTATGGAAGTACCGCCCCTCGAAAGCGAAGTCTCCCTCAACAAACTGACAGATCGAGATGGTGCGCTGCTGACCATCAATAACCTCAAAACCACCATCTTCCCGAACGGCCCAGTACATGACATTTAGAGGGAAGTCCCTGATGATAGTGTCAATGACCGCATCCCGCTGTTTGTCTTTGTAGATGAACTCCCTCTGGTACACCGGTCGGATGTCCAACCTGCCGCCGTAGCCGACGACTCCGGCCTCAGCTTTGTCCTCGTAGCCACTCGTCAGATCGCGAACAGTAATGTCCTTGAGCGTGATATCCATCAATTCAGCCTTTTGCCTTCTTGTTCTTTATAACAATTCGATCATACAAGCGGCGGTATGTGCCATCGCCGTTGGCGAGATAAAAGCGCATGCCGCCTTGAGAGTAAGATCCTCTCTTAGCTACTTCCGACATTGGTGTTCCAAGCATCCTACTTGAGCCGACGATTTCAAATTGATCGGGATTATATTTATCGAGAAAAGTTACTGGCACTCCCATGGCCCCGTCGTAATCTAGCGGAATATCGCTTGTTTTTCCGACTTCGATTGCGTCGTAGTTTGCGTAAGTCGGATAATTCACCGGGCTATATTCCTTGTAGAGAATGATTTCTTCGTGGCGCTTTGCGATGTCGAGATTGGTAAACCAGCAAGCATTGCCCATGCTTCTCCATTTCTGGCCGTCATCATCCACCCAATACCGCGTGTCTCGCGCTTCGTAATAATCGGGCACCTTGAATGCCATGTCGCCACTTTTGTCGCCAAGCCAAATTTTGTTTTCAACGATGAAATCGAAAACTTCTTTATAACTTATCGCATTCTGGTTACCGACAATTACGAACTTCTTGTCGTGTTCAATGAGCTGCGCGACGTATTCACGGAACAGTGAAAATGGCGGGTTTGTGACCACGACATCCGCCTGCCCCAGTAGCTCTATGCTTTCCGCGCTACGGAAATCACCATCACCCTTGAGGTGCTTGATGCCGATTTCCTCTGGGTCTGGAACGCCGCCCTCGTGATTGTCCCCACTGTATTCAAGGTAGATGGCCTGCTCGGAATCATTTCGGCTGAACAGGTCACGACTCTGGTTTTTGTAGCAGGTGGTGATGAGCTTCCTGAGGCCCAGCTTCTTAAAGTTGTACGAGAAGTAGTGGAAGAAGCTGCTGACCCGGGGATCGTCGCAATTGCAGTACACCACCTTGCCTTTGAAGTGCTTTTTATAATGCTTCAGTTCTCGCTCGATGTCCGACAGTTGGGTGTAAAACTCGTCCTGCTTGGCGCCCTGCGCCCTCCCCAGACTTTGATTTTTTACCTTCCTGGCCATCGTGAACCCATCCTGATTTCGGTCAATGCGTCCCGCGATCTTTCGGCTGCGGCTCCTGGGTAGGCTGATTGTTGGCCCCGCGCCCGGTTCGCGTCTTCTGTAACTATACCCACCGCTGCATCTTTGGCAGGTGGTTTCTTTGCAGGTGGCCTGCGCCCCCTCCCTTTTCGGGATGCACAATCCTACCAACGTCACGGGCTCAACTACCATGTCCCTCTGAGCAAGGCGGTAAAAAAGCTTGCCGCGATTTATCGGCTTGCGCCGGCTAAACCGAAAGGCGAATTCGTCTAGGTAGAGGTCCCGATGACTGGGGCTACTTCCCCGCATCCCCATGGCTCCCGCCTTTCGCGACTACGCCCGCATCGGCGCTGCCCTCATGAAGCCTCACATCGACTACGAGCAGCAGCCGGAATTCCCCCTCCAGCGCACCGAAATTGGCCAACTCAACTGGCGCGTCGAGAAGATGACCCTCTCCAAAGACAAAACCCAGCTCAAGTACAACGACTTCCTCACCCTCAGCGGCATCCCCTCAGATGTCTATGGGTATCGGCTCGGCAACCGCAGCCCCCTCGAATGGGTAATCGACCAATACCGAGTCTCCACCGACGCCCGCTCCGGCATCGTCAACGACCCCAACCGCCCCGACGACCCCGAATACATCGTCCGCCTCATCGGCCAGGTGATCACAGTCTCCCTCGAAACCGTCAAATTGGTCGCCGAACTCGCCGCCCTCAGCATCGACCAGGCCTGAAGCCGATCCCGCGCTACCGCCCCATCCTCCCCGCCCCGGCCCGTGACCCGGCTCACACGATATAACAACCTTTGTTATACAAAAAGCCCAATTTTGCTCAAATGCATCGATGCGCCAAGTATTTTTACGTCGTTTTTGAGACGAAAAATGCCAATTTCTCCTCATTTCGAGATGAATGATTCCCATCTCCCTTCTCCCTTTTCCCTTCTCCCTGCCCTCCTGTTCACTGCTCACTGTTCCCTTCTCCCTGCCCCAAGCCCATTTCACTTCTTCACTTCTTGACTCGTTCACTTTTTCACTGCCTTCATTGCACATTATTTCCCCCGCCCGGCGCACAATCGAACCGTGAATGCCCAAACGCCCAAACCACCACCGCGCCGCAGCCGACCGCTGGCCCTGCACTGCTGCTCAAACGCCCCACTTTTCCACAGTTTCACTCATTCAATGTCCATCCGTTCTCTGCTAAAAATCGCCTGTTCTTTGCCCATAAGTCTTTTATTCCATCGTCTCTAAACCAAAACCACCCCCCCCTCCCCCCCCTCCCCTGTGGAAAACTAGGGGAATTTGCCACGCAATTTATGAAAACAAATGAGTTACAGCCAAAAAACTCGCGAAAAAGGAACCCAAAAACAACCAAAAAACCACCAAAAACGGTCATTTTTACGCCAAATATCGACCATTTTCAGCCAAAAACAGCCGATTCTTCACTCCCTCACTTTTTCACTCATTCATCGCCCTGACCACTGTCCACTGTCCACTGTCCACTGTTCACTGCCTCTAAGGCACCGTAAACGGCCTCACCCCATCCATCGGGAACAGCCCCGTCGGTCCCGTCGCCGTCGATGGTTGCGCCCGGAACATGTAGTGAATCGAGAACCCCGCCGAGATCGACGTGTAGTTCCGCGAGTTGTTCGCGCCCACAAACCCGCCCGCAAACCAGTGCGGCCCAATCTGGTACGACACATGCGTCCGTACATCGTAGTTCGGCCCAACGCTCGTCTTCGCCGGCAGCATCGGATTGCTCTGCGCGGTCTCAAGCGACTTATCCACCGCCAGCGGCCAAAGCGGCGTCAGATCCTCCTGGAACGCCTGCACGCCCAGGCTGCCCAGCGCGTCGTAGTGCCACTTCGTCCCGTAGTGCCCCGTCCACGTGAACGGCACATTCGCCAGAAAGTAAGACGCCGGACTGAAGTATCCGCCCATCCCATGCGTGAACGCGTCCTCATTGTGCGCGTAGTGCATCGCAAAGAAATTCACGCCCACGCTCAGGTTCCCATACTCCGGCGTCGTCTTCAGCCGCCAATACGCGCCGCCGCTTCCATCAATTCGCGTATTCGATTCCGTCTGGTAGCCGCTCAGGTACTGCCCCCCGGCGCTCAAATAAAATCCAGACTCCGCATCGCCCTTCGAAAACTGCACATTGCCCTGGTTGGCAATCACTCCGCCCCAGATCTGTCCCAGCGTCCCCAACGAGTTCCCAGCCGGGTCGCGCAGTCCGCCATACGACAACTGCGTATCCTTCACCGGGTCGCGGCTCACGCTGAAGATGAACGGCCCGTTGGCCGGCTTCCACAACGCCCGCGCCGTAAACGTCGACACCAGGAAGTTAAACGGTGTGTACCCGCCCCCGATCATCAAGTGCGGAAACGCCAACTGCACCTCGCCCCCCACCCCCGCCGCATTTTGCTGCGCCGGCAACGTCGTATTCGTAGTCGTCAGCGTGCCGATCGGTTGCGGAATCGACATCAGCGTCGAACCGCCCGTCGTCGACTGCTGCACCGTGATCACGCTCGTTCCGTCCGCTTGCCCTGAGTCCAGAAATACTGGCTTCGCAATCACCGTGAGGCGCGCGTTGTAGCCCATCGGCATCGACGCCTCAAACGGTGCCTCCAGCGCGGCCAGATGGTCATAGCCCATGGCCCCCGTGCGGTAGTTGATGATCCCCCCCCCACCGATGTATGCGCTGTAGCTCGCTTCAATCCCCCGCAACTGCATCTCCGCTTCATCCCGCGGGCTCATCGGCTGTGCCTGCCGCTGCGTTCGCACCCACGGCCCCCGCAGCGGCGGAAGGTTCCGCTCCTGCAACTCCTGATCCGTCAGTCCTGTTTCCGAGGTTGTTGTCACGGGTGCAGGAGCATCCGGCAAACCCTGCGTCGACTGCTGCGGAGCGGCCTGATCCGGCAGCTGAGCCTCTGTCGTCGGCGCATTGCTCAATGTCTGAGTTCCCTGCGTCTGCGTAGCCTGCCCGGCCTTCTTCCGTGCTTTGGCCGACATCCGCGTCTTCTTCTTCGTGGCAGGCGAAGGCTTGGCCGCCGAGGTCGTCGTCTCCGTTTGCGAAGTAGCCTGCGGCTTTGGTGCAGAATATGCGCCCGTTGCTGCCTCCTGCGCAGATGGCGTGTACTGCGCCGCAATCATCGCGCCGCTCGAGCCGCCGCTTGCCGCGGCCGGATTCGTCGCGCCGTTGCCCGTCGCCGCCGAAGTCGCGTTTGGAATCCCGTGAATCTTCCCCGCCGAACCCTGCGTCAACTGGCCATCGGTCTGCTCAGCCATCAAAGCCTGCACTTGTGCCGCCATCTCTCCCATCGGCCGCGAACTGATCCTGAGTGCAACCGGTGGCGTTGCGTCCTTCGTCGTTGACCCGATATTCCGCGCTGGCTGTCCCATATCTGCCTGTCCCGGCCCTGCTTGCCCCGGTCCTGGTTGGCTCAGCCCTGCGCCACCCGAGTGCGCCGGCCCATCCGTCGTAACAACGTTCTGTTCTGTTGCCGGCAGGTTCATCTTGCCCATGTACTTGCTGTCTGTGTCGCTAGATGCGGGCTGTGCGCCTGCCCCAGGCTGCCCTAGCACATGCACCCGCACACTGCTCGAAACCGTCCCGCTCGACGATGGCTTGATCGTCGTTTCCTGAGCCTCCTTATAGCTCTGCTCAACCAGCACCGGCTGCCCTGGCGTTGTCGACGCCGGCTTCGCCCCCAACTCGCTCTGCGGCACATAAACCGGCGGCGCCTGCCCGCCCTGCGTCTGCCCCGCGTTCTGGTTCCTTGTTGAAGCTCCTGCAGGCAACGGTAGTGGATCACCCGACGGAGAGTTCAACCACTGATTTTGCCGCGGACCCCCCGGAGACTGTGTAGCGGGCTGCGTCGTGCTCCAACTGCTCGATGTCTCTGGCGACGCTTTCATCTGCGAGTTCGGCCGATATCCCGGCAGCGGTGGTACTCGAGCTCCCGCCGCCGCGGGCCTATTCCGCGGATCAAGCAAATGCTTCATGTCGCCCGACGCCGCCAGGCTCGCGCCTCCCTGCCCCGTCAGCCCAACATCCAGCCGCTCAGCCGCCGAGCCCGGAGGCAGAGCCGCAAGCGCCGCCCGCCAAAAGTCCGCCGAGCGCTGCGCATTGCCCCGCGCTTGCTCAAACCGTGCCGCCTCAGCCAGAACTCCCGCATTACCAGGAAACTTCGCCAGTGCCCGCCGCAGCCACGCCTCGGCCTGGATCATGTCCGTCGCCCCAAGCGCTGCGCTGATCGCCGCCTGATAATCCAGCGGTCCCGCATCGTCCATCGGAATCGTCTTGAACAACCCCAGCGCATCGGTCGCGCGCCCAACCTTTGCATACGCTCCGGCCACTGCCCTGCGCACCGCCAGGTCATCCGGATAATTCAGCGAAGCCGCCTGCAGCAGTTGCACCCCCTCTGCAAGGTGCCCCCCATTGAGGTCAGCCTCCGCGCGCTTTACCGCCCAGTTCGCCCAGATGGTCTCTACTTGTCCGCGTTCCGCGCTGGTCAGGTCCGCCCGCGCATCCAGCCGTTGTAACACCGGATAAAGCAGCGTCTCATTCCCCGTGTTGTAGAGCAGCCACGCATGCTGCGTCTCCAATCCCGCCGGCGGCGCGCTTCGCCGTAGCAGATAGAAACTCTCCACCCGATTCAGCGTCTGCGTCGCCCGCCCAAAGTCTCCCAGTGCCAAATACAGGCTTGCCTCTCCCTGCACAAACTCCACATCCGCTTCCAGTTGCTGCCGCACATCTGGCGGAATCTTTCCCATCTCTGCCAAGGCTTCTGTGTTCTTGCCACCGGCCATCAGCGAGAAGACCAGCCCCTTCCACGCATCCGAGGCCATCGAGTGCGGCGCATTCGCCGACAATTGTGGCTCCGGCCTCAATCCCTGCTCTTGTTGTGCCGGCTCGGCCAACGCCATGCTCGCATGAATCGCCGGTACCATCGGCCCACGCGCCGAAGCATGGAAAGATGCCTGCACAAATGACGCTGGACTGAAGAACCGATACCGCATCGGCAGTCGCCGCATCCAGCTCGCACTTCTCACCTCAATCGATCCGCGCAGCAGGCGCGCCCTCCGCGGGTGCCCCAGGTCCCTCGCACTTGGGGACCTGGGAGACATCGAGCCCAAATCCGCCCCTTCGTCCTTCGTTTTCCCCTGCGCCCACAGTGCCGTCCCCCAGCCTCCCCGCGCCGACCTTCCCAAAAACCGCGTCAGGGTCTGCTGCTGAAACATAGGCTGTGTCGTTCTGTTTGTCGGCGATGGCGATTGCGCCGAACCGGAAGGCGCTCCCGGCCCATCTTGCTGCGGCGTCTGCTGAGGTGCGGTCTTCCTCTCTGCAGGGCGAACTGGTGCCGACCCCTCTTCAGGATCCTGCCCATACTTCGGCAGCGACGGCAGCTTCGTCGTCTTCGCAAACGGCTCGTTGTTCGGGTCAAGCAGTTGCTGCAGGTCCGCCGCCGTCACCGCGCGATGCACCTTCGTATCCTGCTCCGGATACACCAGGATGTGCGCCAGCCGCTCGGTCGGCGAGGTCGAAGGCATCGCCGCCAGCGCCGCACGATAGTAGTCCGACGCCCGCTGATTGTCGCCGCGTGCCTGCTCAAACCGCGCAGCCAGCGACAGAATTGCAGGGTCCTTCGGATACCGTTCCATCGCCTGCCGCAGCCACAGCTCCGCCTGCCCCTTGTCGTTCGCCGCCAGTGCCGCTCCGACCGCCCCTTGAAAATCCCCCGACGTAGCATCCTGAAACTCCACCGTCTTATAGAGCGCCAGCGACTCCTTCGCCCGTCCCACCTGCACTAATCCGCCGGCCACCGCCTTCCGCACCGTCACGTTGTCCGGGAAGGCCTGCGATGCGGCATCCAGAATATCCACCGCGCGCGCCACATTCCCGTTCTCCATCGCGATGCTCGCCCGCCGCACGCTCCAGTTCGCCCAGATGTCCTGCACCGTCTCGCGTTGAGCAGCGGTCAGGTCCGTCCGGCTGCCCAGCCGCATCAGCGCCGAATAAAGCATCCGATCATTCTTCGTGTTGAACAGCAGCCACGCATTCTGAATGTCGATGTTCGCCGGTGGATCCATCTTCAGCTTTGCGTAGTGCGCCTGCACCCGCGTCATCAGTTCCTGCGCGTGAGCTGTTTCGCCTGTCGCTGCATACAGGCTCGCCTCGCTCTGCACAAACTCAATGTCGCCCTCCAGCTGCTTCCGCACTGCTGCGGGAATCAACCCAATCTCCTGCATCGCCTCGTTGTTGCGATTGGTCGCCATCAGCGCGGCGATCAGCCCCTTCCACGCATCCGCACGATCCGCATGATCCTTCAACGCAGCCTGGTAAATCGGGTAAGCCTTGTCCGTCTCGTTGCGCTGCAGGTAGATTCCCGCCAGTTGCAGTTGCAGGTCCAGGCTCAGGCTCCCGCCATTCGCGCTTTCGAGCTTCGCTGCCCGCTCCAGCATCCCCTGCGCAATCTCAAACCGGTTCGCCTGCTGATATATCGCAGCCAGCATCGAAAGAAACGCCGGATCGGACAGCGCTGCCTCATACGCAGCCGGTGGCATCTTCTCCACATCGCTGAGCGCCAGCGTGTCCTGCCCCATCAGATGATGCGCGCTTATAAGCCCTGACCACGCCGATTGGTTGGTCGAGTCGGCCTCCAGCAGTTGCGAGTAGATCGCCGCCGCCTGGTCGAAGCGCTTGGCCTCCATCAGCACGCCCGCCATCTCCAGCCGTACATCCGCTTTCAATGTCGATCCGTTATCCGGAAACGGCAACGCCAGCGCCTCTGTCAGCACCTGCTGCGCATCCGCATTCCTGCTCTCTGCCCGATAGATCGTCGCCAGCGTCCGCAGATATTCCGGATCTCGATTCAGTGCCGCCCGCACCCCAGTCGGAAACCTTCCCGAAACCGCAATCGCCTGCTCATTCTTGCTGTCCCGCGCGTACGCAAGGAACAAACCCCGCCACCCATCCGACGATCCGGGCTGCAGCTTGATCAGTTCCTCATAGAGCTCTGCCGCCGCTGCGTAGTGCTGCGCCTTCACCATTAGTCCAGCCAGCCCGTTCAGGGCTTCCGGCGACTTGGGGCGCATCCCCACGGCTTCCCTATACTTCGCTTCGGCAACGTCCAGCTGGTTATCCGCCAAAGCCTGTGAAGCCTGCGACATCGTGTACCAGAAATGCGAAGTCGCCAGCGCATCATCCACCGCCTTACTTGTGTATCCGTTCTGCTTCGCTTGATTCAGAAATCCGATCGCCGCGCCAAAGTTGTTCTGCTGCATCCGGAGAAAACCCATCCCCGCAGCCATGCGCCCGTTTTGCGGATCGGCCGCCAAAAGCGCCGTGAATCGCTTCTCCGCTTCGTCCAGTTGATGGCGGTTCATCGCATCAAACGCCGCCCGCTCCTCCGGCGTGTGCGCAATGCCGTTGTTCATCTGCGCCAGCGTCGCTTCGTCCTTCGCCAGCTGACTCGCCAATTCCTTGTCCTGCGGATGCTCCTTCAGATACGCCCGCAGCTCCGCTGCTGATGCCGGATTTGCTGCATCCCAGATCAATGCCTGTCGCAGCGCGCTCTCCGCATTCGAGTCCTTCGCATGCTCCTTCAGAATGCGAATGCCCTCCGCCCGCGTCTTCGGGTTATACGTCAGCATCTTGCCCAGCTCAATTGCAAACCGCGAGTCCGCTGGATTCCGCTGCGCTAGCCCACGCATTCCGGCAATCGATGCATCTTTCCCCGTTGCAGTCCCGTAGAGCGTCAGGTAGTACGCCAGCGCAATTTCCCCATCTGGCGGATGGTCCCCGTAGAGCTGGCGATAGACGCGCATCGCATCATCGTTCCGGCCTTCTTTGGCCAGTTCGCCCGCTTTGCCAAGTTGTTCGTTTTCGACGTGCGTGCTTGGCAGCGCCTGGATGCGTGCAATGTTCGGATCGTTCGGGTTCACACTGCGCAGCTTTTCCAGCGCCTCGCCGGCCTTGTCCGAACCCATCATTTTAAGGTCGCGGGCAACCCCGGCCAGCGCGTCCAAATTCTTCGGGTCGGAGAGCAAAATCTGCTGCCACTCCTGGATTGCCATGTCCGGCCGTCCACGCGCTTCGAGGGCATGCGCCTTGTCCACCAACACCGATCGCGCCGCCAAACTTGACGGATTCGTCCCGCTTTGCGGAGCGGCTTTCGGGGCATTCTGGGCGAGATTGACTTGGAGCGCCAGCAGCAGGCAACCCGCAGCCATCGGTCCTCGGCTCCAAACCCCCTTGAGCACCCTCATTCCCGCTTCCATCCTACGTGCAATTCCCCACCGGCGCCAAAACTGAATCTGCCGTCGATAAATCCAGTGGAGAACAAGGCAAGATTCTGATCGTAATACGCCAAGTCCTTTCCGTACAATCCAGAAGCCGCATCGTGCAGCTTGCTCATTCGCACCGATTGTTGCGCGCTCGCCTTCGATTGGTCGGGCTCCGCCCGCAGGTACGGCAGCACCGCCGCGGAAAACCCCACAGGTCCATCTTCCGCTATTGGAATGCCTTGGTCACTGACCTTTTCGGGGGGGGCATCATGAGTGGTAAGATACGCATTCATCCCGGGCAGCGCATTCAGCATCTCCGCCCGCGCCGTACCGCTTCCATTCGTCATACCTGCCCAGAGGTACACTCGGATCGCATCGTAGCTTCCGCCCGGCCCGCTCTTGCCATTGCCCGTATCGAGCCCCGCAGTTGGATAGAACCCATCCCCCGGCACATAGTCCACCCAATCCATAGCAAAACCGTGCCGGCTGCTCTGCTCCAGCAGTCTGGGAATCCCCACCGCGATCTCCTGCCACGGCCCATTCTTGTCAACCGTCGCTAACCGCTCAAAAAGAAACAGCGGCGCGTAACTCGGATTCAGCGTCCATGAGTGCTCTTTTTGAAAGCCAACCGGTCCCGGCAACAGCATCGGCCCAAACCCGGGCAGATTCGCTACTTCCTTCGCCGCGATCTCGCTCATCATCGCTCGCCCGATCCCGGAATACATCGGAGCGTTCCACAGCCGCCCCGCTTCAACATACGTGTACGCCATCCACACGTCGGCGTCCGACGCTGGATTCTCATCCAGCGTCTTCCACGCCCCGCTTGCGTCCTTCCCCCACAACCACGAAGGCAAATTCGACTTCAGATCGTCATGAGCCAGGTTCGCCTGCGTCCACGCCGTCAACTTGTCAAATGTCGCGCGGTCATTGTCCACCAGCGCAAAGAACAGTGCATACGCCTGCCCTTCCGACGTTGTCCTGTCCCCCGCCGTGTGGTCGATCACCCGCCCCTGTTGATCGATAAAATGCGCCTGGTAGGCGCTCCACAGCGTCCACGGCCCCTGCCTGCATCCACCCGACCCGGTCACCAGCAGAAGGGAGGCAATAACAAGCCATCGCTTACCCGTTCCGGATACTCGGTGGCTCATGTCCATCTCTCCTCGAGCCTCACTTCAACGCTGGTGCAACCACTCCGGGGTGCCACTCCGGGGTGCCCCAGGTTCGCGAGACCGCGCACAGCGGTCGAGCTAACCTGGGATATCTATGGCCCTCTAGTTCTTTAGTTCTTTAGTTCTTTAGTTCTTTAGTTCTTTAGTTCTTTAGTTCTTTAGCTCTTTAGCTCTTTAGCTCTTTCCGCCGGGCGCCGGGTGCCCCATCCTAAACGCGTCCTTTGCGTTTAGGGTGGAAGACCAAAACCCTCGCCCCTCAGTCCCTATTGCCCATTCCCGATTCTCTATTGCCGGGTGCCCCATCCTAAACGCGTCCTTTGCGTTTAGGGTGGAAGACCAAAACCCTCGCCCCTCAGTCCCTATTGCCCATTCCCGATTCTCTATTGCCTCTTCCCTGTTCCCTGTTCCTTCAATCTTCCAACATCCGCAGACGCCTTCTCGCCTTGCCCCGCAACCACTGCCGTATCCACACCGCCAACAGCAACGCCAGCAGGAACACAACCACCGCCACCAGCCACGAAACCTCGCTGAACCACATCGTCAACCGCACCCAGGGCGGCAAATTTCCAACGTGGTAGACCTCGGTCCCAATGCGGAACGACTGGAACTGCGTCCCATGCAGCACAGCAACCGAGCCCGCGATCTCGCTCGACTGCTGCACGCGCAACAGTGTATCCATGAACGGCTCAAACACTGCTCCGTTCTTCAGATGAATCGCAACAATCGTGCGGTCGCCCAACGGGTCGTAAGGCGACTTGATTCCCTCAATCACCGCGTCCGGCGTGCCCCCGGCCGTAAGATCCCCTGAAGCCGAATGCTCATTTGACTCCGCCTTCCACCACGCATGATGCAGCATCGGCGCAAACAGCCCCATCGTGTCGTGCACTGTAATCTGCCCGCTCCGCAGCGCCACCGGCAGGCTGTTGCCCAGCTTCGCAAACCCCGGCTGATCGTCTCCGGTTCCAATTACAATGAAGTCGTTGCCCGCCCCCGCTTGCAGCGCCTCCGGACCAGCCACCGTCACACGCAACGCCGGAAAACCCGTCTGCCGGCTGAAGTGTCCCATCAGCGTCACAAACGTCTCAATCTCCTGCTCGGTCGGCGCAGGCGGCAGCACAACCGTCGTCTCGCTCAGGTCGGCCACCCGTGTAAACGGGAAACCCGCATTGGCAAAGACTTCCAGGTTCGGCAGCGGCGCATAGTGCGGATAACCGCTCAAATCGATGTAGCTATCCCGCAAAATCGATCCCTGCATATTGATCGGCGTCGTGTCCTGGCAGCCCGTCTTCTTCTGCAACTGAAAAGTAAAATCAAACGACAGCGAGTTCGAAAACGGCCTCAGGTTCACCACCGGCACTGGCACTTCCACCTGCATCTTCTTCGAAGCCTCCTGCCCCGGCACCAACGGTACCGACCCAAGAAATGCGTTGTTCACCCGCACCTGCATGCTCGATATCGGCCCAATCGGAATTGAGTTATACCGGTAGGCAAGCTCCAACTCCGCGTTCGGCTCACGATTCGTGTAGTAGAGATCCGGTGGAACCCTGAAGTACACATTCAGCGGCGACGTACCATCCCCTTGCAGTTGCTCGGCGTTTGCGTAATTCCACAGCGCAATCTTCTTGTCGGTCTGCGCCCACCGCGGAGCCGCATCCGGCTGCTGCTTGGCCGGCAGTGTCAATCCTGTAATCGAAGTCTCCGCCCCGTTGAGCATGCCGCTCCGTAGCGCCACCGCCTGCGCCGCAGCCAATACCTCGTCCCCGTTCGTGCCGGCCAGGATCAGCACTTTGCCGTACCCGTCGCTTGGATTCGTGCGCATCGCCACCATCGGCCCGCTCACGTTGCCGCCATTCGGTCCAGTCAGGCCCAGTCCCGCAGGCAGGCTGCCGACGTTATCCGAAATCACAATCGCATTGCCCTGCGGCATCGCCCCAATCCGCACCGGGAAGCGCACCGGACGGTTCTCCGAGATCAGACCGAAGTAGCTCGCCACCACGCCCGCCGCCTGAATCGCCTTGAAGGATGGCATGGCAGGAAACACGATCGGAATGTTCAAGGGCTGCACCACCGCCGGATCGAGAAACGGCATCGGCAGTTGCTTCACGTCGTCGGCAATCGGCAAGAGCTCGCCGTGAATATCGATCGTCGTATTGCGATGCACCCGCGCCCAAAGCGTCGTGTTAGCAGCGTCCTCGCACACCAGCGTGTAATGCCCGATGAACTGGATGCTCAGATCGTTGTCGTGCACCAGCAACTCTGCCGGAATGTCGAACTCCGCATCCATTTCCTTGCTGTCCGAGCCGCTTCCCTGTCCGGGCGTCGGCTGGATCGTCGCAAAGAGCGAGCCGTTCATCATCAGCTTGATGTGGCTCAGTTGCGGCAACAAGCTCGGCGAAAACGCGTAATAGACATGAATCTTCGCCGATCGCGGTACGTGCGTCTGCGGCAGGGTAAAGAAGATGTCGTGCCGGCTGTCGATCCCGTGCAACTCAATCTGCGGCGATCCCGCTTCGTTCAGCGAAAAGGTGTCGCGATACTGCCCAGTCTGCGGCGTAATGGCGGTCTTCACCTGCGCCGTCTGCCCCGCCGGCACGCTCTGCCCTTGCGCCCGCAACAACCCAAATCCAAGAGCCCCAGCCAGCGCAAGAATCACCAGCGATCGCGTCACCGAAATCGGATCTCCGCTTCTCCCGCCGTTCTTCCTATCTCGCCCGGTAAACAGCGTCCTGAACGTCATCGCCAAACCATGCATCGAGATCTGAAAGATCCGCCCAAGGCTGTGCAGCACGTCGTCGCTTTCGCGACCCTGCCCCCAGCCCAGCCACGAGTCTGCCCGTGAATACAGCACCATGGTCAACACTTCCTGTTCGGCGATGGTTAGTTCCTCAAAGTGTAATCGCTGCACCGATCCTTCCGATGAAACAACCGTCGCCCGCAGCTCCGTTCCCACCGCCGGAGGTGGAAACTTGAGCCCCACCGGCGTCCCCGGCATCAGATCAAGCGCCTCCAGAAGCCGGATGCTTGTACCCCCTGAAGACATGTCGATCGTCTCGCCGGCTATCTCGCTTCCATCCTCCATATGCACCGTCAGCGGCGTCACGAAGTTCACCCGAACCGTCGTCCGCACCTGCCGCATCTCGCGCGCCACCGCCGTGCAAACTCCCAGAAGGATGATGTTGAACACGCACCACAGCACGTTCATCAGCACCGTGCCCGGCCGGTCTCGGTCCCAGATGAAGAACCGAGGAATCGCCGCCAGGAGCCCAAGAATATTGAACACCAGCATGATCAGGAATGGCTGCGCAATCCGCGTATCGAAGAACGTTCGCCGCACAACCCCGCCCTTCGCCGTCACGTTGAATTTGCCCAGCTTCGGATTGATCAGCGCCATCATCGTCGGCAGCAGAATGTAGGGCGACAGAACTGTCTCGTAAATCTCATTCCAGAACGAGTGCCTGTGTTCGCCCTGAATCCTCGAGTTGGTCACGTTCGAGAGCGTCAAGTGCGGCAATGCATAGGCCAGGATCGCCGCCCAGTAGCCCGGAATATTCGTGTGGTTAAACAGCAGAAAGATCAGCGGCGCGCTCAAGAAAATCAGCCGCGGAACTGCATACAAAAAGTGCGCCATCGCGTTGAAGTAGCAAAGCCGCTGCGCAAACTTCAGTCCCGGCGCGAATATCGGATTGTCCGTCCGCAGAATCTGGATCATCCCGCGCGCCCAGCGAATTCGCTGTCCGACGTGCGCCGCCAGCCGCTCCGTCGCCAGTCCCGCCGCCTGAGGAATGTTGATGTACGCCGTCGACCACCCGTTCATCTGCATCCGCAGCGACGTATGCGCGTCCTCGGTCACCGTCTCCACTGCAATGCCGCCCGCATCGTCCAGCGCACTCCGCCGCAGCACCGCACACGACCCGCAGAAGAACGTCGCATTCCAAAAGTCGTTCCCGTCCTGCACTACCCCGTAGAACAGCTCGCCCTCATTCGGAATAATGTGAAACTGCCCCAGGTTCCGCTCAAACGGATCGGGCGAATAAAAGTGATGCGGCGTCTGCAGCATCCCCAGCTTCTGATCGCGCAGAAACCATCCCATCGTCATCTGCAGAAAGCTGCGCGTCGGCACGTGATCGCAGTCGAAGATCGCCACGTAAGGCGACGACATCGTCTGCAGGGCCGTATTGATGTTCCCCGCTTTGGCGTGTTCGTTGTTCGGCCGCGTCCTATAGCCGATCCCCGCCTCAAACGCGAACTCCTCGAACTCCTTGCGCCGCCCGTCGTCCAAAATGTAAATGTGCAGCTTCTCCGCCGGCCAGTCGATGTTCAGCGCGCCCAGCGCCGTATAGCGCACCACGCTCAACGGCTCGTTGAACGTGGGAATCACCACATCCACATGCGGCCAATCTTCGGTTGCGTCTGGAAGCGCGACCGGCGCGCGCCGCAGCGGCCAGATCGTCTGAAAGTACCCGAGAAACAAAATCGCAAATGCATACACCTCCGCCACCAGCAACAAGACAACGAAGAATGCATCGAGCAGGCCTGAATGAACCGCCGGGTCCTCGAAGAAATGTACCGTCTGCGAAATCCTCCAGTACCCGTACCGGCATGTGCAGAATACCGACGTGATCATCAGCGCCAGCGTGATCAGGTAGGAGTCTGAGCTCCGCGCCAGCACCAGCGTCATAATCAGCGTAAGCAGTCCGCAAACCGCCTGCTGCGGCCATGTCAATGGAAGTACGACAAGGAACCCGAAGACCACGGCCCCAGCGATCAACACCACAAGCCGGAGAACCTTGGTGATCGGATTTTCGCCTGCCCCGATGTCCTGCCAGACCCCGGTTGCGGTCATCGCTCACTCCAGCGCACGCCTCGATAGGTGCTGCTGGCCGGAGACGATTGGCTCTTCACCCATCCTGCAAGCAGGTTGAAGTCTTCAGCAAGGCTGGAGCCCGGCGCGTAATCCATCACTGTCATACCCTCAGCCAGAGCTTCGCTCATAGCAGCCGTCCGCCGCAGGACAAACGGCAGTAGTCGATCCCCAAGTTGCGCACGCAACACTTCCCGCACATCCAGGTTCAGCGGAAGCGATGCATCGAACTGGTTCAGGATGTAGTAAGGCCGAATCGCCTTGCCCGCCTGGCTGCTGTTGTGCTGAAAAAACGCATCGATCGAGCTCACGCTCACCACCGAGCTCATATCTGGGACCACTGGCACCAGCACCAGCGGCTGCATCCGCATAATCCGCCGGCTTGTCGCCCCCGATGCCGTAGCCAGGTCGATGATCACGCGGTTTACCGCGTGCGCATGCCTCGATATCTCATTTGCAAGCGACTCCTGCCCCGGTACCTCCGTGCCCAACCCCTCGGCATCAATCGTGATCAGTTGCACTGTGGCATCGGAGCTGTTGCCCGGCGGGCTGAACGTCCGCAAAACTCCGGGGCGTTGATCGCGTGCTCCAAAGAAAAACGGCAGTAGCCCGAACGATGCCGTATCCACCAGCAACATGCGCTCGCCCAGCGCCGCCAGCGCCCGGCCCAACGTTGCCACTATGCTCGTCTTGCCTACTCCACCAGCAAGCGAGAACACCGCCAGGACCGGGGCTCGCGCCACTACAGCCGCGGGAGCCGGCTCCGGAGCCACGGCTCCCGGTTCATACAAACTTCGCAGCGCAAACCAGCGCGTCGTCATTCGCTCTCGTGAGCCTTGCAGAGTATCGTCTGGCGCCTGTGGAATGAACGGCGGAGCGCTCGAAGGCGCTGGTGTATCCGGCCGGTCCGACATCAACCACGCAGGGCGGGGGGATCCCTCCCGATGTTCAGGCTGTGCCCATGGCCCTCGGGGTTGTGCCCCGGGATGTGAATAGACGTCTTCCGCCCCCGGCACCGGTTGCGCCATGGGTTGCTGATAAGAGGCCTGCGCCTGCCGATAACCCTGACCTGCAAAGCCAGGAGACCCCTGCGGCGGCTGCGGATAGTTCGCTCCCACCGCCCCCCCAGGAATTCCCGCGGGCTGCGCTTGTCCCGCGCGCGACTGCTGAAATGCCCAGTCCGCCGCTGCCTGCCGAGCTGCCTGCTGCACCGCCTCTTCGGCCGCCTGCAATGCCGCACGGCGCGCCTCTTGTTCGGCTGCCTGCCGCTCAACTCGTTCCGCGGCTTGTTGCGCCGCGCGGTCTGCCGCCTGCTGGGCGGCTTGCTGTGCCGCCAGTTCCAATTGATGCGCCGCCTGCTGCCTTGACCACTCCGCTTCGCGCGCTGCCTGCACCGCGATCTCAGCTCTATGAGCCTCTTCCGCCGCCCGTGCTGTTTCGCTTTCGTATGCCGAGCCGGCCAATCGCTCTTCTTCCGCCCGCTTCAGCGCTGCCTCAAGCTCCTGGCTCCTGCCGCGCTCGTCTTCAATCTCCTGTTTGCGGCGCTGTTCGTCGTCGATCGCGTCCTGAACCCGCAGCCGAGCCTTCTCCCGTGTCTGCGCTCGAGCAGCCGAAAAGTCCCGATACTTCGCACCATGCAGGTTCGCCCACGAGTAGAGCGTAGCTACATCGTCCGGAGTCTCAGCCTGGTCGCTCTGCGCTTTGCCATCTGTCATTAGGACCCTCACCGACCTGCGGCGTTCGGTTCCGTTCTTGCCCTGCCGGCGAGGCCCATTCGTCAAATCGCTCCGGGACTCTCGGGCGTTGCATCCGGCCCCAAAATGGAGTCCGGTGTAGGCGCCGAGACAGGCTTCTGTCCTGCCCCCGAAGCAGCTCTCGGTCCGGGCAACACCCCGTTTTCGCTGCACGCTGCCTCGAAAGTGGACTCTCCAGAATCCTATTCGCTCGCTGTTGGCAAAACAATAACACCGGCTCGGTTACTTGCCTACCACTTTCATGCCATCATGTTGCCCCGAATCGCTTCATTTTGTTCGGATTGCGACACTTTTCGTTACTACTTTTCACCCCTCCGATGACCTAAGTTCCGTGACCCTTGGTACCTAATGGGGAGTCCCGTTTTGGCGCTCTCCCTGTTCAAATTTGGCACTCCTGACGGCAGATCCTACCGACTCCCGCGCCGCCACCCCGCCCACCGCGGCTAGGCGCACCTTGTGATATTTTTAATAGAGCGGCCTTGATCGAGCTCGTAGCTCAGTTGGTAGAGCATCGCCCTTTTAAGGCGCTGGTCCTGGGTTCGAGCCCCAGCGAGCTCACCACACTCGGCCGTTGTCTTCCAATTTCACACCGCAGTTATCCGAAACCCCCGCGACTGCCTACCGGTTTTGCCCTCCCGTCCATGGTTCATTTGTTTTCTAGACCCTACACCCTGTCCCATTATCCCCTCGGCATGTAGTGTTCCTCCGAGCACGCCCGCAGCCTCTCCGCTGCTCCCTCCGGCGTGATATCCCTCTGCGGCATCCCCAGCATTTCAAATCCCACCATGAACTTCCGCACCGTTGCCGACCTGAGCAGCGGAGGATAGAAATGCGCGTGAAAGTGCCACTCCGGATGCTCATTCCCATCCGTCGGCGCCTGGTGAAACCCCATCGTGTACGGAAAACTCGTCTCGAACAGATTGTCATACCGGCTCGTCAGTCGCTTCAGCGCGTCAGCCAACCCATCTCGCTCTTCACTCCTAAACTCCGGCAGAGCACCCGCGTGGCGCTTGCTCAATAGCAGCACCTCAAACGGCCACACCGCCCACCACGGCACAACCGCCGCAAAATGCTCATTTTCAAAAACAATCCGTTCCCCGCGCGCCCGCTCCGTCTCAAGATACGCGCAAAGCAGGCAATGCCCCGTCAGCGCCAGGTGCTCTCGCTGTGCCCTCGTCTCCGCCGCCGGCTCATCCGGCACAAACCCCGTCGACCAGATCTGCCCATGCGGGTGCGGATTGCTCGCCCCCATCATCGCCCCTCGATTTTCGAAGATCTGCACGTACTCGATCCAGCTCAGCCCGCCAAGCTCCTCACACTGCTCAGCCCACGCGTCCACCACCGGCCGAATCTCCGCCCGCGTCATCCGAGCCAGCGTCAGCGAATGGTCCGGGTGATAGCACACCACCCTGCAAATCCCCCGTGCCGCCTCCGCCCTTAGCAGCGCCGACTCTCCATCTCTCGCCGGAACCGAAAACTCCGGCAGAAGCGCAGCGTAATCGTTTACAAAAGCAAATACCCCACCATACCCCGGGTTTGCCTCTCCCCCCGCCCGCTTATTCCCCGGACAAAGATAGCACTCCGCGTCGTACGACACGCCCAACGACGACGCCTTCTGCCCCATCTCCCCTTGCCAAGGCCGTTGAGTCCGATGCGGCGACACCAAGACCCAAGACTGACGCAGCGGATTCCACCGCCTGTGCGGATGCTGCCCCTTGCTGTCCATGCCCGCTCCCGCACCGATTGTAATGTCC
>Ga0182015_10002808_pt1 | contig 20385 bp, 15 predicted proteins | sample 712P3MmetaG_FD_120478 | JGI IMG/M metagenome (GOLD analysis project Ga0182015, IMG submission 120478) | Permafrost microbial communities from Stordalen Mire, Sweden - 712P3M metaG | ecosystem: Environmental > Terrestrial > Soil > Wetlands > Permafrost | place: Sweden: Stordalen | collected...
AGGATGTGATCGAACATCTTCATCCTCGCGGAACGTGCGCCATGCGGGTGGATATCCAGCGCCGCGAGCCCGGCGGCAAGCCAAGCATCAAGGGACAAATCGACATCAAGGACGGCCAGTTTTCTTCCGCCGATTTTCCCTATCCGATTTTCGGCGTTCAGGGCCAGTTGCTGATCGGCGACGATCCGATCGCGCACATGGTGGGAATCCGCCTGCTGAACGTCGAGGGACATGGCAACCCCGGTGGTGTGAACGCGGATGCGACGGTAATCATCAACGGGTTCATCGGCCCGCTGGAGGGAGTTGCCGGCGTCTCGCTCCAGCTCGAGGGGACGAATTTCACCGGTGATCCGGCGGCGCGCGCCGCGCTACCTCCCGACGCCCAGCGCGCCCTGCAAATGTTCGATCCCGACGGACACGGTGAATTCCCAAAATTCCGCGGAAGCTTCTCCTGCCACGTCTTCCGGCCTCCCGGGCCGCATCAGCCCTGGACGGTCGATACCTATCTGAACCTCGACAGCGCAGAAGGCCGCCTTGCGGTATTTCCCTATCCCCTCAAGCTGTACACCGGCCGATTGGAAATTCACGATGGATATCTGAACCTGGTCAACGCTCGCATCCGCCACGGCAACGGTGAAATAGCGATCGAAGGAACCGTCCGCTGGAAAAACAGCACGCCCTCGTCCACCCAGCCCACCGGCCCCGATCTGAAAATCACCGGGCGCAACCTTCCCATCGACGATGATCTGATCAACGCGATGCCGTCCTTGCAGAGAAACTGGGTTCAAAATGCCGGGCTGTCGGGAAACCTCGATTTCGACGGCCGGATATTCCCAAAGAACGGGAAGGGCGATGTCACCTACGCGTTTGACGGCGCGCTCCGCGATGGAGCGATGCAGTCGGGCGCCGGCGACGCCGCCATGTCTGGCCTGACCGCAAAACTGCGCCTCACCCCGACCCGGCTTGAGATCAACGACCTGGCCGGCCGCCGCGGACCCAGCGAACTCACCGCCCAGGCGATGATCGATTGGGCGGGGGCACGACCCAAGATCGTCCTTTCCGCCGCAGCGCGAAATCTTCAGTTGAACCAGTCGCTCTACAAGATTCTTCCGCGAGCGGCCCAGGACGGCTGGGACAGCGTCCAGCCGCAAGGCGACATGGACGCCACGCTCGAACTCGCCGAGGAAATCGGCGTCGCCCCCGAGCGTCTGGAGCTTCACATCATTCCGCGCCATCTCTCGGTCACACCCGCGCCGCTGCCCTATCGCCTGGACAATGTTCAGGGCGATATTTTCGCTTCGCCGCAGGATGTCGTTCTGCGGGATTTAAAAGCCGTCCACGGAAACGCCCGAATCGGCCTTTCCGGCCGCGGAAGCCTGGGGCGTCAACAGGCGTGGGATTTGAAAATCTCCGCGGAAAATCTCGCCGTCGACGAAGAGCTTCTTACCGCGCTGCCCAATTCAATGGCTTCGGTGCTGCGCGGGTTGAAAGTCACCGGAAATATCGGCCTCGATCTGTCGAAGCTGTATTACTGGCCGGCCGGTCAGCCCTCCGACCTGCAGCCGGCGGACGCGGGAACCGATGTCGATTTCGCCGCCAAGATCAAAATGGAGGGTGCATCGATGGATATCGGCCTGCCCGCCACGAACATGCGCGGCGACCTCGATCTGGCCGGGCTGATCAGGGCCGGAGATCTTCACCGCCTCGCCGGCCAATGCGCCATCGATTCGCTGCGCCTTGCGGGCCTGCCGGCATCGGATTTCAAATTCGCCCTCGAGAAAAATTCCGATGAGCCCGAGATCGACGTCCAGCACGTCGAGGGAAAGTTTGCCGATGGAGATATCGCCGGACAGGGCGATTATCTTTTCCCCGCCAATTCCTCCAGCCGTTATGACGTGAACCTGGTCCTGCGCGATGCGGATGTCCGCCAACTCACTCCCGGCTCGGCCGCACGCGATATCCAGGGCCGCCTTACGGCGTCGCTGCAACTCGGCGGCGCCTGGGACGATCCCGGCAGCCGCCGCGGACACGGTGATGTTACTGTCGTCGGCGACCGCCTCTACAACATTCCAGTCATGCTCGGCCTCATGCAGATCACCAACCTGCAACTGCCCCTGAGCAGCCCGTTTAACCGAGTCGAAACGCGATATACCCTGGAAGGCCAGAAGGCCACCTTCGAAAAAATCGACCTGAAAAGCAACGACGTGACGATGACCGGCAGCGGTGAGCTGGATTTCGCCGCCAAGCGCGTGAGCCTCTGGCTGGCAACCACCAATCCCGCGCTCGTCGCCCTCCCAATCGTCGGTCCGCTTCTGGGAGGGGCCAATCAGGAATTGCTTCGGATACACATCAAGGGCACAATTGATCGGCCGAAGGTCTCGGCCAGCACTTTTGATACCGTCACGACGACGGTTGACGAAGTGTTCAAGGGAAACGATCAGGAGCATTAAATGAAATCTCGCGTTTTGGCTGTGCTGCTCGCTATCGGAGCCGCAGTGGGATATGGCTGCGCGCATGGTCCGAAGACAGAATCAGTCTCCGTGCCGCCGGTTGACCTCTCCCGAATCAAATACGACCAGCAGTGTTTCACCATCGACGGAAAAGACACATTCCTCTACAGCGGCAGCTTCCACTATTTCCGCTGCCCCAAGCTGCTCTGGGCCGACCGCTTTCAAAAAATGAAGGATGCCGGGCTGAATTGCGTCGAGACCTACGTCGCCTGGAACTGGCACGAGCCGCAGCCGCCCGCGAGTCTCGACGATTTTTCCAAAGTGGACATGACCGACCTGAAAGATTGGCTCGACATGGCCATCAATCGCTTCGGGTTCTACGTCATCCTCCGCCCCGGCCCCTACATCTGCGCCGAATGGGATGGCGGCGGATATCCGCAGTGGCTTCTCACCAAGCGCCCGGCCGGAGTCAGCCCCCACTGGCTCCGTGGCGACGATCCGGTTTACCTCGACTGGTGCAAACATTGGTACACCGCCGCCGCAAAAATAGCCGTGCCGTTTCAAATCACCCACATGCCCGCCGGCAAACCGGGCGTGATTCTCTGGCAGATCGAAAACGAATATGACTACGCCGATTTCCCGCCCGAGGTAAAGCTGCATCAATTGCAGGCCCTCGCCCACGATTCGCGCGACATGGGCATCGACGTTCCGCTCATCACCTGCATGACCTCTAACGACCTGTTTCGCCGGGACCCCTATCTCCTGAAAAACGTGGTCGAATGCCGCAATACTTATCCCAGGTTCGATTCCGCCAATGAACTCCGCGGACTCAGCTCGCTCTTAACTTATCAGCCGGAAAAACCCAAGATCGTCACCGAACTCCAGGGCGGCTGGTTTTCCGATGTCGGCGGCCATCTCAGCCAAGACATAGGATTGACGCCCCAGCAAATTACCCATGTAACGCTGTTGCCTTGGGCGCTCGGCTATACAGCCACCAACTATTACATGATGTTTGGCGGGACCAACTTCGGCGATTGGGGTTCGGCCAATCGCACCACCAGCTACGACTACGACGCCCCGATCCGCGAGCCCGGTGGCGTTGGCGCCCGATATCTCGCCGTCCAGGCCATGGGCCAATTCCTCTATAAACATTCGTCTCAGCTTATCCGTGCACAGGCGGTCGATATCTCCGCCGACTCGGTCCCGGTTGGCATTTCAGTTTTTCTCCGCCGCGCCCCCACCGGCGAGCGGTTTCTCTTCATCCTTAACAACGCGCGTTCCGATCGCGCTTCCGGGACGCTCTATCTTTCCGACAAGGGCACCGAAATTGACAACCCCGTCAATTACAACCTGGATCCCTTCGACGCAAAAATCCTCTATCTCCCCCCCGGCGAAACCGACCCAGCCAAAGGTCAGTGGTATCCCGAGCCTCCGGTTACGCCAGCCGTCCGTCCCGTGGTGCCGCACGGAATTCCCATCACCATCGCTCTCCGAAAGGTTGATCCCGGCCCCGCCGCCGATTCATGGCGCGATCTTCCTTCCGGCTATTCCGTCGAAGACATGGGCATCTTCGATCGCCGCTACGTCTATTACCGAACAAATCTGCCACTGGTCGCGCAATCGGGAGTTGTCCTCTCGGCCCGCTTGCCGGGACAGGATTTCTTCCTCGCTCAGTTAAACGACCAACCGCTCGACGTCAGCCGCCGCGGACGCGGGACTGTTATTGCTCCCCTGCCCCAGCAAAGCTCCGGCCCGCTTCTTGTCCTCTACGAAAACGGCGGACGCGATAACGGCGGTAACGCCATCAACGACCGCTCCGGACTGATCGCCGCCGCCGTCGGTAGCGAAGCCCTCCTTCCCAAAATTATCAGCCGATGGTCCCTGAAAATGGAACCCGGCGATCCCGGCAACGATCTCACCTCCGATCTCGACTCTTCCTGGAAAAGAACCCGCATCGCCGATGAGCCCAGGCAAATTCCCTCCGTCAGCGCGGGCGTCTTCCGATCCCAATTCGATCTGACGCCCGAGGAAGCCAGTGCCGGCCGAAGAGTCCTCACCTTCGGTGCAATCTGGGGCGATCATCACGTCTACTTCAACGGGCAGCCTGTGACCCGCATCGATAATGAACGCTACGACATCTCCTCCCTGATCCGCCCCGGCTCAAACTCCGTCGCGGTCGTCGTCACCACCGGCAACGGCAGCGGTGGAATCGGCGGCGGAGCCGAACTGGATCCCGCCTCCGACCCTTCATCCACATTAGCCTGGCAAATATCCGGCGAGACTGCGGGCACTTCCCAAAAATGGTGGGATAGCGTCCTTGACGATTCCCATTGGGAATCCGTCAATCTGCCCAATCAGCCTTCATCCGACTCCGGCCCCACAAATCTATCCTGGTATCGACTGAAATTTGAACTCCCCGCCCCCGATCCCCACGTTTGGGTGCCGTGGAAACTCCATCTCAAGGCAACCGGCAATGGTTTTATCTATCTCAATGGCCACCCCCTCGGCCGCTTCTGGGAAGTAGGTCCGCAATGGGATTTCTATACGCCCGAATGCTGGCTGAATTTCGGCCCCGGTTCCAAAAACGTGGTAACGCTATGTCTCCGGCCAACAAAGACCGCCCCGCAGATTCAGGAGGCCTCGATGTCGCCTTACGCCGAGTTTGCGGAATTCAGATAAAAATGAATCGCCGGATGAATGGAGAGATTACGCCATCGCCAGCAAAATCCCACACCCTTTTTCCAGCTTCTCATCGCTGGTGGCGTAACTGATTCGAAAGTGCGTATCTCGCTCCGAAAAAACATTCCCCGGAATCATCAGCACGTTGCGCTCAATCGCCTTGGCCACGAATTCGCTCGCGCTGCGCCCTCCGGGAGCCTTCGGGAAAATGTAGAACGCGCCCTGCGGCTTCGCGATCTCGAACTTTTTGCTCAGCCGGTCGTAAACCAGATCGCGCTTGCGGCGATAATCCTCCACCACTGAATCCATCGCCACATCCATCGCCGCCAGCGCCGCGTATTGCAGCGGACTGGGGGCACAGACAAATGTATATTGCTGCAGCTTGGTCATCTGCGAAATAATCGCGTCCGGCCCCGCCGCATATCCCACCCGCCAGCCGGTCATCGCATGGCTCTTGGAAAATCCCCGCAAAACCAGCGTCCGATCGTCCAGTTTCGCCGGGCTCGGTAAACCGCGCGGGGCATCGTAAAGAAACGGTTCGTAAATCTCGTCCGAGATCACCAGCAAATCATGCTTCCTGGCCAGTTCCACCGCCGATTTCACTTCCGCCTCAGTCATCACGATCCCGGTCGGATTGCTCGGGCTGTTCAAAATCAGCAGCTTGCTATGTGCCGTAATCGCCTTTTCAACCCGATCGGCATGAAAGCGGAAATCGGGATAACTATCGACGATCACCGGCTTCCCCCCGACAAGCGTCAGCAGATGTTTGTACATCACGAAATACGGATCGAGAAAAATCGCCTCGTCGCCCGGATCGATCGTCGCCAAAATCGCCAGCAGCAGTCCCCCGCTCACGCCGCTGGTAATCAGCACCTCGCCCACATCGCGCCCGAACTCGGCCGACAGATCCTTCCGCAGCCTTTCCCGAAGCGGCGCAATTCCCTGCGTCTGCGTGTAACGATTATGCCCCGCCTCAATGGCTTCGAAAGCCGCTCGCTTAACAATTTCCGGAACATCGAAATCCGGCAACCCGATCGAAAAATTAATCGGATCCACCATCTTCGCGGCCAGGTCAAACACCTTGCGGATGCCCGAAGCATCCACGGCCAGCGCCCTGCGCGAAAGGAAATCACAATCGCTAGACATAAAAAGATTTTAGCAAAAACGGATTCGCACAAACCGCCGAGCCACTTCCAGACCAGCGGCCCGCCGACTTCAGTCGGCAGGTCTTCTCCCCCCTATTTCTTCTTCCCCGCCGGCGCAGCCTTAGCCGCCGCCGGTGCCGCACCCTTAGCCGCCGGCGCCGCGCCCTTCGCCGCCACCGGTGCCCCCTTGGCGCCCGCCGCCGGAGCCGCACCCGCCGCCGGCGTCGCGCCCGGCGCAGCCGCCCCCACCACCGCTTCCGTCCCCTCGGCCTTCTCCGCCTTGGCCAGCGCCTGCTTCCGATGCGCTACCTTTGGCAAGCCAAATACGCTCTTGGAATCATTCCATTTCTCTTCATCCGCCAACTGGTCCAGCCGCTCCGCCCGCGTCAAAACATTGCGATGACGAACCAACGCACTGGCACTTTTCAAACTTCGATCCAAAGACATCGTGACACCTCGTAAGAATCCCCCGCCGATTTAGCCGGACCGGGGCGGAAAACTATAGCCAATCATGACCCGTTACACAATAAATGGGGAAAATCGGTAGTGGGTCAGTTTGAAATAATTTTCTTTGTCAAAGCCGGGCGAGACGGAAAAACACGCACATGACGGCAATGCTGATGAAAACGAGCCACAGCGAAATCTCCCGGAATAGCTTTTCGTCGCGCGATGTGTTGGGGGCCGCCAAGGAAAAGATTGTGATGGGAATAGCCATAATTACCCACGTCTTTATGGATAGGCTGACCACCCTGTAAGAAAAGAGTTGCTGAAACGTAATCGGCAACAAAAGAGATATGAAGATAGCAGAAGCAAACAGGTTCGCTAAAGCCCTCTTCCTGATTCGGGATGGCCTGGGCGGATTTGGCCGATAGTTGATGTCCACTTGAAACGTATCCTAATCCAGTAACGCCACCAATTCCTCAATCTCCCAAACATGATCGGTCAGCCCGGCTTGCATGGCTGGCGTGACACGAAGTGTTTGATGGATTCGGCAGTAGTTGTAGTGCATGAAGTGAAGGGCAACCATCGCCGCGTGATTCTCGGCTTTCTTTGAAAAGGCATTCGTGAGCCGGGTAAACCGACGCATTGACATCCGCATGGTCAAATTCTGTCTCTCAACGTGGCTGGTGCAAACGTGGCGCGGTTCGGGCGATCCGCAGATTTCTTCCTGCCGAATGCCGGTAACTTCGGCGGGGCTGTAGCGAGCCTCGCCGGGGCGCTCATTACCGTAAATCTTGATGAGCTGCGCGTAATCAACTTCACCACCGGAAAATCGGTCGTGGGTCAGTTTGAAAATTCTGCACATCCATGTCCTAATCTCACATCATGATTGATCGATCGACGGCGGAGCATTATGCGTGGGGCCAACAGTGCGATGGATGGCACCTTGTCTCTGTTGCGACTTTTAGCGTCATCGAAGAAAGAATGCCGCCGGGGGCTTCAGAAATGCGCCACTTCCATCGGAATTCCCGGCAGTTCTTTTATGTCTTGCATGGAGAGTTGAGTCTGGAAGTGGATGGACGAGAAGATACGCTGTTGCCGGGACAAGGCCATGAGATATCGCCGGGAGTAGCGCACCAGGTTCGGAATCGAGCCACGATGCCCGCGGAATTCATTATCGTTTCTGTCCCGCCCGCCCACGATGACCGAGTGCCAGCTTAGGGGTTTGCTTCTCGGCTGGGATATTTAACCGCAGAGTGCGCAGAGATCGCTGAGAAACGGCGAAAACCATTCTCACATTTCTCTCCGCGATCTCCGCGCACTCGGCGGTTAAAATTAACTCCTCCAACAAATGCCCCCACGAATCTCAACCGGCCAGCCAACCGTGCCCGCAGCGCCAGCGCCTGTGATATACGAGCCCACGCCGCTAGTCGGCATGAAAACCGTAGTCGATAACTGACTTCACTGATGGGATTAACTAATTGGACATGACCCTTAACATCAATCGCATCCCATCCAGTTATTCCAACAAATGGGCGACATCAGTACTTGTGCAGTCTGAAATTAAATTGTCTTTTTGACTAATTTTCCACATTCCGGACACCGCTCCGGCGTCGCACGAAGATCATAACCGCAACAACAACATACCCCCGGCCTCGGATACCTTCCCGATCGATAAAGCCATATCCAACGCACCGGCAAAACAATTAATACAAGCAATACAATTGCATGAGGCAAATAAAGTTGGTGCCACAGCGGCCCATCTTTCGTAATCGCTCCAAATCCCACTCGAAATCGTCGCGAATAAAAAACACTCGCCGGTTGTCGGACAAGAGGAAACGGAGGCGACACAACCAAATGCCTGACACTTGCCTGGCTCGGCCTATCGAACGAACCCTGCCAGAATAGAATTCTTCCCTGAGTTGAAAACAGTCCGACGCCGTAACGAGCGCCCCACCACCAAAAATCATCCGATTCTCGATAACTTCGGGCCCAAAGCACCGCCGTCCCCGCAAATAACAGAAGAGACAATACTGCAAGGCCATGGAACAGCCATCGACGAAACCGGTTCATCCTTCAAAATTGTACCGCGATTCAGTTGATCAGTTTGCCGAGCTTTGATTTCATTAGCCCGCTTTCCACATGCCGCCGGATCATGCGAAGGTAATCCGCGCGGATTAGGGAAAACGCCTATTCTCGACTCCCTCCCGCCGCGATACGATATTTCGGCCTCATTTGTATCCGGAGGAACGCAAGCCATGCTCAAAACCGCCCCCGACCGCCCCAAAGGCCCCCCTCCGGTCTGGAACGTCGCCCATCGCCGAAATATCCATTTCGTCGGCCGCGAGCAGCACCTTCACGACCTCAAAAAATCCCTCTCCGAATCCAAGCCCCGGCCGCAGGCCCTCACCGGCGGCGGCGGTTGCGGAAAAACCGCCATCGCAGTCGAGTATGCCTATGCCCATCAGGAGCATTACGACATCATCTGGTGGATCCGCGCCGACACGCAGGCGACCATCACCTCCGATCTGGCGGCCCTCGCCCCCAAGCTGGCGCGATCCGGGCAGATTTTCGAAGGCCCGCGCCAGGCCTGCAACGCCGCGCTCGATGAACTGCGCAATCGCGACCGCTGGCTGCTGATATTCGATAGCGCCCGGCATCCGGATGATCTCAAGCCGTTCCTCCCCGCCGGCGCGGCCGGGCACATCCTGATCACCAGCGTCAATTCACACTGGCAATCCATCGCGAAAAATCAGCCGGTCAACGCCTGGCTGCGCGAGGAATCGATCGAGTTCTTGCGCCAGCGCCTCGGTGGAATCGACCAGAAACACGCCGCCGACCAGCTATCCGCCGCGCTCGGCGATCTTCCGCTGGCGCTCGATCAGGCCGCCGCCTGCATCGCCCAGGCGGACATGACCGTCACCGAATATCTCCGCGATTACGAAAACCTCTGGGCCGAGATGCTTGGCCGCGGCAGGCCCATGGGATCCTATCCGGTTCACGCCGCGATGACGTGGGAGCTTTCCTTCCGGCGGATCGAATCGCTGAATCCCGCCGCCGCGCAATTGCTCACCCTCTGCGGATTTTTCTCGCCGGACGAGATTCCGCTGTCCATGATCGAAAACGCCTCATCGGAATTGCCTCACGAGCTGGCATTCACCGTCATGGACCCCGCCAGCCGGAGCGAGGCGCTAAACCTTCTCGACCGGTTTTCCGTCGCCAAAACCGCCGAAGGAGTGATTTCGGTTCACGGTGCCGTCGCCGCCATGGCCCAGGACCGGCTTGATGCCGATGAACGCGGAAAATGGGCCACCATCGCCCTGCGCATCGTCTCCGCCGCATTCTCCTTCGACAGCCAGAACCCCAATTCCTGGCGTTCGTGTGCCGATGTATTGCCGCATGTCCTCTCTTCAACCCTGCACGCGCACGACGCCGGCGTCGTGCCCCGCGAAGTCGTCGAAATGCTCGGCCGCATCGGACGATTCCTCCTCAAGCAGGGCGGCTATGCCGAAGCCCGCACCCCTCTGGAAATGGCTTACAAGCTGGTCACGCCCACCTATGAAATGCACAGCGTGCAGGCCGCCGACATCGCCAACAATCTCGCCCGCGTCCGCCATCGTCTCGGCGACCTCGCCGGCGCCAGCGCTCTTTACGAAGCCGCCCTGGAAATCGACCGGGAAAATTACGGCCAGGACGATCCTCACCTTGCCACCGTCGCCAACAATTCCGCCATGACCCTCGTCGAACTCGGCCGCCTCCCCGAAGCGCGCGATCGATTCGAATGGGCCGTCGGCGTCTACCGGAAAAATTACACCAGCAACCACCCCAAGATCGCCAGCGTCATGAACAACCTCGGCTTCGTCCTCATGCAACTGAAAGATTACGCCAATGCCCGCCACTGGCTGGAACAATCGCTGGCCATCACCGAATCCACCTTCGGCGCCAACCACCCGCAGGCCGCCTGCATCGCCGTCAACCTCGGCGCCGCCCTGCGCGCCCAGGGCAAATACGAACCAGCCAGAAAACTCTTCGACCGCGCCATGCTGATCGACCAGACCACCTTCGGCAGCAGTCACCCCGCTATCGCCCGCGACCTGCTCCACCTCGGCCAGCTCCTGTCCGACCAGGAAAATTTCGACGAATCCGTGCCATTGCTGGAACGCGCCCTGGCGATCACCGAAGCCTCCTTCGGCCCCAACCACCGCGAAACCGTGCTATGCCTGAAAGAACTCGGCCGCGCCCTCAAAGGCGCCGGCGACGCCTCCCGGGCCGTCGATTGCATGATGCGCGTCTCCACCATCATGGGAAAACCCGCCCAGCGCAAATCCAACGAAACGGTCGTCGGAGATGAGGGAATGCTGGCGTAGACTCAGCCTGGTGTTTTCCAATCTGAAACAAATACCAATGCAACCACCGAGGCGCCGAGAGCGCCGAGGAAAACGCCGAGAATTACAAAATCAAAAATATAAATTATTTCTTATTTTCTCGGCGTCTGTCTCGGCGACCTCGGCGCCTCGGCGGTTGCATCTAATTTTTACATTCGAACCCATCACTTTCCGCCCAATCTCCTCCAAACCTCCCTCGCCTGCGGAAGATTCGGATCAATCCGCAACGCCGCCCCGCATTGCGCGCGCGCTTCATCAAAATGACCTATCTCGATCAGCGCAACCGCCAGATTCGTGCGCACATCCGCCCGATTCGGGTCGGCATAAACCGCCGCGATGTAATGCGGGATCGCCAAATCCGGCCGCTTGTCATCATTCAGCAGCATGTTCCCCAGCTTGAATTGCGCTTCCACATTATCCGGCCGCCGCGCCGCGGCTTCTGAATATTGGGCAAACGCGCCTTTGTGATCCCCCTGAGACAGCAATGCATCCCCATAATTCACCCGAGCCTCGGCATACCCGGGATCGAGCTCGATCGCCTTTCGATAAGATTGCATCGCCTCTATCGGCTCATGTTCCCGCATCAGCAGCATGCCCAAACTATTCATCGCAATCGTAAACTGCGGCGCCAGTTCAATCGCCCGCTCAAATTCACCCTTTGCCGCATCCAGATCCCCGTCATATTCCTTCACGATCCCCCATTTCAGATGAGCCAGCGGCTGATCCGGCGCAAGCTTGTACAGCTCGACATAGCACGTTATCGCCTGCGCATGATCCCGATCTCGCTCCACCTGCGGAAGATCAGCCCGATTCGACAGCGCCGCATATTCATCCCCAAGATTCCCCCAGGCCATCCAGCTTTGCGGATTATGCTCGACCGTATCGTTCCAGAGCACCAGCTGATTCTGATACAGATATCCCTGCCGCCAGGTCGTCATGCCCAAAATGGCAAGGATGATGACGCAACTCGCCCGGAGATACCGCAGCCCCGCCGCCGCCAGGACGATCAGGCCGATGCTCGCCTGATATTGGAAATGATCCGCGACGAAAGAATATCGCATGGGATACAGGTTGATGAATCCCAGCGCCGGCAAAAGCGTCCCGGCAAAAAACAGCGTGGCCACGATCGGCCCCCGGCCGATCCTCCGCCGCAGCATCCATAGCGCCGCGATCACGCCAATTGCCGCCAACGGAAAAGCCATCAGCCCCGGCCGCAGCGAAAGGCTCATCCCCTCCCAGCGCGGATAAATAAAAACCAGCGGATGCGGCCACACAATCTTGCCCGCATAAAACCAAAGCGCGCGCCCCGCAATCAAACACCGATCTGCAAACGTGAAATCCCATTCCGGCCCCGAAGCGCCGACGTGTTCTGCTTCAATCCGCGACGTAACCACCGCCATGATCCCGCCGAGCAGAAAAAACGGAATCAGCGGCCTAATGTCCGCCCATCGCACGCGCCCATTTCGCCAGTAAACGATCAACAAAATCGCCGCGGGAAGCGAGCACGTCACCGATTTGCTCAATAGCGCCGCGACAAAAAAGAACATCGCCAGCCAATAATCCCTCGCCCTGGATCGCCCCGTGAATCCTTCGGCGAAATTCCAATACGCATGGAACGACAGCAGATAGAAAACCAGCGACAAAACATTCTTCCGTTCCGTCGGCCACGCCACCGATTCCACCTGCACCGGATGCACCGCAAAGATCGCCGCCGCCAGCCACGGCGCCGGCACGCCCAATCGCGCCAGCGCCCGCCAAAGCAGGATCGCCGCAACCGCGTGCAGAAAAATGTTGTCCGCGTGATACAGCAGCGGATGAAGCCCGACCAGGTGGTATTCAATCCAGAACGTGGTATGGACCAGCGGATAATATTGCGGCAGCGCCGCCGGGTGAATCCATATCGCCAGCAATCCCGGCCAGGTTCGCAGCAGCGGATTGCCGGTGATGTACTGCGGATCATCCCAGATAAATCCGCCGGTGCGAAGAACCGGGATGTAAACCACAAACACAAGGGCAAGGAGTGCGCCGTAAGCCGCCCATCGGGCATTGCGGGAATGGGTCATCGCAATCCGCTAATATCGCATGAATCATCCGGCAGTTCGAGGGCCGCGCATTCACCGCTGAATCGTCGGCCACAAAGCCGCCGTGCACAGCCGGTGTCCGATCCGGTCCAGAATCTTCACGCTCCGCACCTGCCGAAACCCCGCCAGAACTTCTTTCTGCGCCAGAACGGTCTCGAATAATTCCAAATCTTTTTCCAGCACATCGGAAGATTCGTTAAAGACGATCAGCAGCAGTCCCGCCTCGTGGATTCTTGATTCCGCCTCCATCTTCCGCAGATCATCCACAACCGCATTACGCCACTGCCCGCCATATCCGCTGTGCCGCACGCCTCCCTCGCGGAATTGATATGCCACCTTCACTTCCAGCCACAGCGCCTCTTCCGGCGCGGCAAGGTCTGGTGGATCGAACAGCGTCGGCGGAGCCGAATCCAATCGCAGCGGCCTGCCCAGCGGCGTCAAAACCATGTCGCATCGCTGCCGATGCGTCAACTTCCTCCCCACCGTCGAAGGATAATGCACCTCGCGGGCGACTTCGTAATCCGCCTTCAGCCGCTCGGCCAGCAGCGACTGCAACTCCCGCTCATCGCGCACATCCAGCCCATAAACCGCCTGCTCCAGCCGCAATTCATTTTCCGCGGCCTCCAGCAATTCCCGCAATCGCTCCGCAACATCAACAAAATCCCATCGCAACGGCATGGGGGCACTCAAATAAATAACTCAAAAGAAAATCCGCCAGGAAATAGCCCCCGCCAGATATCCCAGCGCGATCCCGGCCAGAACATCGCTCGGCCAATGCGCATCCATCAGATATCGCAGCACCGCGCAGGTCAATCCCAGCGCCCAGAACGTCGCCGCCGCCTGCGGATACGCCATCGCCAAAACCGTGGAATACGCCAGCGCCGATGCACTATGGCTGGAAGGAAAACTCTCCCGGTAATTGCCATGCCTGAACGACGGCCCCAGAAATTTTCCCGCATGTTCGCTTCGCGGCCTCGCCCGCCCAAGCAGACGCTTCACGATGGTTGCCAAAATCGTCACCCCAATCACCCCCGTCCAAAGCGCCTTGCAGATTTGCAAACCGCGCGACAAATCGATCTGCCAGATCAGCAATGCCGTGAAAAACGTGCAGACCAGTTGTCCATACTGCGCCAGAAACCGCGTTTCCCGCTTCACATCCCCCTTGAACGAAAGCGTGAGCGTCGTGCGCATGCCTCGCCGTTCCAGCGCCATCATGACGGCACACGCCACCGCCAACGCCAGAACGATAGAAGTCACGAGCAACATTCGATGCCTTGGAAATTAAGGGCGAACCCCACTCGCGTAAAGGGCAGCCGCCAGAAAGAATATTCTCGATCACTCTTTCCTGTCGACGCCCATTGCCGACTCAAACGCCCTTTGCAAACGGCCTGACCGACCATTTTCAGGCCCAGCCAACCCCGCTCGCAGCGCCCGCGCCTTCCCGCATACGAGCCAGCGCAGCCATTCGGCAAGAAACCCGCAACGAAAATAATCTCCTTCTTCCAATTCACAAATTCCTTATTCTTTGCACTTCCATTCCCCTCCGCATAACTTCTCCGCTTACCGATGCCGCGTTGTAAAAATTTCTGGCTCATCTTATCGTTCATTCTGGCCGGCTCCGCGGTGGTTTATTTCACCGGCGCCCAGCGTGTCCCGCTTTGGGACCGCGATGAGCCCTGGTATGCCGAGTGCACGCGCGAGATGCTCCTCAGCGGCGATTGGGTCGTCCCCACATTCCGCCCGCAAACCGCCGGTCTTCCCGAACCCTCGCGCGACGCCCGCCCCAGCGAATGGCGCTTGGAAAAACCGCCGGTGGTTTACTGGTGCCAACTCGCCGCCATGAAAGTCGCCGGCGACACCGCCGAAGCCGCAAGATTCCCATCGTCCGTGGCCGTGCTGCTGACGGCCCTGCTCATCGCCGCCGTCGTGCGCCGCTACACCGGCGACCGCCGCGCGCTCTGGACCGTCTTCATCTTCTGCACCAGCGGCGTCGCCATCGCCTCCGCCAAATTCTGCATCACCGACGGCGTGCTGCTATTCCTCGTGATCGTCGGCCAGGCCAGTCTCGCGATGATCTACTGGTCCGCCCGCCGCGGAAAAAGTCCGCCCTGGTGGACCGTTCCCGCATTCTGGATCTCTCTCGGCCTCGCCGGCATCACCAAAGGCCCCCAGCCGCTCGGCGAACACGCGTTCACGCTTGTCATCCTGCTTTTCCTCGACGTCTTCAATGAACCCAAAGGCCAGCGCAATCGCGCCGCCTGGAAAAAACACGTCCGCTGGTGGCGGCATCTGCAACCGCTCATCGGCCTGCCCATCCTGACCCTCGTCGTCGCCCCCTGGCTCATCCTCATCCATAAACGCGCCCCCGGCTTCATCCTCGCCCTGATCCTCAAAGCCCGCATGCACCTCGCGCAAAGCATGGAAGGCCACGGCAAGCCGCCCGGCTATCACGCCCTCCTCATCTTCGGAACCTTTTTCCCCTGGAGCCTCCTTCTCCCGACGACCATCGCCATGGCCTGGCGAAATCGCAAATCAACCGTCATCCGCTTCGCCATCGCCGCCACCACCGGCCCATGGCTCATGATGGAACTGGTCTACACCAAGCTCCCATTTTACGTCCTCCCCGCATTCCCCGGCCTGGCATTCCTGACCGCCGACACCCTCGTCCGCTGCATCCGCGGCCAATACCGCGAACTCCGCCGGCCAAGTTTTTACGCCACCATCGTCGTCTGGATCATCGCCACACTCGGCCTCAGCGCCGCCCCCTGGTTTTCGCTTTTGGTCGCCAAACCCAACGACCTTCCCATCCCCGGCTTCATCGCCTTCAGCGTCGCCGGCACGCTCTACGCCGCTTTGGTCGCCTTGCGATTCTTCCGCCACCAGATCGCCCGCGCCGCCATCGTCATGGGCATCGGCATGTCCATTATGCTCCTGATCCTCTACGCCGCGATCCTGCCCAACCTGAATTTCCTGCACCTCCCCGAACGCCTCGCCGCCGACTTGAAACAATTAGGCGCTTACGGCTCAAACATTCACGTCCTGATGATCGGCTACGACGAACCCAGCCTCCCCTTCTACCAGGGCGGCGGCGCCCGGCGTCCGCCGGAACAGGAAGCCTATTTTGAAACGACTCCGCCCGACAAATGGGCCAAGTGGTTCGTCGTCGCCGACGACGCCGACAACTGGCAAAGAATTCCAGCCGAATTGCGCGACCGGCTGACAATTCGGGCAACCGAGTCGGGCTTGAATTATTCGCATGAGGGGAAGATTCAGAAGGTCCTGATTCTGGAAAATCCTTCGGCTTCAACTCACTGAGTAAATTGCCCTTCGACTTCGCTCAGGGGAGCCAATTTCCTAATGAAGTCTGGCGAGGATCAAAAACGCAATAGCCGTTACAACGACGCCTCCAACTACCAGCCCCCAAAAAAAGGCTTTTGCTTTTGAACGCCCCCTGTCAGTCCTGGCCTGAATTACAATCGAAGCCCGAGACAGATTCGCTTGTCGCTTTCGGGGGGGCCTGAAGGTAGTCACCTCACCGAGATCGATTGATTGGGTCCTTTGTGGCGTGAACGTCTTGAGCCCGTCTTCAATTCGCTGAATTCTGTCCAGCCGGAAACATCGCCATGGAGTTTCTTCCGGCTTTGGCTCAATCTGGACGCTCCGGACGGCGGATACGTCGCCACCTTCGACGGCGACGAAATCATAGGGTTCGACAAGCCGCCAGATTGGCTCATGCTCGTCGGGCTTTAGGTAGAGTATCATTGCTCGACGGCACTGCTGCGCGTATATGCCCATAACTGAAAGGATTTCGTCAGTGGACGCCGTAGAACGAAATTCTTGGCGGCGAGTCGCCATAGGCGTTAGGATACTTTTGCCATGGCCACCGGTTAACTCGCTTTGCGGCTGATGAGCAATTTTAGCGCCGCCGCGATCATTTCCGATCGGCCGATGTTTCGCTGACGCGCGATCGTGTCGGCACGGGCCAGAAGATCGCGCTCTATAGTGATGTTAATCCGCTCAGAGCCTTTACCGATTTTTGGCCGGCCGCGGCCGCGTTTGGCGGCGAGACGATGCTGATTACGCTCTGAGGCGTTTAGCGGCCGGCCGCGGTCCATGACGAATGGCTCGTCGAATTCCCGTGTGGCTTCCGCCAGTTCTTTGGCGTTCATTTCCGTGTAGGGCTTGGCCGGCCTAATTGACTTGGATTTTGTCATCGGATTCTCCTGCGAAATTTATGCTTTTCCGAATCGTTCAATGGCCGGGCGTGAATCACGAAAACAACGTCCCGCGGCGAAAAAATGTAGATCACCTGAATGTAGCTCCCGTCAGCAGTTTGCCCGGCAACAAGAAATTTGCCTTGTCCCTGGGCTTGCGGGAACGGACGACGCGCGTTGTCCACCACGAATTCCGCTTCCCCGGGTGTAATGTCATGAGCAGAAATGTGCTCTACGTTCCACTCGTTCCAGCGAAATTCGTATTTCACTAAGGATTATTATACTCATTTAATTGATCGCCGCGACCGAATTCCGCATCGGCGCGGTCCGGCACTGCATAATATCCTCCCCACCATCCCCCTCCTCCGCTATACTTCCCCGCACAAACAATGCCCGACCCCGCCAAGATCCTCGTCGTTCAGCCCAGTTGGGTCGGCGATGCCGTCATGGCCACACCCGCCCTCCGGGCCATTCGCGAGCAATATCCCCACGCCCGCATCGCCTACATGATGAAGCGATACGTCAAGCCGCTCTATACCGGCTTGCCCTGGGCCGATCAGCTCATCACCTACCGCTCCGGCAAAACCAAGAAAAAGGCCGGCAAGGGTCTTTTCGACCTCGCCCGCCGGCTGCGCGGGGCGAAGTTTGATCTGGCCATCCTTCTGCCCAATTCATTCCAGACGGCACTCGTTTGCAAGATGGCGAATATTCCCCGCGTCGTGGGCTATGATCGCGACGGACGGGGGTTTTTGCTTTCGGACAAGCTTTTGCCGCGCAAGGAAAAGGGTAAATTCGTTCCCACGCCGATCGTCAAATATTACATGGGCCTCGCCCATTATCTCGGCAGCCAGGGACGCGACTTGTCCCTGAAGCTGTTCGTGACCGAATCGGAAAAACGCGAGGCGGCCGATGTCCTCGAGCGCTCCGGACTATCCCGCGATGTCGAGCGGCCCGCCGCAGCGGGCAAGCCCCCGCTAATTCTGCTCAATCCCGGCGCCCAGTTCGGCACCGCCAAATGCTGGCCGGCGGAATATTTCACGATGCTCGCCGACCGATTGATCGAAGAACTCGGAGCCACGATCCTCATCAGCGGCGCGCCGCGCGAGCGGCGAATCGTCGAAACCATTGCCCGGTCTATGCGCCACGCACCGGTCGATCTTCTCTCCAAGGGCTCGACCCTCGGTACACTCAAGGAAATCGTCCGCCGCTGCGATCTGATGATCACGAACGACACCGGCCCGCGCCACATCGCCGCGGCTTTTGACGTTCCCGTGGTCACGCTCTTCGGCCCCACCCATCCCGAATGGACGGAGATAAATTTCGCCAGGGAGCGCAAGCTCGCGGTGAAAGTTTTCTGCGGCCCATGCCAGAAAAAAACCTGCCCGCTCGATCACCGCTGCATGATCCGCCTCACCCCGCCAATGGTTTACGACGCGGCAATCCAACTGCTGACGCAGAAGGATTCGACCGGAACCGAATCACCGGCGGAAATTCAGGCTTAAAAATCAAAGGCAACCGCCGAGGCGCCGAGATCGCCGAGACAGACGCCGAGGCCAGAAAATAAAGACCATCGAGACTGTCGTCCCTTTTCGCTTCAATCGTCTATTTCTTCTCGGCGTCTTCCTCGGCGTCCTCGGCGCCTCGGCGGTTGCATTTCCCCCGCACGCCAAAGTCTCGCCAATCTCCCTCGTTCATCTTAAAATCGCCCCATGATCTATCGCATCGATGTTCGCGCCCGCGATGGAGCCGATCCGCTGGGGGATTCGATCCGGCAGCAGATTCGCGATCTGGGGAAAAATGTCCGGGCCGTCCAAACCACGCGGATTTTCCTTTTGGATACCGATGCCGATTTACCCTCAGTGCAAAGGATCGCGCGCGAATTGCTGGCCGATCCAATCGTTGAAACGGCCGAAGTTTTCAGCAACACAAAAGATTCTGAATCCGCAAGCCGCATCGAAATCCATCTCAAGCCCGGCGTGATGGACCCGGTCGCCGCCAGCACGGAAATGGCCGTGCGCGATCTTGGCCTCAGCGTGCGGGAAGTGCGCACCGGGCGCGCGTGCATCATTTCGCCGCGACTCTCTTCTGGCGATCTCAAGGAAATCGCCGGCCGCGTTCTGGCCAACGGCGTCATCGAATCCGTCTATTTCGAACGGTTTTGTCCCCAGCGGTTTGAGACGGGACGGGAAAACGCCTTTCAGCTCCGCCACGTGAAGATTCGCGATTTGACCGACGCCCAGCTTTCGGCCCTCAGCCGCGAAGGGCATCTGTTCCTTTCGCTGGAGGAGATGAAGGCGATTCAGAATTATTTCCGCCAGCAGGAGCGCGAGCCGACGGATATCGAGCTGGAATCGCTGGCGCAGACGTGGAGCGAGCACTGCGTCCACAAAACGCTCAAAAGTGGCGTGGACGTGGAAATGCGCGACGCCTCCGGCGCGAAAACCGGTTCGCGGCAATATGGAAATCTCATCAAGGAAACGATCTTCGGCAGCACGATGCAGATCATGGATAGCAATCTTCAGCGCGAGCCGTTTTGTCTTTCCGTGTTCGCCGACAACGCGGGAGTGGTGGCGTTCGACGAGACTGACGCGGTCTGCTTTAAGGTGGAAACGCACAACCATCCCAGCGCCATCGAGCCCTACGGCGGCAGCGCCACCGGCGCGGGAGGCGTCATCCGCGACGTCCTGGGCACCGGGCTGGCGGCCAAGCCCGTGGCCAATACGGATGTTTTTTGCGTGGCGTTTCCCGACGCCGATCGCAGCGCGATTCCCAAAGGCGTCATTCATCCCAAGCGGGTTTTGCAGCAGGTGGTGGCCGGCGTCCGTGATTACGGCAACCGCATGGGAATCCCCACCGTCAACGGCGGCGTTTACTTCGATCCCGATTATCTCGGCAACCCGCTCGTCTTCTGCGGCTGCGTGGGGCTGATCCCGCGCGACAAAATCTTCAAGGCCGCTCACGAAGGCGACGCCATCGTCGTCATCGGCGGC
>Ga0182015_10002809_pt1 | contig 20374 bp, 20 predicted proteins | sample 712P3MmetaG_FD_120478 | JGI IMG/M metagenome (GOLD analysis project Ga0182015, IMG submission 120478) | Permafrost microbial communities from Stordalen Mire, Sweden - 712P3M metaG | ecosystem: Environmental > Terrestrial > Soil > Wetlands > Permafrost | place: Sweden: Stordalen | collected...
AGCTCTTCGACCCGCGCCAGCAGCGGACGCAGTTCCTTCAGCTTCGGCGAGCGGGGCTTGGTGTCCTGGAGGTGCGAGATTTCGACCAGCAAATCCTCGCGCTTGGGCAGGAACTCGTGCAGCGGCGGATCAATCAAGCGAATGGTCACCGGCAGCGATCCCATCGCCTTGAACAAGCCCACAAAGTCCGCGCGCTGCATCGGCAACAGCTTCTTGAGCGCTGCACGGCGGGCCTTCTCGTTGTCGGCCAGAATCATGGTCCGCATGTGCTCAATGCGATCTTCCGCGAAGAACATGTGCTCGGTGCGGCACAGGCCGATGCCTTCCGCTCCGAATTGAATTGCCATCTTCGCGTCGCGAGGAATGTCGGCATTCGCGCGAATCTTCAGCCGGCGTTGCGGATCAACCCAGCTCATGAACTTCACCAGATCGGGATCGTCCGGCGTCGCGTCAAGGGTCTTCAGCTTGCCCTCGATCACACGTCCCGTCGATCCATCCAGCGAGATCCAATCGCCCTCCCGGAAAGTCTTGCCCTGGACCTTGAGTTCCTTCCTGGCTTCGTCCACCTTCAGGTCGCCCGCTCCGGCCACGCAGCACTTGCCCATGCCACGTGTAACCACGGCTGCGTGCGATGTCATGCCGCCGCGCGAGGTCAGAATTCCTGCCGCCACTTCCATGCCGGCGATGTCTTCCGGCGTGGTCTCACCCCGCACCAGCACGATCGTCTTGTACTCGCCGGTCTGGTGCTTCTTTACCGCTTCTTCCGCAGTGAACACGATTTGGCCCACGGCCGCGCCGGGCGAAGCCGGCAGACCGGTTGCCAGAACCACAATCTTCTCGCCCTTCTCAACAAGGCGAGGCACGAGGAAGTCATACAGCTGGTTCGGCTCCACGCGGAAGATTGCCTCCTCCTGCGTGATCAGTCCCTCGCGCACCATGTCGATCGCAATGCGAACCGCGGCCAGGCCCGTACGCTTGCCGTTACGCGTCTGCAGCATGTAGAGCTTGCCATCCTGGATGGTGAACTCGAAGTCCTGAATGTCGCGATAGTGCTTTTCCATCTTGTGCGTAACTTCACGCAGATGCTGGTAAGCATGCGGCATCGTCTTTTCCAGTTCGCTGATGGGCAGCGGCGTGCGAATGCCACTGACAACATCTTCGCCCTGCGCGTTCATCAGGTACTCGCCGAAGAACACGTGCTCGCCCGTTGCGGGATTGCGCGTAAACCCTACGCCGGTTCCCGAGTTTTCGCCCAGGTTGCCAAACACCATGGCCTGCACATTCACAGCCGTGCCGATCGAGTCATCGATGTGGTTGATGCGGCGATACGTCTTGGCGCGGTCATTCAGCCATGAACGGAACACTGCATTGCGCGCTTCCATCAACTGATCGAGCGGGTCCTGCGGGAAATCCTTGCCGGTTTCCTTCTTCACCAGTTTCTTGTATTCGACAATTACCTGCTGCAGGCCTTCGGCCGAAATCTCGTGGTCAAACTGCACCTTCTGCTTGTGCTTCACGCCGTCGAAGATGTGCTCAAAGTGCTTCTTCGGAATCTCCTGCACCACGCTGCCGAACATCTGAATCAGGCGGCGGTACGAGTCATAAGCAAAGCGCGGGTTGTTGCTCCGCTTGGCCAGGCCTACAACGGACCTGTCGTTCAGGCCCAGATTCAAAATCGTATCCATCATGCCGGGCATTGAGAACTTCGCCCCAGACCGAACGCTGACCAGCAGCGGATTTTCCGCAGCGCCCAGCTTTTGTCCCTGCGTGTGCTCCAGTTTCGTCAGAGCCTCAAGCATCTGCTTGTCGATCTCCGAGCTCAAGGCATTCCGCATGTATTCGCGGCAGGCCTCGGTCTGAATCGTAAATCCCGGAGGAACAGGAAGACCCGCCAGCGTCATTTCTGCGAGGCCGGCGCCTTTGCCGCCCAGCACATCCTTCATGCGACCGTTGCCGTCCGCCCTGCCGTCACCAAAGGAAAAGACATATTGGATTGGAGTTGACGTCGTACCTGCCTGTTTGGCAGGCGCCTGTTCCAGAACGCCCTGCGTCATGGGGTGATGCCTCCGTGATTCAAGATTCCGTATCTGCGGCGCCAATAACAGGGGACGGGACGGAGGCTCAGCCTTGAATCGAAAAAGAACCTTCAGGAAGCTGAGCGCGTGCGAGTCTCCCGAACATCGGACAGCGCGTCGCGGCGGTCGTTAAGCAACCCCCCACGTCTCATTGCCTGTCCTGCTTGTGTGATGGAAGCCCGTCGTATCGGGCCGCTCAACGATCAAAGCTTCAGGGAACTTGAATTAGAGGGCGCTTTCGTCGCAATAACAATTAGCGCTGCAAGTATACCGTTGCATGTGCCACTCGTCACAGACCATTCGACGGCGGGGCTCGAGGTTCGATGCGTCTTTCAGCGCGTTGCCGCAATTTGAGACGAAACCCCGGGGAGGGGCCTGTTTTTGCACGGTCCCTGCCGGATTAGGCTGCCGACAGTTCCATCTGCCGCCCGGAATACGAATCCGGAACCACATTGTGGGACATTAGAATCCTGTCCAGACCGCACACCTCAAGAACCTGAGTAACATGCGGCGAAGCATTCAGGATGTAGAAAGAATGGCCGGCCTCGCACGCAATCGCATACAGCTCAACCAGCGCCGCAATGCCCGCGGCATCCACCCGCTCAACCTGCGAGAGGTCGAGTGCGATCGATTGTCCGCGCACCAGCGGCGCCACGCGCGCCACAAGATCCCGTTCATGTCCAAGTACAAGTTCGGTAAGCTTCGTTGTGCTCTTCACGGGGAAAACCTGGGCGTCATTTTGATTCAGATTTGACCTTGTCATAACCAACCTCACTTTGCAGAAGCCCAATGCCCAAGACATGATGCTCAGGCTTCCTGCTGTTACCCTGTTGCATCCGAACTGCCAAATGCATTCGGAAAGAATATGCTGCAATCACTGGAGATATCCGCGAGCCCGAAGATTGTTGACCTCACTGCGAGTGTTCGATCTTGATTCAGTCGTCCGAGACTGAACACCGGATAATCTCAGCAACATGCGATCTACTACGCAAACAGCAGTGCCCGCGGTTCCATCAAAAATCTTTCCCGCAGCGTTACGGAAAGAGCGCTGCCTGGATCGCAGCATGGCTTGCGGACAGAATCGCTGACTGAAGTGGGCCACAAGGTGGGCGCTTCGGTGCGGCATTCTCTACATGCTAAAGACGTGCGCCCTTTGGTTCAGGACGCGTGCGGCCACTCCAGCATTTCGTCCCGGCGTTGCAGTCAGTCTTCGCGTGGGATCAGTTCACAGTGAGCGAAAACGTTGTGGTGTGCTGCAGCGCGCCCGAGGTGGCGGTTACTGTGACCGTCGACGTAACGGGTGGAGGCGGTCCACTGGCCCCACACCCAGCGAGCAGACCAAGCCCGAATACGCTCAGCCCCAGCAGCACTAATGTTTGTGAACGTCGCCGCTTCTTCCATCCGAAGCCGCAAAGCACCGCCGCCAACGCCGTGCCCGGGAACAGCGGGTTGTAATTCCGATGAAGAGCCGCTGTGGTTGAAGAGGTGGTCACGGTCAGGATGAAATATGTGATGCCCGCTGGCGACGGCACGGGGTCGATTGCGAAATTGCAAGCTGCTCCTTGAGGCAGCCCCGAGCAGGCGAACGAGACATTTCCATTGAAGCCACCCTCATCCTCCACAATGATGTTTGTCGTGCCGCTCTGTCCGGATTGAACCGAGAGGGATGCAGGATTGATAGCGATGGTGAAGTCGGGAGGGATGATGTACGTCGCGCTTGCAACCACGCTAGCGCTGTACCCGCTGGCCATCGCAACAGCCTCAACCGTTTGCGTCGTTGAAACAAGAATCGGACCGCCGTACACCGCTGAGCTTGCACTCGGTGTGGTTCCATTGGTTGTGTAGTAGATGGTTGCATTCGGTGTCGTATCGCTGATCGTCACCAACTGCGCCGTGGCGTAAGTCCCCGCCGCTGCCGACCACCGTGCTGCTTCCGCCCATCCACGTCCATTCATTGGGGGCATTTGTCTGCGCCGCGACAGACGGGGCGATGGCGACGAATCCAAGCACGCATCCCAGCAAAGAACCTGGCAGCAGACTTTGCTTCGTCATGAAAGTTCTCCTCAATGCGGCGGGGAACTGCCTCTCATTGGACGGTGACCGTGACCGTACCCGTTGCTGTAATTGTGCCGGATGTCCCCGTAACGGTAACGGTATAGCTCCCAGGAGTGGTTCCCGCGATACCGGTAAAGCCACCGCCGCCACCTCCGCCGCCCGAGCCGGAGCCGCCGTTGCCGCAGGCCAGCACGCCGCTCGTCACCATCCCCAGCAGCACGAGCATCCCAGTCAATCTCAACCAACCCGTACGCCGCCGCATACTTCCGACGAACAAAAGGAATGCCAACGCCGCGCTGCCCGCCGCATACCACTCGCTTCCCGGACGTTTTGGCGTCATCGCCGCAGCGGTGATCGGTGCTATCGTACTCACCGTAAGCGTGGCCGTTCCAGCAGTCGACCCAGTGACGGCCGCTGGAGTCGTCGAGCCAAAGCTCAATGTTGGCAGATACTGCGCTCCCGCCGGGCTGGAAGTAAGCGCCGCAGTCAGTGCAACGCTGCCCGTGAATCCACGGGTAGGATTGACCGTCACCGTGGAAGTGTTTCCAGTCGTCGCCCCGGGAGCGACCGTAACCGCGGTTCCGCTGATGGTGATTCCTTGCGGAGCCGTCACGGTCTCCGTTGCTGTGCCCGTAGCGGGAGCATAGTAGCTGTCGCCGGAATAGGCGACCGTCAAAACATTGCTGCCATTCACCAATGAGTTGGCGGGAAGGTTGAAGGTTGCCCCCGCCGGAGAGAGGTTCGCCGGCGCTGAGGTGTAGCTTCCGCTGCTCAGGGTCACCGTGCCGGAGGGAGTGACCGCCGCGTTCGATCCATTCACTGTGACCGTAACAGCCAGCGCCGCATTGATTGCAACGCTCGATGCGGAAGGAGTCACGGTTACAGTCGAAGGCCAATCGAGGGTTACATGGTAGGTGGCGCTGCCCATTGCGCTTTGATAGCTACCGTAGGCTGTTGCGATCGCATTCACCACTTCATCTGAACCATCGAGGAAGATCTGGTGCGCATCGTTGTATGGGGTCGAATTCGTCGTCGGCGTTGTTCCGTCAAGGGTGTAGTAGATATTCGCGCCGTCCGTGGCATCGCTTATGACAATCTGCCCAAACTGTGGGTAGGGATAGGTGCCCGGCGCCGGGGTGAAGGTGGGAGTTGCGACCGTTGGCAGCGTCCCCTTGATCGCCGGAGTATATTCCCACAAGTCGTTCACGACGCCGACGCCGCTAAATAGCCACAGGTTGCCGTTGCCGTCCGTCCAGGATCCGCTATTTTCGCGAGGTCCCGGCCAATTCCCGGCAGCAGGCGTTCCGAGCGTGCCGTAGACGCCGTAATCGTTCGACAACGTACTACTCGATCCACCTCCCATCCATGCCCATTGGCCTGAAGGCGGATTGAAGACCCAGAGATCATTGCTGTCGTATGCGTCTAGAGAAACAGTTTCAGCAAAACCGCCAAATATCCAGATGTTTCCATTGCTGTCGACCCACCCTGAGGCGCTGGCGCGGCTTTCCGGAAGATTTCCAGTTGCTAGAGTTCCAAGCGTTCCTGATTGGCCGGTGCTTCCCGGGACGCTGCTGCCGTTCACCCAGGTCCATTCTTTCGTTGTGGGATTGAACATCCAAAGGTCGTTCTCGAATCCGGAGAGCGCCCCGGTTGTGACTGGTGCGGCATAACCAATTCCCCCAAAGAGCCAGAAGTTTCCGCTGCTGTCTGTCCAATAGGCCGGTCCCGACCGCGCTCCAGGGATATTCCCAGTCGCGGGCACGCCCAGGGTTCCATAGGTGCCGTAATTGTTCACCGTATCGCTTCCGCCCACCCATGCCCACTGGTTGGTCGATGGATCCAACTCCCACATGTCTCCGAAATCATACGTGCCGTTTTTGCTGGTAAAGACCGTCCCTCCGAACATCCAGAAATGACCGGCGCTGTCCGTCCAGCTGGCCGCATAGTCCCTGCACTCCGGGATATTGTCCGCATTGGGCACGCCCAGGTTTCCATATGTTATTGGACAAGAGCTGACGCCGCTCGATCCGCCCATCCAGGTCCAAAGGCCCGTCGATGGATCAAATTTCCACCAGTCGTCAAGGTATCCAAGGTAGCCAAATCCATCGAACCCGTACCCGCCAAAGAGCCAGAGATTCCCACTCTTGTCTATCCAGGTCGCAGCTCCCTCGCGCCCTCCGGGTATATTTCCGGGGGCAGGAGTGCCGAGTGTTCCGTACGTGCCTGAGATCCCCTGTGAAGACTGAGGCACGGTTCCTGTGCCCCCCATCCATGCCCACTGGTTGGTCGCGATATCGAACTCCCAAAGGTCATTCGGATAGACAAATTCGAAAGGGCTCAAGCTCGCGCCGGAAAACAGCCATATATGACCTTTGCCGTCGTTCCAGATCGCTGGCCCGGAGTGTACGGGGGGAATGTTTCCGGCAGCAAACGAACCCAGGGTGCCGAAGACGCCTGCCGGGGGGCCCTGCTGCGACAAGCCGTTGCTGCCGCCCATCCATGCCCATTCGTTGGGCTCAGTCGTCTGCGCTGCGGCAGTGAATGAAGCAAGGTCGAATCCAAGCAGGCATCCCAACAGAGAACAGGTCAGCAGTCGATGTTTCTTCATCGAATTCATCCTCGCTGGGACAGTGTGCGCCCGAGTCACAGAAAAAGCGCGCTTTGCACGCCAAATCCTGAACCGAACTCAAGTTGTTCTGAATGGCAAGAGCAAGAATACATCAGCCTCTTAGAGATTCGTTTACTCTGTCTCATACCCTTTCGCACAGCTGGGTCCGACTGGCGATGGAGGCGCAATTGGAAGAGTTTCGAGAGCATTGCGCAGCGGAACGCGAAGCGCCAGCGCCTTTTCTAACACGAGACCGGGCGCGCGCCCTTGCGCTCGAAGCCGGATTTCATGAGGCAGGTGTTGTCGCGCTCCCTCACGCGCAAGAAGCCCGCGACGCAACACGCTATGCCGAGTGGATCGATGCTGGCCGTGCCGGATCAATGCGTTATCTCGAGCGCCGAGATGAGCAAGGCCGCCTCGTCCGCGAGCGCGTGGCGATTCCGTTTCCGTGGGCGCGCTCTGCGATCGTCTGTTTTGCCGGCTATCACTGCGAGGCGCCGCTCTCAACCGAAGCGCAAGACCCACGCAGCGGCTGGATTGCCCGCTACGCGTGGAGCAGCCGCGTCGATGAGCAGGGCGTTCGCCGCCCCAGCGACTATCACAAAGTCCTGCTCAAGCGGCTGCATGTGCTTGAGGCCCGCTTGCGGCAAGAAGTGCATTCAAACAGCGGATCCTCCTCAGGCCAAGGCGTCTCTTCCGGCCACGAGGTCTCTTCAAACAGCGGGCCCTCGTCCCCTCCACACGCCGAGATCGAAACCCGCTGCTACGTCGACACCGGTCCCGTAGTCGAGCGCGCGCTTGCTACCGCCGCAGGCCTCGGCTGGACCGGAAAGAACACCTGCCTCATCCATCCGCGTCTCGGCTCATTCGGATTTCTCGCCGTGCTGCTCACCTCGCTGCCGCTCGCAAAACATTCGGCTCTCGCAATCCCGCATCCCGACCGTTGCGGCACCTGTACCCGCTGCATTGAGGCCTGTCCGACCAGCGCGCTCGACTCGCCTTATCAGATGAATGCCTCGCTCTGCATCTCCTACCTCACCATCGAGCACAAGGGCCCCATCGACGATGCACTGATGGCCGGCATGGGCCGCCAGGTCTTTGGCTGCGACATCTGCCAGGATGTATGTCCGTGGAATCGAAAAGCGCCCATCTCCGCCGATCCCGAGCTTGCCCCCCGGCCCGAACTCGTGAATCCCTTGCTCGACTGGCTCGCCGCCATGGATCAAGCGGAGTTCGAAGCCCGATTCAATGGCTCACCCGTGCGCCGGGCCGGCTTCGACGGCCTCCGCCGCAACGTCGCTATCGCCATGGGCAATAGCGGCCTTGAACGCTACGGGCCTGCACTCAAAAAGTGGGCCGACGCCGCGGATCAAGGACTGCGCACTGCGGCGCAATGGGCCTTGCGCCGGCTCCATCGCAGCGCCTGAGGCTGGCCTCATCCGCGGTGCCTCGCGACCCTTCATCCGCGGCGCCAGAGCTCACAACCCAAGCCCACCTCAGCTCGCCCGGGTCACATCCAGAGCGTTCAGTCCTTTGGGGCCTTGCTGGCATTCAAACTCCACAGCCTCACCCTCGACGAGTGTCTTGTACCCCTCCACCTGGATCGCGGAAAAATGCACAAACACGTCTTCGCCGCTCTGCCGCTGTATGAACCCATATCCCTTTGCCCCGTTGAACCACTTCACTACGCCTCGCTCCTTCACGCACACTCTCCTTGCTCGTTGGTCCCGGCTCTTCCGGCCCAGACGCACGTTCATCCCGAATCAATTGCCACAGCAAATTCGTAGCGGAATCGCTTGAGCCTGTCCCCTTTTTATGTCAGGAAATCGGTCAGGATGCAAGGGGGAATCCGTGAGAATCAATCTTGCCGGGCGCCGGGTCGCGCCGATGCACCACCCGCGCGGTCGCGATGCTGCTCTCCCGCCGCCTGGTCTCAGAGGTCTCGCTTCCAAGGCCGAGGTATAGGATGTTGCCATGCAATCCGCCCCAGCGCCGGCGCAGTAGAGGCAACCGGAAATGAGCCCCAACGACATCAACGAGCAGCAAGAGGCACAGCGAAAGGATCAGCCGTACCGCGAATATGATCCGATTCAAGCCGCATGGGCGAATAGCTCCGCTGTCAGTGCATCGTGGCTGAAGAATGGGGCGTCTTTGACCCTCATTCAAAGAGTGGGCTACGCCCTGATGTCTCTGATGTATTTGGGCGCGGGGATATACCTATGTGTTGATTCATTCGAAAGCTTTCAGGTACGCGGTGCTGGGTTCGTGTTTGCTGCTCCCGGCAGCCTTTTCTTTCTAGGAGTTGGCCTCCTGGGCCTTAGGAACGTTCTGCGGTTCAAGCGCGATTGATCGGCTAAGCGATACCGGCAGGTCCCTCGTCTCAGGCGGGCGGCCCACCCGGCCCGCAATTCGATCCCGGGCATGCTGCTCCTCCTCGGCCTCACCTAAACCGCTATCCTTGAAAGCAGCGCACAACTCAAACGCACAACGGCTCGCGCCTGCCCCGCAGGAACCTCCACGCAGCGCTGCTCGTAACAGTTGTGTATTGTTTCAATGACTATTAAGGAGTAGTACGTGGCTGAGGTTTCAGATTCCGGTAGAAAAGATGTTGTCAACGTAGAAGTCGCAGGCGTAGTCGGGCAGGTTGCCGCCACCAAACTCTCCAAGTGGTATCTCTGGCGCAAAGACGGCAAGGCGCTCATCTCTTACCTGCTCGACAGCGAGGTCCACACCTTCGCCTTCAGCGTGGCCGCCAACGCAATCCTTTCCTTCATTCCGCTGATCGTGCTGCTCTACACGCTGTCCTGGTCGGTATTCGACTCAAAAGCGATGGCAGACGTTGTGAGCGAAATGGTCGACCTCTTCATACCCTCGAACCAGGGTTTTTACGTGTATTGGCTCCAGAAAGCCGGTCCGCATCACGGCGTCCAAGCACTGAGCCTGGTGATGATCCTTGTCAGTTGCACGGGGATATTTCTTCCGCTTGAGGTGGCGCTCAATCAGGCATGGGGCGTCACCAAGAGCCGCAACTACCTGCTCAACCAGCTTGTCGCCTTCGGACTCGCCATTGCGATGGTCGGCCTAGCACTGCTCAGCATCTTCCTCAACACGATTGAGAAGACTGTGCTGGCATTCATCCTCTTCCATAACACAGACTGGTTCATCTACGGCTGGATTAACTCCGTCTGGCTCGCTATCTCCACCGGAGCGGCCTGCATCGTGTTCCTGTTCCTTATCTACTGGCTCCTGCCCAACCGCAAGGTCCCCTGGCGTCCTGTCCTGCGCACATCTATCTGGACCGGCCTCATCTGGCTGGGGGCCAAGTACGCCTTCGTCGCCATTCTTCCGCACATGGATCTCAATTCGCTTTACGGGCCCTTCCGTGTTTCTGTCGCCCTGATCCTCTGGGCTTACGCGTCTGGGCTCATCCTCTTTGCCGGAGCGCAATTCAGCGTGTCGCGCTGGGGCGATAAGAAGCGGTAGTCGTCGCCCCTACTGCACCGTAAACGACTTCACCGCGATCGCATTTGGCCCGCGCCCGGTGGGCAGCATTGTAAAAGCAAAGAGGTCCTTCGTCGCCGTGCGTGTGCGAATCACAGCCACATCCGACGAGCGATTATCCACCACAAACAGCAGGTTGCCGGCCGTGGAGAAGGCCAATGCCGAGGGTCCGTCGCCAACATGGATCGAGTTCAGCCGCTTGCCGTCGTCGATCGAGTAGATGGTTACGTACTGCGATCGGAAGTTCGCTTCATAGAGCATCAGGTTGTCGCCAGAGACCAGCCCACGGATGGGACCGTCGCCCATCAGGTACGCACCTGCCACGTCGTCCTTACTCGTATAGACCTCAGAGATGGTATTCGACGCTGAATTCGAAGCGAACAGCTCGCCGCCATCGGGCTTCAGCGCCAATTGCACGGGCGCACGGCCCACATCCAGAAAGGCAACCAGCCGGTCCGGCTCCGTTGGCCCCGCCTGCCCCCCGCTGCTTCCTTGTGTCTCGGCTGTCGACGCGTGCGCCAGCGCGATCGACATCACCTGGTGGCCTGCCGAGCAAGCGACAAACGCCTTTGAAGAGTCAGGCAGAATCACAACGTCATCGGCTCCGGGGCAGTCCTCAAAGACCGCGCGCAGCCGGCCCGAGGGCGTATCGAAGACCGAAGCCGACCCGTCGCCTCGGTTGGCAACCACCAGCGTCTTGCCATCCGGCGAGAGCCTCACCTCTACCGGCTCTTTGCCGGCGCCGATGCGTGCGATCTCTCGCCGGATCGCGAGGTCAATCACAGAGATTGTGTTTGACCCGGAGTTGGCGACCCACGCCAGCTTTCCAGTCGGCTCTATCTCAATCGAAACCGGTGCGCGCAGAACCGCAATTGTCGCCACCACCGTGTTGTTCTCGGCGTTGATCACTGAGACCGAGCCCATCCCTGATTCGGCGCCGGCATTCACCACGTAAACTTCATTCCGGGTCGGGCTGGCCGCAACAGCCACGGGATTCTGGCCCACGCGAATCTCGCGGTCAAGCCGCAGGTTCACAGCGTCAAGAATGGTGAGTGTCCCGCTTTGCCCATTCGTTATGTAGGCATATTCGCGATAGTTGGCCGGGTACTGCGGAAAGTCGTGCGTCTGGCAGCCAGTGAGAAAAGACACGAGCCCAGCCAAACCAACCGCCAGCGCGAGCGCCTTTTGCGGGCCGGAGGTCATGAGCCTAGACTGCGGATTCTGCAACGTGAATCCCGCGCGGCAGCGATCGCCCCACGATTGGAGCGATCTGACTGATCTCGTCCATCAACTGGGCAAATTGTACGGGGAAGATCGCCTGCGGGCCGTCAGAGAGTGCCTTGTCAGGATGATTGTGAACCTCCACCAGAATTCCATCCGCGCCCGCGGCTACTCCGGCTCTCGACATAGGCAGAATCGCATCGCGCTTGCCCGTGCCGTGGCTCGGGTCCACAAGGATCGGCAGATGACTCAATGCCTGCACCGACGGAATGATGCTCAGGTCGAGCGTATTCCGCGTGTGGTCGGCAAAGGTCCTCACCCCGCGCTCGCACAAAATCACCTGGTAGTTCCCCTCGCTCATCACGTACTCGGCCGACATCAGAAACTCTTCCAGCGTTGCGCTCAATCCCCGCTTCAGCAGCACCGGCTTGCGCAGCTTGCCCGCACGCTTCAGCAGCGAGAAGTTCTGCATATTCCTCGCGCCAATCTGGATCACGTCGGCCCATTCGTTCACGTGGTCAAGCGAGTCGTTGTCCAGCGCCTCGGTCACGATGCGCAATCCATAGCGCTCGCGAACTTCGGCCATAATGCGCAGGCCTTCCACTCCCAATCCCTGAAACGAATACGGCGAGGTCCGCGGCTTGTAAGCGCCGCCCCGGAAGAACATCGCTCCGCTTGCGGCCACATGCTCGGCAATTGCAAACGCCTGTTCGCGGCTCTCAATCGAACATGGGCCGGCAATGATCGCCAGGTCACGGCCGCCAATGGTCGCCTCAGGGCAGTTTCCTGTTCGCGGGAAGTGGATCACCGTATCCTCTTTTTTCACGTCCCGGCTCGCCAGCTTGTAGGCCTTTGAAACGCGAATAACCTCGGCGACGCCGGGAAGCGTCTCAATGTTTTCCTGCTCAACCGCGCCGTTATTGCCCGTGATGCCGATGGCTGTTCTCTGGGCTCCGGGTATCGGATGGGCCCGAAAGCCCAACTGCTCAATTGCCGCGCAAACCGCCTCTATTTGTTCCGGCGTTGCCTGCGCCTTCATGACTACCAACATGACGGCCCCTCAGCACACAAGTCTAAAGGGTTAAGAGCAGGATCGGCAATGGATTTGGAAAGAGGGGAGTGGTGCGGTTTCTGGTTCGCCGGTGATTCGTCCAGAACCGTCAAGAATCAGGAATACAGTCGCAAAGCCGACTTAAGGGACTGATCTTGAAGAGCATTTGTAAGAAGCAGAAAATCAAATGGTTGCTCACGCCGGAAGAGTGCGCGATGTCCGTCGCCGAAGAGAGATACGGACCCTCATGCCAGCCGGACCATCATGCCCTCATCTGACAGGTGCGGAGGAGCAGCTTGCGGCGTGGACCCTGGATCCCTTTGTCGCGACCAGCGGGGCTTCAGGGGGACCGGGAGCCGCGCTCTCGACGTGACAAAGTTCCGGGTATACAATTCACCCCAACCAATCAATGACGCAATTGCCACCTGGATCCTCGTTCGGGAAAGTTGTAGGTGCCTATGAAGGGACACGCAACACTTCTGCCACTCGCCGTTTTCATCGCTTTCGCCGCCGTCGAGACAAGCGCCTCTACGCCGGCTCCAGGTTTACCGGGCACAAAGACTCCCGATTCCGCACCCCAGGCCCAGTTGCTCAAGCCCACTCCGGTTGCTGCATCCGCCACGGGTTCCGCCAACCCAAGCCACCTCTTCACAGTGAGCGACGAGAAGGGTTTGGTGCTGACATGTATCGCGCCGGAGATTGAAATCAATCCCGACACCGATATGTTCAAGAGTTGCACGCTGGCTCCAGGCCGGACCCTGGACGATGTGATGCACACCTTTGTCCAGGGAATTCACTACGAGCAAAGTGAGCATCAGAGGGAACTCGAAGAGTGGCAGAGGGCGCTGGAAGCGAAGACAGTCCAGAAGCCCGCACAGAAACATTAAAGGAGTTCACGCCCCGGCGCCCCGAAGGAATCGAATTGGGTACGCCAGAATCAATCCATGTTCAGCCGGACACGCGGGGTCGCTAACAGTAAACGCCCCAGGCTCCTGGATTTGGGTTGAGTCTGGATCGTCGGCTACCCGGAAATTGCGCCACGATGGGAAAGATGGAAGTAGCGGGGCTGCTACCGCATCTGGTTGCGCCTAATTTTCCCACGCGACGGACTCAAGGCATCTGCCGCCTGAGACTCCGACCACACACAGCGCTTGCGCGCGATCAGTTCTCTCTGTCAGAGAGGTCGTCGGAGTTTGCCGCCACAATCGCGGGCGCCAGAAGGATCCCAATAAATGCCAGAAAGATCAAAATGTCATGCATCATGCCGTTTTGCCGCCTATAAGGAATGAATCTCTAGATAATGATCGGCGGATTTCGGCCGGACTGATATGCAACTTCAGCCCGCAATGCGCAACCCCAGGGGGATGGAACCCCTACCGCTTCGTAACCCCAAAATGGAACCATTGTGCGGCGAATCGAAAACCTTCGTTTCAGCAGGCCGGAGGCTCACGCGCCTACGCGGTTATCTCATTGAATCGGATTCGCGTGGCCGCCCTTAGCCTTGGCGCTACTCCCGCCCCGCAATAGGTTTTTGCGCGCTCCACTTCATCGCCAGCCAGGCCAGATAGCCGAGCTGAATCGCCCAGGTAACCGAATAGGCCGCGACCCGAAAGGCGTGGTCGATGGGAGCAACCATCAAGTCGTGCTGCTCCTGCGTCATGTGCAGCCGCCAGTCCCTTGGCGGCTCAGACGGCGCGGCGTAGAGGCTGTATAAAGCCCAGACAAGCAGGGCGATCGGTACGAGTGCGAAGATTTGTGCGGCGGCCTTTTTCAATGGAGTCCTCGATATCTTGAATCAGGCATTGAGCGACTGCTCGGCTTCAATAGCGGCAGCCGCCTGTTGCTTCAGTTCATATTGATGGCGCAGGATCAGAACCAGAATTCCCCAACACATCCACGCCAGAATGTTCCACAGAAACGGGCGCAGTATCTCAGGAGCCATGCCCGACGCCCTGTCTCCACCGAAGACCGGACCAGGATGCTGGCCGGGGATACGGTTGGCTATGTAAACGATGGGGACTGCGATCCCTCCGAAGATGCCCAGCACGGCGGAAGATATACGCATCTGCGGGCCGGCTGCGAACCTGCGCGTCAGCAGGTAACTCACGTAAATAAGCCACAGCAGGAGCGTTGTCGTCAAGCGCGCGTCCCAGGCCCACCAGATGCCCCAGGCGCGATAGCCCCAGAGTGGCCCTGTGATGAGAACGACGGTGCAGAAGATGATGCCCACTTCCGCGCCGGAGACGGCCCATCCGTCCCACGCAAGTGCCTTGACGGGGTTCTTTTCGCGAAGAATGAGGAAGCCAATTGAACCCGCCATTGAGATAGCAAAAAAGGTAAATGCCACCGTTGCCGAGGGCACATGGTAGAAGATGATGCGGTATGCGTCCCCCTGCATCATCTCCGCGGGGGCATTGACAGCCAGTTCGAAAGCCCACACCAACAGTCCGATGCTGATAGCGGCGAAGAGACCGAAAAGGATCTTTTTCATCGAGGTCCCCAATCTGACCATCTAAGTCTACAACGTGAACAATGCAGCAGACACGCTACTCTGCGCGCAAAATTGTCTCAAACAGCAAGAGCGATACGGTTGTGTAAATGATGTCGTAAGCGGCCAGAAGCTTGATCCAAATGGTGGGATCGAACTCACCGGTGAAGATGCCGGTAGTCGCGTTCACCATCGCCATGAGCGCCGGCGTGAAGATGGGAAAAAGTATCAGCGGCAGCAGCAGTTCACGATTCCGGCTGTTGATCGAGAGCGCGGCAAAGAAGATTCCGTTTCCCACCAGCGCCCAGGTGCCGAGAGGCAGCACCAGGAGCAGCAGCCAGCCATCGCCGAGAATATGCAGGTTATAAAAGACCAGGAATACCGGCGCCAGCAGAATCTGCACTACCGAAACGAAGAAGAAGTTCGCCAGCACCTTGGCCAGATACATTTGCGAGCCCGCCGTCGGCGCCATCCGCTGGGCGTCAAGTACTTGATGGCGAATCTCCCGCGCCCACGCCTGGTTCAGCGCGCTCACCGATGCAAACATCGTGGCCACGCACAATACGCCGCCGGATATCTCTCGCGAGAAGGCCCCGCGCGGGTCAAACGCAATCGAGAAAAGAACCACCACCAGCAGCGAGAAGAACAACATCGAGTTGATGGCCTCTTTCGAGCGCCACTCAATCCGCAGATCCTTCGCCAGGTGAGTCAGCAGGGTATCGATCATCGCCCGCCGCCCTCCTGCCCGCTCTGCGGCTCATGCCGAGCCACATCCTTCGTCAGATCCGCCGTTTGCACTTCCACTCCCATCGCCTGCGCGGCCTTCAGATAGTCGCCGGGGCTCAGGATAAGCTGCGTCCCGCGCGCCCCCGCTGAAACACTGATGCGGTCAAACAGTACCGCGGTCTCGTCGATGTAAACCGGATAGGGCTTCCGCGCGCCAAACAGCGTGACGCCTCCACGGATATAGCCCGTCAGCGGCTGCACGTCTTTGAGCGGCGCCATCTCCGCCTTGCGCAGCCCCGCGGCCCTGGCCAGCTTCTTGAAGTCCAGCTCCGTATCGCCGGGAATCACCGCGAACCGATACTCGCCCGAGCCCCCCGTCACCAGCAGCGTCTTGAACACCTGCTCGGCAGGCATGCCAATCTTCTTCGCCACAGTGATCGCCGACAGATCTTCCGGGTCGACTTCATACTCGCGCAACTCAAACGGAATGCCGAGCGACTCAAGGAACCGTGCGCCGTTGGTCTTCATAGCGTCGGGCTCCCGCGATCGAATGAGGCCACCCGCCCAGCCTTCAGCGCCAGCACCCAGTCGGCGATCGGCGCTGCATGCTCCCGCTGGTGCGTCGTAATCACAATCGTCCGGTTACCCTGCCGGAATCCAGCCAACATCTGCACCATCTGCTGCACGCTCTCAACGTCCATGTTTGAGAACGGTTCATCCAGCAGCAGCAGTTGCGGCACAGGCAGCAGCACCCGCGCAAGCGACGTCCGCTGCCGCATCCCTTGCGAATACTGCCCCAGCGGGCGCTTCAGCTCAGGGTCGAGCCCAACCTGCCGCAGCGCCTCGGCGGGAGACAGGCTCGGTCGACCCGGATAAAGTTTTGAAAAGTAACGCAGGTTTTCTTCGCCGGTCAGCTCGTCGTAGAGCATCGGGGCGTGACTCATGTAGCCAATCCGTCCCCGCGCCTCATCTTGGTGCGGCTCCAGCCCGTCAAAAACCTTCACCGTGCCAAAGCTCGGTCGCAACAATCCAGCCAGGATGCGAAGCAGTGTCGACTTGCCCGCGCCGTTCTCGCCGATCAGCACGTAGCAGCGCCCCGGCTCCAAATCGGCCGTCACCTGGCGCAGCGCGGCAAACGACCCAAAAAGCTTCGACACGCCCTCAAGCCGGGCGCAAAACGTGGACTGCGGCATCGCCTGCGCGGTCTGTGACCCAGTCGTTGGAATTTCGCCGGCCTGCGCGGTCATTTCCTAATCCTACAGTTTTGAATGGAAGAATTCGGAGGGAGCAGGGGGTTTCAACTCGCCTGTTTGAGAGCGAATTTACGAGGCCTTCAGGCCCGGGCCTTTGCCCCTTTTCCAGGAAACCAGCGAAATGCAACTGGAATACTAGGAAGCAGGAACGCCAGGCTGAGCGGCACTCGAGACATTCGACTTCGCCGGCGCGTCTCCGGGCTTAGCATCGCCCGGATGCAGCGGCGTCGCGGGAGCATACTTGCTGGCGCACTTGGCCTGCAGCGCGTTCGCGTGGAAGACTCCGTCGCGTCCGTACGATCCCTCGGCCAGCGCCTGCGAGTCGTCCTTGAACGTATCCGGCGGCGGCTCCGATCCCACGTAGGCCACCTTCAATTGCCGGCCAAGCAGCGCCTTCGGCGAGTGGCTTTCAAACTCATTCAGCATGAAGGTCACATGGGGTCCGTTGGTCTCAATCGAGCCGGGAACCACAAAGCCCTCAACCCGCAGTTGATTGTGATAGGCCTTGTCGCCCATGCCGCTAAGTTCCGCAATCGTCACGAAGTAGCTCTTATTCGCGCCATAACCGGAAAATGCCAGCCAGGCAATCGTGCCCACAATAATGACGGCCGCTATGCCGATGCGCATTGTGTTTGCAGGAATCTTCATCTCAACCTCTTACGATACGAGTGCCAGCTCACAGGGGTCAACTTGACAGGGCGAAGTATCCGCAACCCTTTGACCCTTTTGGCCCTCGATTGTCGTCAATTCATTGTCGAGGGGGATGGACAGATCCAGATGTGATCTAAATCACTTTACATCGCTTTCCAGGCCTCGGCCTCATCTGAAAGGAGGGGTATCCGGAACCCCGCATCAGGCCGCCCCAACTTGCTCGGGTGCCCCATGTCCCTTGCATTTGGGGACATGGGAGACCATGAAGGCCGGATCTGCACAGATCTGCCCCCAAGACGATCGGGTCCCCTCACCTCGCCCGCCGCGTCGAAGACAGGAGATGTAGGATCTTCCATGAAGAGGAACTACCTGTCTGTCTGAGGTTTACCCTCCACAAAGCACTCCGTCCAACAGGAAATCATGCGCCTCTGGCTCAAGCGGAACAGCGACGTCAACCTGCGCGAGCAGCTCTCGACCCAGATCGTTCTGGGCATCCTGTGCAACGAGCTTGCCCCCGGCGAGCGGCTGCCCAGCACGCGCGAGCTGGCGCAGCGCCACGGCATCCACCCCAACACCGCCAGCGCTGCCTACAAAGAGCTCGAAGAGCAGGGCTGGCTTGAGGTCCGGCACGGCAGCGGCGTCTATGTCCGCGCCACCCGCCCCACCACCCCGCTCTCGCCCGAGATGGCCATCGACGAATTGATCGGCAACCTGGTTGCCCGCGCCCGCAAGCTGGGAGCCGATGACCAACTCGTGCGTGCTCGCCTGGCCCGGTGGCTTGAGCTTGCGCCGCCAGCCCGCTGGCTGCTGATTGAGCCGGATGCCGCGCTCTGCGAGATTGTGCTCACCGAGCTTTCAACCGCACTCGAGCTGCCCATGAGCGGATGCCTGCCGGAGGAGTGCGCGGACGCCGCCATTCTGGCCGGAGCCATGCCCATTGTGCTGCCCAGCAAGGCTGCCATGGTGCGCGCGCTGCTGCCGCCCGGCACGCCGCTCACGACGCTCAGGGTCCATCCCATCGCGCCCGAGTTGCAGACCTATCTCAAGCGCTATCTGCCCCAGAAGCTGGGCTCGCTGGTCGGCATCGCCTCCCACTGGACCGAGTTCCAGCGCTTTGCCCAGGTCATGCTGGTAGCCGCCGGGCTGCCCGCCGACACCCTTCTGGTCCGCGACGCGAACGAGCCGGGCTGGGAGCGCGGGCTTGAAGAGACTGTCGGCGTCGTAGTCGACTCGGTGACTGAGCGCGAGCTGCCGGCGGGAGTGCACCCCATGCGCTTCACGCTTCTCGACGCCGATGGCATGGCGCAATTGCGCGCCATGGAAGCGGCCAGCGGGTCAGCGGCCGGCCAGGCCTGATAACTCCCGCATCGGGCCTGAAAACTGGGCCGTTGTGACACTCGCGAAACTGTAACAACCCCCCACATCAAACCTTGCTCACTGCCTACGATTGCCTCCAGATGTAACAGCAGAATCGCAGCGCCGGTCTCCAGACCGGGGTCCCCGGCGACCGGTCTTCGTCGCGGGGGTGGAGTCCGGCTGTCGTGCGGGCGTCCACGCCCGCGCTTGTCCTGAAGCACGCACCAAATCGCGCGTTCCGATCGCTAGAAGAGAGGCAGGGTCTATGTTGCAACGAGTTCTTAGATGGGCGTTGGTGATTTGTGTTGGAGCAGTCATCGCAGTGGAAGCAGTGGGGCAAACCAGCTCACAGACGCAGCCCGTCGCGCCAGATATCACTGGCTGGAATCACGTGGGTCTGCTGTCCGATGGACAGAAAATCATCGTCAGCGTCGGCCCGGGCTTTCCGATTCATTGCCGTTTCCAGGGCACGACGGATCACTCGTTGTACTGCGAAAAAGTCAATCTCTCGCGCAGCTTCGAAATGCGCGAGATCGCGCGCGACGATGTGGCCTGGCTGCGAATCGACAATCTAGCTCATGAAAGAAACACTGTGGTGCCCACCTGCGCGGGCGCAGGCGCTGTCCCTGGTGGCACTTCGTTTCAGGTCCCGAGTGTATGCGCATTTAAGGTCGCGGTTGCGAGTATCTCAGGTGCGATTGGCGCGGGCATTGGAGACCTCGCCTCCCTGTCGATTGGGGATCTCAGCCCGGGCAGGATGATCTACTCTCGACCTCAGCGTTCGACTGCCGCTCATCTTCACTGGCCGATCGGCAGGCGGCCAGCGGTGCCCATCGAACCTGCGCAGACGCAGTAGCAAACAGGCTTGAACCACTGTCAACAAGAAACGAGGGATGTTCAATGTTGCATCGAGTTCTTGATTGGGCGTTAGTCATCTGCATTGGCGCAGTATTCGCGATGGAAGCAGTGGGGCAAGCCAGCCCACAAACGCCGCCCGTCGCGCCTGACATGAGTGGCTGGAACCGCGTGAGTGAGATGCGCGACGGCCAGAGGATTATCGTGACGGTCGGCTCGGGCATCCCCATGCACTGCGTCTTTCGAGGCATCACGGATCATTCCCTGTTTTGTGACTCAGGCAATCTCCTGCTCGGCTTCAACAAGCGTGAGATCGCTCGCGACGATGTCACCTGGCTGCGCACCGATAACTACCCGCGCGACCGTGGCATAGTCATGGGCGTGCTCGGAGGCGCAGGCGTCGTTCTTGGCGCCGCGAGTCCCACAACTCCCGACACGGGAGCATTGAGGGCATGGCAGGCAGCACTTCTCGGGGGAGTAGGCGCAGGTGTCGGATACGTCGCTGCCATCCCGATCGCGCTTTTCTTGCCCGGC
>Ga0182015_10002810_pt1 | contig 20371 bp, 22 predicted proteins | sample 712P3MmetaG_FD_120478 | JGI IMG/M metagenome (GOLD analysis project Ga0182015, IMG submission 120478) | Permafrost microbial communities from Stordalen Mire, Sweden - 712P3M metaG | ecosystem: Environmental > Terrestrial > Soil > Wetlands > Permafrost | place: Sweden: Stordalen | collected...
CGTTGCTTGGTGCACATCCAGCCCAATATACTTAGCCTCGTTCATCAGGGTGCTCCTTTCGGTGTAGGTAGTGATGCCAACAATCAAAACGTACTCCAAAGGGGCGCCCTCTTATAATGCGTTTATCAGGCATTGAGGCCGGGCAACCTTACTGATAACCCAAATCAACAGCGCTCTGAATCCCGCAGTGACTTTGCAGGATCCCCAAAACAGTGTATAGGAGGTACCTGTAAGGACTAACTTATGCGCTTCCCTGGAATTCGAGAGTTGTCTCGGACGAATGGCTGGTTACTCGTGCTTGCTCTAGCGTTGCAACTGTGCGCCGCAACACCCTCTCAAGGCCAGTCTACGAAATATTCGCAGCCCTATGAATGGAATAAGCCTGATTGCAGCGATCCGAATTTTGCGGAACTCTTCGTCGATTCATACTTCAATGGATCAGCGACCGTAAGGATGCTGGTATGCTTTCCGGCCAAGCGCGAAGCCGAAGTCCGTGAGGAACTCTCTGCCGCATTAGGTTGTCTCCCGAAGGACTTGCAGCTCACGCGTTTCGAGGACAAAGGACTGACCGGCCTGAATGCAAGCTGCTATGTGCGCTTTCCTCGCGAGGGGCTGAAGATCACGGGGTATGCCGATCTTCAGTCAACCCAGGACATGCTCAAAAAGGAAGGTGTGCCATCACTGATGGTCATTCTTTGGCTCCCACTAACCCCCAAAACCAGTTGCGACCCAGAGCCTGTAGCTAAGAGCATCTACCTTCCGAGCACCCGACAATGCGGCTACGTACTGAAAGAGGCATCGGGCGAGCCACACATAATCCGATTTACATTCGGATACGACGCAGCGGTAATGGGCCGTGCACTGGCGATCCTAGGCTGCCTACTTCTAATTCCGGTTCTGGCGGCGCTCTGGCTACGACGCCGGGCATCGAGGGCACCTAAATCCAAAACATACCGATGGCCGAACCTTTTCCTCCCGCTCTACGCCTTCTTGTTTTTATGGGTTGTAGCAGCCTTAAGGTTTCATGCTGTAGGTTTGGTCTCGTTCGCACTTCCTCCTTCAAATCTAAGCGGTTTCACTCTCAAGGTTATCAGTTTGCTCTTAGCGTTGTTCCTGCCGCCGATTCTCGTCTTTGTTTTGTGTTTTTCGTTATGGTCGTCGGTCCGCGACCGTCACTGAACCAAGATCCCGCGAGATTCGCCTTCCCTTATTTCAGGCTTTCCTCGGGAAACTGTGCGAGGAACTCCTCCCCATTCGAATTACCGAATAAATCTTCAATCATCAATAGTCAGCATGACGGTGCCGTATAAGTCCTGGTTAGTCGGATAATCGGACAAGTGGAGTACTAGAACTTCACATGGCGAGCGGCACGTCAATCCGACTTAGGCTTTCGCCGTTATTTTCCCGAAGATTGTGAAGGCGTCTTTCGCTGTTCATCGAATTTTCTCCTCGACAACCCCGCACCGGATGCTGTTGAAACCATGTGAACGCAGCCCATCCCTCATCTTTTTCCCTTCAGAATCATGAAGGACAAATCCCACCAGCGAATCTTCCTCCGGCCGGTCCACAGGAAAAATTGTGATTACGATCGTACGATCGAGTGTGCCTTCCGTGGAAAATTCCAAACCATCATCTTCGTTTTGATCGGCGGCGAAGTCTCGGCGAGATTGGGCGGCCTTGTCAGTTTGAATCCAAATGAACGTGGAGGCTAAAACAAGGAAAAAGAGGATTGCCTTGCGAAGAAAATGGGTGTTGGGTAGTGTGCTGCAAGTCGTTTGCACGGGTGCCTCCGTGTGATCGATCAGGAGGGCGTGGGTGCTAGAACACCGGCGTCCTCCGCTTTTATTTGCGCTTAGCTATGAATTCTTTCTAAATCCATCCTTTAATATGGCAGCGGTCGCTGCAACCAACGTAAAGGGCAAAGTCGGTTTTATGTCCACGTGGCCTCGTGAATCCGTCGATTGGCTTCGTCCATGATTTTAAAGGCGTCTTCGAGATCCAGGGGCACAGGACAAGAGCTTGCCCAAGAACTCGGCAAATCGTTTTGGAGACGCGATAAAACCCGACCCCACATGCTTGCGCCCGATCCGGCTTCGGGCATTCCGTGAGCGAATCTTGGAACAGGCGGAAAGGGTTGTGCGCGGCGAGATGCTTTGGGCCGGCCAAAGGCCGCGATTACTTTTAGGACTATGGCCACGATGGCGCCCACCGCGATCGTTAGGACGAACGACCCAAATAAGAAACCGATAAGGTCGGTCATGGCTTTTTTCCTTTCGTTCTTAAATACTCGCCAACTGCTTTGCGAATTTGCCACGCGACCGCCGCGCCTTCTTTGTCTGAAATCTCTTTCAGTTCCTTTATCTGTTTGACCGTTAACTGAATCAGGACTCGTTTCAGCATGACAAAGCCTACCATCTGATATCAGGTGATTGCAATGGTACGGAAGTACTGGCGGGCGCAAAATTCAGTTCCACGCTCCCTTCATCTTTTCTCTCGAAACTTCTGGATCCAACGGGCGATGATTGTGTAGGTGAAGGTACCTGCCGCCATATTGCTTTTGATGAAATCCAAGGATGCGTCCGCCTCGATGTCTAAATAATAGCCGTTGATCCGCAGGAACGCGTCCCCGGCTTCTAAAGCGGTTCGCTTGTTCGCGCTCAGGAACCCGTGATTGTTCGCCAAGGACTCTATGAGAACGGCAGCTTTAAGAAAAAGGTGGCCGTAGTAATCCCATTGCGGGCGATGGACTGCGGCATCTATCCTTCCTCGGCCGATCTCCCCACCCAGAAAACCCGCGAGATCACGAGTACGGAGAATGAGGCTGTCGTGGATGCCAACAACATCGCCGAGAGTGAGATAGCGGATCATTGATCCGCGAGCTTATCCAGAAGTTCCGCGTTCTTTTCCGCGGATGCGGCTGCGGCGTCCTTGACTGCGGTGCCGGATTCAAATTCCTTGTCCTCTATATAGCGTTCGAGAACGCGACGAATGAAATCTGCCAGAGTTCGTTTTTCTACTCGGGCCTGCCGATCAATTTTGGCGAACAGTTCTGGACTGACACGCGTGTTGATCTTCTCTGTGAAGTTCATGTTCCATCCTTGTATGGCATTGTGTCTGGCATAATGTCTGGCAAAGTGTACGTCAATCTGTATGGCGATGTCAAGATTTTAGTCAGAGACGTTGGTCCCCAATCTCACTCGAAAAACAGGTCCTATACCGAATCCGTTAGAGACGTCCTGTAAGTACATGCAAATACATCGGTTGACACAATTATTATGTTTCGTATGGTAAAAATATTATATGAAATGTGCTAGACGGACGATCGCCCCGCGCCAACCACGCGCTGGCCCGCCGCCGCGTAATATTCTAGTAAGTCTTTTTCTTGCAATAGTTACGATATTTCAACGATCAACAACGCATTGATTGTGTACATAAATCGCCTGTTTTGTTTCAGTTGAATGGCTTTTCTATTGACACGCTTGCCCTAAACGGAATATTATCGTTTCACGGAGTGGTAGCTGTGCCCCGCCGACGCTAGTGCAGCGGGATAAACTCACACGGCAACCCTGTTTTCCCCACTGGCATTGTGTACTTGGCATCCGTGGGATTAAGACGATAGAGCATTAGGAAACCGCCCGTCTCTACGGCTCTGATATCCAAGACAAGTCCTTCCTAGAGTCGGACACATGAGAAACCCTAGGGGTTTCGTGTGTCCAAAAAACAAAAATCTCTTTCGTCCGTATCTAGTTCTCCGCTCGTTGAACCGCTTCTCTTAGATATCCCTGAAGTTGCCCATGTGCTGTCCATAACTGTTTGGACGGTGCGTGCGCTCGTTGCTCCCTCTGACTTGCGTTTGTTTGTTCAACGCAAAGAGGTGTTGTAATGCCAACAACCCTTCACGAGGAAAAACCGGCTGAACAAATCCTTGAAACAAAACTATGCGAGTGCCGGTGCGGTCTGCCCACGCCTCCACCGCTTCTTGAGCCGTTCCCCTTACTCTGCGCTTTCATCTGCATCCACGCTGGACGGCTCAAGACCATCGCTCATCATAAGGGTCCAGCCGTAATCTTGGACGAGACCGAACACCTGCGTTGCATCCTTCCGGCTGACTGTTTTGAAAACAGAAATGCGTCGTTTTGGATTCCACGGAGGGCGATTGACCGGAAAAAGACCAACGTTGAGCGCATGTGGCGCAGTCGCCTGCATCGCACGCTCAGGGCAGCGTGCTGGTGTGCTGAGCCACCGAAACCTGGAACCGTGCAACTCCGCAGCAATTTTCCTTCGCTTGGTTGCTTGCTGTATTTGGCTCGGTTGGGATATCCGTGGGTTGCTGCGTCCGCTGCGCTTTCTCGGGCTCATGCTCCGTGGGCGCATCCGCATTCGGATAGGCGCAGAAATACTTGTACTGGCCTGAGTGACATTGAAGGGACCTTCGAATCTAAAGGCGATCCTCGCAACTCACAATATTTTCCTCAGTCCGAAGGTCAAGAGTACTTCGATCCGTACCATCCGTATGTTCCTGCTTCTCCCGCAAGACGCACGAAAGCTGGCGGTGGGTTTACTCAGTTGCAGGTAGTGAAGGCGATCGCAAACCACGGTTGGGACACAGAGACAAGTTACGCGCTGTACGAGATCTTTTTTAAAGGCAAGCCGACGAAAGTAGCGGCGGAAGAGCGAGGACTTCGCGTCACTACGCTGTATCAGTACGCCAGTGTGATACGCAAAGACGTAAAGGCTAAGTGAGTGAACTGAGGAACATCTCTTTTGTTTTCAATAGAAGCATATAAATCCTGTCGAAGAGTAGAGAGGCTATATGAAAGAAGAAAACTCAGCAAAGTGCGGAGTGGACATTTCGCCCCGAGGCATCGAGCGGATTCTGGTCGCCGGCGATAGCGCAGAAGAGGCGGCGGCCTCTTTTCGATTACTCGCTAAAGTTGCGCCAGAATTGCGCCTCCTGAACGCTGCACTTCGGGATGGAAATGCGAAGGAGACACGATGAATTTATACACATCAGCACCTCTAGAATTTGGATTCCCCCAGTGGTTCGAAGATATCTACGAAGAAATCTTGGAACAGACGAACTTCAGTGACGCCGGGATAGACCATCAGCGGCATTACAAGAATATCGCCTTCAATCAAACTTACTGTGCACACGGGGAAGGGTTGGATGTGTTGCTTGACGTCTGTCACAAGTACGGCCTCAAGGTGCATCTGAACGGCGCGAGTCAGCATTACCCATCCCGCACTTTCAGCATCGCGATCTACCGGCAACAAGACGAAGCACAGTTTCACGATTATGCATTTTGTTACAAGGACATCGGCCGCTTTGAACAAGATGAGAATGAACAGCCAATTGCGATGAGAGAAGAAAGCGAGTGGGATAAATGAGCCGGTCTGATATCCAGAACCCGCCGAACCCGCCGAAATAATACCCAGTCGTAATACAAAACTAAACGATTCTAGGAGAATCTAATGGAACGTCAACACGCTGTGATCTGTGCATTCCTTACTTCCCGCGGCTTCGGCTTTTTATCAGCGGGCACCGGCAAAGAATTCAAGAAGTGGTTTTTTCATATTTCGCAGTATCAATCGGGCATGCCCATCGTACGTACAGCCGTGTCTTTTGATGTGGCATTGGTTCAAGAGGGGCCGCATCCCACGGCTTCGAATGTAGTGGCTGATGAAGTGGGTGCTCTATGAGCGCCGCTCTTATGCCTGTTATTTTGCCAGACGCTAACGGTTGCTTTGCAGTGCCCGCGGACGGCGCGAAGTTCATGGCTTCCTTGGGAATCCCTCAGATACCTCTTCGCGGCAAACGCCCGTTCTTTAATGAGTGGCCCACCAAAGGCTCAACAGACTTTGCACAGATAGACAGATGGGCCGCGGAATTTGTGGGTTGCAATTTCGGTTCCGTTGCCAAACGATCGCTGGGTGGCCATTTCGCCCTTGAAGTGGACTCGGTGGATGTACGTGCGACTTATCAGAAAGAGAATCCAGGCTACGATTTCACCGCCTCTCTCATTATTCAATCGGGCGCCGGTCGTGGACATCGCTGGTATCTATTTGCAGAAGACAGTTTGTCTTTACAGAACATCGGTCAAGAGGATGCGGCCGGTTTTAGTTTGCGTGTGGATAACGAACAGTGTGTGAGTCCGGGAAGCATCCATCCAGAGCGCGGCACTCAGTATTCGGTTGTTGTGGGTAATGCGCCTACGGTGGCGAGTTGTCAAGAAATTGCCTGGTTCAGAACCAAGAAATCACAGGCCCAAGAAATAAAGAAGGCTCAAGTTGACGAGAATGGCAAGCGTGTTCTCATTCGGCACGGCGCGATGTATGACGCGCTTATTTCACAAGCCGGCAAACTCTGGAACAGCGGTTTCTCACCAGACAAGATTCCGGACATGCTTGTTGATTGGGCTGAACAAAACTGCGAACAACCTATCGATGAAAACAAAGTACGGTCTTATGCTCGAGGCTCCAACTGGAAGCAAGGTGAGCCCGGAGCTGCTTGGGTGTATTTCGGTTCTTACGAAAGCACCGAAGAACCCACCGTAGAAGAAAAACTGCCGGAGTTTCCGCGACTGGGAGGTGCGCTGACTGAACTTGCAGAAGCTATCTGTCCCGACATCCCTTACGAGTTCAAGATTATGGCTCTTATCACGCATTGGGGTTTGATCCGATCGGGCCTGGATACTTTTGAAGACGAGACACATCTGCAACCGCGCTTCTATACTTGTTTTGTGAAGGAGCCTGGTTACGGGAAGACCGCCGCGATCAATGAGATCAGAAAGGCGGCTGAATTGTTCTGCGTTCATTACTCCTGCATGTCTTCGGTAGATTCCGGTCCAGCGCTTGTAGACGAGTTCTCGGATGTGCTGACCAATGCCTCATTGAGTGGGATAGGAACTGAAGTAAAGCCCTTGGCTCGCGTGCTACTGGATCCAGATGAAATGACCGATCTACTTGAAAAGGCCAAGGTAACTCAGCAGAGCAAAAACAGTTTGGGTTCTGAACTTCTGAAATTGTATGAAACCAATCGCACAGGCAACCGCTCGCGCAAGGCTGGCAAATCACAAGTTGATGTGGCCCACCTGGCTATATTGGGTGGCGCAACTCCGGAAGGCTACGAACGGATGTGGATAGGAACGGGATCTGGATCAACTGGCTTACAAAGCCGGTTTGTCACCATCACAACTGTGGCTCCTAAAATGCCAATAGACAAGACGCCGACCAACAGCAAAGCGTTTGATCGGTTGATTCCATTGATACACAAACTGGCAAATCGTGGACCCCAGAACATCCGAATGGATGAACGCGCACGCACAATGTTCCGAACCTGGTGGACGTCATCCACACGTGAAAAAGCCTGTGAGATCCGCATAGAGGATATGGTCAAGCGGCTCTTAATCGTGCTGGGTGGAACCAACGAAGATGACACCCTCATCGACGAAGATATTATGGATCAAGCCATCCGCTGGGCCGAGTACATCATCGCGTGTCGGGAGAAGTTCAACGTAGCCGACTCCTACACCTACACGCAGGCCTTTGAAGGTGCCATTAGGCGCGTGGGTATCAAAGCGAAGCGCTCAATGAGCCAGAACCAATACCGACGTCTCACTCACGCCGACAGCCGGCCGGGTGGTTACGGACCGTTCATTCAGGCTTGGAGAAACATGATCGCGGTGGGTGAACTGATTGAGGATGGGGCTAACCGTCAGAGCTCAAAGTTGTTCAGGCACCAACTCTGACGTACCGTCGAAATTGGTGACGACTGGATACGAATCATACGGAATAGCCTGGATACAACTCAAACGAGTTATCACCAAGGGGCTGGTGATAACTGGTGACAACTCACGATCCTGAAGAGGTTGTGTACAGGCCGCGGTGATAACTCCCGCTAGTTAAGTCGTGTAGAATCAATAAACGAGTTATCACCACAACACTATGTCAGACATACGAATTTATTAACGAAATGACATAAAAACCCGCTGCCCCCTATAAGGGCTGGAACTGGATACGACTCGTCAAGTGAAGTGAGAAGTGAGGGGGCGTTTAAGTGAGAAGTGCCTACGGCTTGTGCGTTGGGCACAAAGTGGATGTCGAGCCCTCGGGTGGCGAAATGATCTGTAGTGATTAAGGCTATTTAGTCACTAATATGGCAGGATCGCTGGCGGGCAATCTAGATTGTTCCTTGAAAAACTCCGATTCAAGGTTCCGGACCACAAAATTGAGTTTTGTTCCTGTAAAACGCTGTAAATGCAACGGTTTAAACAACATACTACATCGTTTTGGCCGTAATACTCATCGTTAGACCCCTGTCATACCCACAAATCGCTGTGTCCGACATTTTCCTAGGCTTGAGGGCTCGTGTGGCGAGATCCGCAAAATTCGCTTAGTATCATCTAACTGCTTTAAAATCAATGCGATAGCGTGGAACTAGGTGACAACGTCCTTAACACGGTGCCGAAACGGCCGCGGAGTCGTCGCTAGGGCCACTGTTACCCGGAGAAATCGGGGTCTAAACGAGCTCTGAAAGGAGACTGAGATGGATTGGACGATAGATGAGGAATTAACGATTTCCGGCATCATGGAAACCGAGACGATGCACGATCCGGAGAACTCTTCCGGCGATCGTAGGATTCAATGCACGCGCATCGAGGCACTTCGACGGATTCAGCGCCGGACCTATGCTGGCACATACGTCGCGCCCATCGGTGTGGTGCTGGAAGCAGCGACTATTCCCTTGGCGGCCGAGCCGACGCTGGCTCAGCTCGCAGTGCTGGAAGCCGGTCGACAGAGGCACGGAACCAAAGTCTGAGTGGGGCACTACAGACGACGGCAAGCGAAGTTAACTCTCTACCATTGTGTTAAGTCACTCTCCAAATCATAAGGATTTAGGGCGCCAGAAAGTGGGCTTTTCTAGGTGGAATTCCCGGGTAGTGTTAACTCTGAAAAGCGATCGCCGAGCGCCGAGCGTGGTTCGCGTCTGAGAACGAGATGTCAAAATAGCGCCGGCTCGAGTCAATTCGAGCATGACCGAGGCAAGCCGCAACGACTTCAATGGGCTGTCCGCTGTCGTGCAGGTCTTGCCCCAAACTATGCTTGAGTGCATGCGGCGAGGATTTGTGCTTAGGTAGGCCGGCAGTCGCAGCGTGTTTCTTAAACAGGTTGTACACAGCAATACGGGACAGCGAGGCGCCTTGACGATTCGGAAAGAGATATCCGCCGATCGGACGCTCTGCGAGCCATTCTGTGAGTGCCTTGCGTTCGTCTAGCAGTTTGACACCGTTGGGATAGATAACCTGCAAGGTCTTGTCCGAGCCTTTAAGCCGCTTGATGTTCAGCGTCCAGTCCCGTTCATTCAAATCACTGCGGAGCAATAAGCCGGCTTCAGATGCTCGGAGACCGTGCGAGTAGATCAAAAGCAGCAGGCACCAATCTCGAATGCTGGATTGGCGTGCCGCATTCAGAAGGTTTAGCAGTTCTTGGCGATTCAAAGGTTCCATTCGTTTCATTGTTTTGTGCTCCCTTTGGGCCTTCCGCCGAGTTTTCCATTCTGGCGAGATGATTTTTTCTTGGCGGGCGACGTCCTAGATCCAAGATACCGCATGACTTCTGCGATCTGTTTCTTGTCCACATTCTCAAATATACTAACCGTTAGGTTATTTGTCAAGAGAAATCATCTCCTGCAATCAGCTCGCAACAACAAACGCAACAAGTCGGTTTTAGCGCACAGGAATGACTCGATCCATCGAGCCCAAATCAAAAGCATCGCGGCCCGGTCGTGACGTGAGCGCGAATGTTTTTAGCTCGTTGGGATTTATGGATCCAGAAAAAAGGATTGTTAGTTGGGCTTTGACGGGGAGGCGGGCCGCCCCCGGGCGGTCGCTCGGTCGGCTACAGTGTGGGAACCCAATTCCATCAATTCTCTGGGTGTATCAGCTAGTGTTTTGATCCTGAGATAGTTAAGCAGTCATACCGCCGCGGGTCCACAGAGCGGTCCAAATGCCTCGCGAAATGTAAATGGCACACTGATCTATGATGTTCAAGTTTCCGACAGCTCTGCGGTTCCGGGTGTAGATAGTCGCGCAACGGGTGCCGAAACCACAAGCGTGATGCCACTGTTTGCGTCTAATGTTACGGTAAACCAGCTTGGCGAAGCGTTCTGCGCACCGCTCTAAAAACTTCTTCAAACGGCGGCAGAGCCGTCATTTGGTGTGACAATCTCGCCTCCCAAAGCGCCGCCAGCCGGGCTTCTTTTCGGGCAATCGCCGCTTGCAGCCCTGCGCAGGCCCTGCGGCGGAATTCCAGTTTCCGGCAAATCGCGGGGATCAGTTGATCCATCTGCATCCCTTCATTCGTCGTTAGGTGCCAAAGGTCATATAGATCACGCGGCTCATTTCTCGCGGGATCGGCGAGAGCGACAGTCTTCTCGGCTGCAATTTCCTCAAGCGAATACACAAGCAGAGTTCGGTTTTCCGGAAGATCGCTGAACTCTTCGTAGCCGCGAAGGATGGGACGCTCCGCCAGTGGGAATGCCAGGAGTTCGTTTATGGTAATGTCCACTTTGACGTTGCTGTCGTGGGGCAGTGGTCCAGTATACCTCAGATAAAAGGTTTGGCTGTTGACGTGCGCCCGGGGATCCTCGCGGTCAAAGGCGAAGGCGATACCAGACTGTTCTTGAACAGCAGCATACACGCGTTCAAGGCGCGCCCGAATCTCCTCGAAAGGTACTGGCTCTCGCAGCGTAAAATCAAGATCTTCGGAAAAACGATAATCACCGAAGTAGCAGCGCTTAAGTGCGGTTCCTCCCTTGAAAGCCAGGATAGCTCTCAAGTCAGATTCAGCGAGGCCGCACAAGAACCAGGCGAGGCAATAGTCTCGTTCGAGAACGTCTTCGCGAATCCGCATGCCGCCCTCAGCCGCGAGACGATTGGAAAGCAGGGAAATGTTTCTTTGGGGAATCACTCAAGTGCTCCGAGCCGCTTGTAATTCCTCCGGCGAGACATTGATTTGCAGCCGCCACTTGGCAAGGTGGGGTCCTTCCCGCGGAAGAAGAGGATCGAGTGGAACGTAGGTGTCTGTCAGCGACTCCCGAAAAGCGCGCAATTGTTCCTCGGAAGCAAGGGAGTACAATTCGAGCAAATAGCCCAGACGACGCTTTACTGAACCAATGTTCAGGCGTGTGGCGTATTCAAGGAGTTTCTTGACCTTCATATCGGCCCGCCGCATCCAAAGGCCTTTAGCGATGTCAGTTACGCCTCCACAGTATTCAGGCTGGCGTAATCCATCGATGATGGTGCGTTCGAGATCGCTGATTTCGATCGATTCTTGTTTTGTCACCCAGTGCTTCATCGTGCCAAAGAAATGCGAGTGTTTCAGGAGGACCAAGCGAAACTGAGTCCCATGCACCGTCTGGTTCGCGATGCGTTTGGTACTGGAGACGAAGACGACAAATTGAGGTTGCGTTACCATGCGATGGAGTTCCATGGCGGAAGCGTGAGAGAGATAGTAGGGAGCGGATCCGACCAGATACCGCGCGACCAAATAGGGATTTCCGGAGTATTCGATCGAAGTTCCGAGCTCGGGGGGAACGATGACGAAGAGCCCACGTTTCAGCCGGGACACGAGCCCCCGCTTCGCGGCCTTATGAAGCAGGCTACTGACAAGTGCGGATTTCAATCCGGTAATTCGGACGGCGTCCGCGTTCGTAAACGTTGTTTGCCCAGAATCGTAGAGAGCCATCAGAAGCTTGGCCATCTGACTGCGTGAAGTTCTCAGGTTCGAGTTATACTGTATGCTCAATAGATAGCCTTAAAAGCAAAGAACGATGCATGCAGTATAAGTCGAGCTATGCTGTATGTCAAGAAGATCGCCCAATAGGCGATTTTTAGTACTTAGAACATAAGCGCGACCATCTAAAGTTGCCTAAGCTTAATCGATTCAGCACAAATCGCTATCTGCGGAGGAAGAAATGCAATGAAAGGCTACATCTATATTGCGAGCGCGTTTGAGACCGTCAACCGCTCTACCTGTGGTCAGAAGGGTTCGTGGGCCGATAACGACCCGCACTTTTGGACCTCCCCGCCGACCTGGGGCCGACTTGCCCCCGACATCTCGCCTTCTACCCCCGACATCTTTGTGTCGTACCGCAAGGTCCGTAACTTCTCGATCTCGATCAGGCCGGGAAGGAACGGCTGGCTCTGGTCGCCGGAAGGCAGCTCGATCAGTTCGTAAACGAAGCTCTGGCCGCGTCCACCGCGATGCACGATCAGGTATTCGAGTTCCTCCAGCCGATGCAGATGGATTTTGAGCTGCGTGTCTCCCCAGCTCGTGAACTGGCGCACGTCGCGCCGCGAGAAGCGGAACTCGTTGCGCTCGATCTTCTGCTCTTCGCACGCGCGCCGCACCATTTGATCTGCCAGCAGCAGAAGCTTCCGCGTCTGCGGTTGCAACTCGTCCAGAGACCGGCCCAGCACTTCATGCGAGAGTTTGATGGCCAGTTCTACGTCGTCCCACGTGGCCTCGATGTATTCCACCTGCTGCTGGCCTCCGTATCCGCTCATGGTTTTGTGTGGGCGCTGATATTGGTAGAGCAGCGCGATCGCGCGGATCAGCGTGAGGAACTTCATGTGATCGCGGCGCGTGCGCGTCATGCTGTCAGGGAAGGTAAGGTGGGGCGCGTAAGGATTCACCACTTCGACAGGTTTCAAGAGGCGCTGCGCGTTGCGATGCAGCTTGAAGATTTCCGCACGCGCGGCTTTGCGCCGCAGGCCCTCGACGGTTTGCGCTTCGCGTTGCTTGCGATGGATCGCCTGCGTTTGTTCGCGGTCCTCGTTCACCGTCAGCACCAGACAGCGATTCAGCAGTTCCTCGTCCACGTCGATGGCCGTTGTGGTGAGGAAGATCATCACCGGACCTTCAACGCGGTACTGGTGCGTCACCAGCCGTCCGCTGTTCGGGTCTTTGCCCGTGGATGCGATAGAGAGCGCGCCTTCCGATTGCAGCAGCTTCAGCGCGTAGGCCGCGCGCTGCGCGCCTTCTTCCTCCACCACGGAAAGGATTTTGTTTTTCAGATCGGCTTCGCCCAGATAGAAGAGCGCCTGCCCGGTCATCGCCGAGTATTGCACTCGCTGCTCGTCCGGCATGAGCGCGAGTACGGCTTCCATCAACGAACTCTTGCCCGCTGCGGAACTCGACTGCACCAGCACGGCCAGCGGCGTATCGAGCAACCGCGAACACGCGGCCAGATAGCCTACTTGTTTGTTCGTTTCTTCTCCCACCACGCCACAGTGCGCGAAGTCCTCAAGGATGCGCTCGATCAGGTTGGTATCGTGCAGCAGTTCCAGCGCCGCTGTTTTCTCCGCTGCGCTTAGCTCGATCTCTTGCGGCTTCTCCAGCCTTTTTTCGATTTGCTGATCGCGCAGTTCCTCCAGCTTCAACCGTACGCGGCCTAGCTCCTGGCGGAGCACATCTTCCCGGATGCCCAGCTCCTCGGCTGCCTGCTTCGCAAACGTCACGCGATGCCGTGCGCTGTTTAAGTCGAACGTGTCCGCGTGTGTGCTCAGTTCGCCGCGTAGATTCATGCCCGCCACTGCGACGTTGACGCGCAGCAGTTCATAGCTGGTGTTTTTTTGCAGACCCCGAACCTGATACTGGCGGTCGCCGAGTGTAATCACGACCGTGCCATTGGCCTTGATCTCGGTGGGGATATCGATGGTGGGCGACATCGTAGAAGGCAGCGGCATGGGCGACGGCGCAGCCTGATTTTCAGCGGCTAAAGGAAGAACGTTCTCAGCCGTGGGGATCGGCGGAGTTGGCAGAGAGATTGCATTTTCTTCTTTAGCTGCAGGTTCGGTTTTTTCTTCTGGAATCGACGCGGCTGGTTGCTGCTCGATCTGCGGCTCTGGTTCTGCTGGCGGCTCCATCTGCGGCGGTTCCTCCATGCGTGCTGCTGGCTGCTGCACCTTCACCGGCTCGATCACGGCAACCGTGGGCTGCGCGCCTTTCCCCAACCATGCCGCGCGATTCAGCATCACACTCAACGCTTTCGGTGCGGGCTGCACCTTCAGTGCGTATTCGTTCGCGTCCATGCTTTTCGGAAACTGCACCCGGAAACACTCGATGCCCATCTCCATGAGCTGCGCGGCGTGCTCCTGAGCCGCGCGCTCTCCGGGTTCGTCGCGGTCGTAGGCGATATAGATTCGCCTCGTGCCGTACTTCTGAAAGGCCGCGCGCAACTCCTCGGTAAAGCCGTTCACCCCGTGGCTCGTGGTCACGTGCCGGAAGCCCGCGCACCAGAAGGTCAGCGCATCGATCAGCGCTTCGCACAGGATGATTTCTTTCGATGCGATCAGCGCGGCTTCATTCCAGACGCCTTGGTGCGGCCCCGGCAGGTACAGGTGCAACGGCGTGCCTTCGCGCAGGTTCGGCGTGATTTTGCGTCCGTACATCTGCACTACGTGGCCGGTGCTGTCGAAGATCGGAATCACCAGCGAGCCGTTGAAGTGCTCATGTCCGCTCTCGCGCAGCAAGCCGAGTTTCTGCAAGCGCCCGCGCATATCCGCGCCCGCGATTCGGTTCTTGGCCGGTAAGCGGTAGGCCAGTGTGCGATTGGAGAAGCCCAGCCGGAAGTGGTCGATCATTTCCGACGATTGCAGACCGCGCTTTTCCAGATACCGCAGAGCCTCGGGAGACTGCCGCAGCGTCTCGTTGTAATAGCTGACCACCTGTAACAGCAGTGCGCGGTCGTCTGCATTTCGATCTATCGGCGCGGGCAGCTTCGTCACGGTGCCTTTCTTGGGCGGCTCACCCGCACCAGCAGCTAAGGGAAGATGGTCCTCCCGGAGCAGTTCGACGGCGTGGCGGAAGCTGATTCCCTCGGCACGCATCACCCACTCGATTGCGCCGCCTCCTTCGTTGCAGGCTCCCATGCAGTGCCACAGGTTTTTGCCAGGATTGATTCGCAGGCTGGGATCGGTGTCTTTGTGAAAGGGACAGAGGCCGAGCAGTTCGTGGCCGCTGCGCCTCAGCTTTACCCCGCGCGCCTCGGCCAACCGTTGGACTGAGACTTCCCGCTGCAACCTGTCGATCTCTTCCTGGGGGATGCGCGCCATGTGGCCCTGCCCTCCTTCCGTTTTCAGGATCTCTCCTAAAAACGTGTCAAGTAAATTTTCACTTCTTGAATCGTGGTAAAAATACCGTATCATACGGTACGCGGTCAAGCCATTTTGTGCTTAAGCCCTAAACTGCACCTGCCATGCCAAGAAGACCGACTCTGAAACTGCCTCCGCTCGATTACGGAAACGCAACCGTAGGGCAGCGCCTTGCCCGGATTCGCAAGGAACGCGGTTACACCCAGGTCGAGTTGGCCAAGAAGATCGGCATCATTCAGACCCTCGTGTCGGACTACGAGATAGATCGTTTGCGCTTATCCGCAGAGATGGCCGTGCGCTTCGCCCTGGCGCTTGATATTTCGACCGATGAGCTGCTGCATCCGAAGGCGAAGAGGAAGAACGCAAAGAAGCCCAGCCTCAAGGTCATGCGCCGTATGGAAGAGATTGAGAAGCTGCCGCCGCGTCAGCAGACCATTGTGCTGACTGCGCTCGATTCCATTCTGAGAGGCGCGACACGATGATTATCCAGCTCACAGAGCAAGATGCTGAACGCGCTTTGTACTGGGAACCGTGGGCCGATCTGCGCGAGTGGCTGCGGGACGAGTGCAAGAGATTCAACGCGCACCCTATCGTCACTGCGCTGAAGCCCGCTCCTGAGCTTTCCTATCGGTGGGGCCACACAGATTTCACTCTCACCTATTGCTGTCCGGCTGGTCTGTACACGATGCTCCTGGTCTATTCCCATGAGCTGCGCGGCTTCTCTTATAAGATTCTGCGGCAGGACGTTTCACACGAGCAGTACGTCACCGCGCGCGACGGCAGAGGCTATTTTGAATCGCCTGACCACCAGATGCTGACGCTCGAAGATGTTGGCCAGCGCATCCTTTCGCTGCTCATCACGGCCAGCAAGAAGCCGCTTCCGCTCGTTTGCTAACTGACACGAATCCCTACTCCCATTTTTTCTTCTCATTTTTTCCATAGCTGGAAGCAAGACAGGAGCGGAGAGGGAGGCGAGTCAAGGGCGCGCGTTCTGTGCGCGTTCATCGGAGCGAACGCGGAGACCCTTGACGCGGCTCCCGCGCTCCGTACACTCTCCAGCGAAAAAATGGGAGATCACCCGTTCCCGTCGCCGCTGGGTTTTTCCGGCTGCGGTTTCTTCCCGGCCGCCTGCTGCAACTTGGCGGCGAGCTGGTGTTTCACTTCGCTGATTTGGTCGAGCATTTTGTCGAACGCTTCCGGGGCCAGCTTCTCGCCTGCGGCCAGGGGCCGCAACACGTTCACCAGCAGCAAGCGCACTCCGAGGATCTCGGCCAGGGCCGGATCGTGGGCCGCTGCATCGCTGGCACCTCCCCGCAGAATCACCTCGCGGCACCATTCCCCGAGCGTCCGACCGTCGGCCTGCGCCGCCGTTTCCAGTTGCGCGTACTCTTCCTCACTGACTTTGAAACCGATGGATTTTGTGCGCAGTGGCGGCTTCACCATCTTCCGAGCATACTCCCGCGAGATTAGAAGCCGCGCTTAAGAATCAACAAGTTCGCCTGCGTTAACTTCAGGTTGCTGTACAGCACCCTGACGGCGGGATTTTTTCCGTAGCTGCTCTGCTTTCAACAAGTTCGCGTACGTTAACCGGAAGTTGCTCTGCAGCACCCTTTCAGGGGTGGAGTGTCTCCCCTCCACCCCGTGCGAAGCACGGCAAAAAACCCTCTACCCCGCCACCGCACTCCGGGAGGGCCAGAACCTCGCCCCCACCGTGCCCGAATCACCACACTGCGGGTCAGGAATCGGCGGCAGGATCGGAACCGGAAAGCGCCGCTAATCGGACCGGGATCACGGCGCGGATCGACGGCTCGTTATCCCCGCGAATCGGGAACGCACCGCGCTCCAGATCGGCGCGGCCTCAGGCCCAAGCTCAAGGTCGTATTTCGACCGGAGTCCCGACTGGAACTAGAGGCCAGATTTCGTCGATCTCCGGGTTGGTCACGGCGATGCATCCCGCCGTCCAGTTGACCTGCCGATGGAGCGATCCGACCCAGGCGTATTTGGACTCCAGCCCGTGGATTTCTACTCCGCCTCCTGGACTCACACCCAACTTGCGTGCCCGTGCTCGATCATCAGTGTTCGGGTAAGAGATGTGAAGGGCGAGATGGAACCGGCTCTTCGCGTTCTTCGAGTCGATCACGTACATGCCCTCCGGCGTTTTCTTGTCGCCTACTTTAACCTTCGGGCCAACCGGATCGCCACCGAGCGCGACTTTGTAAGTTTTCAGAACTTTGCCGCCGCTCATTAGCGTCAGCGTCCGCTCGCTCTTCACGATCACGATGCGGTCAGCCTTCTTCACCGGCGCGGCGGTTTCGTCAGCGGTGCTACTCGGCGCACCTACCCCGAGCATAACGACAAGGAGAACAGCTAATCGGACTCGCATCTGCTCGACTCGCCTGCCCCTTTTACGGCGTGTCAAGGACGGCTGGTACTCGCTCCCGGAGGCATTGGACTGGGTGCCGCGGCTTGTAGACCACCAGCGGGATGCCTAACCCACCTCTGCCAGAGACGCTGTCCGACCCACCCGACTAGATACCATTGGAGGAACGATAGCAGTACTACGACTAGGAGCCTCCATCCGCCTTCGGAGATTCCCGCGAAGAACTGATCTGCGGTTACGTGCGAGAAGAATAAGTTCTCGCCGATTCTGGCCAAGGCGAATGAGGGGAACTCGGCCCAAAACATGACATTGAAAAACGGATGCAGAAACGGTGATTCCACGATACCGATAGAGTGCCCCAGGAACGTATATCCTGCTCCTGCGGGATGGCCCCACGGATCATGCTTGAACGGGTACGAAGCCTGAGCAAAGGAGATCGCAAAATAAATCCAGAAGCAGAGATTTGCAGCCAGCAGCAGCTTCGTGAACTTGCCCGCGCTATGGGATCGCATTGTTTCAGGCATCCTGCACTCCTTTACACCATTAGACACCGGCTACTGTTTGGGAGGATCGGGAGGCATCTCGTTGTAATTGTGATGAGACTCCAGCCCCTTTTGACCTCTCGCCGGGTCTAGTGCACGAACCGCGTCCTCTCCTGCGATTGAGTCTCGCATGTTCGCTCTCGTGCCAGCGGGCGCACCGCCGAACATCTCACCCCATATGTGCCCTAGCACCTCGTGACCAAATTCCTCGCCGGTGTTCGCTTGCGGAATGCCTTGGGCTACCGCGTCAGAGTCGTAAACCGCACCCGGCGTGCGATTCGGATCGATGAATGCTTGCGCGCCGTACCCCTGGCTCGGAGTGAAGCTTGTCGAGCCTCCATTCAACGCGGTACCGTTCGCCCAGACGGAGGGCTTGGCATATTGATCGTAACTGACAGTGACCGTGTCCTTGCTCGTCACTAAGTCCGCGAGCTTGGAAGCGTTGGAACTCAGTGCGCGGAAGCTGTTGACGTCGCCTTTAATTGCTATCTGGGTTTCAGACGTCGTCCAGTGAATCCCCAAGAAACTATGCTGAGTTGTTGTTGTCTGGGTAGTGACACGCGCAGCGGCTTGAGCGTTCCCCGTCGCTGCGGCGGCATCTGCTTGGCACTGCGAAGTGTTGTTTGCGCAGTCGATCTTGTGCCCGTCCGCGTCTCTGAAGGTCACTGGATTGTTGAGCGCGTAGGCGTACAGATTCCAACTCTGAGGATTCTTGTGGTTGGAATACGACGGCGAGTCGGGCGTCATAAACCGTCCCAAGTTCGATGCGTCATAACGAGCGCCAAAGTTATCCAACCCGGATTCGGAATCGCGTTCTTTGCCGGTGAATTTGTATGTGTTACCGCTGGAGGCTGTGAGGACGCGCTCGCCGCCGAAGGGGTAGAAATCCGACTGATCGAGAATTGAGCCCGTTGAGCTCGTGACCACCCGAGATGTGCCCAGGTGGTCGGCGAAGTAATACACGGCGTTGCCAGAAGAATCACGGCGTGCGATGCGTTTGCCCGCGAAGAAAATATATTCGTAAGTGAGATCGCCCGAAACATCGGTCTCGGTTAATGGGTCGCCTGATGTCCCGTACCAATATAACGTGCCGCTAGACTTTTCAACTCTGTGCCCATCGCCGTCGTAGGTGTAGTTCACGCCCGCGGCAGATTTGATTTGGCCTTCAGCGTTCCAGGTGTAGGTGTTGCGTCCATCAGTCAGCACGTTGCCTGACGCATCATAGGAGAAGCCCGTCGCGGAAAGCTGATTGCTGGCCAACGCCGTGACGCTGAGGCTTTCCTGCGTACAGCCATTGTACGAGGTGGACGCGACGCCGATTGTTGTGAGGTTACCCCATTGGTCTTCAGTATAGCTCTCGCCCCAGCAATTCGCTGGGCTCGTGGCGAAGGTTGACGCAGTTTCGGCGCTGACGATGCGATTCAGGCGGCCGTAAGTAAATTGCTCGGAGCGCGTGCCGTCCACATTGTTCGTAATTCCCATCACGTTGCCGTTGTCGCTTGTTCCCAGGCTGAAATTGTAGGTGTAGTCCAGCACGTTGCCGACGTGCGCCGTGTCAGTGCAGGCAGTCGGCACGCTTCCCGAACTCTTCACTGAAATCCGGCACGGCTGCAGCCGCGTGTTGTAATACAACGTCGAAGTCAAGCCACCATCGCTGGCAGCCACGGTACTCGGGTCGCCCGCTGGCGAATACGATGCAGACACAACATATTTATTTGTAAGGTCAGTGACTCCGGTAGTCTGCTCCGCTGCGTTGATTTGGTAAACGACGTTGTTACCGCTGGGGTAAGTGAGCATGCTCAGCGTGCCGTCTAGGTTGTATGTGTTGGCCGTGCTCTTCGTAATGCTGTTGATGACACGCTGTTCATCCAGCTGACGGCCCATCTCGTCGTAGGCCCATGATTCGGACCCGGCGGCATCGGTCATACCCGTGCGGCGACCGACATTGTAACAGGCCGATAAGCCAAGGCATCCCGATTGGTCATAGGAATACGTGACGGCAGGGTCGCCGTTGGAGTAAGTTTTACTCACCATTCGGTTCAAGACATCGTAACCGTACGTGATTGCAATGCTGCGCGCATCTTTCTTCGTGATGACATTGCTGTCTGCGTCGTAGGTATACGTCACTGTGCCGGATTCGGGGTTGGTGGAGCTGGTGAGACGATTGAGCGAGTCGTAAGCAAAGGTACGATTGTGCGAGCCGCCTTGCACGACGGTTGCGAGGTCATTGAGCGCGTCATAAGTGTAAACCGTCTCGTAATTCAGGTCGGTTGGATCCTCCCAAACAGTCGTCA
>Ga0182015_10002812_pt1 | contig 20366 bp, 17 predicted proteins | sample 712P3MmetaG_FD_120478 | JGI IMG/M metagenome (GOLD analysis project Ga0182015, IMG submission 120478) | Permafrost microbial communities from Stordalen Mire, Sweden - 712P3M metaG | ecosystem: Environmental > Terrestrial > Soil > Wetlands > Permafrost | place: Sweden: Stordalen | collected...
AGGGCCTGACCAGCAAGCTCCCTGCTTCCATGCAGATAAAGCTCCGGTTCGGCGGAAATTGCAAGCGCGATCCCGCGTTCCTCCGCCACCGGCTCGTAGAGTTCGCCGACGTCTCGCGCGACGGACGAGGCGTCGAAATCGATCATTCCTTCGCGCCCGGCGCCTGCTTCGGCGCGGGCGATGCTTAACAGCGCATCGAAGATTTGGATCAAACGGTCGGATTCGTCGAGCGCTTTTTCGAGCGCGCCGCGATATTCCTCCGGGCTTTTGGCGCTGCGCAACGCTTGTTCCACACCGCCCCGCAGACGGGTCAAGGGGGTCTTGAGATCATGCGCGATGTTGCCGGAAACCTCTTTCAACCCTGCCATCAACGTAGCGATCCGCTCCAGCATGGCGTTGAAATTTTGCACAAGCCGGTCGAGCTCGTCGCCGGTTCCGGCCAAACGCAACCGGCCGGAAAGATCGCCGGCGACGATGGCCTGGGCATTGGCGCTGATCGCATCGACGCGATTGAGAACGCGCCTTGCTACCCAGAGCCCGCCAAGCGTACCGATCAACACGAGCCAAAGTAACGAAGTGAGCAGGGCTTGGCCGAGAATATGGCGCAAGCCTTCGCCTTCCGCGAGGTCGTGTCCGACAAGGAGGTGGAAACCGCCCGCCAAGACATAGTTGCGGGCGAGCGCCCGGTGATTTCCGCCGGTATCGCCCGGAGGCTGGTATGCCGTCTCGACGAGGCCGGGACGGGTCAGAATCTCCGGCGGGAGGCGCACGATATTGCCGGCGATCGGTTCTCCCGCCGCGGTTGTGACCAAGTATAGCCGCGCGCCCGGCCGGCGGGTCCGCCTTTGGATGATCGTGACAAGGCGGTGTATGCCTCCTTGCTCATATTGCTCGGAAAGCCCGGTAATATCGGTATCGATGGTCTGCGCGATCTGCGCGTCGATCAAGTGCTCCATATTCCAGCCGACAGCGCCGAAGACAACCCCGGCGCCGACCGCGGAAATCGCCAAATAGGCGAGCGATATCTTGAAAACGGTGGTGCGAAAGAGCTTACCTATGGCCATCGCGTATCATGTATCCGGCACCGCGTATCGTTTGGAGGAGCGGAGGATCGAAGCCTTTGTCGATCTTGGCGCGCAGCCGCGAAATATGGACGTCAATGACATTGGTTTGCGGATCGAAATGGTAGTCCCATACGTTTTCAAGCAGCATTGTCCGGGTGACGACTTGGCCCGCGTGTTTCATCAAATATTCGAGCAAGCGGAATTCACGCGGCTGCAACGGAATTTCCTTGCCGTCGCGCGTAAGCTTGTGGGCAAGACGGTCAAGCTCTAGGCTACCCACGCGAAAAACGGTTTCCTCGCGAAGGCCCGGCCGGTTGCGCCGGGCCAGCACCTCGGCCCGCGCCAGAAGCTCTGAAAAAGCATATGGCTTGGCGAGATAATCGTCACCGCCGGCGCGCAGCCCCTTGACGCGATCGTCGACCTGCCCAAGCGCGGAAAGGATAAGTGCGGGCGTCAGAATTTTCTGCGCGCGCAGGTTGCCGATGAGCGAGAGGCCGTCGAGTTTCGGCAGCATCCGATCGACAATCAAAACATCGTAGGTTTCATCGCGTGCACGGGCGTAGCCGTCAAGGCCGTCGCCGGCATAATCGGCGACATGACCGGCCTCGCGAAATGCCTTGACCATATAATTGGCGGCTTCGGAATCATCTTCGACGATGAGGATGCGCATCACCGACATATAGCTATCCCTGTGCAAAGCAGCAGGCCGGAAGTTGCCTTCCGGCCTGTCGCCTCCTTGGAGCCGGCGCCGCAACGGGGGGGGCGCGGCACCGGCCCATGAAGCCTCGGGGACGTGAGGCTCAGGAAGCAGGTTTGACCTCGAGCGCGACGAAATGGGTGCCGTCGGCTCCCTTGACCCGCAAAAGGATGGCCTTGCGATTGTCTTTTTTGGCCTCGGCTAGCGTCGCGCTGATGTCCGCCGGTTGGTTCACCGCATGGCCGCCTGCCTCGAGAATGACGTCGCCGATTTGCAACCCCTTCTGCGCGGCCACGCCATCTGAATCGATGTCGGATACGACCACGCCGTGGCTTCCCGCTCCTTCGACGCTGGAGGCGGGAGCGAGCGTTAGGCCGAGGCCGCTAAAGGCATTATTCTCCTGGCTCATGCCCGGATTTGCACGCGCTTCCTTGTCGTCCGGCAGAGAGCCGAGCTTTACCGACGTGGTTTTCTCCGATCCATCGTGCCAATAGATCAAATTGGTCTTTTTCCCCGGGCCGAGGGCCGCCACCCTGCGCGCGAGGTCGCGCGGACCGTCAATCCGCTCGCCGTCGATCCCGAGGATCACGTCGCCCGATTTAATTCCGGCCGCGCTTGCCGGAGAATTCGGCTGAGCTTCCGCGACGAGAGCTCCTTTGTCGGATTTTAGGCCAAGACTATCGGCGATTTCCGCGGTGACCGGCTGAATCTGGACTCCAATCCAACCCCGCGCGACCACGCCTTTGTCTTTTAGGGCCGCGATGACGGTTTGCGCGGTGTCCGCGGGTATCGCAAAACCAATGCCGACGCTGCCGCCCGAAGGCGAGAAAATCGCCGTATTGACGCCTACCACTTGACCTTGGGTATTGAAAGTGGGACCGCCGGAATTGCCCCGGTTGACCGGCGCATCGATTTGCAGGAAATCGTCGTAGGGCCCAGCGCCAATGTCGCGCCCGCGCGCCGAAACGATGCCCGCCGTAACCGTTCCACCCAGCCCGAAAGGATTGCCGACCGCGATCACCCAGTCGCCCACCCGTGGCGTGGCGGTGGAAAAGTCCACGTGCTGGTAGGAACCACCCTGCTTGATCTTCAAGAGAGCGAGATCGGTTTTCTTGTCGGTTCCGACGATGGTTGCCGGCAGGGTTTTGCCGTCGTCCAGGGTCACGCTGACCTCACTTGCGTTCTCGACGACATGGTTGTTCGTCACCACATATCCGTCCGAGGAAATAATGAATCCCGAGCCTTGCGCTTGGGTGAGGTGCGGCTTGAGGTGACGGCCGCCTTCCTCGCCGAAATGTTTGAAGAAGCGCTCGAGCGGGTCGCCCGGGGCAATATGCGGTATTTCGAGCTCGTCGTTAACGTCGGCCGTCTCGGTGGCCTTCACCTTGACGGACACGACCGCGCCGCGCACGTGATCGACCACGTCGGCGAAAGAGACCGGAGAAACAACCGGAGACGGTTGGCTCTGAAGCGTGTCGGCATGAGCCTGCCCGACACCGCCATCGTTCATGCAAGCCAAGGCCAGAGCGGCCACGGTCGCAAGCAGCGCGGCCCGGATCTCGTGGCGCCGACGCACGATCAAAGGCGGCGAACTCAGGGTATCGGGCCGGGAAGAGGGAACATTAGGCGAAGAGTGAACATTAGGCATTGACTACTCCATGCAAAAATAAGGACGGCGCTCCGTCGTCGGTCATCAAGATGGGGACGCCAAGCTTACACCGCCATTTCGGCCACATGAAAGTTTGGTAAGGGTGGCTTACGCCCGCCGCGCGGGCCGGCAAAATGAAAATGGCGATAACTCACTTGAAAGCAAGAGCACGCCGCCGCCAATCGCTTCGCCGGAGCCATGGCTTGAGCTGTTCCTATCGAACCAGGGATCGAACAATAGGATGAACGGAAATGTAACGCGGCTCCGTGTCATAGTCTCTAACCACGGCTACCGCAAATTGATACAGAATATTAGCTGACATTTCATATTCTCCACAAGCAACTCAAGAAATTTCTAAGATTGACCGCGGTATGCAATTGTGATTTAACTGTTAGACCTTCTGAATAAGGAAGCAGCCTCTCTCGCTGCAAACGGTGATTTCATTCGCGCTACAAGCTTTAGCGCAGATGGTCAACCACCACGCATTTGTCGTCATTGCGCTTTCATCTTGCGGCAGTAATGCGATCAAAGTTTGGTGTGGCGTCCTTGCACGCGAGGCACCTCGTCTGAAAGCTGCGACGTATTCCACCGCAAGGGCCGCGCCAAACGCCAACGGAGGAAAAAATGAAACAGGGAGAACTCGAACGCCTCGATAGGGCTATTTACCCCGCTCCGGCACGAAAAATAAACTTCAAGCGCATCGCTTGCTACGCGCTGTTCGGAGCGGCCATGGCGGTGGTTCCGCCGCGCGCATGGGCCGATCCCAACACCGCCATAGGCGGTGCCCCCAGGTTTTTCAAGCTCGACAATAGCGGCGATCTCAACTTCAATCAGCTGCTCGGCATTAATAACCACAAAATCATCGCTGGCTATTTCGGAGACGGCACCGTTATAGTCAACAATGGGTACGTTTTCGTGCCGAACACGCACTATTCAGTAGAGAACTTCGCGGGGACGCCGCCGGCGGGCCATACGATCAAACAGACCCAGGCCATCGGCATTAACAACAACGAGGTGCCCCTCATTGTCGGGTTTTGGCAGGATCAAAACGGCGTTCAGTTTGGCTTTGGCGATATCCAGGGCGTGTTCGTTACTATCCTTGATCCAAGCGCTGCCGCCGTAGGATTCAACCAGAACCTTCTCGGCGTCAATGCCTCAAATGAGGCTGCCGGATTCTGGACCGACAGCAGCGGCCACGAACACGGTTTCGTTGTTAACCTTGCTACCAAGCCCGCGACATTTACTGAAATTCCTCCGGCGCTCTTTAAAGGTGCGGTCGCGACACAGGCGAGCGGCATCAATGACAATCATATAGTCTGCGGATTCGCGGTTGATCCCACCGGCAACGACCACGGCTTTTTTGGCACGCTCGGGGCATTTCAACTTTTCAATGTCACTGTAAGTGGCGTGGTCGCCACGAGCACACAAGCCCTCGGTTGAAGCAACAACTTCATCGTCGGCTCCTATGTGGATTCGACGGGTGCAACACACGGCTTCACATATGATGAAACCACTTTCGTGAAGTTCGACGCCCCTGGTTCGAGCCAGACTCCCGCGTTCGGCGTGGCGGGGACCATTATCAATGGCGTCAACGATAAGGGCGATATCGTCGGGTTCTTCTCCGACGGCACGAACGTCAACGGCTTTGTGCAGTTTGTAAAATAGGACAAACTATAACCCCTAGATAGAGGCGTAGGATTCCAGCGCGGGATAGGCTGGGAAGCCAGTGACCGTGCAAGGTGGTGGGGCTGACAAGGGTCAAATCTTGTCGGCCCTTTTGCATCCTTGCACGCGAGACGCCTCATCCGCCAGCTACGATGTATTCCACCGCGCGGGCGGCGCCCCGTCCTGTCGCATTCCTGTCGCCGTCTTGCGGCGGCGCGGTGCGCACCTGAGCGTTTCAGCACCCATGCAAGGATTAGCGCGTTTGACGATATCCCAATGGTTCGCTGGCACGGCATGCGTGGCGCGCCAAACCCGCCCCATGGAATCACTCAAAACGCAGCTTGTAACCGCCGCTACGAGTTGCGAGCCCTTCGATCGCGGAGAAGGAATTTGACGGCCCGCGCGAAGCTCGTTAAAGCCGTGGGTGCCCGCGGGGAAGTAAAATACCTCGCCCGGCGCTGATGCGTGACATTCGGCGACGTGCAAAGATTAGGGAGGCTTAGTAATGACGCGAAAGGTCAAAAAAGTACATTCGTGTTCACTCTTGCGGTTGCCGCTACGTTAACCGGGGGGACGATCGGTTTATTCGCTGCCGAGAAACCGTCCGGCTCAAAAGACGCGGCAGTGGAGCGGACGCGGCAAGAGGTCAAGATGCTCGATGATCTCTTCAAGAATGCAATCGTCCTGATTGACGGGCATTATGTGAAAACGCCTCCTGACCTACCTGCCGCCACCGCGGCCAAGGCGCTGTGGGCCGCGCTGAAAGGAGAACTGCCTCATGTGCCACGCGAATTTCAAGGGAAACAAGGGGAACGTCGGGGCGCTATTCCTACACGGCACCCGTGATCGAGTAATCGGAGCCTGGAGCGCCGATCTCGCCTGTTCGGGTAGACGAGGCCGGCGAAACACTTGAGCCGCATTTTCCCGCCGGCCGCGGAAAAGGGGTTTGACGGCCCGCGGGAACGCCGCTAAAGCCTTGGGCATGAGTCGCGGGGTGTGAAATAGTTCGCTCATCACCCCCCGATCGGGGGTTGAAGGCGGCGCTCTCCTTAGGCTAGCCTTGGCTGTTCGTCTGGTATTTTTGAAAGAGACAAAAGAGCAAGTCATCTCTTTTGAGATAATGTTGCCAGGCGCCGGGGTTACACCAGTCCCGCGCCGGCGCCGGAGCCAGGAGACCGATTCATGCCCTATTCGCGCTTCTTCGACGACGCGATTTTAAGGTTGAAAGAGGAACGCCGCTACCGGGTCTTCGCCGACCTCGAGCGGGACGCAAAGGCGTTTCCGCGCGCCCTGCGGCACGGACCGGAAGGCATCGACGACGTCGTGATTTGGTGTTCCAACGACTATCTCTGCATGGGCCGCCATCCGCTTGTGATCGAGGCGATGACGGCCGCCGCGGTCCGCCATGGGGCCGGCGCGGGGGGCACGCGCAATATTGCGGGCACCAACCATCCCCTCGTCGAGCTCGAAGCCGAATTGGCCGGCCTCCACGGCAAGGAGGCGGCACTCGTCTTTACGTCGGGCTGGATTTCCAATCTGGCGGCGATTTCGACGATTGGCGATCTTTTGCCCAATTGCCTCATCCTATCGGATGAGTTCAATCATAATTCGATGATCGAGGGAATCCGCCGCTCGAAGGCGCAACGGCAAATTTTTCGCCATAACGATCTCGCCCATCTCGAAGAGCTCCTGAGCGCCGCTGGGCATGATCGCGCGAAGCTCATCGTCTTCGAAAGTCTTTATTCGATGCATGGCGACTTCGCTCCGATCGCCGAGATCGCCGGTCTTGCCCGCCGTTACAACGCCATGACCTATATCGACGAAGTGCATGCGGTCGGCCTCTACGGCCCGCATGGCGGAGGGGTGGCCGAACGCGACGGCGTCATGGACCAAATCGACGTTATCGAAGGAACCCTTGCCAAGGGATTTGGGACGCTCGGCGGCTATATCGCCGCCAAGGCGGGGGTCGTCGATGCCGTGCGCTCGCGCGCGCCCGCCTTTATTTTCACCACGGCGCTTCCTCCGGCGCTCGCCGCCGCAGCGACAACCGCCATACGCCACTTGAAAAAAGAACAAGGCGATGAACTCCGCGCGGAACATCAACGCCAGGCGATGCTTACCAAACATGCTCTGAGCGCGGCCGGCCTCCCGGTGATGCAAAATCCGTCCCATATCGTGCCTGTGCTCGTCGGCGATCCAGAACTCTGCAAGCGCGCGACCGATATGCTGCTCGATCGCCACGCGATCTATATCCAGCCGATCAATTATCCAACGGTCGCTAGAGGATCCGAGAGATTGCGGATCACGCCAACTCCCTTGCACACGGATGCGCATATCGCGTATCTCGTGGAAAGCATGGCCGATGTCTGGCGAACGCTCGGGCTGCCATTCGTCGAGCCTGCCAAAATTCTCGAATTCAAGCGGGAGAGCGACGCACGCTGCACATTCCCGGAGTTCAAACGCGCCGCCGAATGAGCCTCGTTTTGGCTAAGATTCCGCAATGCCAGGGCCGTTGAACGGGGGTAGGCCGCGATTCGCTCGCCTTCAATTTTCGCCGGCCGGTTGGATCGGCGCGTTTGCGTTCAGCTGCGCGCCCTCGAAAGCGATGGTGCGGCGACGAACTGCGTCCTCCTCGCGCGAGCACGAAAAACGCTGCCTAATGGCCGTTTGCGTCGCCCGCTGATTGGCCTTCGATAGACACGCTTTCCGTCTCTGCGAGAACGCTGTGCCGGCGGCCGTAGGAAAAGTAGAGCAGAAGGCCGAGCCCCATCCAAATAACGAATAGTTCCCAGGCAACGGCGGGGAGCTTTGACAGCAACCATAGGGAGAAGCCGATGCCAGCGAGGGGTATCCAGGGGACGAGGGGCGTCCGGAAGGTGCGCCGGACGCCGGGCTTTGTCCGCCGGAGCACGATGACCGCGAGGCAGATGATCATAAAAGCCGAGAGCGTTCCGATGTTCACCAATTCGGCAACCTCCTTGAGCGGGAAGAAACCCGCGACGAGAGCGGTGAGTCCGCCCGCAATCAGTGTCGGGCGATGGGGCGTACGGAACCGCTTGTGCACAACCGCGAACCACGCGGGAAGGAGCCCGTCGCGGCTCATCGCGAACCAGATGCGGGCGCAGCCCAAAAGGAAGGCGAGCACGACGCTGGCGATGCCCGCCACGGCCGCCGCGGACACGATGAGCGTCACCCAAGGCAGGCCAATCGCCGCGAACGCGGCGGCAACCGGAGCGGCGCTGTTTAGAGTGTCGTAGCGGACCACGCCCGTGAGCACCAATGACATCGCGATGTAGAGCACGAGAGCGATGGCTAGCGAGAGCAACACAGCGCGGGGGAGCTGGCGCTGCGGGTCGCGCGCCTCTTCGGCGGCGGTGGTCAGCGTGTCGTAGCCGAAGACCGCAAAGAAAACGACGGCCGCTCCCTCGGCCACGCCATTAAAACCGTATGGCATGAAGGGATGCCAGTTGGCGGTGCGCACGTGCGGCAGACCGGCGGCGATGACGAGGATGACCGCGGCGATCTTGAAAAACACCATGACCGTGTTGAAGCGCGCGCCCCATTCGATGCGCAGCGTCAGGAGGCCTGCGACCGCAAGGCTCCCAAGCATCGCGGGGAGATCCAAGACGTGGCCTTCGCCCGTTCCTGGCGCGCCCATTGCGAAGCTCGGAAGCAGCACGCCAAGCTGACCGAGCAGGGCTTGTAGATAGCCCGACCAGCCGATCGATACGACGGCGGCCACGAGCGCATATTCGAGCAACAAATCCCAACCAATCACCCACGCGACGAGTTCGCCCAGCACGGCGTATCCGTAGGTGTAGGCGCTGCCGGCGACGGGGATCATCCCGGCAAACTCGGCGTAGCAAAGGGCGGCAGCCGCGCTGGCAATGCCCGCAATCACGAACGACAGCGACACGGCCGGCCCCGCTTGGGTGGCGGCCACGACCCCTGTGAGCACAAAGATACCGGCCCCGATAAGTCCGCCAAGGCCGATCGCGGTGAGCTGCCACAGGCCAAGCACGCGGCGAAACTGGCCCGCCCGGCCGAGCTCGGATTGCAGTTGCTCAATCGACTTGGTGCGCAGGAGCGCCCGCAATGACGTCGATTTTCCCGCTAGATGGAGTTGGCGCGGCAGATTGGTTCCCTTTCCCATCAGGTATTGCCTGCGCTGGTTTTCGGGTCGCAAGCGGCGCGGCGAAACGGGCCGGACCCAAGCCTTCCTGCCGGACTGTCTCGGCCGTTTCGCTTGCGAGTCAGTATCCGTCGCTGCTGGAAGGATCAGGCGCCGCGCCAGGATCGGCTGGATAGTATCGCTGGACGGGCTTGCGCCGATTCCCGCGCGGAGCCGGAATGAAACCCGGCGGCGGTCCTACTTCAACCGGTGGGCCGAGAGGCGGAGACTGCGCATTTGACTGGTCCCGCGGCGGCTCGCCAATCTGGTCCCCGCTTGCCGGCGTGCGATTTTCGCTTGGCTGACCCCGGCGTGAACGGCGGGATGTTTTCTTGGCCGGGTTTTGCGGACTTTCCGGCGGCGCGGGCGCCACTTCCGCTGGCGCCTCGGAGCTCGCCTCAGCTGCCTCGCCGCCTTTGCAATCGGTCAGCCAAATGTCGTAAATCGGATGCTCGATGCCGTGCAGGCCTGGGCTCGCCGCAAACATCCATCCGGAAAATATCCGCTTATATTGATTTGCGGCGTCGACCTCGTCCACCTCGACGAAAGTCGTCGTCTGCGGGGCCTCCGTGGCGGGGCGCGTGTAACAGGCGCGTTGGGTAATCTGGAGCGAACCGAATTGCACGGTTTCGCCGGTCGCGGCCTCAAAAGCGATCGTTCGTCCGGTAATCTTGTCCAACCCGGCAAAGACCGCGACCGGATGCTTGATCTTGTCGGCGCGCGCCGGGCAGGAGACGATCAACAGCAAAACGACAAGGAAGCCAGCCAACCGACTCAATCGGGCGAGAGAGACTTGCATCAAAGCTTCGATCTGGACAATTCGGACGCCACATTGGAATTCCGGAGAATTCCGAACGTGGACATCGAGACATAAAAACGGCGATTTTGCGCCTCCCCTATTTTGGGCATTATGTTTCTGCTATACCTTTGCATGGAAAGCAAAGGATTACGGCTCGTGACGACAGCTTCACTGATCCGCGTTGCCAACATGGATGAACTCCACGGCGATGGCCCGCACGCGCTGTCGGCGGACGGACTCGATATCGTGGCTGTGCGGACGCCTTCTGGGACGCGAGCCTTCGAGGGCCGCTGTCCGCACCAGGGCGCGCTGCTCGGCGAGGGCGAGCTCGATGGCGACAAGCTCGTCTGCCGCAACCATCGCTGGCGCTTCAGCGTCGACTCCGGACAGCGCGAAGGCGGACCGCAACGCCTCGCCGCGTGTCCTATCGTCGAGCGAGAGCGCGCCATCTTCGTCGACGTTTCCGGACTTTCGCGCGGGTCGGGCCGGATCGTGGCAAAGCGCACATTGGCGGATCTGCCTGGCCCGAAAGGGCTGCCGTTTTTGGGTAACATCCATCAGCTCGACTTGACGAAGCTTCACCTCATCCTCGAACGCTGGGCTGCCCAATATGGACCGGCGTACTTGTTCCGCATGGGCTTTGCGCGCGTCGTCGCGCTCTCGGACCCGAAGTGGTGCGATCAGGTCCTGCGGGCGCGGCCCGAAACCTTTACCCGGCATTCCAGGGTTGCTCCCATATCTTCCGAAATTGGCGTCGACGGAGTTTTTTCGGCCGAAGGCGACGCATGGCGCCCGCAGCGGAGACTCGCCATGTTGGCGCTGGCCCAGCGTAACTTGCGCGGCCTTTATCCGACGCTTCAGGCCGTCACCGCCCGCCTGAAAAAGCGTTGGGAGCGGTTGGCGGACGCCGGCATGCCGCTCGATGTTGCCGAAGAGCTCAAGCGTTTCACGGTGGACGTTACGACGCTCGTCGCCTTCGGCCACGACCTCAACACCGTAGAGCAGGGGGACGACGTCATTCAACGCAAGCTCGAGCTCGTGTTTCCCGAATTGAATCGCCGGCTGTTCGCGTTGTTTCCGACGTGGAGGCTCGTCCGGCTTCCTCGCGATCGCCGTCTCGACCGCGCTCTAGCGGAACTCCGAGCTTGGCTCGGCGAGCTGGTCGTCGCTGCGCGAGCGCGCCTCGAGGCCGAGCCCGGACGGGCCGAAAAGCCGTCGAATTTCCTGGAGGCCATGCTATCGGGACGCGATGAAGAAGACCGGCCTTTTTCCGACGACCTGATTTTCGGAAATCTCATGAGCATGCTGATCGCGGGCGAAGACACGACCGCGGACACATTGGGCTGGGCTGTCCATCTGCTATGCGACAGCCAGGAGTCGATGATGGAACTGCGCCGCGAGGCGGACGAGCTTTGCGGAACATCGGACGTCGCCTGCGACATCGAGGCGGCGAACAAGCTTGCCTTTGCCGGCGCGGTTGCCAATGAAACGATGCGTCTGCGCCCGGTTGCCCCTATCTTGATGCTCGAAGCCAAAGTCGAGACCGTGGTCGGTGATTTGCGCGTGCCGGCGGGAACGCGCGTGTGCTTGCTCACCCGTCCGGCGGCGTGCGATCCTGATCGCTTCGTCGAGCCCCAGGCCTTCCGGCCCCGGCGCTGGCTCGGCGAAACCGCCGGCGCGCACGACGTATCGACGCATATTCCGTTTGGTTCTGGTCCTCGCATTTGTCCTGGCCGCGTTCTCGCCCTGCTCGAGATGAAGCTGCTCCTCTCGATGCTCTGCAGGAATTTCGATATCGAACGGGTGGGCGGAGCGGAAGGCGTTTGCGAAGTCTTCGCAATTACGATGTCGCCAGTGGGCCTAAAGGTGCGCCTGCGCCGCCGCTTCAGCACCCTGGTCGGCACGGAACCGCCTGAATCGCCGCCACTACCGACCCCTAAGTTTTGACGTTCACCCAATCTCTGGTTCCAATTGCGGCGATGCGCTCGGATTTGGCCGCGAGGAAGTTCCAGACGCCGCAACCCGCTTCGATGATGGCCTCGCAGCAGTCCCTTACGCCGCGGCCGAGCCCGTTGCCGCGCGGACACTCGCAGATAACTTAAGCAAAGCGCATCAAATCTCCTTGATGCGCGGAGAACTGCCGAAGGGTCTGTCGAGATCAGCTCCGGCGAGATCGGCGGGGCGATGGCGCCGACGCTGCGGAAGCGGCCCATTCGTCGTAATCGAACGCGCGACTCACAAGCGGCTTCTTGCGCCCTGCTCCATCACCGCGGACGCGACAAGCCCACCCCTGCGCACCCCAGGCGGGCAATGACAATCATGCCGTGCCATCAGCAGCGTGACGAACCCCCACGACTTTGCCTGCTCGCAAAGAGCGGTTTCATTTCGTTTATCCAATTATTATTGCATTGCATAAATATTATGAAACACGTTATAAAAATTCCGTCGGCCATAGGGTATCTTATGCAAACTCACGAAACGGTTTTGAGCTTTCGCAAAATAGCGCTCGGGTCGAACCGGAAGTTCGGCGTCGCCTTTGGCGCTCTTTTTGCCGTCTTGGGCCTTTGGCCAGCGGTTCACCACGCCGATTCGCCGAAATGGTGGTTGATTGCTGCCTCCGTCGGCTTTCTTTCTGTCGGGCTCCTTGTTCCGGTTTGGCTGACTCCGCTCAACAGCGCATGGTTCAAGCTGGGCTTCGCCTTGAACAAGATCGTTAATCCGATCGTCATGGGGCTTTTGTTTTTCGGAGCCGTCGTTCCGTTCGGCTGGTATCTACGCTGGAAAGGCAAGGACCTGCTACGCCTGGAGATAAAGCGTGATGCCACGACCTATTGGATCGAGCGCGAGCCACCGGGTCCGTCGCGAGGAACATTCGAGAAGCAATTTTAAAAGGAGAAATCCATGACGCTTCTTGCCGAGCTTTTCGAGTTCTTGGGCGCGCGAAAAAAATTCTGGCTCCTTCCGCTTCTGGTCCTTTTCCTGATCTTTGGCGGCTTGTTCGTGTTGAGCCAAGGCTCGGTCGTCGCGCCTTTCATCTACACGCTGTTTTGAACCGCCTCGGATGCTCATCCTCGGCATTTCGGCCTTCTATCACGACAGCGCCGCTGCGCTCGTCCGCGATGGCGAGATTGTCGCAGCCGCCCAGGAAGAGCGATTCACCCGCAAAAAACATGACCCGGGTTTTCCCGCCAGTGCCATCGCCTATTGCCTCGCCGAGGCCAAGATCCACGATGGCGAAGTAGATCGCGTCGTCTTTTATGAAAAGCCCTTCCTAAAATTCGAGCGGCTTCTCGAAACCTATCTTGCCTTTGCGCCGCGCGGCTTTGCTTCGTTTCGCAAGGCCATGCCGCTGTGGATCGGGGAGAAGCTATTTCAGCGCGATCTTTTGCTGGGCGAGCTCGCCGCGATTACTCCGGCGCTCGGCGACAAGGCCAAGCTGCGCTTTTGCGAACATCATTTTTCGCATGCCGCATCGGCGTATTATCCGGCGCCGTTTGCATCGGCGGCGGTTTTGACGATGGACGGCGTCGGCGAATGGGCAACGACCTCGGCCGCGATCGGCCGCGGCGACGATTTGAAGATCCTCAAGGAGATTCATTTTCCCCATTCGCTGGGGCTCCTCTATTCGGCCTTCACCTATTACACCGGCTTCAAGGTCAATTCGGGCGAATACAAAGTCATGGGTCTTGCACCCTATGGCAAACCTGCCTATGCGAAAGCGATTTTCGAGCATCTGATCGACGTGAAGCCGGATGGCTCGTTCAGGCTGAACCTCGATTATTTTTCTTTCTGCACCGGCCTCACAATGACCGATCATCGGTTTGATGGTTTGTTTGGCGGACCGCCGCGCCGCGCCGATCAATTGCTCGAACAGCGTCATATGGATCTCGCGGCTTCGATCCAAGCGGTAACCGACGAGGTCGTGTTGCGCCTGACGCGGTCGCTTTCGGCGCAAACGGGGCTGCGGAATCTTTGCCTCGCCGGAGGGGTGGCTTTGAATTGTGTCGCCAATGGCAAAGTGCTTCGCGATGGCCGTTTCGAAAGGATTTTCATCCAACCGGCGGCCGGCGACGCGGGCGGCGCACTCGGCGCGGCGCTTGCCACCTATTACGATGAAAATCAGGGGAGCGAACGCAAGAGCGGCCCGCAACAAAAGGACGCCATGCAAGGCGCCTATCTCGGGCCGAGTTACGCTCAAGCCGATATCGAACGGCGGCTTTCGGGGAGCGGCGCCATCTTCAGCATTGTCGAAGACGGCGAACTGATCGAAGCGACTGCGATCGCGCTCGCCAACGGGCAGGCCGTCGGCTGGCACCAAGGCCGGATGGAATTTGGCCCGCGCGCGCTCGGCAATCGCTCGATACTTGGTGATCCGCGTTCGCCAACGATGCAGAAAGCACTAAATCTTAAGGTGAAATACCGCGAGAGCTTTCGCCCCTTCGCGCCGTCCGTTTTGCGCGAACATGTCGCGGATTGGTTCGAGATCGACATGGATTCGCCCTATATGTTGCTCGTCGCGAATGTGAAGCCCGCGCGCTGCCGCAAAATGTCGGAAGACGAACAAGTGCTCTTTGGCATCGACAAATTGAATGTCGCGCGCTCGGATATTCCAGCCGTCACCCATGTCGATTATTCGGCTCGCATCCAGACCGTTCATAGGGAAACGAACCCGCGCTATCACGCATTGATCAGCCGGTTCGAGGAATTGACCGGCTGTCCTGTCCTCATTAACACAAGCTTCAACGTGCGCGGCGAGCCCATCGTCTGCACGCCGGAGGATGCGTTTCGCTGTTTCATGGGAAGCGAAATCGACTTCCTTGCGATAGGACACTGCATTCTCCGCAAGGAACAACAAAACATTGGACTCGCCCGCGATTATAAGAGCGCGTTCGAGCTTGACTAGACCTGTCCCATATCAAGCGTCGAGATTCGGTTTGGCCGAATTTCCCCCGCCGGCGCCGCGAACAGAGCAGGATGATCTAGGCGTTTAGTCTCGCTATATTGTTCAGGTCATAGTGAGTTATGATAGTTGCCAGAGAACGTTCCGCCCTCATCTACCGTGCAACGCTACCTCTGTCGTTGCGTGCGGAACGAGAACGCGAACGGGAAGACGGTTCGCCGGCGGCGACGCGCACGGGCACATTCCCGATCCGCCCGGAGCGTCCGGCCCGGCGCCTACGAACCCGGCCTGCGCAGGAGGACGAGGTCTTGCTCTGGGTTGCCGAGTGCGCCGCGCGGCACGTGCTCGACGAGTTCAAAGCCGTCCGCAAGGCGATCGCGCACGAAGACGGGCGGATGAAAGGTCATACAGAAGTTCGAGCCTGCGACCTCCGCCCAGCGCACGACGCACTCGCCGTCCGCGTAGGTGCGGCGCTCCTCGCCTGTCAGCTGCTCGGCGTACGCATCGCCGTGGAGCGTTAGCAGCAGGTGGCCGCCGGGACGCAGCACGCGGCCCAGCTCGTCGCGCCAGGCGAGCTGGGTCTTGACCGGGAGGTGGCTGAAGACCGAGAGCGCGTAGACGAGGTCGAAGCTCGCGTCGCCGTAGGTCAGCGGCGGCTCGAGCGCGTTGACCCCGACCGCGACGAACGGCAGATGTCTTCGACACCACTGTATGGCGGGGCCGCTTAGGTCGCTGCCGCAGACCCGCGCGTCGAGGTCGTGCCAGCGGCGCAGCACGCGCCCGCACCCACAGCCGAAGTCTAGGATCGCCTCGAGCGAGCCGAGCGGTGCGCCCGCGCGCCCGAGCGCCGCGCGGATCGACTCCTCCGCGAGCCGGCCGCCCTCGAGGAACCAGGCCGCGTCGGTAGTGCCCGCGACGCGGATCATGAGCACCGGCGGCGGCAGCGGTAGACCGTCCGGCCCGGCGGCGACCACCTCGGCGCCAAGCGAGCGCAGTCGCTCCCGGCTGCGGAAGTAGGGGAGGAGGAGCCCGAGGTGACCGAGCAGGCGCAGGTACGCGGCTTTCACGTCGTCTCTCCCACACGCTCCTGCGTAAGCCTGGCGCCGTCGGCGCTCCTCGCCGCCGATTCGATGCCACTTGTGCCGTGGTTCCCGTGAATCGGCGCCACCGAGCAGGCGGCACCGATAGCGAAAAGCGGCATTACGCGCAACAACATCAATGTCGCAAGCGACGGCCGCGACCGCCGCAATCCAGACGATGGCAGGCAGTGTGATGTCCATTGACCGTCACTTTTCCGGCAACGAGGGTCACGCATGACGGTGCGGTGCGACTATTGATTTGCGATTATTGATAATTGTCCTACGAGCGAGTGTTGCCGATCGATCCAGAATGTCAAGATTGAATTCGATCCCGCGCAAAATATTCCGACGCCTAGGTTACGCACGGGTTTTCCGCTTTGCGCGGATTTCGCATGTCGCGCTAATTCGCGCTGATCCTTTGAAGGAGAGCGGGCAGTCCTCGACGGCGATGGCAGCGGCCTTTTGCCTACGCGAACCGTTTTTCTCAGCGGCAAAGCCCGCTCGGCGGGGGAAAACCTCTCCAAAGCCGGTTGCAAAAGGCCGCCATCTTATGATTCCCTACCTGCGCTGGCCGGAAACCAATTTTTGAGTCGCGCGCCGGCAGGATAGACCCAACGCCGGAAATGCGGAGCATTTCCCAATTCTCCCAAAGATTCATCCGAGGCCATGGAATGCCGCCTTTGCAACTGGACCTCGACCGCGCCGAAAATCCACTGGACATCATCGAGAGAATCGCCGCGCACAATCGCTGGTCGTTCGACCGGGACGAAGAGGACGAGATTTCGATCTCGGTCGTCGGCGGCTGGTCAGAGTACAATATTGCTTTCACCTGGCTCGCCGAGATGGAGGCATTGCATGTTGCCTGCGCCTTCGACCTCAAAGTGCCGGCGGCGCGCCTCCTGGAGCTTGCCTCTCTCGTCTCGCTCATCAATGAACAACTCTGGATCGGACATTTCGACATTTGGCCCGATGACGGAGTGATCATGTTCCGGCATGCCATTTTGCTCGCTGGCGGCGCCGAGCTGAACGGCGATCAATGTCAAACCGTACTCGCCAGCGCGGTGCGCGCATGCGAACGCTACTACCAGGCTTTTCAATTTGTCGTCTGGGCCGGCAAGACGGCTTTCGAGGCGATCGGCACGGTCATGCTTGAAACCCAAGGCCGGGCCTAAAATGGACGCGGCTGGCGTGGACCGCTTCGACGCGTCCCTGATGCTCGCCGGAGCGGGCAAGATGGGCGGCGCGATGCTGCGGGCCTGGCTCGACCGGGGGTACGATCCGCGAAAAATCAGCGTTTTCGAGCCGCGCCCGTCGCCAGAAATCCTTGCTCTCGCGCAGGCGACGGGCTTTGCGCTGGCGGCCCCTTCGCGGCCGCCAAAAATTCTCGTGCTCGCGATGAAGCCGCAAAGTCTCGATGAGGCGGCCGCCGGGCTGGCGCCGTTCGCGAGCCCGGACACGCTGGTTGTTTCGATCCTGGCAGGCAAGACCATCGCCAATATAGCGGCGAGGTTTCCGCACGCGCCGGCGATTGTCCGGGCAATGCCTAATCTCCCGGCGGCGGTGGGACGCGGCATGGCCGTGCTTGCCGCGAATACGGCGGCGACGCCGGATCAACGCGCGGCGGCCGAGGCCTTGTTCGCCGCGACCGGCCGGGTCGAATGGCTTGCCGGCGAGGAGTTGATGGACGCGGCAACCGCGATCTCCGGCTCCGGTCCGGCTTATGTCTTTTATCTCGCCGAAGCCTTGGCAAGCGCGGGGGTGGCCCTCGGCCTGCCCGCCGAAATCGCCGCGCGGCTGGCGCGCGCCACGGTCGAAGGTGCCGGTGAATTATTGTTCCAGTGCCCGGAAAGCACCGTGGCGGAACTGCGCGAAAATGTGACGTCGCCCGGCGGAACGACCGCCGCCGCCCTTGACGTCTTGATGGCGCAAGATGGACTTAAGCCGCTGATCGAGCGCGCGGCGAAGGCGGCGCAGCGGCGCGCCGAGGCGCTCTCTGGGTAGGGATCCGATTTGACCGGAAAAGTCCAACTAAAGCCTATTACCATCTGAAGACGGGAGCTTAAATCCAAAGAACGGACAATGAGCCGTGTTGCTCAAATGCAACAATGAGATTGAATTGTTCGCCAAATGTTACGCGTATTCGTTTCTGCAGCAGCTCCTTACGAGCTCCATTAATTCACAGCTCATTTTCCCTGCAGAGTACCATACAACAGAACCCAGGTTTGATCCGATGAGGCTTGCGCGCGTGGCTTATCCCGTTACCTCAGGTATTCCTAGAGCATTTTTCGAACTGAAGGAATCGACTGGGATTCCCGAATCAGCGCGGTTCTGACTTGGGGTCTGCTTCACTCTCGATGCAAATCGCAATGCTCGTTCTATGCCGAAAGACAGGCGGCCGGAATCGTGCCGCGCCCGTCCGTCGAGCCGGTTTCGGTCGTGGCGGTCTTGCGGCGCCAATAATATTCCGTGAATTGACCAAAGGCGTTGGACGTAGGGCCCCCGCGTGGCGCGCCTCAAAAACCCCGCCAGAAAAGGCCCGCAACGGCGCATCGGCGAAGCCGCCCCTTGGAAGTGATTTTTGCATGGACTAAATGAGAATCGGATTTATGTTAAAATCCGATCGTGGCGCGGGAGACGAAGATGGCTGACGAACCCCTGACCGGCAACGCCGGAGCTTCACCCCAATCCAGGTCCGCGGACATGGCGGCGGCGCCCAAGGATCCGAAAAACGCGATCATCGACGCGCTCTTGGAACTCGCCGGAGAGCGTAGCTGGGAAGACATCACGATTTCGGATGTCGCGGCCCGCGCGAATGTTTCGCTCGCCACGTTTCGCGACTTTTTCCCGTCGAAGGGCGCGGTGCTCGCGGGTTTTTCGCGCCGGATCGATCACATCGTACTCGACGCCGCAGGCGAAGACTTGGCCGGGGAGCCGGTCAAGGAGCGTTTGCTCGACGTTTTGATGCGCCGTCTCGACGCGTTGGCGCCTTATAAGCTCGGCCTCGAAGCCATTTCCGACTGGACTCGGCGCGATCCGCTGGCGGCGTCGGCGATCAACCGCGTGGTCATCAATTCGATGCGTTTCATGCTGGAAGCGGCCGGAATCGAGTCCGAGGGTCCGGTCGGCGCTTTTAAGCTGCAAGGCCTTGCGCTTGCCTGGATGCGGGTGCTGCGGGTCTGGTTTCGCGACGACGATCCGGGGCTTGCCTCCACCATGGCGGCACTCGATCGCGAATTGACCAGAGGAGGCGATTTTGTCGCGCGGGCGGAGGATTTGAACCGGCTTGTCTCGCCTTTGTTTTCGCTGGTGCGTTCCTTGTTCGAGCGCGGGCCCCGTCGCGAAGCGTCCCGTCGCGGCGGCCACGGCGAGAGCAAGGACAAGGCGGCCGCCTCTTGAGGCGCAAGCCCTTGTTACGGCAACGGCCCGTCGTGGCGCGACCATTCCCAGGGCGCGAGTTCGGTTGCTCTCGGCGCCGCGCGGCGGCCAAACTTGCCAAGCTTGAGCCTGTCAATAACCCAAAATCTGACCGAAGGCGCGGCGAGCGCCAGTCCCACGAAATCGGAAACAAAACCGGGTAGAATCAACAACACGGCTCCGAGCCCGGCCAGCGTGCCGTCGAGGACCGCTTCCCTCGACAAACCACGCTGTGTGTTTGCTCTCCGCGCCACCGTCTGCCGCAGCCGCAAAACAGCCGATAGCCCGACGCGGCGCAATGTGCTAAGACCGGCGAGGCTCGTCAGAATGCAAGCGAGAATGGCACCGGCAAAGCCGATCAAATGAATGACGGCCGCGAAGGCCGCGAGTTCCGCCCCGAGCCAAAGCGCGAGATAGGTTACAAACAGAGCCGGCAGGCGCACGACAGGTTGACGCATCATGGTGCCGTTTGATCGAAGGCGAAGCATAAAGGTCCTCATCAAGGCTGGACTTCGGCTTTTTTCTCCCCACATAGATAACATGATAAGAGCACAATCAAGGCGCAACAGTCTCCGGCTAGGAAATCAAGCGGCACCTCGATGCAAAACTCCTTCGATATGACGACGATTGTTTTCGCGCTTCTCGCCGCGTTCGTGGTGTGGAAGCTACGCTCTGTCCTCGGCACTCGCAATGGCGCCGAAAAACCGCCCGTGAATCCCTTCGGAAGCGGCGAGCGCTGGCGTTATTTAAGGGGCCGGCGCGGCGATGAGGGCAGTGGCGACTCCGAAAAACGGGTGGTTCCCCTGCCCGGAGCGGCCGAGTCTCCGGTCGCGACCGCGCCGGCTAAGGACGACAGATGGAAACCATATGCCGAGACCGGTTCAAAGGCCTGGGCAGGGCTTGACGCCATTGCCGCCGCCGATCCGGCG
>Ga0182015_10002813_pt1 | contig 20341 bp, 17 predicted proteins | sample 712P3MmetaG_FD_120478 | JGI IMG/M metagenome (GOLD analysis project Ga0182015, IMG submission 120478) | Permafrost microbial communities from Stordalen Mire, Sweden - 712P3M metaG | ecosystem: Environmental > Terrestrial > Soil > Wetlands > Permafrost | place: Sweden: Stordalen | collected...
AACGAGCGAACATCCGCTGGACCCCCGATCCCGGCGGATTTGGCCTATCCGTGGCTCTCAGTTGCCGTTTCCGCAGCTCAGGCCTTATCCGACGGCATTGCCGGCCGGTCAGGAACGCGCGAATGGCCCCGCCGCCCGGCGTCCCCGCGGCACGTCGACCGGCCCAAAGGGTGTTATCACCGGGGCGTTTCGCCGCAGAATGGTGCACGAGACGGGCAAGGGTGCACCGCAAGCCCTTGCTGCTTAGACGGATAAGCGGGCGGAGGCGATGGTTCGCAGGGCAATCCTCGATCGCAGTGCGCAGTCGGCCGCGCATACTGCGACCTTCGTGAGAACTACAAAATGACCGCAGGCCCTGGGTCCCGTGGAAAGGTCAGGGCCTGCGTACCCCCAACCAGGGAGCGTGTACATGAAATCAGCCGACACGCTGACGTGCAACCGGAGTCAGGCAAATCGGTGGTATTTGGACAATCATAAAGCGCAGGCTTCCTGCGTATGCTCAGCAGCCGTGCGCCATGCCTCTGCATGAGCTTGCTGCACCTGTCCTCGCCGTAGGCGGCCCCGTTGCAGTTATCGCTGTGATCCTTCGCTTCGGCCCGGATGCCGTACTGCGGCTACTGGCCGGGAGTGTCGCTGTCCTGACCCGTGACGAGAACCGGGGCAAGCGCTGCCTGGAGGTGCTGCGCTTGCTGCGCCAGGACCGTCCCTGGTGGCGTCGCGGCCCGCGGTCACTGGACTAGCCGTGCTGTACCTGGAGTCAGGCTTCTGGCGTGCATTCCGTATCTCCCAGCCGCCGCACCAGGCAGGGCTTGAGTCGGCGGAGCTTGCTATCACGAACGCCTGATACCTGTGGGTGTCTTGTACACCTATGACCAGTTTGAAATCACACAGATGTCACACCCGTCGTGCTCAGCTACCGCTGTTTCGCCTGTACAGCGGCACTCATGCCGGGAAATGCCCGGAGGACACAGACTATGCTTCGCAAGAACGAGCGAACATCCGCTGGACCCCCGATCCCGGCGGATTTGGCCTATCCGCGGCGGTCAGTTACCATTTCCGCAGGTCAGGCCCTATCCGACGGCAATGCCAGCGGGTCACGAACGCACGAATGGCCCCGCCGCCCGGCGCCCCCGCGGCACGCCGGCTGGCCCAAAGGGTGTTATCACCAGGGCGTTTTGCCGCAGAATGGTGCACGAGACGGGCAAGGGTGCGCCGCAAGTCCTTGCTGCTTAGAGGCAGAAGTGGGCGGAGGTGCGATGGTTCGCAGGGCAATCCTCGATCGCAGTGCGCAGTCGACCGCGCACGATGCGGGAGCCGAGGCAGCGCCCGGAGCATCAGTCCCGGCCGGAGGCTCGGCGGAGCGCACGGGGCCTCGCTGGCGGGGGGCAGGCAGCCGCTGGCTCATCTGGGCTTCCCGCGCGGTTCTGTGGGCGGTCTTGCTCGTCATCGGCTATCGCGGCGTGACCGCGATCGTGACCACGCCCCGGCCGGCTCAGGTCGCCCCCGCCGCGGGCGCCGGAGCGGCGCACGGGTTCCCGGTCAGCCTGGCCGAGGCGTATGCGTTGCAGTTCGGCCAGGTGTACCTGAACTTCAGCCCGGCCACCGCCGCGCAGCGGGCCAGCCAGCTTGCCGTTTTCCTGCCGGCCGGATCCGATGCGCAGCTCGGCTGGGACGGCGCGGGCTCGCTGCAGTTGCAGTCCGAGCAGGTGGCCGCCATTTCCGTGCAGGACTCCCAGCACGCGATGGTGACTCTTCTCGTCCGGGCCAATGGCCAGCTGATGGAACTTGGCGTGCCGGTCTACTCGGCTAATGGCGGGCTGGCGATCTCGGCGGAGCCGTCGCTGCTGCCGGGGCCGGCTCATGTCACGCCACCGGAAACGCAGCCCTCGCCGTCTGATCCGGCTACGTCGGCAGCGCTCAGCGGGCAGCTGCCAGCTTTCTTCCGTGCCTATGCCAGCGGTGATCCGGTCACTCTCGGCCGTTTCCTCGCGCCAGGCGCATCCGTCGCCGGCCTGGGCGGCGCGGTGACGTACGGTTCCATTACCGGGATCGACGTGCCGCCCGGCGGCGCGACGCGCCACATTACGGTCAGCGTGATATGGAAATTCCCCAGCCAGGCCGCGCAGCCGCCGTCGCGTGTTAGCACCGCGCAGGCCGGGGTTGAGATGACATACCGGATGACCGTCATCCGGCTGAACGGGAGCTGGGACGTGGCGGCAATCGGTCCTTCCTCCCAGACACTGGCGCCGCCATGATGAGACACCCGGGCAGCATGCGCCCCCCAGGCTCACCGCACCCTACAGGCCCGCAGCACCCCCAAGAATCCCGGAGTAGATAGATGTCGTCGCACCTGATCACCGCGGCATCCTCGGCAGCGCTGAGCACTTCCGGCCTTGTGAGTTATTTGCAGGGCCTGTTCGGGCCGCTGTTCCTTGGAATTGTCGGTATCGTAGCTATTTTCTTCCTGTTCACTCGTGAGATAATCCGGTTCGTACAGTTCGTCGTCCTTGCGGTAGCGATCGCTGTGATCTTCTACACCCCGAGCATCGTGCAAACGCTTGCTACCGGCATTGCGAACGCGCTCGGCGTCCACTGATCTCCGCGCAGTTGATCTCAGCGCAGCCGGAAGGGGTGTAGCTGGTGGATCTGCCCACCTATACCAATATCTGGCGGATCGAGAAGCGGCTCTACAAGCTGTATGATTTCCGGCTGCCGATGCCGCTGCCGATAGGCCAGATCGCTGTATTCACTGCCATCGCCATCCCCTATGTGATTGTTCTCACGGTCCTCGGGCTCCCGTTTAGCCACACGTCGTTCTGGCTTTACGTACTGCCCCCCGGGGTGCTGGCGTGGCTGGCCACCCGGCCGGTGCTGGAGAGCAAGCGACTGCCCGAGCTCATCGTTTCCCAGTTGCGCTATCTCGGCGAGCCGCGAACCTGGTGCCGGCTGGCTCCGCTCGCGGAGAAAGACGAGATCATGGTCGTCGCGCGGGTGTGGCGGCGCGACGAGCCGGTGCCCGCCGAGCTTGCGGCGCGCCGCAAGCTCGGGCTGGCCAGCCGCCGCGCGCTGGCCTCGCCATCCGCGGCTGCCGCGGCTCCAGCCGGGCTTGCCGCCCCGGAACCGGAGCCGCAGACCGCCGTGCGCGTCCCGGAAATTCCGGCCTGGGCCGTGGTCGCGGCCCAGCGGTCCGGAACGGCGCCGGTCCGGTCTGCCGTGATTGCTCCTGCCAGCGCCGCGCCTTCCGGTGCCGCTCCGGCCCGCACCGCGCCCGCCGCGGTCACGCCTGGGCCGGCCACGCCTGCCCGCGAGCCGGCCCCCTGGCCAGCCCGCGGGCGAGGGCCAGCGCAGCCCCGCGCCGTGCCGACACAGGAGCGCGCGCCGTCTCATGCCCGGCACGCGGCCCCGCCCGCCGCGGCCGTGACTTCCGCTGCATCGGCCTGGCCGGCCGCCGCTCTGGTCACGCCCCCAACCGGACTGCACCCGGCCGAACGGCCCCCGGCGGCAACGACCCGGCCCCCTGCCGCACCCGTAGCCCCTGCCCCACCCCTAGCCCCGGCTCTCGGTGCGCTCCCGCCGACGGCGTCACCCCTGCAGCCGTTGCCATCCGTGCCCGCTGCCCGGATGGAGCCATCGGCCGGGCCATCGCCCGCTCCGCCCGTGGCCGCTCCGCCCGTGGCCGCTCCGCCCGTGGCCGCTTCGCCTGCGGCCAGCCCGCCGCCTGGACCGCCGTTGCCCGGCCCAGCCGTAATCGGCCCCCCCGCGGTCGCGCCTCGCGCCCCGGTCGCTGCTGCGCCCGCTGCCCCCGCGCACCAACCCCCCATGCCCGTAGTACCGACGCCCCCAGCAGCGCCGCCGCCGGCGGCGGCGCCCGCTGCCTCTGCGCCCCGGCCGGCGGAGCCTCCTGCGGCCGTGCCCCCGGCGGCCAGCCCTCCGTCCGTGACGGTGACCGGCGACCGGCCGGATGGCCGGCCGCTGCGGGTCGTCGAGCGCGCGCTGCGCGGGCCCGCCGACAAGCGCGGCGACGGCTGGCACGACCGCGTCGTGGTAGTCCCGGGCGGCCACCGGCCGGGACGGCCGGACTTCCAGCAGCGCGATCGCGCCCGGGCACAGCTGCCGGTGGCGGGCTCCCGCCGGATCGTGGTGCTGGGCTGCACGGTCGGCGCGGGCCAGACGACGACCACGCTGATGACCGGGGAAGTGCTGGCCAGCGTCCGGGACGAACCAGTAGCCGTGCTGGATCTCAACTCAGGCCGCGGATCGCTCGCGGAGCGGGCGGGCTCCATGCCGGCCGTCGCGGCAGGCCAGGCAGCAGCCGGGCCCGAGCACCTGCATCACTCGCCGGCCCCGTCGCGGCTCGCGGTCATCAGCAGCGACGCCACCGAGGCAGCCCGTCCGCCCGGTGACGCCGGCCGGGATGTTGCCAAAATCTTCGAGATGATCTCCGCCCGCTACTCCCTGACGCTCGCGGATCCTGCCGCCTCGGCCGTGCCGAGAGTGCTGGCCATCGCCGACCAGCTGGTCCTGGTCGCCCCGGCCAGCCAGGACGCGGCGAGGGCCATCGCGATGACGCTGGAATGGCTGGAAGCACACGGCTACGCCGGCCTGGCCGGGAGTTCCGCCACGGTGATCAACGGCGTCAGCAGGCAGACGATGACCCACGTCGAGCAGGCGGAGGCAGTGGCCCGGGGCCGGTGCCGCGCGATCGTCCGGGTGCCCTGGGACGATCAGCTGAGAAACCCGGGGCGTGACCGGAGGCCAGCCGCGGATCCGTTAGCACCGCTGGCCCGGCCGGGCGGCAGGCTGCTCGGCCCGGCCGCGGTGCAGGCCTACACGGCGCTGGCCGGAGTGCTCGTCGCCGGCCTCGCGGCCGCTCCCGAGCTGCGCCGGGCGCAGCTGTGAGGCACTTGCCCCGGCAACTGCCGATGGCGCCTGAGCGCGCGGCGCCGCGGCGATGACCGCGCGCACCGCGGGCCGGAGCCGGCTCGCCGTCCGGTACTTCGATGACCGGATCCTGCTGACCGAGACGCACGGCTGGGCTTACTACCGGCTGCCCACCGTGTCGTATGAGTTCACCACCCCGCAGGAGCGGGAGTCGCTCGCCACGAATATCACGGTCGCGCTGGCCGCGATCCGGATGACCGACGCCGAGGTGCACCTGCGCATCGTGCACCGGCCCTACTCGGCCGCCAACTGGGCGACCGGGCTGGACGCGACATCGGACGGCGGCCCGGGCTGGCTGGAGTACCTGGACGAGATGTACCGGCATGTCTGGGCGAAGGATTTCTGGTCCAAGGAGATCTACCTGGGCGTCCGGCTGGGCCAGCGCGGCATGCGCGCCCAGCTGTCCGGCGGGGCCTTCTCCCAGTTCATCAACCTCTACAAGGCCGGCGAGCAGGCCATGGGCCTGGACGACGAGGCCGTCAGTTCGGCCGAGATCGCCCGCTGGACTGACCAGGCGGAGCGGCTCGGCCGGGCGCTGGGCTCCAGCGCGCTCGCCGCCAGCCATGCCAGCTCCGACGACATCGCCTGGCTGTTCCGGCACACGCTGATGGGCACCGTCGGCGACCCGCGGCCGTCGGCCGTGCCGCGGCGGCGCTGGGGAGCCGGCGAGATCGAGTCGCTGCTGGAAGGCCAGGTGCACAACGGGCGCAGCCTGCTGCGGCTTGAGCACCCGGGCGGCGAGTCTTTCGCCGCGTTCCTGTCCTTCGCCCGCTTCCCCGACGTCATGTACTTCCCCGACGGCGAGCCCTGGCTGCACTACGCCGATTCGCTTCCGTTCCCGGTCGAGGTCAGCCTGCGGATGAAGCTGATCCCGCCGGCCAAGGCGAGCAAGGACGTCGGCCGCAGGCTGGCGCACGCCAGGGACATGGACGCGCACATCAGGGAGGCCGGCGTGGAGGCGCCGATCGCGCTGGCCGAGCAGATCGAGGCCGCCCGCCTGCTGGAGCACGGCATCACCAAGGAACGGCTGCCGTTCGTCTACGGCCACCACCGGCTGATGGTGACCGCGCCGACCAGGGACCTGTGCGTCCGCCGGACCGAGGCGGTGACCGAGCACTACCGGGACGCGGGCATCGATGTGGTCAACTCCACCGGGGACCAGTTCTCGCTGCTGTGCGAGTCGCTGCCCGGTGACAAGGTCCGGCTCAGCTCCTACCTGCAGCGCCAGCCCCTCTACACGATCGCCGGCGGCATGCCCACGGCCACGGTGGACATCGGCGACCGGCCGGCCGACGACGCCGGCTGGGTCGGCCCGTACATCGGCGAGACGCTCGGCCGGGCCAGGTCGGTGGTCAATTTCGACCCGCTGGTCGCCGCCGCGCGCAACCGGCCGACCGCCATCGCGATCACCGGGGAGCCCGGCGGCGGCAAGACGACCCTCGCGCTGCTGCTCATCCTCCAGCTTGCGCTCCGCGGCGTGACGGTCGCGGTGATCGACCCGAAGGGCGATGCCGAATCGCTGGTCCGGCTGCTGCACGACCGCGGCCGCCAGGCACGGGTGCTGCCGCTCGGTACCGCGGCACCCGGGCTGCTTGATCCGTTCTCCTTCGGTGATGACCTGGCCGAGAAGCGGACGATGGCTACCGAGACGCTGCGGCTGCTGCTGCCGAGGATGAGCGAGGAGCGCGAGAGCGCGATGGTCCAGGCAGTGGGGGCCATCGCCGCCGCGGAGCGCCCCAGCCTGGGCAAGGTCGTCGATCACCTGGAGCGGTCAGCCGATCCCGCGTCCATGAACCTGGGGGCAGTGCTGCGCTCGATGGCGGAGATGCGGCTCGCCCGGCTGTGCTTCGCCCCGTCCGGCGGCCTCGGTATCGATGCGGCGGGCTGGACGACGGTGTTCACGCTGGCCGGCCTCACGCTGCCGGATGCCGCGGTCAAGCGGGACGACTACTCCTACGAGCAGCGGCTGTCCGTGGCACTGCTGTACCTGGTGTCGCAGTTCGCCCGCCGGCTGCTGAACGGCATGGACCGCCGGCTGCCGAAGGCGATCATCCTGGACGAGGCGTGGGCCATCACCTCGACACCGCAGGGCGCGAAGCTGATTCCCGAGGTCTCGCGGATGGGCCGGTCCCGCAACACCGCGCTGATTCTCGTTTCGCAGAATGCCGGAGACCTGCTGAACGAGCAAGTGACGAACTGCATCTCCGGAGTATTTGCCTTCCGGTCCACTGAACGGGCGGAAGTGGCGAACGTGATGGCCCTGCTGGGGGTAGAGCCATCCGACGAGCACAAAGCGGTGCTACGTGACCTGGGCAACGGCGAGTGCATTTTCCGGGACCTGGATGGCCGGGCGGGCCGGATCGGTGTCGACCTCATTTCCGCCGAGCTGACGAAATGGCTGGACACGAACCCGACCAGGGCACGGCCCGACCAGGTGCCGATGCCGCCGGTACCCGGCCCGGCGCCGGGCAGCTGACCGGCCGGCGCCCATCCACCGCCGAGCCAGCCAGGCCTGAACCTCCCTGACCCCCCAGGAGCCCCCGATGGTCAGCCTCCTCCGCCGCATCCCGCGCAGGACTGTGCTGGTGCTTGCCATGGCAGCCGCCGCGGCCGGCGCGCCCGGGCTGGCCCAGGCGGCAGTCCACTCCCGCGGGCCGGCGGTCACCGCGGCTGCGGCCGCAGTGCCGCCGCGCGCGCTGGGGTCCTGGCAGGCAACGGCAGTCACCGCGCCCGCGGCGCGTCCTGCCAGCAGGGCTGCCGTCCTGCTGGCAGCGCAGTCACCAGATGTCAGCGAGCTGACCTCGCGGCAGGCGACGGCGACCGTCGCGGCCGGCGGCGTCTGCTCGGTGCCGGGCATCGGCGACATCGGCGGGCTGCTCGGATTCTGCTCACTCGGCAGCAGCGGCCTGACCGGGGACCTGAACAACATCTGCCAGCCTTCGCTGCCCGATCCGGAGCCGGCCACTGCTGGCATCGATTCGCTGGTCCGCCCGCCTGCGCAGGCCGCCCCGCTGCCCAAGACGCTGTACAACCAGTACGGCGTGGCCGGCCAGTACTGGGCGGCCACCAACATGCAGTGCTCCGACATGACATCCCTGATCGGCAACCAGGTCGCCGGCATGGTGTTCGACGTGGCGAAATCGATCGACCGCGTCACGATTACCGTCTACCAGTCGGCCGCCGGCGAGAGCATTCTCGGCTGGCTGAAGAGTTCCGTCGACCGGCTGATCACCAGTCTCGGCAACGCGATCTACTTCCCGTACCTCGCCGTAGTCGTCATCATCGGCGCCATCTGGCTGGCCTGGCAGGGCCTGATCCGCAAGCGCGGCACCCGCACGCTAGAGGGAACTATCTGGATGGTGGTGGCGGCCGCGGCGGCGATCTGGCTGATCGGCAGGCCGGCCGATTTCACCGGCATGGGCAAGACGGTCTCCGATGGCATCACTCAGTCGCTCGACGTCGCCTTCTCCAAGCTGCCCAGCCCCGGCCAGGGCGGCTGCGTGCCCGTTCATCAGAATGATCCGCAGGCGCAGTCCAGCTTCGCCTTCACGGCGGGCAACAACATCGTCGACCAGAACGCCGGGGAACTCTGGGCGGTGCTGGTCTGCAAGCCCTGGCTGGACGGCGAGTTCGGCACGACCAGCTTCGCGGCCACGCCGGGCGGGCACCAGACCCTGGTCAACACCTACGCGCGGCAGCTGCTCTGGGCGCAGACCATCGCCGTCAACGAGAAGCCGACGACTGCCCTGATCCAGGCCAAGCAGGCCACTTTCGCGGGAATCGCCAAGAACATCCAGCTGAAGGATCCGGGCATCTACCCGCTGTTCCAGGGCAAGCAATGGACGACACGACTGGAGATCGCGTTCGCCGCGCTCTTCGCGGCGGTCGTTGCCGGGGTGCTCGTGCTGCTGATTGCCGTCACGCTCATCCTGCTGAAACTGGGGTTCCTGCTGCTGCTCGTGGTGGGGCCGTTCTTCCTGCTGATAGGCACGCATCCCGGCTTCGGGCGCGTGGTGGCGCTGCGCTGGTTCGAGCTGCTGGTCGGCGTGCTGCTGAAACAGGCGGCGGTCGCCCTCGTGCTGAGCGTGCTGCTGTACTGCTATGCCCTGATCATGGGCACCAGCGATGCGGTGCTGCCGTGGGCGCTGAAGATCCTCATGATCGCGCTCGTGACCATCGCGGTGTTTATCTACCGCCGGCCGTTCCAGCACCTGTTCTCTGCCGTCGGCTACGGCGTCATCGGCTCCAGGGACCGGGCGGATGCCAGTCTCACCCGGGCCGGCACGACGCTGCGCGGCAGCACCCGCGACGTGGCCCTCGCCGCGGTGCCCGGCTTTGCCGCCTACCGGGCCGCTCGCTGGGGGCGGCGTAATCCCGGGCAGGTCACCGGTGCCGCGGCGGCCGGCGGCACGGGCACGGGCCGGGCAGGTCAGGGCTCGGCGGCGGGCGCGGCGGATCAGGACGCCACCGGTGTCGTGGCCGCCGGAGACGGCTACCCGCCGGATCTTGCCACCGCGGCGGCCGGCAGCGCGGCCGGGCACGGCGCGGCGGGTAATGGCGCGGACCCGGCGAGCGGCGGACACCGGCCAGGCGTGGCCGCCCGTGCTCGTTCCTGGGCCGCGTCGTCCGGCGATGGTTCCGGCCGGTCGGCCCCGCCGCTGAACCTCCCGTCACGGGATGGCCCCGCCGCCCCGCCGGGGCGCAATGGCAACGGGCACGGCCCGGCGGCCGGTAACGGCGTGGCAGCCGGCCCCGGCGCGGGGGCCGGTCACGGGGGCCGCCGGGCCGCGCCGCCCAGGGCCCCGGCCGCCAGCCCTCCGCCTGCCCCTAGCTGGCGGCCCGCCGCCGCGGCCAGGCCGCTGGCATCCCGGTCCGCCGCCGGGCCCGACCCGACCGTCGGGGCCGCCGGCGGCCGCAGTGCCGCGCCGGGCCGTCCTGCCGCGCCGGGCCGTGCTGCCATGCCGGGCCGTGCTGCCGCGCCCGGCCATGCCGGGGCATCCCCGGCCGGCCGTCAGGCCAGCCCGGCCGCCGGCTCCGCGACGCCGCCGGCCGGCCGGAGCCACGCCGGGGAGGAGAAGCCAGGCCCGTTCTGGCTCCGGCCGATCCGCCGTCAGAAGTAGCAGGGGCAGCCATGGAAGCGACACCGGGCCAGCGGAAGGCGGTCTTCGTCCTCGTCGTCCTCGGCCTGGCCGGGCTGGGCGTCTTCCTGGTCAGGCCGGGCGCGTCCGGGTCCGCCGCGCCCGCGCAGTCGCCGCCCGCATCCCGGGCACCGGCGGCAACGCCGAGCCCGGCCGTGACCCAGCCGCCAGCCACCGCTCCGGCGCCTGCCACCGCTCCGGCGCCTGCGCCGGGATCCGCCGGGACGGCCGGCATCTACCGGTGGCTCCCCTTCACCCCGTCGGAGCTGACCAGGGCCGCCGCAGTGGCTACCCGGTTCGGCGATCTCTACGGGACCTCCTCCTACACCGAGAGCGCGACCGGATACGTGCAGCGGATGCGCAACGTGATCACCAGCCAGCTCTCCCAGGTGCTGGCGCGGGCCTACGCCACTCCCGGCGTGGCCGGGCCGCGCGTCCGGCAGAAGCAGGTCTCTACCGCAGCCTCGGGCATCAGCGCGCTGCGCGCGTTCGGCTCCGGCAGCATCACGTTCATCGTCGCCATCCACCAGAAGATCACCGGCACCAAGGGGGTCAGCCGGAGCACCGGGCAGTACGCCGTGACCGTGACCGGCTCCGGCGGCAGCTGGCAGGTCAGCGACATCGAGCTGGCCACGGCGGGTAACGCATGATGGGAGCAGGCGGCCAGTCCGGCCGCGGCCGCGGCATCGTGATCGCCCTGGTTTGCGTGGCCGGGCTGCTCGGCCTCAGCCTCATCGTCGCGCCGATGCTGATGTTCGCCGGCAGCGGCGCGCTGTTCGAGTCCGGCGCGGGCTGCTCCGCCGCCAGGGGCGGGAACACCGGGCAGCCCCCGCCGAGCCAGCAGGCCGTCAACTCGATCCCGGCCAACTACCTCGCGATCTTCAAGGCGACCGGCCGCAAGTACGGGATCCCGTGGGTGATCCTGGCCGGCATCGCCAAGGTCGAGAGCAACGACGGCCGGACGACGCTGCCGGGAGTGCACAGCGGCTCGAACGCGTTCGGGGCGGCCGGGCCGATGCAGATCGGGATCGGCGGCGCGGCCGGAAATACCTGGGGCGGCGCGCCGGTCCACCCGGCGGGCGAGCGGGTCGACGGCGTGGCGACCGACGCCAACCACGACGGCGTGGCCAGCGTCTACGAGCCCGCGGACGCCGTCGCCGGCGCCGCCAAGTACCTGCTCGCCCACGGCGTGCTCGACAACGTGTCCGCCGCCATCTTCGCCTATAACCACCTGGAGTCCTACGTCCAGACGGTGGAGTCCTGGGCGGGAACTTACGCGGACGGCGGTTTCTCGGTCAGCCCGGTGACGGTCGACGACGCGCCGGACTGCCTGCCCGGCGTTGGCGAGGCGGCCAACAGCGCGGCCGGCACCGCGATCGCCTTCGCCGAGCAGCAGCTCGGCAAGCCCTACCAGTGGGGCGGCACGGGCCCGGACGCCTTCGACTGCTCCGGCCTGGTCATGGAGGCCTACCGGGCAGCGGGGATTGACATGCCGCGCACGTCGGAGCAGCAGTGGTCCTGGGGGCCGCGCGTCCCGGCCAGCCAGGTCGAGCCGGGGGACCTGGCCTTCTTTGCCGGGTCCGACGGCACCACGGCATCACCGGGACACGTTGGCATCGTTATCGGCGGCGGGTTCATGATCGAGGCATACGCCACCGGCTTCCCGATCCGCATCGCGCCCTACGGCGACCGGGATCCGGTCGGATTCACCCGTCCGTGGGCACACCGGGGCATCGTGCTGGCCGGCCAGGAGTCCGGCGGCTGATCTCCCGCTCCGGTCCCGCAGGCCGGGCATGAGAGCCTGGGAATCCATGCGGGCACCCGGCCTGCGGCCCGGCCGGCTTGCTTCCGCGGCCGGCAGTCAGGAGGCCAGATGGACTTCGAGCTCTCCGCGGAGCAGCGGCTCTTCCGCGACACGCTGCGCGCGTTCGTCGACGAGCAGATCCGGCCGGTGGCCCGCGAGTGGGAGGCGGCCGGGCGCTACCCGGAGGAGATCGTCGGGGTGATGCGGCAGATGGGCCTGTTCGGGCTGACCGTGCCCGAGGAATACGGCGGCATGGCCGCCGACATGGTGTCGCTCGCCCTGGCCTTCGAGGAGATATCCCGGGGCTGGATGGGAGTGGCCGGCATCCTCGGCAGCCACTCGCTGTCCTGCTGGATGATCGCCAGGTACGGCACGGATGAGCAGAAGCAGGCCCACCTGCCCGCGCTGGCCAGCGGCGAGCGCCGGACCGGCATCGCGCTCACCGAGCCGGGCGCCGGCAGCGACCTGCAGGGCATCCAGGCCACCGCGCGCCGTGACGGCGATAGCTACATCCTGAACGGCAGGAAGACGTGGATCACCAACGCGCGCCACGCTGACCCGCTGCCGGTGCTCGCGAAGACCGATCCGGCCGCCGTGCCGGTCCACGCCGGGATGTCGGTGCTGCTCGTGGACGCGGGCACGCCGGGGTTCGAGGTCGTGCGTGACCTGCCCAAGCTCGGCTACCACGGCCCGGAAACCTGCGAGCTGGTGCTCGACGACGCCCGGGTGCCCGCCTCGGCGCTGCTCGGCGGCACCGAGGGCAGGGGCCTGCAGCAGGTGCTCGCCGCGCTGGAAACGGGACGGGTCAACGTCGCCGCCCGGGCGGTGGGCGTCGCCCAGGAGGCTTACGACCAGGCGCTGCGCTACGCGGGGGAGCGAGAGGCCTTCGGCCAGAAGATCTCCGGGTTCCAGGCGGTCCAGCTGAAGCTGGCCGACATGGCGATGAAGCTGCAGGCAGCGCGGCTGCTCGTGTACTGGGCGGCATCCCGCGCCGATTCCGGCCAGCGCTCCGATATGGAATCGGGGATGGCCAAGGTCTACGCGTCTGAGGTCGCGATGGAGTGCGCGGTGACCGCCATGCAGATACACGGCGGCTACGGCTACTCCCGCGAGTTCACCGTCGAGCGCCTCTACCGCGACGCACCCCTGATGGTCATCGGCGAGGGCACCAACGACATTCTCCGCACGGTCATCGCCCGCTCGCTGACCAGCGGCCGCAGCGCCATCGGCTGACGTGCCGCCGGGCGCCTCAGCGCGGGCCGGCGATCTCACCGGCTGTCCCGGCTTTACCGTCACAATGGCCGCACGGTGACAGAATTGGGTCTTCTGATAACTACCTGCCATGGCATTCCAGGCGGATAGTTAGTGATGGTCGATGGTCCGGCGGATCTGAGAGCCAGCCCATCAGACCTCTGAACGCTACGACCAAAGCCGTGGCGCCTACCGGCATTCTTCAATCAGGCGGTTCTTGAAGCATGTCTAACAGCAACTCGGTCGCAGTCAGTGACAGCCGTGAACGATTGGTGTCGGCTGGGTGAGTTACCTGCGCACGTGTCAGCTAGGGTCTCCGGCGAAACGCAAGTCCCGGTCTGTGCAGGACTTGCACAGGTAGAAGTGCGCACCAAGCCAGCCAGTGACCCTGAGAACGACTATTGCGTCCCTATCTGGGTCCCCGGTCTGCCGTCCGTAGGCGTGGCACATGATGTTCTCCGCCAGCACCTGAGCCGCCTGGTGCAGAACCCGCATAACAGCCTGTCGGGGCGCGTCGAGATCCACATGGCGAAGCCATCGGGATCGTGCTCGCAGAACTCAAGCCCGCTGACAGCGGTCTACGGCCATGCGTGAGGTAAAGGCACTACGCGATGAGGGACTCGTCTGCACGGTTCCGTAGCGGGGTAAGTATGTGGACGAGCAGCCAGCCGGTAGCCCCCCAAGCCACTAATTTAGGCGAGTGCTTACTCGAATTCGACTTCCGTTGACAGTGCCTGAGTTGCGGCCTGAGGTTGCAGCATAGAAGGTTAGCCGGATACTTTTAAACGCCTTTGCCGCGCATTGCCGATGACCACCACGAAAAGCTCAGTTGGGAGCGGTACGGCGATCGCAGCGAAGAGAAGGCGGGGAGGGGGGTTGAGCGAGGACTTCCCGGCGCATCTGGCCGGGTTCCAGGCGGGCTCGCTGGTGGCGGGATACCGGCTGGAAGCGCAGGTCGGGGCCGGCTGGAAGCGCAGGTCGGGGCCGGCGGGATGGCGGTGGTATTCCGCGCGCGCGATGAGCGGCTCGGCCGGCTGGTGGCCCTGAAGATTCTCGCGCCGGCGCTGGCGCCGATGCCGCGTTCTGGCGGCGGTTCATCGCCGAGTCGCGGGTGGCGGCGGCGGTAGATGACCCGCACATCATCCCGGTGTACGAAGCCGGCGAAGCGGACGGCGTGCTGTTCATCGCGATGCGGTTCGTCCGGGGCGGTGACCTGCGGCAGGTGCTGGACCGGGAGTGCCCGCTGCCACCGGGCCGGGTCGCCGCGGTCATCCCCCCGGTGGCCTCGGCGCTGGACGCCGCGCACCGCGCCGGCCTGGTCCACCGCGACGTCAAGCCGGCGAACATCTTGGTGAATGCACGCCAGGACCGGCCTGACCACGTGTACCTGTCGGGCTTCGGGTGAGCAAGGGGCCATTCGTCGGTAAGCCTGACCGGCGCCGGGCATTTCGTCGGTACCCCGGACTATTCGGCGCCGGAGCAGATCCAGGGCAGGGCCGTAGACGGGCGAACCTATCAGTACGCGCTGGCGTGCGTGGCCTACCAGCTGCTGACCGGCGCGACGCCGTTCGAGCGTGACCAGGGCATGGTGGTGCTTCTGGCGCACCTATCCCAGCCGCCCCCGCCCTTGAGCTCGCGGCGGCCGGACTTGCCCGGGGCGCAGCTGAGGTCCTGGCCCGGGGGATGGCCAAGGTGCCGGAGAAAAGGTATGGGTCCTGCTGCGATTTTGCCGAAGCGCTGCGGGAGGCGCTCGGCCCGGCGCCCTACCACTCCCTCGGCTCTGCCCCCGCGGCCGATCACCCGCGAACCGAGACCGCCGCGCCACAGCCGGAGCTCTCCGGGCCGGACCTGGCCGGGACCGGGAAGGCAGCCGTTCTGGGTAGTCCAGCGGCAGCCGCAACCACAGGTTGGGCGCCCGGCGGCGAGCCAGCCAGTCCCGCCGACGTGCCTGCGGCAGCAGTCATCGCTATCGGGCCCGCCGATCCCGGTAACAGCAGGCTCGATGAGACCACGGCAGCCCAGGCAGCCGTCGCGGCCAAAGATCCTGGCACCCCCCGCCTTCACGCCCGGTCCATTCGTGGGCGAGGGTGAGATCATCCCCGTCGGCCGGCGGAAGGCGCTGAAGGCGTGGGCCCTGATTGCCTCCGCTGCCGTCGCAGTCGGCCTCACAGTGGCCCTGATCAACCCGAGTGGTGCGTCATCGCCTGCGGACGCAGCCCGTGTGTACTCCGGCGGTAGCTACGGTTTCGGTACCCGGATGCGATCGCCGTGGACGGCACCCATGTCTGGGTCGCCAACCATCAAGGCAATTCGGTGACGGAGCTGCCGGCCGGATGACCTGCGGGGTTCCAGAACCCGGCCACGTGCCTTGACCATTCCTTGACCTCTTTTACGCGGCCCTTTCGTGTTCGTTAATGAGGCCGCCCGCGCCGCCCCGGAACCGCGGCAACCAGGGCCTGCCTGCGCAAACCCCGGGACACGCTGTGAATAAATGCTGGCGCTCCTTGCCGTTTCCGGCGTTCCTATGGCCACGCCCACGCTTATAAGATGCCGGGACCTGCCAGCTGCGCGCCATGAGGTCGTGCCTACGGGTTAACGTGAAGGCAGCCCAGCGGCAATCAGCTCTGCTAGCGCTGTGTCGTTAATCCCCCGGCGTCCGCCAGTGAGAATCTGGATGGCCGCGAGATCCTTCCCATCCCAGATGACATATTCTGATTTACTCACATCCAAGAGGTACCTCTCCCTCACCGGGTCCTGCGCCCGCCGCAAGTGGTGCAAGGCTTCCCGTTGACCGTCCCCCATCCCGCGCAGTCCCGGCAGTCCCTCCCGGAGACAAAGGGGCGGGATCCCACGGTGCGGGTCTTCCTGGAGATGAACTTCCTGAAGAACGCGATCGGGGCGGCGACGATGATGAAGACGACGAGTATCGCGAATGCTGTGCTGATGATGTCAACTGCCATGTCTTTTCTTCTTTCTATATGAACAACTATGTCTTTTTTCTGTTTCTGTGCGTACACGGATCCTCCGCCACGCCCAGGCGGGCGTGATCAGCCGGATGCCCCGCCGCCTGCACCCACCCGTCGCGGCGCCCCACCGCCGCCGCGACCGCCACCGGCTTGCAGAACACCACCGGGTCCCCGTTAGCGATCTTGCCCGCCCCGGCCGCGACCAGCGCCGACCGCCCGTCTTTCCCCAGCCCCCGCCTGGCCGGGGAGGCCAGGTCCGCCACCCGGACCGCGACCATGCCCGCCCGGCCCAGCAGCTCAGCGGCGGCATTCCCGCGATCAGAGGTGACATCCGGCGGCACGACCGGGCAGAACGGCATCAGGAGGCTCCCGGGACGATGAGGCTGGCTAGACACCTCCTCTTCTACCGGGAGCCTCCCTCCCATATCCACATTCGCCGGGCGCGTGTCGCGGCAGCCCGGCCCGCGCGGTCCGGCGCTTCGCCGGCGAATCACGCTCCGTAGCCGAAATTGGCGGGCGCTCGCCTCGCCGACCACCAAAGGCCCGCCAGCGCGAACGCGCTCTTCTACATGGCATTGCGGGGCGGTACATGGCATTGCGGCGGCCGCGGCGCCCGTGGTGCGGCGACCGGGGATCTGCTGGCCAGAGTTGAGCGGCTGATCTCGCATAACAGCGGGACTCGTCTCGCAATGGCGGCCCGGATCGGCGATTCTCGACCGGCAAGTCCATACGTTGACACTCCTGAGCGCGTAAATGACCTTTTCGGTCTTGAATTAGCGGGAACCGCTGCGGTCGCGAATGGCCCGGAGGTCTTCAGCAATCCGGAAAATTACGACGAAAAGCTCCAGCACTATGCGGTACAACGCCAGGAATACGAAAAAGAACAGGGGTGCCACGACGATCAGCACAAAGATGCCGGCTATCTTGTTCAGTGAGAACGCGCTGACCGCAAACCCGAGCCCTGTCAGCCCGAGCACGACCATGATAAGCACGTACAGCACTTTGACGACCGTGGGCGTGACGAATGACGTGAACCCGAAGTCGAACAGCGAGCCTACGAAACCTTTCGAGCTTGCGCCCTCCTGTGACGGAGAAGGGTATCCGGCCGTGACCTGCCCCGGATAGCCTGCTCCCTGTCCGTGTCCTGGGCTGTACTGTGGTTGCCCTTGCGCCTCGTAATCCGCGCGGCCCGCATCGTCCGGGCGGCCCTGGCCAAGTCCTTGCTCGGTCACTGAATCGGTCTTTCTGGAGAATGTGCGAGGTCGCCGCGCGGTCTCCGCGGCGCCGACCTGAGCGTCGTTTTCCGGCGGCCCGGTGGAAGCCAGGGCGTCGCCGACTGCGGGCATCGGCGCAGCTGCGTCCTTGCCGTCGGGCATCCATACGGGTGCCGCCGGTGCAGCCGTCGGCTTGTCCGCTGGCGCGGCCTGCCCGCAATTCCCGCAGAAAGCATCGTCAACGTTAAGCGATAGGCCGCAGTTGCGGCATGTGGTCGACATCTGTCGGCCCCCTCTGTTTCCCACCCTAAGACCGGGAAGTCCCCTCTTCGCCGGTCCTTCACGTTCAGTATGCAGGTGACCACGCCTGGACGTCATCTAGGGAAGGAACAATCTCATCACGATAACGTGGGGGCCGCCCTCAATTGCGGATCGTGTGGGGTTCCAGAACTGGGCCATCGGTCTTGACCTGGGGGTTCTATGCCGCTCGCTCGTATTCGTTGAGCAGGCCGCCGAGGACGGGCCGACGTTTGATTCGTTCCTTCGTTAGGTCGGCCACGGGCCGGTCCGGGCGTGGCGGGCGCAGTCGCAGGCTGCGGTGGGGGCGTCGGACTGGGTCGAAGGATCCGGTGAACTGCCCGGCGCGGTCGCGGATCGGGAACCGGAAGCCGGCGGCGTGGGTGCCGAGATCCATCAGGAGGTTTCGGAGCTGCTGGGTGGTCCACGGCCCGTCCGGGTTCGCAGTGACCCCGAGAATGTGGACGTAACGGGATCCGGCTTCTATGACGAAGAAGCAGTAGCGGCGCTGCAGAGTCACCGCGCAGTCCACATGGAAAAAGTCAACGGCAAGGATGCTGGCGGCTTGCATGTACAGGAACCGCCGCCAGGTCGTATCGGTATGCCGCTTCGGTGCCGGAGGGATCTTCAGGTTCTTGAGGACCCGGCGGATCGTGGATGCGCCGACTCGGTGACCGATCTTGAGCAACTCGCCTTGGATCCTCTTATATCCCCAGCCGTGGTTCTCGGTGGCGAGCCGCTCGATCAGCATGGTGATCTCCGCGCTGGCCGACGGCCGGTCCGTCCGGTTCGGATACGCCCACTTCCTGGCGACCAGGCGGCGGTGCCAGCGAAGAACGGTGCCGGGCGTGACCAGCCGGTGCGCCCGCAGCCATCTGGGCAGGAGGCGGATCAGCGCGCCGAGGACCGCGCGGTCGGCCCAGTCCAGCCGGGGCCTTGACTCGGTGCGGCGCAGTACGGCGACCTCGTGCCGTAGCACGAGCAGTTCCGCGTCCTTGGACGCCGTCGAGCGCCCCGAGGAGGACCAGCCAGCCGCAGAGCCGGACGAAGATCAGATAGAGCAGACGCAGCGACACGGTTGATCATCATGCCCGACGGGCCGTACTGCACCTGATACGGTCGAGATGACAGTCCAGCGGGGGGAGCATGAGTTTCTGCACCGTGTGCGGGCGTCCGAGGAGCGGACCGGTACGGTTCTGCACCGCATGTGGCGCTCCGTTCCCAGAAGCGGTGAGCACCGAGACTCTAGTGGCAGAGCCACCAGTCATTGCCCCGCATCTTCCTGTCACCAGTGACCATCCTGACACGGTTGCCGCCTACTATCCGCCCGGCAGTGGCCAGGCCGCGCCGGAGCAGCTAGGTACACCGGCGGGCCAGCAGCCGGTCGGCCATGCCGCGGAAGACGACCCATTCGGCGACATCTTCGCGTCGCACAGCGGGGAGGGCGGCGCGCCACCAAACCGCCCCGGACATGCAGGCGATTATCAGGCCTATCAGGGCGCTGACCCGCGAAACCTTCCTCCGCCACCGCCGCGCGGAAGAGGCAAGGCCGTCCTCGCTGTGCTCGCTGCTATAGCGGTGCTGGCAGCTGGCGGTGGTGCGGCTTTCTGGCTGACGCACCGCCACCAGGCGCATGGCACGCTGGCGGCCCCGACGACTGCCGCGAGCGCTGCCCCGCAAAGCCCGGCGGCGTCTACCGGCCCGGCGACGCCTAGCGGTGCGGCAACGACTAGCGCATCACCTGGAACCGGCTCCGAGCAGGCCGAAGTGACGCAGATAACGCCCGAGATCCAGCAGAGTGCGTCAGCGCGCAAGACAGTGCTCAAGGCTACCGGGGCCGTCGGCCAGTGCACGATGGCGCCCTCCACCGGGGTCAGCCTGATGAACCAGGCAATCAGCCAGCGCCAGGCTGCCCTTGGCCGCATGGGGTCACTGTCGGTGAACGCCATTCCCAACGGGCCCGCGATGCTAACAGACCTCAGACAGGTGCTCCAGCATTCCATCACGGCGGACCATGACTTCATTGGATGGATGCAGGACATCCAGAACACTGGGACATGCTCGGTGAACACATCGACGGATGCCTCTTTTCAGGCAGCTGGGCGGGCAGACACCCTTGCCGTGAAGGCAAAGAAGAAATTCCTGGGACTGTGGAACCCCATAGCACGGAAGTTCGGCCAGCCGACGTTCACGTCTGCGGAAATCTGACTCTCGTTCCGCAGCTCGCATCCGGCTGTTGTCAGAGACGACCCGATGCCAGCCCGGGTATACGTCGGCACAGAACCACTGAATACTGGAAAGTCGTTAGATCGGTATCAGTGACGGGGGAGGGGCCGTGGGGTTCTGCACTGCATGCGGACGGCCAAGGAGCGGACAGGCGCGGTTCTGCGCCGGATGCGGCGCTCCGTTCCCGGAAGCGGTGAACACCGAGGCTCCGTTCCCGGAAGCGGTGAGCGGCGGCGGTCCGGCCGCCGAGCCACCAGCCAGTGCGCAGCCTCCTGCTGTCACCGGCCACCATGCTGACACGGCAGCCGCTTACTATCCGCCCGACAGCGGTCAGGACGCGCCAGAGCAGCCAGGTACTGTGCCTGGCCAGCAGTCTTCCGGCGGTGCTGCCGAACACGACCCGTTCGATGACCTCTTTGTGCCGCGCGGCGGTGACAGTGGCGGAACGCCAGAACGCCTCGAGGCGACGGCCGCCGGTCAGGGATACGGGAACGTCGATCAGGG
>Ga0182015_10002814_pt1 | contig 20330 bp, 16 predicted proteins | sample 712P3MmetaG_FD_120478 | JGI IMG/M metagenome (GOLD analysis project Ga0182015, IMG submission 120478) | Permafrost microbial communities from Stordalen Mire, Sweden - 712P3M metaG | ecosystem: Environmental > Terrestrial > Soil > Wetlands > Permafrost | place: Sweden: Stordalen | collected...
AGGTGGGCAAAAAGCAGATGGACGACTACCCCAACTCCTCATGCCTGAGTTGCCACGGACCCGCCGAATGGCAGCCCGCCCAGCATCGGCAGGTTTCTTTCCTCTTGCCGTCGATTCCGAGCCAGCAACCCGGTCAGATTCCCTTCAAACCGTGCCCGGACGCCAAGACGGGCGAATGGTACATCTGCTCCCCGCCGCCGGGATCCCCCGACTGGGCACGTTGGTTTCAGAATCGCCCCGGAACCGAGCCGCAGGCCTCCAGCACCGATTCCGTTGCGACCGACTACGACATGGTATTCGCCTTCAAGTCGCTTCCCATGTGGTGGAAAGCAACCGGGCCCGCGGAAACACCCATGCCCTTTGCCGTCCGGTCTCTCCGCCACGGCACTCCCACGCCGGCGCACTTCAACGAGTACAGCGGCGCGCCGTTAATCCCCAGCGGCGCCGCAGCCAACCGAAAGGCAATGCATTGGTAGTTTCTCTAGGACTTCAAGACAGTTTTGCTTGCGTTGGATTTCAAATTGAGCCGATCCGGGAACGCTGTGACTTGAACGCGGCCTGAGCCCCCGCCGTGTTCCTCGGAAAATTCTGGCCGTTCCGGCTCAATCGGCCGCCCTGGCTTTCTCTGTGCGTCTCCTCTTGATCGCCTTGTCGGCAACCGTAGCGGGAATCGCATCCAAGCCTACCTTGCCTTCCGCCAGTTGCATCAGAAATTCCTGGCTGGCAAAAAGCGGCGCATCCTTGAATACTTTGCTTGCGCGCAGGTAGCTTCCGTCGGGCTGTTGCAGCCGGGCTTTCTGCGTATCAGCCAGGTAGGCAGGCAGAATTTCGTCGTGAATGCGAGCCAGGGCCACCGGGTCCCGCACCGGAAAAACCACCTCGCAGCGTTCGAACAGGTTGCGCGGCATCCAGTCGGCCGATCCAAGGTAGATCTCGCTGGCCCCACCGTTCGCAAAGTGATAAATGCGCGAGTGTTCCAGGAACCGTCCGACAATCGAACGCACACGAATCGTCTCTGACAAGCCTTTGACGCCCGGTCGCAGGATGCATAGACCGCGGATGATCAGGTCGATTTCAACACCGGCCTGCGAAGCCTGGTACAGCGCCTCGATCACGCTGGGCTCAAGCAGCGCGTTCATCTTGGCTACGATGTGTGCCGGTCGCCCAGCCTGGGCGTGCTCTTGTTCACGTCGAATCAGGCCCAGGAAACTCTCAGCCATCGTCAATGGCGCCACCAGCAGCGGCCGGTAGTCGTCGATCTCGGCGTGCGCAGTCAGGTAGTTGAACACCATGTGAACCTGTTCTGTAATCTGCGCATCGCTGGTCAGCAGGCTCAGGTCGGTGTAGAACCGCGCTGTCACAGGGTTGTAGTTCCCTGTACCCAGGTGACAGTAGCGGCGGGTGATGCCGTCTTCGTCTCTGCGCACCAGCATGGCCAGCTTGCAATGGGTCTTCAGTCCCACCACGCCGTGGAAGACCTGCACGCCTGCATCCTCCATACTGCGCGCCCAGCGGATATTCGACGCCTCATCGAATCGCGCCATCAGTTCTACCACTAATGTGGCTTCCTTGGTAGCCGCAGCCTCAATCAGCGCTTCGAACATGGGCGCGTCGTGGCTGGTGCGGTAAAGGGTCTGCTTGATGCTGACCACCGCATCGTCCTGTGCTCCCTGCTCGATGAAGTCAACCACTGGATCGTACGAATCGTACGGATGGTGCAGCAGAATATCGCGCTCGCGCAGCTCCTCGAACACATTCGCAGACTTGCGGCTCAGGTGCAGCGCCTTGGGCGTAAAGGGGGCGAACTTCAGGTCGGCTCTTGGCACGTCGTTGTAAAAGAACATCAGTCGCGACAGGTTGACCGGTCCCTCGCCACGGAATACCTGGTTCTCATCGAGTTCGAAATTCACTCGCAAGCGTTCCACAATCTCGGCATGGGCGCCGGTCTCGATCTCCAACCGTACGGCGTCGCCCTTGCGCCGATTGTGCAGCTCAACTCTGATCGTCTCCAGCAGCGAGCGAGCTTCTTCTTCCTCAAAATAGAGGTTCGAGTTGCGGGTCACCCGAAATGCCGCATGAGCAAGCACTTCGTAGCCGCGATACATGCTGCCAAGATTCTGTGCAATCAGGTCCTGGAGCAGCAGGTAGTCGTACAATCCATCGGCTGCTGGCAGGCGCAATAACCGCGGCAGCGCTCGCGGCACGGTCACCACGCCCAGCACCTGCGGTCCAGAGCTCCGCCGCTTGGCCCGGAGCAGCAGCGCCAGGCAAAGAGCTTTGTTCAGAACGCGCGGAAACGGGTGCGCCGGGTCGATCGAGATCGGCGTTAGCAGAGGATCGACCTCGCGCTGAAAGTAGCCCTGTGCGAAAGCCTGGGCATCTTCGCCCAGTTCTTTCCACTCCAGCAGCCTAATCCCCTGCTTGCGCAGCTCGGGCAACAGTTGATCGTTCCAGCAGTGGTACTGGGCGGCCACAAAGCTGTGAATCTCTTCAGTCAGCACGTCCAGCGACTCGTTCGGACGCAGCCCATCGTACCCCGGTTCGCGGTAGCCGTCCTCGATCCTCTGCATAAGGCCCGCCTGGCGGACCTCAACGTATTCGTCCAGGTTGTTGCCGGTGATGGACAGGAATTTTACCCGCTCAAGCAGCGGGTTGGTCGGGTCCTCAGCTTCTTCAAGCACTCGCCGGTTGAACTGCATCCAGGAGTAGTCGCGACCGTTAAACAGCTTTTGCTTCTTCGTGGTTCTGGCCATCAATTCCGTCCAATGCGCGTGTTGGAAGTCTACAGCGTTTTGCTCGGCCTGTGCACCTGCTGGCGCTGCATTTCCGGTCCCCGCCACCGGAGACAACTCCATGAGCCAACTCATACATGACCGACGGGCCAAATCATGTTAATGCCGTGCGAAAAGCCACGTTCGAGTGTCCGCATTGACGCCCAGCCACGATGGGTTCAGGATGAGAAGATAAGTGATGCGATAGCAGACTGCCCCAGAGAGGAGTCCCTCCCATGCCCCAGGAATCGATTACTTCGCTTGACAGCCTGATCCCTCCCCAGCCTCTCCCTGCCGGGCTCCAGGAATTCTCCAGGCAGGTCCATGACCTGCTGGACGGCCGGCCAAAAGACGATGAGACCATCGCCAGGGCCTTTGAAGGCATGGACGAGATGTTCGACCTGATCGCTGCAGGCCTGTACACATTGGCTTCCATGCTTGTCGGCGAGGGTGAAGAGAGCGTCCGCATCGTCGAAGCTGCCGTAGCCAATGCAGACATTTCGGCTTGCCACGACCCTGTCCAAGCCCGGAAGGGCAGTCGCCTTGCACTCTGCAATGCTGCCCTCAACACAATTGCGCAGCGTAATCCCAGCAGCCTCGCCGCACCCGGAGGCCTCAAGCCCGCATCCACATGCATTGAGGATGACGATCTGGACGCCGTCAGTTCTTCCGGTGACCAATTGCTGACGATGCTCGCAGGGCCGGATCGCGATCGGGTCAGAAACTGGCTCACCAGCCTGCCAACCTTGACCCGCACCATCTTTGTCCTGCGCGCTGTGGCCGGCTTCAGCGCATCGGAAATCGCCGCAATGCTGCAAGCCCACAGAGGCCCCCAGGCAGCTGGATGGACCGTGGATGCCGTGCGTGAGTTCTGCCGCCAGGGGCTCTGTTCGCTGGCCTCGCAGCTGATCCAGTCCTCAACCGTTCGCTGACCCGCCCGGTTCTCGAGCCTGGACCGTGTGTTCAGGGGATTCCGGATATGATTTTCACTCCTGAAGGCGCTCGGTGAACCGTGTGTGACCGGCGTGCCCGCCTGCTCGGCACGTCTCCGGTCCGATACACTAGATTTAAGAACCCTGTGGCCTTCACTCGGCATCGAAAACATGCAACCATCTTTTGCCAGAAGCGCCCGGCTGTGAGCTGATCAACCGTGACTCCTTCAAACCATTCAGAAAATCGCACCATCCGGACTTGTGCCCTCGGCCTCTTGCTTGGCCTTGCCGCCTTGGCACCGGGCAGGCTGAAGGCGCAGGTCTCGCTTGGACTGCAGCCCCCTCAGGCCTCCGGGCCCACCTCTTCCAGCTACCAGGGCAGCATTCCCGCAGGAGAGGCCTCGTCGCAGGCTATCGGCCTCTCTCTTGACGATGCAATCCAGCGCGGCCTCAAGACAAACCTCGGTATCATCCTGAGCAGCACCCAATCTGCTGCGGCGCGCGGTCAGCAACTCAGTGAACTGCAATCCCTGCTGCCCTCCGTAGACGCAAACGCCAAGGAAACAATCATGCAGGTCGACTTGCCTGCGGAAGGGTTGCGCATCCCAGGCTTTCCCACCATCATTGGACCGTTCGGATTCACTGACGTTCGCGCGTCCCTCAGCTGGTCGCTCATCAACGTGAGTTCCCTGCGCAACTACCTCGCCGCACGCCACAACTTTGCCGCCGCCCAACTCTCCGCGCAAGATGCCCGGGATATGGTGATCCTGACCGTCGGTAACGCCTATCTGCTCGTACTGGCCGATGAGTCCCAGGTGGCCAGTGTCGAGGCCCAGGTTGTAACAGCAAAAATCTCTCTCGACCAGGCGGTCTCAAACCATCAGGCTGGAACCGCGCCGCTGCTCGATGAACTGCGTTCCCGTGTGGATTCTCAATCGCTCCAACAGCAGTTGATCGTGGCCAACAACGCGCTCGAGAAGGATAAGCTCGCCTTGGCGCGTACCATCGGCCTGCCTCTCGCGCAAAGCTTTACCCTGACCGACAAGGTGCCCTACGCAGCCTTCGATCAAATCGACATCGATGCCACGATCCGCCAGGCACATGCCAACCGCAAGGATCTTGCAGCCCTGCTGGAGCAGACCAAGGCGGCAGAACAGCAGCGCAAGGCTGTCACCGCAGGACGGCTTCCAACGCTTAAATTCGACGGTGACTACGGCGATATCGGCACCACGTTGTCTCACTCGCACGGCACCGGCGATGCCACAGGCACTTTGAGTGTCTCGCTTTTCAAGGAATTTGAATTCCGCGGCGAGGCCCAGCAGGCCCAGGCCCAGTTGGATACCGAACGCGCTCAGTTGAGCAATTTGAACGCCCAGATTGACGCCGACATTCGCGACGCCTTGCTTGACATTGCCTCCGCACAACAGCAGGTCGAGGTTGCAAAATCAAGTGTGGACCTCGCCAACGAAGCCCTCAGCGAAGCGCAGCAGCGATATGCCAACGGCGTCAGCGACAACCTGGCCGTCAGCCAGGCTGAACAGTCCGTGGCCCAGGCCAACAATCAATATGTCACCAGCCTCTACCGTCACAACGTAGCCAAGCTAAGCCTGGCGCGTGCTCTCGGTGTGGCAGAAAATTACAAGAATTATCTGGGAGGAAAGTAGACGTGGCGGATTCAACACCAAAACCAGCCCAAAACACAACGGCGACTGAAATCGAGCAACCGAAATCCAGCCGCAGGCTGGTCATTGTGCTCGTCCTGGTGGTCCTTGTCGCAGTCGCGGTCGCGCTCTGGTGGCATTCCACCTTTACTGAGGACACAGACGACGCGCAGGTAAACGGCCACTTGATTCAGATCAGCTCGCGCATCAGTGGCCAGGTCCTCAAAGTCGATGTGGAAGAGAACCAGCAGGTCAATGCAGGGGATGTCATCGCTGAACTCGATCCGGCAGACTACAAAGTCGCCGTTGAGAATGCCCAGGCTGCCCTTGCCAGTGAGCAGGCCAACGCCGTCGCTGCAAATGTGAACGTGCCCATCACCTCCATCAACACTGGGAGCAACCTCAGTTCCGCCGGAGCAAACCTCTCCGGCTCGCACGATAGCGTCGAGCAGGCTCAGAAGCAATTTGATTCAGCGCACGCCCGGGTGGCCCAGGCTCAGGCAAACCTGACCAAGGCACAGGCCGATCTCGACCGTTACAAACCGCTCGTCGAGAAGGATGTGATCAGTAAGCAGCAGTGGGATGCTGCCGTTGCCGCGGCCGACGGAGCAAAAGCGTCCGTGGCCGATGCCGTTGCCAATGAGCAGGCTGCCGCCGAGGGGATCAAGGTAGCCCGCGAGCACGAGTCCCAGGCCAAAGACCAGTTGAAGTACGCTGAAACAGGCCCGCAGCAGGTCGCCGCCCAGAGTGCCCACGCCAAACAAGCGCAGGCGCAGGTCGCTCAGGCACAGGCTCAGCTCGATCAGGCGAAGCTCAACCTCAGCTACACCAAAATCGTCGCCCCCGTTGCCGGAATCGTCACCCGCAAGAGCGTCGAAGTCGAACAGAACGTAGCCGCTGGCCAGAACTTGCTCACCCTCGTTTCCCTTCAGGATCTGTGGATCACCGCAAACTTTAAGGAGACCCAGCTTCGCCACATGTCCGCGGGTCAGGCTGTCAAGATTGCTGCCGACGCGACCGGCAATTCGTACAACGGCAAGGTCACCCAGATCGGCGGGGCCACTGGTTCTGTCCTGTCTCTGTTCCCGCCTGAAAACGCCACCGGCAACTACGTCAAGGTGGTCCAGCGCGTCCCCGTTCGCATTGACTTCACAAACCTGGCAGGCGAAGACCCTAACCATCTCCTGCGTCCCGGTCTCTCGGTCGAGCCAACAGTGAGCGTGAAGTAGAAGAGCAGCTTTTAACTGGGTGCCCATCCGGCGCCCATCATCAATCAAGAGCATTTCGGCCAGGTGCCCATCCATTCCGCGCCATTTGCGGGATGGGTGGGAGGCTGACAATCCCACCCACACCCTTCATCGCCGAAGCGCTTTTCTCCATCTCTCTCACCTTGAAGCTTTAAGCTAGTAACTAGAAGCTAGAGGCTGCATTCCTCGATGAAAGACTCCATTTACGTCTCGAAAGAGAACTACCTCAAGGCCATCCTCGAAGCCGAGGCCGAAGGCCATCAGGTCATTCCCGCCACCCTGGCCCATTGGCTTGAAGTCTCCGCCCCTGCTGTCACCATGGCGCTCAAGCGCCTCAAGCGTGACGGCTTCGCCGAAGTCGGCGCCGATGGCATTGTCCGTTTGACCCCATCCGGCCGGGAAACAGCCTACCGGACTGCCCTTCGCCATCACCTCATCGAGCGTATGTTGAGCGAGGTCTTCGGCATGGAGTGGTATGAAATCCACGAAGAGGCCGAGCGTCTCGAGCACGCTGTCTCGCCAGCATTTGAAGCTAAACTCAAAGAGAAACTCGGTGAATCCGGCTCCTGCCCGCACGGGAACCAGGTGCTCTCAGAAAGCCCTGCCAAGCGCAAACTGCGCGGCGAGCTACCGCTTTCTGAGGCCGTCGCGGGCCAGCGCTACACCGTCACGAGCCTTCAGGAGCGAGACCACAAGCTCCTTCTTTTTCTGCACGATGCCGGAATCGGCCCAGGACAGAATTTGCGTATCCTCAGTCAGAACTACGACCAAACCGTTTCGATTGAGCTATCTACAGGGAATTCAATCCTGGGAAGACCGGCTGCCGATGCCGTTTGGCTACGGCCGGCAAATTCATAGTAATTAAATGTAATACTTTTCATTAACCATGATTAACAAGGTGTGGCATACTTAAGTTGAGGTGTGAGTTCGATCACCTTCTCGCGACTCAATGTCCACAGATTTCCAATTCCAGGTCGCGCTCCCTGAGCCCTCGCTTCCCGAGGTGCATTCCACTGTCAGCGTCTCGCGCTCGCCCAACTATTGGCGTCGGTTGCTGGGTTTTCTAGGGCCCGGCTTCCTCATTTCAGTCGGCTACATGGATCCCGGCAACTGGGCCACAGACATTGCCGGCGGTTCCCGATTTGGTTACACCTTGCTCTCCGTCATCATGGCCTCGAATCTCATGGCCATCCTTCTTCAGAGCCTCTCACTCAAGCTTGGCATAGCTACTGAGCGCGATCTGGCCCAAATGTGCAACGAGACCTACGGCCGCTGGATGAGCGTTTGCCTCTGGATCGGCGCCGAAATCGCTATCGCCGCCTGCGACCTGGCTGAAGTGATCGGTTCGGCCATCGCCCTCAACCTTCTGTTTCACATTCCCCTCTTCTATGGCGTGCTCATCACAGGTCTTGATGTGTTGCTCATCCTGCTCATGCAGCGCTGGGGCTTCCGTTATGTTGAGGCGTTGGTGATTGCGCTCATCGGCACCATCATCGCGATGTTCGGCGTGCAACTGTTCCTGTCCAGGCCAGAGTACTGGCCGGTATTCAAGAATCTCATCATCCCCGCGCCTGCGATCGTCACCAATCCTGACATGCTCTACATCGCTATCGGCATGTTGGGCGCCACGGTGATGCCTCACAACCTCTATCTGCACTCATCTATCGTCCAGAGCCGCAACTACAAACGGACCGCTGAGGGAAAACGCGAAGCCATTTTCATGGCGAATGTTGACTCCGCCCTCGCCCTCACCGTTGCGCTGTTCGTAAATGCGGCCATTCTTGTCGTCGCAGCTGCAGTCTTTCATCGCAGCGGACACTTCGAAGTCGCGGCCATCGAAGATGCGTATAAGCTCCTCAGCCCCCTTGTCGGCGCCGCCGGAGCCAGTACTGTGTTCGCTGTCGCTCTGCTCGCCTCGGGCCAGAACTCCTCCATCACCGGCACGCTCGCCGGCCAGGTCGTCATGGAGGGCTTCATCCACATCACCCTCGCACCCTGGCTGCGCCGCCTCATTACCCGCTCCCTCGCCATCATCCCCACCATCATCGTCGTCGCCTTCACCGGCGAGCGAGGCACTGAGAAGCTGCTGCTTCTCAGCCAGGTCATTCTCTCACTCCAATTGAGCTTCGCTGTGATTCCCCTCGTCCTGTTTACCGGCAACCGCAAGAAGATGGGCGAATTCGTCAACGCCCCCTGGCTACAGGCGCTGTCATGGTTCGTCGCCGCGCTCATCGCCGGCCTCAACGCCTGGTTCCTGGTGATGATGCTGCGGTAACAGCAGTTGTCCATGAACTGTCATCAATGAGCTGGTAGATTCAACTGTTCACTGATCACTGCCCTCTGTCTTGCACTACCATGGATGCAATGCACGTCCTCTCTGCCGCCGAGATGCAAGCCTGCGACCGCGTCACAAGCGAGCGCTTCGGAGTCCCTTCCCTCGACCTGATGAGAACGGCAGCCGCCTCCGTCGCTGATTTCGCGCGCCAGGCGTTTCCGCGCGCGCAACGGATTACAGTCTTGTGCGGAACGGGTAACAACGGCGGAGATGGTCTCATGGCCGCTCGGCAGCTCTCCGATGCGGGCCTCGATGTAACGACCCTGTTGCTGGGCCCACCCAACAAACTTACCGGCGATGCTGCCCAGGCATGGAGCGAGCTCAACAGCCCAGCGCATGGCTCAACCCTCACCGTCACCTCCGTTGAGGATCTGTCCAGTCACGCATCCGCCTTTGACACCGACCTCATCATCGACGCTATTGTTGGCACCGGATTCAATCCTCCGCTCAAAGGCCTCGCGCTCGCCACGCTGGAATGGCTCAAGGCAAGCCATGCCCGGATTCTCTCCGTTGATCTGCCCTCCGGCTGGCCCGCCGACGCGACTACCGCGACTGTGGACGGACCGGTCTTTCCCGCCGACGCCGTAATCACCTTCACTGCCCCTAAACCGGCCCATGTCTTTGGCCAGCTGACCCGGCATTGGGACCAGCCCGTTGTGGTCGCGCCCATCGGTTCGCCAGTGGACGCAGTATTCACCGAACTAAAGCTGGATTGGGCAGGCTCGGCCCTGTCCCTCACGCAGGCGCCCCGCGCCGCGGGTGCCAACAAGGGCAACTTCGGGCACGTTCTGGTCGTCGGCGGCTCGCTTGGACCGGCCGGCGGAAGATCCGGAGCGCCGGCCATGGCGGCTTTGGCGGCATTGCGAGCCGGCGCCGGCCTGGTTACGGCCGCAATTCCACTTCCGGCACTGCCCCTGGTGGCCGCGGTCGCTCCCGAACTCATGACGTTGCCGCTCGCATCCACTCCAGCCGGACAAATCGCGGCAGAAAACATCGCCTCTGAGATTCTTGCCGTCCTATTGGCAGGCAAGACAGTTCTGGCCATCGGACCCGGCCTTGGTCAATCTCTGGATACCGTCAAATTCACCACCGGCCTGCTTTTGGCAACGAATGTCCCTGTAGTCATCGATGCCGACGCGCTCAATATCCTGGCCACCAATCCCGTCTTGCTTGGCAGACTGGCCAGCCGCGGTGAGCGAACGCTGGTGCTGACGCCGCATCCCGGTGAAATGGCACGGCTGGCAGGCATTTCGGTTGCAGAAGTACAGGCCAACCGTCTTGAAGTGGCGCGCGCCTTTGCGCAGCGCTTCTCTGTCACTTTGGTCCTGAAAGGTGCGCGGACAGTCATTGCCCACCCCGATGGCCGTGTTGCTGTAAACACATCTGGCAACCCCGCAATGGCCAAAGGCGGCAGCGGCGACCTGCTCACTGGCCTGATCGCCGGCCTTTTGGCTCAGTACCCAAACCAAGCAGCAGGCGCCGTCGAAGCAGCCGTCTACCTTCACGGATTGGCCGCGGATTTCGCCGTACGCGGCGCCGACCAGCACACTTTGCTCGCCACAGACAGCCTTCCACAATTTTCTCGGGCTTTTAGCTTTCGTTTCCGCACTCAGAACGGGTATGTTTGGTTGCAGGGGCTGACAGCGGAGTCCTCACCAATCGCAGCCACCGATGAGGAAGCCAAATGACCAACGCCGCCCCCCCCGCCCACAAAGTTCCCCCCGAGGCTGTCCGCACCCATGAGTTCAAGACCGCGAGCGGTGCGGATACGGTCGACGTGGGCCGCATGCTGGCGCGTCTTTTGGTGGCTCCCCAACTGCTGATCCTCCGCGGCGACCTCGGTACCGGAAAGACCACTCTCGTCAAAGGAATCGCCCAGGCCCTCGACGCCGCCGAGGCCGACGAGGTCACCAGCCCAACATTCACCCTGATCCACGAGTACGACGGCATTCAGAACGGCAAGCCAGTCAAACTCTTCCACCTCGACGTCTATCGCCTTGAAGGCGAACGTCAGTTGGAAACCCTTGGCCTCGACGAGTTGCTCACTCCAGACGCGCTGGTCCTGGTCGAGTGGGGCGAAAAATTCAAGAGCATCCGCAAGAAGGCGACTGGCGAAATTGCCATCTCCTCCGCCGGCGGCGACGCCCGCAAGATTATGGTGACTTTGAAAGAATAGATTCCGCGCACAGCCGAGACTTCCGATTGTTCCGCGATGAATGGCTATACCTATTTCACCGCCCATTCTCATTTAGGCAAACTACTTTCAACACTTGGGTATTCGACATCGCAGGTGGTTATAGCAATTTCGGAATTGGTGTAGACCGAAAGCATACAGTTAAGTGGCGTTTTCATCGCGGGATCCCGAGCGACAGGTCTTCGTCGCTGGGGTGGAAGAAAACGGCACCTCTCGATGCTCTCAAGAAGTCTGCGGGTATTCCGAAACTGCTAGTACCCCATCACGTTATATCCGCAATCCACGTATAGCGTCTCGCCGGTTACGGCGCTGGACAAGTCACTGGCCAGAAACAACGCTGCGCCGCCGACCTCCAACTGGTCCACGTTGCGGTGCAGAGGAGCTCGGTCAGAGTGGGCCTTCATCATTTCGCCCAGCGATCCCACGCCACGAGCGGCAAGCGTCTTGATCGGCCCTGCGGAGATTGCATTGACGCGAATGTTCTTTGGCCCCAGGTCCCAGGCCAGGTAGCGAACCGTGCATTCCAGACCGGCCTTGGCGATGGCCATCACGTTGTAATTGGGTACAACCTTTTCCGCCGCGTAAAAGCTCAGGGTCATAATGCTGCCGCCTTCGGCCATCAGCGGCGCGGCGGCGCGCGAGACGGCAATCAGCGAGTAGACGCTCACGTCCATGGCCACTCGGAAGCCCTCGCGGCTAGTGTCGGTGAAAGCCCCGCGCAGGTCTTCTGCAGGCGCGAACGCCACGGCATGGACCAGGATGTCAACCTTCCCAAATTTGTTCTTCAGGCCTGCGAAGAGCGTGTCAATCTCTGCGTCATTTGAAACATCGCACTGGAAGCCGCTGGCCCCCGGCAATTCGTCGATTAGGCTCTGCGCCTCGAGCTTCATCCGCTCGTTCTGGTAGCAAATGGCCAAAGTGGCGCCGGCCTCGTGAAGTTTTTGGGCGATTCCCCAGGCAATGGAACGCTTGTTGGCCAGCCCGAAGACCACGGCCGTCTTACCCGCCAAATTGATCATGCTTACTCGTTTCCTCCAGGGTCCCTCTACAAAATTGATCCAGGTTTAAACAGGATTGACTCGGGGAATTCAGGACCCACTGTTTTTTAGAATATCAGCCGCCAAGGTCCACAAGCTCGACTTTGCCCACCGGACGACCCAAAAAGCGGGACCCAAGGCGTTCAAACTTCTCCACCGAGTCTGTCGCAAAGCAACGCAATTCCATGCTCGTCATCTGATCGCCGGAACTCTTCGCGTGCGCAATGCCACCACCAAACTGCAGTACCGCGGCCTCCGCGGCAGCTTCGGCGGAGTCGATCACCCGCATCCCTGCCGGGACCGCCCCCTCAATTAAGGGCCGCAGCAGCGGGTAATGAGTGCAACCAAGCACCAGAGTGTCCGGATTGAGCCCCGCAGCCGCAGCTTCAGCATTCAGTTCATTCAAGTAGACCCGAATCACCTCGGCAGTCACGGGATGATCGGTCCACCCTTCTTCCACCAGCGGAACCAGGAGTGGACAGGCCTTTTCGAGCGCGCGCAGTCCTCTGGCGCGGCTTGCGGCTGCATAAGCGTGGCTCTGAACCGTCGCATCTGTGGCGATGACCAGCACGTCACCGGTGCGCGAAGCGGCCCGCGCTGCCGTTGCGCCCGGTTCAATCACGCCCAACACCGGAACCGTCACTGCGGCCTGAATGGCATCCAGGGCCAGCGCACTTGCCGTATTGCAGGCAATCACCAGAAATTCCGCGCCCTGTTCCTGCACCAGGAACTGCGCGCTCTGCGCTGCGTATCGCGCAATGGTTCGGCGGGATTTCGAGCCATACGGCAGCCGGGCAGTATCGCCAATAAACACAAATCGTGCGTCCGGGAGTCGAGCAACCAGCGCGCGCAACACCGTCAACCCGCCAAATCCTGAATCAAAGACGCCGATGATTGGGGTCGCAGACCCTCCGGCACTCGACATCGGAGCAGTCTCAAAGCTTGCCATCAGCGCGCCCCCTCAGTTGGCATGGCCTCGGTTGCCAGATAGGTGCGCGTCAGGTCCGCGTGCCCGGCGAGCGTTGCGCGCGGTTGCCCATCCACCAGGAATCTCACTTCGGTCACGCGGGGCAAGGTTGCATGTAGCGTCCCGCAGATTGACATCACCGTCAGGGTTTCAGTCTCGATCCCCGAGGGATGCCCGGCTGCAAACGCTCCCGTCAGGTTGACTATTGCGAGCTCCGGTCCCATCTGCATCGGGTCTGTGGTCGCGGGAGATTGCGTGGGCGAACTCACCCCACCGGATCCCCCCTTGCCTGTCGCACCGTCCAAATTCTCCGCCTGCATCAGGAATACCTGGGCAATCGAGTTGGCGCCGCCGGGAACCGGGTGACCCGCATCGGGAGCAGCATACAGATCGAGCAGTTTCCCCAGAACCGCCCGTGCCCTTGCACCCGGATCCTTGGGCAGCGGCAGTTGTTGAACCTGCGCTAACAACGAGCCGTCCGTGTCGTTGGCCACATAGATCGTAGCCGGCTCTGCGGGCGCTACTTCCGGAGCTTGTGTCGGCGTCGAATCCTGGCTTGAAAGCAACCGCTGGTGCGCGCGCTCACGCAGCTGCCACAGCGCCACACCCATAGCCGCGGAAGCCACCAGAAGAACAACAAACAGGACGGTCTGGTAGCGGGGAATCATGGCTGTGGTGCCTCTCCGCGCCACTCCACCAACGCGGCCGCCAGCGCTTCGGCCGCGCGCGCCTGGTAGCCTGGATCGTCCAATTCAGCCGTCACTTTCTTGCCTGGAGCACGCTCCGGCGCCAGTTCTACAGCTACCGCTGGACAGGTCATGCTGTCCACACCCGGCAGTGACGTACGCCCAAGCGTCACCGTCATTCCGGCCTGTAGCAGCGCGCTATTCAGCGTCCCTGCAAGCGCCAGGCTCCGCGTCACCCAGGCGGCCTGCGCCGTCTTCCATGGAGCAATCCGCGCCGGCTGAGCCGGTGCAAGATTGGAGACGTACAGGTGGACGCCGGAACCGCTCTCGGTTCCGTGCAGGCTCAGACAAACCTGGGCGTTTGCGTGATTCGCCATCTCTGCTCGCCGCACCAGGTCCACGGTTGAGTCGGATTCCCTTGTTGTCACCACCTGGATTCCCCGCGCAGCCAGCAGAGAGCGCAGCCTCACGCCCATCGCCAGTGTGAATGCCTCTTCGGATTGGCCGTTCAGCCGCCCGCCCGGGTCGTCGCCGCCATGTGCGGCATCCAGCACAACCACAAATCGGGTCCCTGGTGCCGTCGGAGCTGCAGCAGCCGCTACGGGGCGGGGTGTTGCTTGCGCCACGGCCTTCGCGCCGATTGGTCCTGATGACCTGCCTGATCCGGCCACCGCGAACACCGCTGCCAGCGCCCAAACAACCCGACGCCTCCAGATGGACTTCTTAATCCAGCGCATAGATCGCCAGGCCGCTGAGCAGCTTGGGGAAGAAGTCGGTAGACTTTTGCGGCATCACGTCGCCTGCAAAGGCCACCTCCCGCAGTTGCTCCATTGAAACCGGGTTGGTAAGGAAGGTGACGTCCGCTTCGCCGCGGCGGACCAGGTCCACCGCTTCGCCGGCATCCCGCAGGTACCGAATATTCGTCTGCTCGCGAACCTTTTCCGCGTCCAGCCCTAGCAGCCTGTCGAGCACAATCGAATGCAGGTGGCTGAGGTCGAGCTGCCGCTGGCGTTCGGGCAGGTCAGCCAGTGCTGCGTTGATGACCGCAGCCTTCGAGCGCAACAGGAAGTCCCCGCCCCGCGTAATAGCGATGAAGGCCGTGCCTTGCTGCTTTTCCAGGTTCTCCATGTAGCTCGCAGCGTCTGCCGCAGGCAACGCCTCCACCGTGAAGAACTCCTCGGCAGCCTTGGCAAACGCCGCCGGGTCGAAGTTCTCCAGGCTGTGAACCACGCGATGGGTTGGCAGAATCACCAGTCCATCGGAGTCCATATTCACAAAACTCATCATCACGGCCGCTTCCGGGTAGAGCGGCTGCGGAACCTCAGTAGCGCTGTGATTGGCCTTAGGCCCCGACCCATCCACTTGTCCTGGCGCGTGTTCCCTTGAATAGTTCAGTGCCGTCTCATAGCGGTGATGTCCGTCCGCGATGATCAGCTTCTTGTCGGCCATTGCCGTCGTCAGTAGCAGGATCGTCGCAGGGTCGCTGACTCTCCAAAGGCGATGAAGCACGCCATACTCGTCCGTGACTTCGGCTTCGGCCGGGCCATTGCCGTCATAGAGAATCTTCTCCATGCTCCCCGCAGGGTCGGAGTACAGCATGAAAATCTGGCCAAAGTGCGCATGAGTCGCCTTCAGGAGGTTCAGGCGGTCATTTTTCGGCTTTGACAGGGTCTGTTCGTGCCGGAAAACCACCTGCTCGGAATACTCGTGCAGCTTGCCGAGGGCAATAAACCCGCGCCTTTCCTTCACGATCTCGGTTCCCGGAACCTTGAATCGCTGCGAATAAGCGAAGATGCAGGGGTCCTTTTCCTGGACCAAAATGCCCTGTTCCCGCCAGGCGGCAAAATCCCGCGCTGCCCGCGTATAGACGCTGTCGCCCCGCTCGGCATCGAACAATTCAGGCAGGCCTAGGATGATGCGCACCAGGTTGTATGGGCTCCGCTGGTAATAGGCCTGCTGCATAGCCGGAGAAATCTTGTCGTAGGGCTGAGTAACCACGTCATCCAGCCTTACCGCTGTGGAATTGTAACGCCATGCGCGAAATGGATAAATACGGGCCATACGGAAGGGCTTGCTCCCCGTCTAAGAAGATAGATTTACGCTCGGGCGCCCCTTGCTGCCTATACCGGGATCCCTCTGCGCTTTCACTCGATTGTATCCCAGCAGCAATACCGGGCCTGGATTTCCGGCTGATTCAAATGACAGTTGTCTCATGACAATGCGATGACAATCCACCGACGCCAGCCGTGGTTCAACCGTGCTAAACTCGCCTTCATTCCGTGGTGTTGCTCCATGATCACTTTTTCCCTTCCGCGAGGTCTCACATTCCGGCGCGCCAACTTGCGGCTACCCCGCTGGATGTGGGTTTGTGTGTTGGTCTCGGCCTTCTGCCTGTCTCGCGCCCAGGCCCAGGACCAGGAAGACCCCCTCAACAAGGTGCATGTCGCCCCTCCGGCCACAGCCACGCCTTCCACTGAGGCGCCAAAGGGCTCTGAAGCGCCCGCCGTCAGCGGCACAGGTGCGCTTAAGATCCGTCCCGGTGAACGAATTCGAATGAACGTGGACATGGTGCTCGTTCCCATCACAATCACCGATCCCATGAACCGCCTTGTCACCGGCCTCGAACAGGAAGATTTCCAGGTCTTTGAAAACAGCTCCCAGCAAAAGATCGCCACCTTTGCCAGTGAGGATGCTCCGGTTTCCATCGGAATTGTCTTTGATCTCTCCGGCTCCATGACCTCCAAGCTTATCCGCGCCCGCGAATCGATCCTGCAGTTCATCAAGACCGCCAATCCCCAGGACGAATTCTTCGTCATCGGCTTCAACGACCGGCCGGAGTTGATTGAAGACTTCACCAGTTCCGTTGAAGATATTCAGGCGCGCCTTGCCACCGTGCGCAGCGGCCACCGCACTGCCCTGCTCGACGCCATTTACTACGGCCTGGTCAAGATGAAGGATGCCCGCCACGAGCGCAAAGCTCTTTTGGTGGTCTCCGACGGCGGCGACAACCGCTCTCGCTACACCGAGGGCGAGCTCCGCGCTCAGGTGCGCGAATCCGATGTAGAGATGTACTCAATCGGCATCTTCGATCCTTATGCCGCCACACCAGAGGAGCGCACCGGGCCCCAGCTTCTCAACGATCTCAGCGAGGAGACCGGGGGGCGCCTCTTCCGCGTCGACGACATCGCCGACATGGGCGACATTGCTGAAAAGATTTCAACCGAATTGCGTAATCAATACGTCATCGGATACCACCCCAAGGACCTGAACCGTGACGGCAAGTGGCGTAAAGTGAAGGTGAAGATAAATCCTCCACAGGGATTGCCTCCACTCACTGTCCATGCTCGCACCGGCTACTATGCGCCTTTGCAATAACGCGGTCCTCGTGGTCCTGCTTGCCGGTGCTTCGCTTACGCTGCCCGCGCAACAATCGCCCACCAAATCGACGCTGCCCCAAGCTCCATCGCTTACCGTGGACACTGACCCGGTGCGCTCACCCGATAACGAGCCGCCCGCCACTGCGGCTGGGCCCCTCAAAAAGGAAGGCGAGGGGTACGTTCTTCACACTGATGTGGAAGAGGTCATCCTCAATGCCACCGTTCTTGAGGGCAACCGGCTGGTTCCGGACCTGAAGAAAGACAACTTCCAGGTCAGTGAAGATGGCGTCCCGCAGACTCTCATCAGCTTCCAGCACACTGACCTCCCCGTCTCTATCGCCATGGTCGTAGACAACTCTGGCTCCATGTCCCGCAAACGCCCTTCGGTCAACAAGAGTGCCCTCGATCTGATCCAGGCCTCAAATCCCCAGGACGAAGCCTTTGTCGTGAACTTCTCTGACGAAGCATTCATTGACCAGGAGTTTACCTCCGACGTCAACAAGCTTCGCGACGGCCTCAGCCATATCGAATCCCGCGGCGGCACCGCGCTCTACGACGCCGTCGTAGCCTCCGCGGACAAGCTCGTCGCCGATGCCAAGCGCCCAAAGCAGGTCCTCATCCTCATCACCGACGGCGAAGACAATGCCTCTACCCTCAACCTTGAGCAAACCATCCGCCGCGTCCAGCAGCTCTCCGGGCCAGTCATCTACTCCATCGGCCTCCTTTTTGGTGATGAGATGAGCCGGCAGGAAGTCCGCCACGCGCATCGCGCCCTCGAAATGCTCTCCACTGAAACCGGCGGCATAGCGTTCTTCCCCAAGTCGATCGAACAGGTTGACCAGATTGCGGCTGAAGTCGCCCGAGACATTCGCAACCAGTACACCCTCGGCTACCACTCCACCAAGCCCACCACCGAGCCGGGCTTCCGCCGTGTGATGGTGATCGCCGAAGCCAAAGGCATGGGCAAACTCAACGTTCGCACCCGCACCGGCTATTTCCCCGTAGTCCGCGTCCCAAAAAAATCCACCAAACCCTCCAACTAGGGGCTTCTTTTCTGGCCCAGCTTGCATGAAGACCTGGGCGCCTCATCCTTCGCTTTTTTTTGGGGCGAAGGGTGGGTTCCCGACAAATTTTGTTCTCGCCGTTGAAGGCCGCTGGCCCCGCCGCAGGTGGCTAGAAGCTAGAGGCTAGAAGCTCGTTATAAACTGGACTTCCATGTCCGCCGCACCGTCAACAACCCCCACCCTCCGCATCGCCTCAGACATAACCCAGCTGGTGGGGCACACCCCCATGCTGCGGCTCGCTCGCCTCGCCCCCGCGCCATCCGCATCCGTCTTCGCCAAGTTGGAATTCCTCAACCCCGGTGGCAGCATCAAAGACCGAGCCGCCATCGGCATGATTCTCGACGCCGAAGCCCGCGGCCTCCTCCATTCCGGTTCCACCATCATTGAGGCCACCGCCGGCAACACCGGCGTCGGCCTGGCCCTGATCGGCGTCAATCGAGGCTACACGGTAAAATTGTTCGTTCCCGAAGGCTTCGCCGAGGAAAAGTGCATCCTCATGCGCGGATTCGGTGCTGAAGTCATCCGCACACCCGAGGCCGAAGGCATGGCCGGCGCTATTCAGCGCGCACGCGATGCCGGAGCCCTGATTCCCGGCTCCTTCACCGCCCTCCAGTTTGAAAACCAGGCCAATCCCCAGTTTCACCACGACACCACCGCCGTCGAAATCTGGGAGCAGATGGAAGGCCGCGTTGACGGCTTCGTGGCCGGCGTAGGCACCGGCGGAACCTTCTCCGGTGTAGCCCGCTTCCTCAAGGAACACAACCCTGCCGTGATCAACGTCGCCGTCGAAACGGAAGGCTCGATTCTGCAAGGTGGCGCACCCGGCAAGCACAGGGTCGAAGGCATCGGTGTTCACTTCATCCCCAAGACCTTCCACCGCGATGTCTGCGACCGAGTTTCGATGGTCAGCGACAACGACGCCTTCACCATGGTCAAGCGTCTCGCCGCTGAAGAAGGCCTCGCCGCCGGCTCCAGCTCGGGCGCCGCCGTCTACGCCGCGGTCGAGCTTGCCATAGTGCTGGGCCCCGGCAAGCGCATCGCCGTAATCATCCCCGACTCCGCCGAACGCTATCTCTCCAAAAAAATCTTCGAGGGCGGGATATAGTCACACCTTCCCGCAAACCGACATCGCTCCCATCCCCTGCACGATAAGCTAGAACCTGGAGGCTAGAAGCTAAAAGCTAGCCCCTAGAGGCTTCTTCATGTCCAACTACAAATACTCCACCCTCGCCGTGCACGCCGGCCAGCATCCCGATCCTCTCACCGGCGCCGTCAACGTGCCCGTTTATCTCTCCTCGACCTTTGAACTCACCGGCATTGGCACAGACAAGGGCTGGGACTACTCCCGCGCCGGCAATCCCACCCGCGACCGCCTCGAAGAAGCTCTCGCCACGCTTGAGGGCGGCACAAGCGGCCACGCGTTTTCCAGCGGCATGGCCGCCATCTACGCACTCGTTGCCACCCTCCACGCCGGCGACCACCTCATCTGCTCGCACAACGTCTATGGCGGCACCGCACGCCTCTTCAACCAGATCATTTGCCACTACGGCATCAACATCGAATACGTTGACACCGGCAACCTCGACGCCGTCGCCGCAGCCATTAAGCCCAACACCAAGCTCATCCACGTCGAGACGCCCACCAACCCCCTCATGGCCCTCACAGACATCGCCGCCGCCTGCCAGATCGCCCACGCCCGAGGTGTCGAAGTCAGTGTCGACAACACCTTCATGTCGCCCTTCCTGCAGAGCCCCATCGCCCTCGGCGCAGACATCGTCATGCACTCCACCACCAAGTTCCTCAACGGACACTCCGATGGCCTCGGCGGCGCGCTTATCGGTACCCGCCGCGAGCACAAGGAGCGTTTCCTCTTGGTCCAAAAGGCCGCCGGCGGCATCCTCTCGCCCTTTGAATGCTTCCTTGTCCTGCGCGGCATCCGGACCTTGCCTCTGCGCATGAAGCAGCACGAAGAAAACGGCCGGGCCGTCGCCGAATTCCTCTCCACGCAACCCAAGCTGACTCGACTCGCCTATCCCGGCCTCAAGAGCCACCCGCAGCA
>Ga0182015_10002816_pt1 | contig 20327 bp, 3 predicted proteins | sample 712P3MmetaG_FD_120478 | JGI IMG/M metagenome (GOLD analysis project Ga0182015, IMG submission 120478) | Permafrost microbial communities from Stordalen Mire, Sweden - 712P3M metaG | ecosystem: Environmental > Terrestrial > Soil > Wetlands > Permafrost | place: Sweden: Stordalen | collected...
TCCACGTCCCCCGGAAAAGAGATCACGTTCTACATGAACACGCCCGGCGGCTCGATCACGGCCGGGATGGCCGTCTTCGACACGATGAAACTCGTCTCGTCGCCGATAACGATCGTCGTCACCGGCATGGCCGCGTCCATGGGCTCCATCCTGCTGTGCGCGGCGGCAAAGGGGCGCCGCCTCATCTATCCCCACGGCCGCGTCCTCATCCACCAGCCGCTCATCTCGGGCCGCTTCATCGGCCCGGCGACGGACATCAACATCCAGGCCCAGGAGATGGAGAAGCTCCGCAGCGAGCTGAACCAGATCCTCTCCGACGCCTCCGGCCAGCCGATCGAGAAGATTTCCAAGGACAGCGACCGCGACTTCTACCTGAATGCGAAGGAGGCGGTCGCCTACGGGCTCGCCGACAGGATCGTCGACAAGATCTGATCGGACTCGCGGGTCCGAGACCGCCTATTAGGGTTTTCCGCTGAGCGATTTCTCGACGGCCTGGCTGATCTCCTGCTTCCACTCGGCGGCCTGGACCGCGTCGCCGGAATCAAGAGCGACCTGGCGCGCCTCGACCAGCCACGACGACCTCACGTCGGATGGGATGGCATCGATGGAGAACAGCGAGCGGAAGAGGTCGATCGCCTCGGCGAATCTCCTGTGCGCCGCAAGGAACAATGCCGCCTCGCGCATCACCTCCCAGTTGTCGGATGTCGTGCCCGCCAACGCCGCGGAGCCCTCCAGCTCTCCTGCGGCCTCGTTCCCCATGCCCGCGGAGTCGAGGCGGCGGGCAAGCGCAAGTGCCAGGGCAAGGTTCGGCACCTCCTTCATTCCGGCTTTTCCGGCCTCGATCGCCTCGGCCTTCCTGCCCTCGGCGTCGAGCAGGTTCATCCGGCGAATGACCGCATAGCCCGCAAGCCGCGGCGGAAGCGCGGAAAGGTTCCTCATCTGCGCGGACAAGGGAACCGCGAAGGGCCGGTAAAGCGGGTCGCCGATGACGATCGACTGCCAGCTGAGGGCCGGCAGGGCGTAATAGGCCGCATCGACCAGGTCTTCGCCGCGGGCCAGCGCCTCCACCAGGAGGTCCGGGCGGTGAAGGAATTCCAGGTACGGCTCGTAGACGTTTCCCACGGTCGCCGTCACCCCGCGGGCGATCAGGGGGCCGCACCAGCCCTCGGTGGCCGACCGCAGGGTGTGAGCCGAAAAGCTGTGGATGTGGACGGCGATCGCCCCCGGCGGGAAACGGAATCCCGGAAGGCCGAAGGGGCCGTTCAGGTCCTGCGCATACCATCCGAAATAGAGGACGGGCGCGTCGAACCGCGCGGTCTCGGGCATCGTCCCAGGTCCGCGGCCCACCGACACGTCAAAGCCAAGGTCGGCAATCTGTTCTGCGGCCGACCCAAGCCAGCGGTTCCCGTTCTCGTGAGGCCCGGCGACGTCCCCGTATCCGCGACCAAGGAGTCCGGTCCGCTCCGCCTCGACGGCCAAGTCTACAAGCCCCATCGCATCAGCTGCAGTAGGCCCGTCTAGCCGGGAGACTTCCACCACGAGGGACCGCTCCTCGTCGGTCGGGTGCACCCTGTGAAACAGCGGATTGGGAACGCTGGCGTTTATAGGGTAATTCGTGCGGGCGAGAAGGCTGAGCTCGGAATCAACGGCGCCCTCGTTCGTCCGGAATTCCACATGGTCGGTGAGTGGTTTAGCTTCCTTGAACAGCGATTGGTCATGTGCGATCCTGAGCGGCACGCCCCGGCACACCACGAGCGCCGCTATCCTGTGGCCGGAGATTGCGTATTTCCGCCGTCCCACGTCGTCGAAGAGCTCCATCTTGATTGCGTCGATCCAGCCGCGTTCGACAAGTACGTCTTCAAGCGGCTGCCACACGGTCGAAACGAACTCCCTCCATGAGATCGTCTCGGCCACGGGCATATGGAGAGCGATGATGTTGGCCGAGGGAACCTTGCGAACCTGCGCATAGTGCTCCGCTATCGCCATCGAGTCCGGTGCATCCCTATTGGCGACAATCACTACCCGGTCCGCGAGTCCGGATCCTCGCGAGCACGGAACCATCAAGAACGCCAAGGCCACGGACAACGGTCCCACTTGTAGCTTGGAAATTCCAGTGAAGTGGCAGAACAAGAACTTTCCCAAGGTAATTATAGGTCCATTGGGAGCAAGTTTCCCTTATGAGGCGAACGCCCGCAATGTCTTGGCCGCTCCTCCACAATCAACCACCGCCATAAGCGCCAACGCGCAACCGGCCAACCGGACCCGGTGACAAATACTTGCATTCCCATTTTCAGTGTCGATGTCGAATAAGGGACAATATTATAAGGAGCATGAAATTGCCTGCCGCCAACAACATTACCGAGATCTTCCGGCCGCGAGAGAGGGCGTTGCCATATTCCAAAATCGATTCTTTTGAACGGAAAATCACTTGGCGTTGCAAATAGGCTCGTGAACACCAAAGACTTAAAACAAATACGCCGGCACCGATGCCAAAATCAGGCAGATCTCCGAGCGAAGTAGGCACGACCTTATATCCGGTAACTAACTCTGTCAATTGAAGCACGTTGCCGATCGCGACCATCAGTGTAATGGCGCAGATTGAACGCGGAAGTGCTACTAATTCCGATGCACTGCTTCTCGGAGCGTAGCATGAATATGCTGTCGCATATAAATCATTAAGAATCCTCATTGAAAGAGAGGGGTGATGCAAATCGACCTGCCACGAAGCGACTAATGCCGAAAATCGGGAGGCGCTTCGAGCAAATTCGCGTAAAAGCCCGATACATCGATATAGGAATCTACGAGCGTCCCCACTTTATAACCCAGATTAAATAGGACATATGCCCCGCCAATGGCATTACCAATCCCGGGGGCAAGACCTACGAGGCCGAAGATGGTATCAGCACCACTTTTCCAGGTGGGATGTGTCACGTCCTCGTATATCGAGATGCCGAGACCCAGCGGGCCAAGATACTTGGAAAAACCTTCGGCGAGTGGGCTAACCCTTCCGAGCGCCAAGGTAAGACTACGGTTATAGAGGAAATTTGACTTATTCGCGGCCGTTACCAGCCGGACAATGCCGTTCTTTTGTACCCAGAAATAGTTGTTAACAATTATCTTCGATCTAAGGTCAGCGATAAGTCCGGCACCGTCGGTTACAAGACTCGCTGCTTCCACTGAGTCCTTCTCCGACCAGCTGCTGTCAGAGTCCTGTGCTTGGCTTCCACCTCCTGTAACCGAAGGTATGGCTGGCGGTGCGGTTGGTGGCGAGGGCGGCGGAGGTGATATCACCACATCGGAAGCTTGCGCCGGACCCGTCGGAACATAAACAATGCCTTTCCCGTCGGCACTGTTTGTCAAATAGCCGGACGTACCATTTCCCCAATTCGAAACTGGTATCGCACCCTTGGGAATATGGCCGCCTCCTGCCTGTTTCGCTTTAGTCGATGGGCTTCGAGAAGACAAGAGCGTTATTGAATTCGCCCCATATGAGCTAACGCTATTCACAGCATCTGACCATGAATACAGGCTCTCATTCACATTAAACGTACCCATCACTACTGGTGCATCACCAGGATCCCCAACGTCGAATAGCTGATTTGTGCTTTGAGCTGCATTCGCGACTCTTTGCGCTTCTGCGGCCGCGTAGGCGTCGGCGGCATAATAAACCCAGGCCGGCACCTCGGGCGGCTGAATGAGGAACGTTAGAACTCTGCCATGCCACCAGAAATCCTGCCATGCCAATGTACTTATGATGTTAGCATCATCCTCCTCGATCTGTATGGACGGCAGCAATCCCAAATAATCCGTCTCATTGACAGGATCGTTGCCGCAGAATCCGTATAGATTGGTTCCTCCCGCTTCCTCTATCGGATCCCTGTTTATGAAACGGCCCAAGGTCGGGCTGTAATATCTCTGGCCGAAGTAGACAAGTCCGGTTTCGATATCGGCGTAATTTGCGCCATATCTAAAAGGATTGTCCGCTACCGCAGCGTCGTTGGCCTGTGACCGCAGAATTTCGCCGAATGGTCCGTATTCATATATCGCGGCTATGAATCCATCGGTCGACCGGACAAGCGAAGCTACATTGCCATTGGCATCATAGGTCGGCCAATAGTCGGTCGTCGTGCCATCCGAATTGAAGTTGGTCAGCTCAAGCAACGTACCGGAAGGGCCGGATCCCCAAGTATAACTCCGCGTGATGTTGCCCGAGCTGGTATTTATCTCGGCGATGAGGCTCATTCCGAGATAAACATATCTATGGTCGAATGAGCTTAGTGAGCTACTAACGGACTTTTCTACCCTTCGCCCTAGATAATCGTACGTGAACTGAATCGTGTTAACCGCGCCGTTAGCCTCCGGGATTGCATTAACCATCGAGTGCAGGCGATTCTCAGCGTCGTATGTGTAGTTCCAGACCCCGTCGCTTGTCAGGTTTCCATCAGGATCATATGTCAACGCCTGATTAAGCGAACCAACGATATAAGCTGCGGGCGGCGCAGAATATGAAGCGCTCGTTGTAGTGCCTGTTACCGTCACAGTGCCGGCCGTGGCCGCATTGGCATTAGGTGGCACCAATCCCGCCCCGAACACCCGATCTAGCTGCACCGTACCTCCCGGCACCACAGGGGATGTGGTGACAACTGCGCTATTCGAGGACGTTCCAAGAATGCGGACAAGATTGTTCTCCTTGGATGAATACTGGTCAAGGGAGTCCGGCGCATATTGCTCGTCGGCTTTGGTCCCCGCCTCGCCTGCAGACAGTCGGTTCCCAGCAGCATCATAACCGTAATAGTACGCCTGACCCGGAAGCTGGTCAGCTGCGTTTGGATTGACAATATCACCTCTATACATCGCCGAGCTGCTCAGCTCACCAAAACCATCGTAGTTAAATGTGCGATATACATGCGAGTAACTCATCCCCGCATAATAATCCCCAAAGGCCGCACCGCTCTTCATCTCGGACAGCCGCTGCCCTGTAGATGAGTTTGTATAATCGAACTGGGTAATCGGCGTCGAGGACCCCGACCATTGCGACCTCACCGAAGTCATGAGCGGGCGCTGGGGATCGTAAAGGTATGATACTGAGAAGGTGCTATTTGCGCCATTTGCAATGCTATACCCAGACATCAGGCCCGCATAGGAGCCGTTCGATCCGCTCGGCTGGCCGTACGCGTAGTAGATGTCTTTTGCCGCGCTCGCCGAGGCCACAGTATGGACGCCCATAAGTTGGCCAATGTTGCTATAGGTGAGATTCTGCTGTAGGTCGCGTGACGGACTTCCCGCGCTCCCGAGCGTAAAACCAACGGTCCTCCCAGGCACGTAGCCCGGCACATATAGGCCGTTGGTTTCGCCCGAACCATTCACGCTATTGTAAACCGTCGTCAGAACCCTACTTGAATAAAAGCTAGTATCCAAACTCTCCGTATCCAACTCCGTCAGTACATTTGGATTATTCGATCCGTAGCCAAAGGTACGTGATCCAGTGGCATCGGTCACGGTGAGCAGGCTTCCGAAGCGGGTATAGGAATATCCAACCGGCGGTGTGCCGTCACTGTAGCTGGTCTCAATGAGCTCTCCTGTGTTAGGGTCGTATTGATAGTTGGACGTTACACCGCGTGCCCATACCCTTGCGGACGGTCTCCCGGTTCCGTTGTAGTTATAATAGACCACGTTATTGCCGGGATCCTTTTTGCTTATGACTAAGCCCGAAGCCGCATCGTAGGCCCATGTCGTGGTCGCCCACCCACCGGAACCCGGCTGTGTTGCGATAGTCTGTCGATCGCCATAAACCGGGTCGTAAGAGTACTGCACCGTGTGCGCCCCGGTGCCCGAGACTTCAATCACTCTTCCAACGGCATCATAGGTAACAGTCTTTACGAAGCCGAGCGCATTGGTTTCCGAAGTCTGCCTACCCATCGCATCGTAGCCGAAGTTTGTGGCATTCCCCGCACCATCCGTCACCTTCGACTCTAACGCCGTTCCAGAGTAGTATTTCGTTGTCGTGCTATTATTCTGCGGGTCTGTTATCGATGACAGCCGGTCCAAGCCGTCGTACTGATAAGTCGTTATAAGTCCCGCCGAGCTGGCCAGCGATTGCTTGAGTCCGTAGGCGATTGTCTCGGTCTCAGGTGCAGCAACGCCCGTATCTGTCGTCGAGACGAGAATGACCCCGGGTGATGGATTGCTAACTTTCTGAATGACCTGATTCTGGTATGCATCTATTATATTCGTTTCGGCGAGCTCACCGGTTGCGAATCCCGTGAGCCGCGTGCGTTTTGTCACGACGGTCATCGGAATGCTCGATCCCGCTCCTGTGGTTGGATAAATCACTTCATCAACGTGATCCCACCACGATCCGGACCACGACTCGATGAAATGATTCGCTTCGCTGATTCGATCCGTGTTCGTGTCGTACGTTCCATTCCCGTCCATATCAAGCGCCCGGAGTAAAACCTGGCCGACCGGATCGTACTGATACAACGTACTCGCGAGTCCCGAACGCATCACTGTGGTAAGCTGCCCCGTCGTTGGCCCGTACGAGTATTTTTCCGTATATGGTTGTTGTCCGGCGATATTAAGCGCTGGTATACCGCCGAAGCCAGGGCGAATTGTTTCCTGGATTCGCCCGAACGCGTCGGTGATGACCTCTTTATAGCGCATAGCGGTACCCGTGCTCGCGGTTTGCATTTCGGCCCCGGTGGCCGATAGGATGGAATACGAATAGTTCTCGGCGACCACCGCGCTTCCCGCAACCGAGGCAAGTCGTCCATCAAGTTGGTAGGTGTCCTCTTCGCTACCGCCTCCTGAACCATCGCTATTGAACGGATTTTGGGTGGTCCGTGTAAGTCCGGGCACATTGTATGTGTAGCTTGTGGCTCCCAAGCCGGGTTGTTGATTGGAGGTCATTCGCCCGGCATCGTCGTATATGACCGCCTGCACGAGGCTTTCCGTGATGTTAGTCGCGGTAACTGTAGTGTTGGTAATTCTGTTGGCACCATCGTAGGTATATGCCGTTTTCATTGTGCCGCCGCTTGCGGTGAGTCGCGAAGACGAGACGATCCGGCCAGCGGCATCTTCAACATAGTCGGTAGACGCGCCCGTCTCATCTGTCTCGGAGGAAAGCAATTCTCCGGTGAATTGCGCTGTATAGGTTGCTAGGTTGCTCCTCTGGCGTTGGGTGACATGGCCAAATGCATCGTTTGTAAGATTCACCCACCCAATTAACGTCCAGTTGCTCCCGCTCCAGACATACGACTCCGTTCTGACAATCAATGCCGTCTGATCACGAATCGTGGCCTTAAGGGTTGAGTATCCCGAGACAAGGTAAATGGGGTTTACCGCGTCTAGCTGATAGGAGATTCCATTGTCTATATATGCAGCATATTGAGTGGCGCCCGGCGCGTTCCCATTCGACGTTCCGGTGATTTCAGCGACGAAGCTCGCGGAATAGGTGGAGACGTTTGCGTTAAAGGCCGGGCTCCATCCACTCCCGGAAGTGTACCCTCCAAGCAAGTATACAAAGCAGGTCTTTGTGGAATCCGTCTTTGTTATTGAATGAGTTTGGCCGATCAGCAGCGGGAAATACGGAGTGCCATTGCTCGATTCCTGAGTTTCGGTGTACAGCTCGCTAATGGTTGTCAATGGAGCACCCGAGCCAGGAGTGTCTGTCTCGGTTATTGTTGTCAGGGGCACGCCGTTCGCCATGGAATTTGGACCCCCTCCTCCCGGTTGGCTTCCGTATGCGTACTTTAACGCCGAGTTGAGCATAGTCGTCCCGGCAACGACCTTCGTAATTTGTCCCGGCTGCGAAAGTAGCCCGAATTCATCCAGCGCATAGGTGATGCTCGTAACCACACCATCAGTTTGCAGGGCCATAGGGCTATTGCCGTATGGCTGCGCCAGCGTTGACGGCATCGCGCAGAGGGGCGTCCCGCTCGAGGAATATTGATATGTTGCCCATGAGCCGTCCTCATTCGTCATCGACATAGGAAACCCGTACCCGTTGGCACTAGAGCTGGTATTATAGGCTATTGTTGATATTCCCGTGGGATCAGAGCTACCAAGGGTGCTTGAGACAATTGCGGCGCCCCATGGCTCAAACGAATAGGAATTGTTCACAGTGGTAGCCTCTACGCCGCTCTGGAGGGCTTGATGTATTTCACTCCAAGAAGCCGGGCTTCCTGATGTCACGTTTCTGGTCTCGGTAAGAAGCGGCGCGCTGCCGTTGTTTGTGTTCCATTTTGCAAGGCTCCACGAAAACGGTGTGGTAACGCCATCCCCGCTCACTCGCGTCAAGGTCGTGATCGCGTATCTGGTAGCAGTTGTGCTGGTTATCTGGATCTGGTCGGGCGACGGGACTGTGATTTGGTATGAGATATATGGGGACGGCGGATCGGAGCTCGTCAAGGCTGCGAAGGGCGCTGTGCTCATTGCCGGAACCTGAAGAGACGACCAGGTGTAAAATGCAATGTTCGTTGCCCCCAATCCGCTTGTTAGCACAACAAGGGCTTGATGTGTATAAATATAGCTTGTTGCTGCTCCATAGACGTAAGATCCGGATCCGAAAGCATAGTAATTATTGGGATTCACGGTCGAAGGTGTTTCAGCGGACGTGGGGATCAAATAGAGAGTCCCGACAGTGCCCATGGACCACGACCCCTCGTTGCCGAGGTCGGACAGCGAAAGCGTCCCCGCGGACATTCCATTGAAGAGCGAGCCTAGCGACACTTGCCAATGAACCTGGTTGCTTGCGATTTCCGAGCACTCCCCTGCGCCGGCCGAGAAATCGGCTGCAGGGATCACCGCGAACGTCATCGAAATCGTGTTGGTGGAATACCCGCCCGTCGGCACGGTGCCGCTCCCCTGAACGAGGCCGTTGATTACGGCCTGATACCCGGGCGGAGCCGCAATTGACAACGTTACCGCGTCATAGTTTGTCGACGTAATCGTTGCCGAGTAGATGTGGTGGGGCTGGAGCGAAATCATCGAGATCGGAAGCGACGGCGTTCCTGACACTGAAAGGGTTTCGGACGCTGAGCAGGTTGTGCCATTTTCAGGCGTTCCGTTGACCGGGTAGGTGCCGGGAACAAGACCCGTTATTGTCGCCGACAGACTCCAGCTGCTGCCTACGCCCGGAATGGCGGGACGGATCGAGATATAAACTGGCGTCCCAATAGCTGAATCTTGCGCAGCAAGATGAGGTACCACCAGGCAGCACCCGCACAGCCCAAACAACAAAAACACAAAGTGCGACAATCGGGGCGAATTCAGGTGCCGAATGAAATTCGAGTTCATTGGGGTGGGACGTGCACATTCAGTTGCACAGAGACATTATTGGGATTTGTCGGTGTCGGTGACGGCGTCGGTGTAGGTGAGATTGCCGAAGTTGGCGTCGGTGTTGGCGTAGGAGTGGGAGTGGGTGTAGGCGTTGGCGATGATGAACCGACGGTCAATGTTAGGACTGCCGAACCGGTGCCCCAGTTATTCTCGGCGCTGATGCTTACGAGAGTCGTTCCGGCTAGGGTGGGCGTGCCAGTAATTGCTCCTGTAGATGTATTGAGGTTTAGCCCGGCGGGCAAAGGAGTCGCCGCGAAGATCGAAGGCGAATTGGTTGCCGTTATCTGATACGTAAATGGGACTCCGACCACCGCCGAGGCCGTCGTCGCGCTCGTTATCGATGGCGGCGGCCCGACGATTGTAATCAGGAAACCCTCAGTCGCAGTTCCGTTGGCATTCGTCGCCGTCACTATCGCGTCCCATTCTCCGATCGTGGTTGACACCCCGCTGATGACTCCGGTTGCAGAATTCATGGTCAGTCCGGGCGGCAGCCCAGTCGCGCCGTAAGACGTGGGCGAATTCGTCGCCACGATCGCATAGCTAAAGGGTGTGCCCGTATATCCAGTGACATATAATGAGCTGGGAATCACAGGCAGTAACGTACCCACGGTCACTGTAACCGTCACGTTGGTCCATCCTTCTGCATACCCGTTTGATGCATAAACAGTGACAGTGTAGACGCCCGATGTGGTCGGCGTGCCACTGATGACCCCCGTTGTGGTGTTCAATGTCGTGCCCGTAGGCAAAAGTGATGATGCGTAGGTGTTAGCATACTCCGTCGCGACTATCTGATAATTCAGGGCAAACCCGCCCTGCACGGTGACGCTGGTCGGGCTGGTTATGACCGGCGTGGGTGGAGGATTGCCCAAAGTAATGCCAATAAACAATGACTGCGCTGTCGTACCATAGGCGTTTGTCGCAGTGATAGTGCAGCCGTAGGTCGCGACATACGTTGGTATTCCGCTGATTAGGCCCGTGGCGGTGTTGAGGCTGAGACCGCCAGGCAATGCGGTGGCGCTGAAGCTCGTCGGTGAATTCGTCGCGGTTACCTGAAAGGACATGCTTGTATAGATATACCCGGTAATGATAGACGCGCTTGTAATAACCGGGGCGTTGTTCGTAACCGTTATTGTCAAGGTCGCCGTGCCAGTCCCGTAGGCATTTTCCGCGGAAAGGCCCACGGCATACGTTCCGGCCGTCGTCGGCGTGCCGCTGATCAGGCCTCCGTCTGGGTCAATGCTGAGGCCCGGGGGCAGCCCTGTCGCCTGGTGGTAATTGCCACCTGAGTTGTAGGTTGTCGTGAGCACCTGAAAGCTGAAGGGAACATCAACATTGCCGGATGCAACCGTGGCGCTCGTGATGAGGGGAATTGGGTTTCCGTAGAGAAGTGTGTAGGTCACGTTCGCCGAGCCCGCGCCGGCGCCATTTGATGCCGCGATGGTGAAATTGTATGTCCCGGGCCCCGCGGGGTAGCCGAAGATGATTCCTGTTGAGGTATTTAGAAACAGCCCGTAAGGCAGCGCCCCGCTTGTTATCTGGAAGCCAGTTGGATCGTTGGTGGCGGCAATCTGATAATTGAACGGATAGTATTCCGATCCGTACACGGTCGTCGGGCTCGTGATGACCGGCACTCCCGACGGCGTCGGAGTTGGCGTCGGAGTAGGACTGTTTCCCCACCTAATAAAGATATAGCCATTGTAACCGCTGCCACCCGAAACAGGCGCTCCATGTGCCAAGTTGGATCCCGGATAATCAGGATCGTTGGTTCCCGGCGGGGTCCCTCCACTGCCACCCGTTGTAGAAGAGGACGCAGGGCTTCCACCGACGTAGCCGCTTCCTCCCCCACCTTGGGCGGCGTAACCGCTCCCCGCAAGTCCGCCGGAGCCGCCCCCGCCGCCATAATATCCTCCTCCGCCGCCACCACCGCCACCGCCATACTGGGAGGATCCGTTGCCGCCAGCACCACCCTGCAATGCGGTACCAGGCGATCCATTGGGCGAACCAGTCCCGCCGATGCCTCCCCAGCCCCCCGCCGTCGAGGTGCCCCCATTGCCACCGAGATCATAGAAGTAGGAGTCCGGATTGCCGCTCCAGCCTGAGGTGCCCCCACCCCCCCCGCCCACGGCCACATTCCCGTTCTCGTAGCCGCATCCCCCTCCGCCTCCCGCGAACAGGCCGTTTCCGATGCCAGGGCCTGTCACGCCCGAGTATCCGCCCCCGCCGCTTCCCGGATAGGTACCGCCTACAGGCGCGCCTCCAGCACCGCCTCCGGGATACGCACTTGTAGAATACGTCGCGGCCCCCCCGCCGCCCACGTAAATAGTCATGACGCTTCCAGTGGTGAGACCTGAGTACGTGGCGATGGTAAAGCCACCACCACCACCCGTAGTGGTACCTCCTCCAGTTGACGCCTTGCCGCCGCCCGCCCCCCACACTTTAAATGTGACCGTCGCGGCACCCGCGGGAACAGTCCACGACTGTGGGACTCCCGAGTAATAAAAGGATGCGGTACCACTCGCTGGCGAGGGTGTTGGCGTTGGCGATGATGTCGGGCTCGGGGTCGGCGTTGGAGTGGGAGTCGGCGAGGGCGTTGGCGTTGGTGCAGGGGACGGCGTGGGCGAAGGAATTAGCGTGGGAGTGGTTGGGGGCGTTGGAGTCGGCGTCGCCGTCGGTGTTGGTGATGGCGTCGGCACTATTGGAGGCGTCGGAGTCGGCGTAGCTGTCGGAGTCGGTGACGGCGTAGGCACTATCGGGGGGGTTGGAGTTGGCGTTGGCGACGGGGTAGGCGTCGTTGTCGGCGAAGGCGTAGGCGACGGAGTCGGGCTCGGCGATGGTGTATGCGTAGGCGTGGGCGACGGGGTGGGCGATGGCGTTGGGCTCGGCGAAGGAGTATGGGTGGGCGTCGGCGACGGCGTCGGTGATGGAGTCGGGGTTGGACTCGGCGTCGGGCTCGGCGACGGAGTATGCGTAGGGGTTGGAGAAGGTGTGGGCGACGGGGTCGGTGTGGGGGTGGCGGTGGGCGTCGGACTCGGTGTATGCGTCGGTGACGGTGTCGGTGAAGGGGTCGGCGTTGGCGTGGGTGAAGACGTGGGGGTGGGGGTGGGCGTTGGCGTCGGGGTTGGGCCCCATTGAACAATGACGACGCCCGAACCGCCCGAGCCGCCGCTATTCGGGTAGTCCCCTCCTCCACCGCCGCCGCCGGTGTTTGCTGTCCCTGAAGATCCGTTTCCGGATTCATTCCCAGCGCCTCCGCCACCGGTCCCACCGGCACCGGGGGCACCCGTTCCGTAATAGCAGGCGCCGCCGCCACCGCCGCCGTAGGTGGTCGACGTGCCGCAAATGGACGTCGTGTAGCCTGCCCCGCCCGAACCACTTGCGCTTGCCGCACCGGTCCCCCCTGCGACCGTCGCGCCACCGCCGCCCCCAGCCGGATAGGGGCTCGATGTCGAATTTGAACCACCAGCGGTTCCTTGACCCGCAGTCCCGGCTGCAGGCGTATAAGGCCCGTCGCCGGTTGAGCCGGCGCCCCCTCCGGATCCTCCAGATGAGCCACCGCCAACGGGGTTGCTGGCGCCGCCGCCGCCGCCGATTGCGGTCAGGCTGCCAAAGGCCGAGTTCTGGCCATTGCTCGCGTTACTCGTCGAGCTGACAGCCGCCGCCGCACCGCCTCCACCCACGGTGACGGCGATTCCGCTAAGCGGTGTCACTGAAAATGCGGAATTATAGATGACGCCGCCTGCGCCGCCCCCGCCTGATGAGCCTCCACCACCGCCCGCCACGACGAGAACCTGAACCGATGTGACACCGGCAGGCACCGTGAACGTGCCACTGCCGTCGAACGTCTGAACGCCACCCGTCGGCGTGGGAGTGGGCGTCGGCGAGGCTGTTGGGGTAGGTGTCGGACTCGGAGTATGCGTCGGCGAGGGCGTCGGTGTCGGCGACGACGTGGGGGTCGGAGTTGGCGTCGGAGAGGGTGTTGGCGTGGGTGATGGAGTCGGCGTGGCAGTCGGAGTGGGAGTCGGCGTGGGCGAACCCGCGTTCGGCAGGTTGTACTTCCCCTGCAAGTATTGCCATACCGTGGTCTGTTGCGCAGCCGTCAGCACGCAGTTGTAAATGATGACTTCGGCGACCTCCCCATCGAACATATTGCCATTCCCATCTTTGCCAATAACCGGGCTGCTGTAGAACGTGACCGTGTTCGCCGCGCTGGAAAAGAGCGTCACGTGGTTGATTCCGGCCACCCACTGAGCCGCCTGCGCGCTGATACTGTAGAGATTGTACTGATTCAGGCCCGATGCGGGATGGCCCACGTCGTACTCGCCCGTTGTCCCGAAGCTCTCGTAGATGCTCCCGTTTGTATTCGGATAGCAGTCGGCCCCGTTGGGCCCAAGGGTCCAAAGGCCGCGGGCCACGGCCGGTGTCGCCGACGTTGCCTTGACCACGGCAAACACCTCGCCTGTCGACAGCCCATTCATCACGTTCGGCAATGTGAACCATTCGCTGCTGGCCGCCGTGAACTGCATCACGGGTCGCCCGTTAAGCACGCCCGCGACCACCATCGGTTCGCTGGCCACGGTCAGCTGGGTCGCGTTGTTGCCATTTCCGCTGCCGTCCTGCCAGACACTCACGCTGCCCGACGAACTGGCCTGAACGCCGCTGTCGGCTATCAGCCATAGCGTCATCCCGGTGAGCGGCATGTCCGTCCCGCTCGCCAGCGTCGTGGCACTGACAACGTTGCTGTATCCCGGCGACGACCCGGCCAGAGTGCCTGACGAGATCTCATAGGTGTAGCTCGTCCCCGCGGTGAGGCCGCTGTCCACGTAGCTGAGGGCGTTGTTGACGGATGCCACCGCCGCGTAACTCCCGGAACCGGTCTTCCTCCAGATCGTGTACGTGATCCCGGTCGTAGTCGGTGTGTCCGACCACATCAGGCTAGTCTCGGTGCCGGAGATCGGGTTGACGATCAGGTTCGTCGGGTTCGCAGGGATCGCGATTCCCGGAAGATTGTACTTCCCGTCGAGGTATTGCCCGACCGTCGTCCGCTGCGCGGCCGTCAGCACGGAATTGTAAATGATGACCTCGGCGACCTCACCATCGAACAGGTTGCCGTTCCCGTCCTTCCCCAGCAGCGGGCTGCTGTTGAATTCGCCCGTGTTTGTGGTGCTGGTCAGGAGTGTCACCCCGTCGATCCGCGCCACCCACTGGGCCGCCTGCGCACTGACGTCGTAGAGACTGTACTGGGCGACACCGGAAGCGGGATGCCCTTCAATATACTCGCCCGTCGTTCCAAAGCTCTCGTAGATGCTCCCGTTTGTATTTGGATAGCAGTCGGCTCCGTTGGACCCCAGGGACCAGAGGCCACGGGCCACGGCCGGCGTCGCCGAGGTCGCCTTCACCACGACAAACACCTCGCCCGCCGACAACCCATTCATCACGTTCGGCAGGTTGAACCACTGGCTGCTCGTCGCCGTGAACTCCATTACGGGCCGGCCGTTAAGCGCGCCTGCGACCACCGTCGGCTCGTTGGCCACGGTCAACTGGGTCGCGTTGTTGCCATTTCCGCTTCCGTCCTGCCAGACACTCACGCTGCCGGCCGAGGTCGCCTGAAGCCCGCTGTCAGCGATCAGCCAGAGCTTCATCCCGGTGAGCGGCATGTCCGTCCCGCTCGCCAATGTCGTCGAGCTTACAACATTGCTGTAGCCGGGTGACGAACCCGCGAGGGTGCTCGATGAGATCTCGTAGCTGTAGCTCGTCCCTGCGGTGAGGCCGCTGTCCATGTAACTGAGGGCGTTGTTGACCTGCGCAATCGCCGCGTAACTCCCGGAACCCGTCTTTCTCCAGATCGTGTAGGTGATCCCCGTCGTCGTCGGTGCGTCCGACCAGACCAGGCTTGTCTCCGTCCCCGAGACCGGAGTGACAATGAGGTCCGTCGGGTTGGCAGGCACCGCGATCCCCGGAAGATTGTATTTTCCCTGGAGGTACTGCCCGACCGTCGTCCGCTGCGCGGCCGTCAGCACCGAGCCGTATATGATGACCTCGGCGACCGCCCCATCGAACAAATTGCCGTTCCCGTCCTTCCCCAGGATCGGGCTGCCGTTGAATTCGCCCGTGTTTGTGGCGCTGGTCAGGAGTGTCACGCCATCTATATTCGCCGTCCACTGGGCCGACTGCCCGCGGACATTGTAGAGACTGTACTGGGCGACACCCGATGCGGGATGCCCTATGTCGTATTCGCCCGTTGTCCCGAAACTCTCGTAGATGCTCCCGTTTGTATTCGGATAGCAGTCGGCTCCGTTGGAACCCAGGCTCCAGAGGCCGCGGGCGACCGTCGGAGTCGCCGAGGTCGCCTTCACAACGACAAACACCTCGCCCGCCGTCAGACCGTTCATCAGGTTCGGCAAGTTGAACCACTGGCTGCTCGCCGCCGTGAATTGCATCACCGGCCGGCCGTTAAGCATGTCCGCAACCACCGTCGGCTCGTTGGCCACAGTCAACTGGGTCGCGTTGTTGCCATTTCCGCTCCCGTCCTGCCAGACACTCACGCTGCCGCCTGACGTCGCCTGGAGCCCGCTGTCGGCGATCAGCCAGAGCTTCATCCCGGAGAGCGGCATGTCCGTCCCGCTCGCCAATGTCGTCGCGCTGACAACGTTGCTGTAGCCCGGCGACGACCCGGCCAGGGTGCTTGACGAGATCTCATAGGTGTAGCTCGTCCCGTCAGCGAGCCCGCTGTCCATGTAGCTGAGGGCGTTGTTTACGGACGCCACCGCCGCGTAACTCCCGGAACCGGTCTTCCTCCAGATCGTGTACGTGATCCCTGTCGTCGTCGGGGCGTCCGACCAGACCAGGCTTGTCTCCGTCCCCGAGACCGGTGTGACAATGAGGTTCGTCGGGTCGGCGGGCACCGCGATTCCCGGAAGGTTATATTTCCCCTGGAGGTATTGCCCGACGGTCGTCCGTTGCGCGGCCGTCAGCACGGAGTTGTAGATGATGACCTCGGCGACCGCTCCGTCGAACAAGTTGCCGTTCCCGTCCTTCCCCAGGATCGGGCTGCTGCTGAAGCTGCCCGTGTTTGCGGCGCTGGTCAGAAGCGTCACCCCGTCTATTCTAGCCGTCCACTGGGCCGTCTGACCACTGACGTCGTAGAGACTGTACTGGGCGACACCGGAAGCGGGATGCCCTTCAATATACTCGCCCGTCGTTCCAAAGCTCTCGTAGATGCTCCCGTTTGTATTCGGATAGCAGTCGGCTCCGTTGGAACCCAGGCTCCAGAGGCCGCGGGCGACCGTCGGAGTCGCCGAGGTCGCCTTTACAACGACAAACACCTCGCCCGCCGTCATCCCGCTCATCAGGTTCGGCAACGTGAACCACTGGCTGCTGGCCGCCGTGAATTGCATCACGGGCCGGCCGTTAAGCGTGTCCGCGACCACCGTCGGCTCGTTGGCCACGGTCATCTGCACCGCATTATTGCCGCCCCCGCTACCGTCCTGCCAGATGCTCACGCTGCCGGCCGAAGTCGCCTGGAGCCCGCTGTCAGCTATCAGCCAAAGCTTAATCCCGGAGAGCGGCATGTCCGTCCCGCTCGCCAGTGTCGTCGCGCTGACAACGTTGCTGTACCCTGGGGATGGTCCGGCCAGGGTGCTGGAAGAGATCTCGTAACTGTAGCTCGTCCCTGCAGTCAGCCCGCTGTCCATGTAGCTGAGAGCGTTGTTGACCTGGGCAATTGCCGTGTAACCGCCGGTGCCGGTCTCCCTCCAGATCGTATAGGTGATCCCGGTCGTCGTCGGGGCGTCCGACCAGACCAGGCTTGTCTCCGTTCCCGAGACCGGGGTGACGACGAGACTCGTCGGGTTGGCGGGCACCGCGATTCCCGGAAGGTTGTATTTTCCCTGGAGGTATTGCCCGACGGTCGTCCGCTGCGCCGCGGTCAGCACGCTGTTGTAAACGATGACCTCGGCGACCGTTCCATCGAACAAGTTGCCGTTCCCATCCTTGCCCAGGAGCGGGCTGCCGCTGAAGCCGCCCGTGTTTGTCGTGCTGGTCAGCAGCGTCATCCCGTCTATCCTTGCAGTCCAAAGGCCCGCCTGCCCATTGACGTTGTAGAGGCTGTACTGCGTGACAGGCGATGCGGGATGCCCGATGTTGTATTCGCCCGTCGCCCCGAAGCTCTCGTAAATGCTCCCGTTCGTATTCGGGTAGCAGTCGGCTCCGTTAGACCCCAGGCTCCAGAGTCCGCGGGCGACCGCCGGCGTCGCCGATGTCGTCTTCACAATGACAAACACTTCGCCCGCCGTCATCCCGCTCATCAGGTTCGGCAGGGCGAACCACTGGCTGCTCGTCGCCGTGAATTGCATCACGGGTCGCCCGTTAAGCGCCCCCGCGACCACCGTCGGCTCGTTGGCCACGGTCATCTGCATCGCGTTATTTCCGCCGCCACTTCCGTCCTGCCAGATGCTCACGCTGCCGGCCGAGGTCGCCTGGAGCCCGCTGTCGGCTATCAGCCAAAGCTTCATCCCCGAGAGCGGCATGTCCGTCCCGCTCGCCAGCGTCGTCGCGCTGACAACGTTGCTGTACCCCGGGGACGATCCGGCCAGGGTGGTGGACGAGATCTCATAGGTGTAGCTCGTCCCTGCGGTCAGCCCGCTGTCCATGTAGCTCAGGGCGTTGTTGATCTGGGCAATCGCCGCGTAACTGCCGCTCCCGGTTTTCCTCCAGATCGTGTAGGAGATGCCTGTCGTCGTCGCGGAGTCCGACCACACCAGGCTTGTCTCCGTCCCCGAGACCGGTGTGACGATGAGGTTCGTCGGGTTGGCGGGCACCGCGATTCCCGGAAGGTTGTATTTGCCCTGGAGGTATTGCCCGACGGTCGTCCGTTGCGCGGCCGTCAGCACGGAGTTGTAGATGATGACCTCGGCGACCGCTCCATCAAACATGTTGCCGTTCCCATCCTTCCCCAGGAGCGGACTGCTGCTGAATGCGCCCGTGTTTGCGGCGCTGGTCAGGAGCGTCACCCCGTCTATACTTGCCGTCCACTGGGCCGACTGCCCGCGGACATTGTAGAGACTGTACTGGGTTACAGGCGATGCGGGATGCCCGATGTTGTACTGGCCCGTTGTCCCGAAGCTCTCGTAGATGCTCCCGTTCGTATTCGGGTAGCAGTCGGCTCCGTTGGACCCCAAGCTCCAGAGTCCGCGCGCCGCTGCCGGAGCCGCAGACGTCGCCTTCACAATCACAAATACTTCGCCTGTCGTCAGCCCGTTCATCAGGTTCGGCAACGAAAGCCACTGGCTGCTGGCCGCCGTGAACTGCATCGCCGGTCGCCCGTTGACCGCGCCCGCGACCACCGTCGGCTCGTTGGCCACGGCCATCTGGGACGCATTGTTGCCGTTTCCGCTCCCATCCTGCCAGATGCTCACGACGCCGGCCGAGGTCTCCTGAAGCCCGCTATCAGCTATCAGCCAAAGCTTTATCCCGGAGAGCGGCATGTCCGTGCCGCTCGCCAGTGTCGTCGCGCTGACAACGTTGCTGAATCCCGGCGATGAACCGGCCGGGGTGCTGGAAGAGATCTCGTAGGTGTAGCTCGTCCCGGCGGTGAGCCCGCTGTCCATATAGCTGAGGGCGTTGTTTACGGATGCCACCGCCGCGTAACTCCCGGAACCGGTCTCCCTCCAGATCGTATACGTGATTCCGGTCGTCGTCGGGGTGTCCGACCAAACCAAGCTTGTCTCCGTCCCCGAGACCGGGGTGACGATGAGGCTCGTCGGGTTGGCGGGCACCGCGATTCCCGGAAGGTTGTATTTCCCCTGGAGGTATTGCCCGACAGTCGTCCTCTGCGCCGCGGTAAGCACTGTGTTGTATATGATGACCTCGGCGACCGCCCCATCGAACATGTTGCCGTTCCCATCTTTCCCCAGAAACGGGCTGGTCGTGAACGCTCCTGTGTTTGTGGCGCTGGTCAGGAGCGTCATCCCGTCTATTCTCGCCGTCCACTGGCCCGCCTGCCCGCTGACATTGTAGAGACTGTACTGGGTGACACCCGATCCGGGATGCCCTATGTTGTACTGACCCGTTGATCCGAAGCTCTCGTAGATGCTCCCGTTTGTGTTCGGGTAGCAGTCGGCTCCGTTGGACCCCAGGCTCCAGAGGCCGCGCGCCACCGCCGGCGTCGCCGAATTCGCCTTCACAATGACAAACACCTCGCCCGTAGTCTGGCCGTTCATGAGATTCGGCAAGGTGAACCACTGGCTGCTCGTCGCCGTGAACTGAATCGCCGGCAGTCCATTCAGGGAACTTGCGACCACCACCGGCTGGTAGCTCGAATTGGACTGGGTGGCATTGTTCCCATTCCCGCTCTGGTCCTGCCACACGCTCACGTCGCCGTTGGAGTTCGAGGTCACGCCGACATTCGCCTGCAACCAGAGCTCCAAGCCCGTCGTAGGGATACCGCCCGCGGAAACCGACGCTCCCGAAAGCACGACTCCAAGAAGAATGTGTGCGGCTGGACGCGACACGCCACAAAAACCGGCCCAATCCAAAATCTAGGCGAGCCTAATTGCCCGGAGTTTTGAATTATCTTAAACGTCCATTCGCGTAATCCAGAATCCATAAAGGCGCGCAAAAAGCATCTTAGCGTTTCCTGCGCATCAACATAAGCGCTCGTTTCTCAAATACTCATGCGCATCGATCCTGTCACCCGGTTGCGTTTGCGGGATTTCGCCATGCCTGCTTGCACCATTCGCGAGAGCTCCCTCACATTTTTTTCTCCCGCATGGCATGTGTCCGTACGTGTTGTATGAAAAAAAACTCAATCGCGTCCCCGATGTGCCGCCCGATTTCACCCTGACGTTTGGTCCGAACCCATCAACTAACGGTACCGGACACGGGTGGCCTGGGCGGTCGGTCGCAAGCGGATCTCGTGGCAGCACGCGTTAAGAGGAGCACTCATTGGCATCTGCTCTCCCATCACGGCGTGGAAGGGGCGCCGACCGTCA
>Ga0182015_10002817_pt1 | contig 20325 bp, 19 predicted proteins | sample 712P3MmetaG_FD_120478 | JGI IMG/M metagenome (GOLD analysis project Ga0182015, IMG submission 120478) | Permafrost microbial communities from Stordalen Mire, Sweden - 712P3M metaG | ecosystem: Environmental > Terrestrial > Soil > Wetlands > Permafrost | place: Sweden: Stordalen | collected...
GCAGTTAGGGCTGACTCCGCTTGTTGGATCGATCCCTTGAATTGCCACGCCCACGCCAACTGCTGCGTGTCGCCGTGGTCAAGAAAGGTGAAGCTGAAGCTGGAGCTGAGGGCCCCGCCGCCCCTACCAGTCTTTTCCCACGCGACCCCACCCTTCGCTGCGCGAAGGATGGGCCACCCGCCCTCAATTTCGTAAACTCAACTACCCATGGGCTGCATTCTCGCTGCGAACCTGAACGCCCGCAGCGGAAGGACCGCCGTGAAACGCAATTGCTAAAAAAATGGCGGCCCCGATTTGCTCTATTGCAATAAACACTGAAACAAAAATCGAATAGTGCCATTCCGCCATCGATATCTCGTCTGCGCCTACGGCCAGCGCGAACCCGAGCCACGTGAACAGCAGGGCCTGGGCGAACCAACGGGCTGTCCAGTGGACCAGTATGACTCTTAGCCAGGCCGCCAAGCACAGTGCCCAAAACGCGCCAGCAACAAGTGCGGGTAGAAAAAAGGAAGACATTCGGCTGTATTGCTCGAACAGGCCTGTTTTTCCGAGCACCATGTCGGTAAGGGCGGCCACGAGTAATGCCAGCGGGACGCCAGCGGCCAAAATCGTCGTTGCGAAAACGTATCGTAATACAGTGCGCGTGCTCCAACTCACATTGGAGGATTCTGCCGTAATGGCCGCCGCCGCAATTGCCGCCGCAAAGAACGTGCCTGTGAATTTCCAGTCCAGTGTCGCCGAAAAAAACCTAATGTCACCGCTGAAGAGGATAAGGACGGCGCTGGAAATGGTGCCAGCGGCCCCGAACCACCAGATTCGTCTTAACATGTCAGCCCCACTCAGTTCCCATTCAATTCACCGCAGGCAGCAATATTACCGTTCTCGCACATACCTTCTTCCTCGTCCTGGAACGGATGGGCTGTCGCTTTCACGCCGGGACCCGTCAGGTTTATGGGCACCATTGGCTTGTCTAGATCATGATAATTATTGCTCCCAGGATAATCCAACACGTCGTCCGGCGCAGCGTCGGGCGCGTAGGCGAAAATGCTGATCGACGGGAATTTCTTTGCGTTGGCAGAAACGATTTGCACCTTGCCGTTCGGCGTGATCTTGAGGGTGAACTGCATACCAATCCAACCTTGAGGGGCGGCAGGATTGCCCGCGAGAGATTGTCCGTTGAGCCCTGCAATCGAAAGAGAAAGTATGATATCTCCTTTGGAATCGACCGAGGCATTGTCGGGAGCGGCGATGACCATTCCAGGTTTCGCGTCAAACCCTCTAAAGAACACCTCACTTGTGCCCGCAAACGATTGCATCGATAAGTGGTGTGTCGCCAATGTGGCGACGATAAGTGTCCGCGTTCTGAATGTTGCCTTTGGGTCATTTGCGACTGGGCCTCTCTCGTCTCCTAATCCGATACCAAACCAACCGACTCTCGCCGCGCTGATATACGCCTCGATGCAAATCCCGACTTGTCCTGGCGGGTGGCTCACCCTTTGCGCCGGTCCCGATCAGGCCATTTATCATGCACGAGTAGTATAACTGATGTATTATATTTATGGTTATCATTCGTCCTTTGGGCTGCGCGAAGCGCAGACCGGGGTGGCCTACCGTTTGCGGGCCAAAGGGTGGGGAAGTTCCGGCGCGAATTCGGCCTTCCCGCTACTCGCTATTCGAATGAATTTCCACAGCATCCATTCGAATAACTCATAGATAACATTTGACATACGGAGAATCACGAGGCTATGCTTTCGTGTGAGCCTCGAACAACACCTCCCGCCCGCCGCAACTGAGCGGCCAGCATTACCGGTCGCTCATCCCGAGAAGTCCCTGACGAGGGATCTCTCCGTCGGCTCAACCACACCGGACCACTCGCGCAGAGGCCGCACTCTCAAGAATTCCCCGCAAATCTCAGAACTGCGCATTCTGCACGACTTAAAGTCTTTTAGAATCCGCAGTTCTGGGAACAATCCGTTTAACTCCTTTAGAATCCGCAGTTCCAAAAAACACCGGGGGTGGGGGATATGACCAACTCTCCACTGGAAATTCAGATGCTCCCGCCGGGCCCCGATCTCGAAGTCTCGGTCGTAATGCCCTGCCTCAACGAGGAAAAGACCATCGGCTTTTGCGTCGCCGAAGCCCTCACCACGCTTGAGCGCGCGGGCCTGCGCGGCGAAGTCGTCGTCGCCGATAACGGCAGCACGGACCGCTCGATCGAGATCGCCCGAGGCTTGGGCGCGCGCGTCGTCCCGGTGGAGCGCAAGGGCTACGGCAGCGCGCTGCTCGGCGGCTTCTCCGCGGCGCGCGGCGAATTCGTGATCATGGGCGATGCCGATCAGAGCTACGACTTCACGCACATCCCCGCCTTCGTCGCCAAACTGCGCGAAGGTTATGACCTCGTGATGGGCAATCGCTTCCGCGGCGGCATCGAGCCCGGCGCCATGCCCGCGCTGCATCGCTATCTGGGCACCCCTGTGCTCACCGGAATTGCGCGCCTTTTCTTCGGCCACCCCTGCGGCGATATCTATTGCGGCCTGCGCGGTTTCCGCCGCGACGCCATCCTGCGCCTCGGCCTGCGCACCACCGGCATGGAATTCGCCACGGAGATGCTCGTCAAAGCCGCGATCTTCCAATTGCCCATCGCCGAAATTCCAACGACTCTGCGCCCCGATGGCCGCGATCGCCCTCCGCATCTGCGCACTTGGCGCGATGGCTGGCGCGGCCTGCGTTTCCTGATGCTCTACAGTCCGCGCTGGCTATTTCTCTATCCCGGCATCGCGCTGATGATCGCCGGCACCGCCGCGGGCCTCTGGCTGATTCCCGCGCCGCGCACGGTGCATGGCGTCACCTTTGACGTGCACACGCTGCTCTTCGCTGGCCTCGCGGTCCTGCTGGGCTTCCAATCGATCACGTTCGCGTTCTTCACCAAACTTTTCGCGATCACGGAAGGTTTGTCGCCGGAAGATCCGCGCCTGAATCGCCTGTTTCGCTACATCACGCTCGAGGTCGGTCTCGCCGCGGGTGTCGCGCTGATGGCGCTCGGCTTCGCCGCCTGGGCCAGCGTGCTGGGCACGTGGGGATCGCGCCACTTCGGCCCGCTCGATCTCGAAGTCACGCTGCGCGTCACGATTCCCGGCGCCGTGCTCATCGCGCTTGGTTTCCAAACTTTGCTTTCGAGTCTTTTCCTCAGCGTGCTCGGCATGGCGCGCCGTTAGCCGCCGCTGCTGCGATTCATTTGTTTTTCCGCAGGAGCATCGCAAAGTGCAGCCGGCCGCCGAAGACCACCGAAGCCGGAAACGGATACAGCGGCAATTCACGGTCGCTGCGTTCTTCCGTCAGCCCGAGCCGATCGAACAACTCGCGCCACTGCGCGCTCGATAAATAAGCGTACGGCAGCGCCACCCGGTGCGAGCGATTGCCCACCCAATCCATAAATCGCAAACGCGAATGGTCCCAGCGCGTCTCCGCCAAATGATCCTTGATCAAAATAAATTCGCGGCTCACGCGGCAAGCATCCGCCAGCAACGTAAACGGATCGAGCGTGTGATGCAGCACATCCACGAACAAGCATCCATCGAACGCCCCGTCGCCAAACGGCAAGTGCACGCCATCGAACCCGTGGCACTCGATCGCGCATCCCGTGCGTGGCAGCACTTCCACTCCCGTAACGCTCAGCCCAGCAACCGATTGCTCCAGCAGCGCCCCCAGCGTTCCATCCCCACATCCCACATCCAAGAGCCGGCAACCCGGAGGGATGAACGCCGCCAGCCGCTGCGCCAGCACCGCGATGCGCCGCCCATGCACCAACCGTCCATGCAACTTGCCCACCGCCGACGCAGCCCGCCCCGGTTGCTCCGGATCCTTCTCCGCCAATTTTTGGCGATTCGCAGCGAAATTATTTTCGGGCGCGCCGTCGGCGCTCGCGCTCATCTCTTCCCGCCGTGCGTGACGCCGTGGAACGGAATCGGCAGCGGGCCCGGAGGCGCCGTGGAAGACGTGGCCAGTGCGGCCAGCAGCAAGAAAATCAAAGCATTCGCGGGAATGTGCAGATTGAAATCGGAGAAGCTGTGGACCAGCAAACCGACGCACGCGGCGAGCGCGCCGATATGCAGCGCCAAATCCAGCGGCGACCGGCTTTCCTTCAAGGATTTCGCGCCGCGCCAAAACAACAGCACCAGAAACCACGCGCCCAGTAAACCTCCCACAATTCCCGCGTCGGCGAGCAACTCCACGTAATCGTCATGCGAATGATTCACGATCAAACCGTCGTAAAGAGTTTCGTACTTCGGAAAAACGTGTTGCAGCGTGCCGAAGCCGGTTCCCAGCACGGGATGATCCAGAAAGATTCTCCACGAATCGCGCGTCATCTCCACGCGGCGCGCCTTGGTGACTTCCAGCGCGCGATACGATTCAAAACGTTCGAGGGAGCTGCCGATGCCAATCCACGCGACCATCGCCGAAACCAGAAACAGCACCATCGCGCCGGCCGCCAGCGTTTTCCACTCCTGCTGGCGCATCGCCACCAGCACCGCCAGCACGATCAATTCGCAGAAAAATGCGATGATTCCGCCGCGCGAAGCCGCCAGAAATAATGCTCCAATCGGAAGCAAGGTAAAAACCGCGAGCAGCGGCAGCAGATCGCGCCGTTCCGCGCGCAGCACCAGCACCGCCAGCCCCGGCGGCACAACCAATTCCACGAAGCCCGCGAAATGGTTGCGATCAACGTACGGACCGAATGGAACGCCGCCGTATTTCAGCTCGCGAAACCAGTACATCTTCCCGTTGAAAGTGAAGTGCTGCACGATTCCGAGCAGCGCAACGAAAAAGCCCAGCGCCGCCAGGAACCAGACGAAATCCCGCCAATCCTGCGCCGTGCGAAACGCTTGCACCGCGAGAAAAACCAATACGATTAGCGCGGAACCTTTCAGCCATTCGATACGCGTGACGAATTCGTACGCGCTCATGCCCGGTATGCTTTGCAACGCTGCCACGATCCACAATCCCGCCAGCGGCCACAGCAGAGCATTTCCGCGCAGCTCGAGGCTTCCTTTTCCCGCGCGCATCGCCGCAACGCACCAACAAACCAGCAGCACGGCCGCCGCAATTTCGACCACCGCTTCCGACCACGCCTCCGTTGTGCCCTGGGCAAGCACCGCGAATGCCACAATCGCGCAAAGCCCGGCGCGGATTCCCTTCATGGCGTGTTCCCGGCCGTCGAAACCGGCGCAGCCACTGGCGCCGACGGCACCAGCGACACATCGTCGGCCCAGGCGGTGCCAACGATCTTGGTCAAAACCGTGCTCGCGGGGCGGCGCAATCGCAGGATCAGCACATGGGTATCTGCGCTGGTCTCGAAATCGAGTTCAATCGGCGTCCACGGTTCGCTGCCCAAAACTCCGGGCGTCGCCAAAACGGGATCGTAGGGATGCACTGGATCGAAAAGCTCGAAATGCACGGTGCTATCGCTGACCAGATTTTCCGAGCGCATGTACGCGGAAAAATGGTACGCCGTCGCCGGCTCGACGGGCAGATACGCATAGAGGTTTTGAAAATCCACGTTGGTCGATCCGTCGAAAGCGATCTGCAGATCGCGCGCGCCGGAGTGCGGATCGATCGCGTCCAGGCTCGCGTCCGCTCCCGGCTGGGCCGCGTACCTCCAGCCAAAACCGCCGTTCGTGAAATCGCTCTCGAACCCGCCGTCGGTAACGAGCGAGCCATTGTCCAATCCCGAAGGCATTCCGCTGGCGGAGAGATCTTCTTTCCAAACTTCCCAAGCTTGAGGAATCTCATCCTGCGCGATCAACATATCGATCAGCGGAAACGCCGAAGCGAACGGCAACGGATCGCGGCGCTGCACCATGCGCTGCCAAACCGCCACCGCGGCGTCCGCCTGCTTCTGCGCGACCAGAAACGTGAGCGCCGGCTGGCGCGCCTCCGCCGAATCCGGCAGAACGCGATCAAGCAGCACGTTTACGTCCTGCGATACGCGCCACGCGCGCGAAACCGCCAGCGCCGACCACTGCGGCTCAGACATCAAGCCGCGATGAATTTCGGCATAGGCCTGATCGTAGCGGCCTTGTCCCAAAAGAAAATTCCCGTAGCGCCACGCGGCTTCGCCGGAAATCGGATGGTCGCGCTGCGCCGCGAGGTAGGCGGCTTCGGCGTCGGTTGCGTCGCCGGCCTCGTCATAGGTGCTGGCAAGGTCCAGCCAGTAGTAGGGAGAATTCGGATCGAGCGCGATCGCGCGGCGGTAATACCCAATCGCTTGGGTTAAATCTTCGTTTTCAAAATCGAGTTGCCGGTAGCGTCCCAGCATGTACCAGTGATCGGCGTTCGAGGGTTCTAGATCGGCGGCGCGCTGCAAATCCTGCGGATCGGCAGAGTTGGCGTAGTGCGTGACCAGGGCGTGCTTGCCGCCTTCCCAGCACATAATCGCGGCGATCAGAAAAACCGCCAGAAACAGCAACCATCGGCTGGCAGGATTGGCTAGACGCAGGCGCATCGACCGCTAGTCTGTACTGAATCCCCGAAGAAGCACAACGGTTTCAGCGGGAGCCCGGCGCCGATCCGCGTGGAAGGCCGGAATTTTCCACGAGGCTCCTCAGCTCGCCGGATCGGCGAGCCGAAAAGCCGCGGTTCAGCTTTTGCCCTTCTTGTTGTTGCTTACCTTGGTATCGATTCCCAGTCCCATGGCTTGCAATGCGTCCAGATCCTGCTGCGCCTGCGTGCCCCATTGTCCATTGGGATCGAGTTGCACGGCCTTTTGGAAGGCTTCGACCGTGCCGGGCTGGATGATGGGAATGATCTTATCGCCTTCCTGTTTCTGGCCCATGGTGTTCATCAGGCACTGGCCGAGCAGAAACCAGGTCTGCGCGTTCTTGGGATCGAAGGTCAAAGATTTCTGAAAGGGCACGACCGCGTCCGTCATTTTCCCGGTGTTGTAGAGGATCGCACCGGCATTGCGCCAGGCTGCGGCGGCGTTGGCCGGATCAAGATCCGCGGATTTCTGGTACGCGGCCATGGCATCGTCAATCTTTCCGGTTTCCGCCAGGCTGTTCCCCAGATTGTTGTAGTAACCGGCGTCGTCCGGTTTCAGCGCGACCGCCTGCTGGTAATAGCTGACGGATTGATCGGCCTTGCCTTCCAGATCGTAGGCGGCGGCGATGCGCGCCAGGACGATCGGACGATTGGTATCGGTATCGCCCATACCTTGCAAGGCCAATTGGAACGATTTGATCGCGGTTTCGCACGCGTCCGCGATCTGGCTCTGGAGCGTATCGCGCTGATCGGCAGGCGCCGTGGCCAATTGCGCGTGCAGCGTTTCGGCTTGCGTTGCAGCCACCACGCCGGCATCGAAATTGACCTTTAGATTTTGGAATGCCGCCGCCTGCGCGGCCTGCGCGGCAGCAGCCTTCTTCTGGGCATCGGAAACGATGATTTTGATGTCCAGGGTATTTTCCTGACCGCCGCCAACCTTGGCCGCCGTCCCGAAGACGATTTGGCCTTTGTCCTTTACGTCGATATTCCACATCCCGGCGGCAAAACCCGGCGTGTTGTAGTGGCCATGGCCATCGGCGGTGACGCTGAAGGTCTTGCCGTTTTCCGTGCTGGTAAATACCAACACCACTCCCGGATAGGGCTTGCCATTCACGTCGTACACCGTACCGACGAGCGTGTTGTCGTCTTGCGCAGCGGCCCGCGCGCCCAGCCAGGTGCTCACCGGTCCCGTCAAAATTGCGAGCGCCACCGCCATCCACAGAATTTTTTTGATTCGTTCGATTCTCATGTTCGCGCCCTCTCTTCAGAAACGACGTTCCGCCGGTCCCGCGGGTTGCAGCAAAGCCGGGCCATTATCGCGCAATTTGGATGCGATAGGGGATAGGATCGGTTTCGCCGGCCTCGGCAAAGGCCCGAAGGCGCAGCCGGCAGCTATCGCACACTCCGCAAGCCGCATCCTCGTACTGATAGCACGACCACGTAAGTTCGAGCGGCGCGCGCAATTCGATGCCGCGGCGCACGATTTCGCTTTTGCGCATGGCAATCACCGGCGTCTTGAAGGCGATATTGGTTTCCGGACGCGTGCCCACGCGCGCCAGTTCCTCAAACACTCGGTAATATTCCGGCCGGCAATCGGGATAGCCCGAGCTATCTTCGGCGACGGCGCCCACGAAAATCGCGGTCGCGCCGATCACTTCCGCCCAGCTTACAGCCACGGAAAGAAAATGCGCGTTGCGAAACGGAACGTAGGTGACCGGAATGCCGCCCGCGGAAACCGGCGCGGCGGGATCGCTCTCCGGCACGCCGATGCGCGCATCCGTCAGCGCCGAGCCACCGATCTGCGCCAAGTGATCGAAGCGAATCGCCAGGCGATCCGTTGCGCCGTAAAAATCGGCGATGGCATCGAAGGCCTGCCGCTCGCGGCGCTCGGTGCGCTGGCCGTAACTCGCGTGCAGCAGGGCGAGATCGTGCGTTTGCGCGGCGATGGCCGCGGTGACGCAGGAATCCATCCCTCCGCTCAACAGCACCACGGCTTTTGGCTTGCCGCTCACTTAATTTTTGCCCGCTCTCGCATGTCTCTCGCTCGCGCGAGCTAGACTCCGCGCGTCGCCGGATGCCAAATAAATTTGTGCAATTGCAGGCCGAGCCGCACCGGCAGCGCATCCGCCAAAATCCATTCGGCCACTTCGCGTGCGTCCAGGCCCGGCCAGCTGCCGGCGGGATCCGCATGCACCGGCGAAAATAAAACCTGGCGCACGCGGCGATTCAAATCGTGCTGGCGCGTGAAATCGCGCGCGAATTCGTAATCGCGCCGGCTGGCCAGCACAAATTTCACTTCGTCCTGCGCGCCGAGCGCGTTCAGGTTCTGTTCGCGAAACGTGCCGAATTCGCCGGAGTCCGGGCATTTCACGTCCATGATCTTCACCACTTCGCGCGGCAGCATTTCGATGGGCCGTTCGCCGCTGGTTTCCGCGAGGACCGTGTAGCCTTCGGCCAGCAAGCGCTGCGCCAGCACGGCGATTTCGGGCTGCAGCAGCGGCTCGCCGCCGGTCAATTCCACCAGCGGAATTTCCGGCGAACCGTTTGGCGCGCCCTTTTCTGCGCCCAGAGGATGCGCCAGAACGCGAACGCGTTGCAGAATTTCCTCCACGCTCTGCTTTTCGCCGCCGTAAAACGCGTACGCGGTATCGCACCAAGTGCAGCGCAAATTGCAGCCCGTGAGCCGCACGAAAATGCACGGCAATCCGGCGTAGGTGCTTTCGCCTTGAATCGAACGGAAAATTTCGCTGACCACCACGCTCATCGCTCCCGCGCGCGCCGCTTGCGCCGCTCGTACGCGCGCACCAGCGCGATCACCGCCAAAAATCCCACCGCGCCCACGATCAAAGGAAACGGTTTCACCGGAATTCCCGCGTAACGAAAAACGAAAATGTAGGCCGCGCCGGTGAGCAGCGCCGGAATGAACACGAGAAGGTAGGCGCGATTCATGGCGGCGGAAAACTACGGCCAGTAGGTGGCCGCGGTTGTGTCGGTCTCCCAGACCGTGATGCTGGCGATGCGCGCGCCGGCGCCCAAGTCGCGCACCTGCCCGGCGGTGGCGTCGTAAAAATATTTGGCGATATTTTCGGCGGAAGGATTGATCGCGTCGAAGGGCGCTTGATCGTTCAGAAATTTGTGGTCCACGCCGGCGATGATTTCGCGCAGCACGCGCTTTACGCTGGTGAAATCCGCGAGCAATCCAATCGAATCGAGATCCGGGCCTTCCAGCGTGACGCGCACCTTGTAATTGTGGCCGTGCGGATTTTCGCACTTGCCCTTATAGCCGCGCAGCGCGTGGCCCGCGGAAAAAGTTTCGTCGACGCTGACTTGAAACATTGAGGTTCCTCAAATCGGTGCGTGGCTGCGGTTTCGGGCGGCCTGATTTTCTCCGGAGCGCGGCTGGGGGCCCGGCCGCCCGGCCATTGCGTCAGGCCGGCTGCCTCATGAATCGCCGGCCATGAATCGTTCCACTTCCGCGATGTCCCGGGTCACGGCGTAATCGGGCAGCGATTCCATGAAAATTCTACCATAGTGCATTCGCTGGATGCGGTTATCGAGGATCGAAAGCACGCCGCGATCGCTGCGCGAGCGGATCAGCCGGCCGAAGCCCTGCTTCAGCGCCAGCACAGCCTCGGGAATTTGGTATTCGGCGAAGGCGTTGCGGCCATCTTCTTCGAGCGCGCGCACGCGCGCGGCAACGATGGGATCGGAGGGCACGGCGAACGGCAAACGGTCAACGATCACGCAGGAAAGCTGCGCGCCGGGAACGTCCACGCCCTGCCAGAAGCTGGACGTGGCGAAGAGCACCGCGCCGGGCGTCATGCGAAAGCGCTCGAGCAGCGTTGAGCGCGGCGCCGAGCCTTGCAGCAGCAGCGGAAATTCGATTTTTGTGCGCACTCGCGCGCACACGTCGTTCATTTGGCTATAGCTGGTGAAAAGGCAAAACGCGCGGCCCTGGGAAATTTCGAGCAGGCGCGCGATTTCCTCGGCGGCAGATTCCGGAAACGCCGCGTTGCGCACATCGGGCAGCCGCTCAGGAATGTACAGCAGCGCTTGCTGGCGGAAATCGAATTCCGGCGGCAAGACGCGTTCAACGGAACCGGCTGGAATTCCCAGGCGCTGCTTCAGGAAATCGAAGCGGCCGCCGACGGCTAGCGTGGCCGAAGTGAGCACGATGGTATCGAACTGCTCGAAGAGGCGCTCGCGCAGGATTCCGCTGACGTCGATTGGCGTGGCCGCCAGGAAAATTCCTTTGTTGCGGCGCTCGTACCAGTAAACGAAATTGCGCTCTTCGGATTCGAGCAGAAATACCAGCTCGTTGCGCAATTCCGCCGCGCGCCGCGCCATTTGCAGCACCGGCTCCGGCTTTTCGCGCAGCGCGGCGATTTCCGATTCCAAACCTTTGAGCGCGCGCACGAATTCGTCGTAGGCTTCGCGATTTTGCTCGAGGAACGCCGCGCGCTGCTTGGGATCGAAGGGGAAGCGGCCTTCGCGCGGCGGAAACGTCTCGAAGAAAGCGCGGGCGCGTTCGCGCATGCGCGCCACGCGCCGCGGCAACGATGCGCCTTCGGTGCGCGCGAGGCGCAAAGCCAAATCCGTATCGCGCGCCAATTCCTCAAAGCGGTAATTGGAAACTTCGCGGCCGAAATAATCGCTGGCCACGTCTTCGATTTCGTGCGCTTCGTCGAAAATCACGGCGGCGTATTCCGGCAGGATGCTGCCGAAATCGTCGCCGCGCAGCGCCAGATCGGCAAAAAAAAGATGATGATTGACGATGATCACGTCGGCTTCCGCCGCGCGCTGGTGCATCGCGGTGACGAAGCAGCGCTTGAATTCCGCGCATTTTTGCCCGGAGCAGGCATCGCGCCGCGCGTCCAGCTTGCCCCACATGCTCGCGTCGTCCGGCAAAAACGTGAGTTCGGCGCGGTCGCCGGTTTCGGTGACCTTTTCCCAATCGCGCATCTGCGCGAACCAATCGACTTCGTCCAAGCCCTTCAGCACGGGCTGATCGGCCATGTCGTAAAGTTTCTGGCGGCAGAGAAAATTGCCGCGGCCCTTCATTACCGCGACTTTCAATTCCGGCGCGAAATGTTTTTGCAAGAACGGAACGTCTTTGGCGAAAAGCTGCTCCTGTAGCGATTTCGTCGCCGTGGAAACCACCACGCGCCGGCCGCTGCGAATCGCCGGCAGCAGATACGCCAGCGTTTTGCCAGTGCCGGTGCCGGCTTCCACCAGTGCGTGCCGCTTATTTTGAAACGCCTGCTCGACAATTTCCGCCATCTCCAGTTGCGAGCGGCGATGCTCGTAGCCCGCGCCGATGCAGCGTTCGAGCAAGCCGCCGGGACCGAAAATATCGGCGATCGAGGGAGACTCCGGCTCGGCTTCGGCCTTCGGGATTTTGCGAAACGTGGGCATCAATGAACCACGCGGGAAAACGGCGCGCGAATTAAAGTCTGTACCATAGCACATCCGGCAGCGCGGCTCTGCGAGCCGAACCGCGCGCCGGCCGCAGCGCGCGCGTTTGCTATACTGCCGCGCATGGCCGCAAAGCCCGCGAAAAAACTGTTTCTGATCGACGCGATGGGATTCGTCTTCCGCGCGTTTTTCGCGCCGATGGACCGTTTGCGCAACGCCGCGGGCCTGCCGACGAAAGTTCCGTATCTTTTTTCCAATATGCTGCGCCGGTTGATTAAGGATTACGAACCGGACTACATCGGCGTGGCGTTTGACGTTGCCGGGCCGACGTTTCGCGACAAACTTTTCGCCGAATACAAAGCGCAGCGCCCGCCGATGCCCGACGATCTCGCGGTGCAATTGCCCTACGTGCGAAAAGTTTGCGAGGCCATGCGCCTGGCCGTGCTGGAAGCGCCGGGGTACGAAGCCGACGACATTATTGGCGCGCTCTCGAAGCAGGCCGAAAAGCGCAAGCTCGACGTGACCATCGTCACCAGCGACAAAGACATGATGCAGCTGGTGGGCGGACGCGTGCGCGTGTTGCGGCCCGGATCGGGCGCGGCCAAGCCGGACGTGGTTGTGGATGACGCCAAGGTGGAAGAGCTGATGGGCGTGCCGCCGGCGAAAGTTGTGGACGTGATGGCGCTGATGGGCGATTCGATCGACAACATTCCCGGCGCAAAAGGTATCGGCGAAAAAGGCGCGCGCGAAATCATCCGCCGATTCGGCTCGGCCGAAGCCGCGCTCGACGCCGCCGCGAAAGTCGAAAATAAGCGCTACCGCGAAGCGCTCGAAAACAGCCGCGAGCAGGTGCTGCTCTCGAAAAAGCTCGCGCAGATCGATACCGCCGCGCCGGTCGCGCTATCGCTCGATGAACTCGAGCGGCGCGAGCCCGACGCGAACGCGCTGCGCGATCTTTACACCGAGCTCGGCTTCACTTCGCTGCTCAAGGAATTGCCGGCGTCGGTCACCTCCGCCACGGCCACGCTCGATTCCGAGCGCCTGGATTCGGCCGATGCCATCAAAAAGTATTTGGGCGGCGCGCCAAAGGAAAAAGAAATCGCAGTGTGGCTTGAGCCCGCGCCCGGCGAACGCGACGCCGAAGGCTTCGGCACGCGCATCGCCGCCGTCGAGCTTTCGCCCGCGCCCGGAGTTTCGCGCGCGGCGTGGTGGGACGAAGCCGGCGAAGTGCGCCGCGCACTCGCGCCATTTCTCGCCGATGCCGCGCGGCCGAAAATCGTGCACGATGCGAAACTCGTCGAACTTCTGGCCGGTCCCGTCGCCGGAATTCGCCACGCGACGATGCTCTATTCCTATTTGCTGCGTCCCACCACGGGCAAACACGATTTAGCCAGCGTGGTTTTGAGGCATCGCAACGTCACGCTGCCGGGCGCGCCGGGCGAACGCGCCGATCAGTTGCAGCACTTGGCGCCGATATTGGCCGAAGAAGTCGAGCGCGCGGGGCTCACCGAACTCTACCGCACGATCGATCTGCCGCTCGCGCCCGTGCTGGCCGCGATGGAACGCATCGGCATTCACGTCGATCCGCGCGCGCTCGAAGCCATGTCCGCTGAAATGGAGCGCGAGATTCGCACGCTCGAAAGCAGCATCTGGGAACTTGCCGGGACTGAATTCAATGTGAATTCTCCGGCGCAATTGGCGGAAATTCTCTTCGACAAATTAAATCTGCAACCCGCCGCGCGCCGCAGCAAAGCGAAATCGCGCTCCACCGCCGCCGAAATCCTGGAAGAACTCGCGCTGCTGCACGAAATCCCGCGCAAAGTTCTGGATTACCGCGAACTCACCAAACTCAAATCCACTTACGCCGATACGCTGCCCCAATTGGTCGATCCCGCCACCGGCCGCGTGCACACCAGTTTCAATCAGACCGGCACGGCCACCGGCCGGCTCAGTTCCTCGGACCCGAATCTGCAAAATATTCCGGTGCGCACCGAACTCGGCCGCAAAATCCGCGCCGCATTCACCGCCGAGCCCGGATGGACGCTGCTTTCCGCCGATTATTCGCAAATTGAATTGCGCATCCTCGCGCACTGCTCCGCCGATCCCGTGCTCAGCGAAGCCTTCCGCAGCGGCGAAGATATCCATTCGCGCACCGCGCAGGAAGTTTTCGGCGTCGGCCCCATGGCGCAGACGGCCGAACATCGCCGCGCCGCCAAAGTGATCAATTTCGGAATTATCTACGGACTTTCCGCGTTCGGCCTGGCGCAGCAGCTCGGCATCGGCCAAAAAGAAGCGGCGCAATTCATCGCGGCGTATTTCGCGCGCTACAAAGGCGTAAAGGAATATCTCGATGGCCTGCTGGCGGAAACGCGGCGCACCGGCGTCTCGCGCACAATTTTCGGCCGCATTCGCCCCATTCCAGAAATCACCTCGCCGCAGCCGAACATGCGCAATTTCGCCGAGCGCACCGCGATGAATACGCCGCTGCAAGGCACCGCCGCCGATCTGATCAAAATTGCCATGATTCGCATCCATCGCGAATTGGCGGATGGCAAATTCCGCGCGCGCATGATTTTGCAGGTCCACGACGAATTGCTTTTTGAAGCGCCGGCGAATGAACTGGCGCGCTTGCGTCCCCTGGTGAAGAACGCGATGGAAGAAGCGCATGCGCTCTCGGTCCCGCTGCTTGTCGATCTGAAGGCCGGCGCGAATTGGCGCGACATGGACTAGAATTCAGTTCGTCTCACGCCAGCGCGACACGGAGAACAAAATGGCACACCAGCACAGCGAAGGTTTCTTGAAAATCACCAGGGACGCAAAGCAGCGCGTCAAGGAATGGAGCGTCCCCGAAGTGAAACGCCGCATGGACGCCGGCGAAAAATTCCTATTGATTGACGTGCGCGAAGATAACGAATGGGAGCGCGGCCACATTGTGCGCGCCGTGCACATGGGCCGCGGCATCATCGAGCGGGATATCGAGCAGGCCGTGCCCGATCACAGCGCGCCGCTGGTGCTCTATTGCGGCGGCGGATTTCGCTCCGCGCTCGCGGCCGACAATCTGCAAAAAATGGGCTACAGCAACGTGATTTCCATGGACGGCGGCTGGAGCGGCTGGACCGCGGCGGGCTTCCCGACTGAAAAGCCCTGAAAAAATCCCGCGGTCTGTTGCGCCGGACTGCGAGGCGAAAGCGATGGCTGGGGCGGAAGGACTCGAACCTTCACCATCCGCATTAACAGTGCGGTGTCCTACCGATTGGACCACGCCCCAGTAGACAGACGAAAGATTCTGCCACAAAGCCAGTGAGCGCACAAAGGCCGGTCCGTTCCATGCCTATAGCAGCGCGCCATCGGGCGTTGCGCATTTCATCCACCCCGCCGTGCCCGCGCGGAAACCGCGGGTTGAGCAACCGCCCGCTTTCTGCTTAACTTGAATCGGCTCAGTTTTATGGAACCAACCGCCACCAAGCCGAAGAACGCCGCCGACTGGCTGCGCAGCCAGTTTCAGCGGAATATTCGCGTGATCAAGTACGGCGTCGTCGGCTGCACAGGCATCGTTCTAAATCTCGGCACTTTGGCGCTGATGGTCACGGTATTTTCGCGCCGGGGCTGGTTCCCCTCCGCGGTGGCCAATATCGTATCGACCGTGGCCAATTTTATTTTTCACAATCTGTGGACGTTCGCCGACCGCCAGCACCGCGGCGTGCGCTTGATCCGCGGATTCGTCTCCTTCGTGCTCACTTCCGCGGCGGGCATCGGCGTCAGCACGCTGGCCTACGTCGGCTTCACGCGCTTCGCGGCGCATCTGGCCATCAACAAAGCGCATCCCGGTGGGCTTGAAATTCTTCTCGCCTGCCAGTTCGTGGCCGTCCTGCTGGGCGCGGCCGTGAGCTATCTTCTGAATCGCGAATTCACCTGGCCCGAATCCGAAGCGGACGCCGCCGCGGAAGCCACGCAAACTCAAGAAATCTAGCCTCGGCTTGAAATCCCGGCAATTTCAGGAATCGCGGAGACTGCGATGTGAGTACCGTATCGCATACACATATTTCGCACCGCTCCCGCAATTCGTTGAAACCTCGCCGCGAATACCCGCGTCCTAAAAAGTGAGGCGCTGTCGGAATACTTGACTGTATTTCGCGGCTCCCGCCCAGGAGACTCTGCAGGCCTGCTCTGTTGTCCGGGTAAAAAACCCAAATCGCAGGAGGACGTACAGCTATGTCTATTCGTGCCAAATTTTACCTAGCGGGATTCGCAGTTATCATGCTCAGCCTACCGGTCTGGGCGCGCACACTCTCAACCGATGTAACGGTCGACCATACCACCACCATTTCCGGCACACAGCTCAAGCCCGGAGATTACAGTTTAAAGGTGGCGGACAAAGCGACTCAACTCACCGTGGTGAAAGATGGAATGGTCGTCGCCAAGGTTCCCTGCCACTGGATCGAGCTCACGAACAAGCCCGATTCCACCACAATCCAGAGCGCGGGCGATCAGATCACGGAGATTGATTTCAGAGGGCAGACCGCGGCCGTCCAACTCCCCTAACGATGTGAACGCAATTATGTGCGGATGAGGGCCGGATTCGTTCCGGCCCTTTTTCGCGCACGCGTCTGGCTTCCGATATTCGGCCTGGAATTAAATTTGGATCGCGCCCGTGCCTGCGCGCGATTCGTTTCTAATGATCGTATTTCACCGAGCAGCCGTACGGCCGCGTCGCCGGCACGGAAACCGGCTTGCCGGACATCGCTTCATTCAGCGCCTGCGAAACGTAGTTCGTCGCGCCGGCGATATCCGATGGATCGGGCGTGGCGCGATCGTCGATCGCGCCGTCGTAGATCAGCACGCCTTGCGGATCGATCACGAACATGTGCGGCGTAGTCTTGGCTTCGTAAAGATGGCCCAGCTGCCCCTCCGGATCGAGCAGCGCGGCCGTGGGCGCGGCGTGCATCTGCAGCATGTAAGCATTTTCTTGCGCGCCGGTCACGTAGCCCTGCGCGCCCGGCGCCGATGAAATCACCGTGAACCAGATCACGCCTCGCGCAGTCCATTCCCGCTGCAGATTTTCCATGTTCCCGCTCAGGTAGTGCTTCTGCGTGTAGGGACAGCCGTTGTTGTGCCATTCGAGGACCACATATTTTCCGCGATACTCCGCCAGGTGATGCGTTTGCCCGTTGCTGTCCGTGGCCACGAAATCGGGCGCCGCTTCGCCCACGCGCGCCGCAAACGCCGCCGCACTCGCCAGCAAAATAATCGCCGCCGCCGCGCTGGCCGCTGCTTTAAAGCTGCGCGTTCCGCGCAATCGGCTTGATTTCATGTTCATGTGCTTCTCCTTTCTCTACGGCGTCACCGCCGCGTCCACGCGATAGGCCCCGCGTCCCGGCAGCACCAGCACGCCGCGCAATCGCGCAATCGGCTTGAGCAATTGATCCGATTTCCGCAAGTGAATCGCGATGCCGCCCGCTGTGCTTTGCACCGCCTGCGGCGCGGCATTTTCGATCACGTCGGCATCCAGAGGAAAGAATTCCGCTTGCGGCGCATCTTTGCCGGCGCGGAGCGAAAGAATAAATTCGTCGCTCGTCGATCGCACGCGCACCTGCCAAGCCGCCGGCGCCGGCTGCGGCAACCGCTCTCGAGTCTGCTCGAAAAGCGCGTGCGCGGAAGCCCTGGCCGAAGCGGCGGCCGATCCGCCCGCGCTGGCTGCAACCGGTAACACAAGCTGCACGCTGGCTTTTCCGGGCACGCACATTTCGCGGCACACCAGATAGCGCACATCGCCTCCCAAAGTCACCGAACCACGCTGCGGCAGATCGGCGGGAACCGCGATCGGCGCGAGAAGCAGCACGCTGCTGGCATAACCGTAATCCACAATCGAGGGCGCTTCAATTCGCGAAGGATAAGGCCACAAAAAATCGCCGGCGTGAAAACCTTGCGGCAAATTCCACTGAATTTTCGGCGGCTCACCGGAATCGCCCGGATTCGTCCAGTAGATGTGCCAGCCATCCGGCAATTGAAATTGCAGTCCGACCCACAACGTTTTTCCCGGCTGCACAGCCGCCGCGTCGGACACAAGTCCGACACCCACGTGCGGAGGCGCGTGAGTCTGTGCGCGCGCCGCAGGCGCTGCAAGAATCGCCACGGCCGCAAACGCGGCCAGGCACGCCGCGCAACGCCGCGCGATACTGATATTTGTCTGAGTCAACGCCCCTACCTTACGCCGATTGCATCGCAGGTAGTTAGACTCACGCAGAAGCGCAAACGTTCCGCGGCATTTCTGATTCTCATTTTCTTCGCTGCCATCCGTGATTCGCGCGGCGCTTGCCGCGACGCAAATAGGCACACCCCCGCCTCGTTTGGGTGTCGTGCATTGGGGTGGTGGAACTAGGGGTGGGACGAGGCGGAGGATGAGGGGAGAAGACAAGCCGGCCCAGCCCGCAATCCCCTAAAGGGATCCTCGGCTTGCCTTCTCCCTACGCAGTATAGATAGGCACGCCAAGCGCCAAAGCCAAACCGCTGGAAACTCACGCTTTGTGGGAAGCGCGGGCGCGTAAAAACGCCATGCCATAGAAAATTCTTCCGGTACTGGCGGGTGGATAGTACTTCGATTCCGAGGCGATATCTTTTCCAGCCATTTGCGCACACCGGCCCCAGCGCGCGGCGCATTAAGGCGCCTTGACCGGATAGACGCACCTTGTTAACGTCAAAGGTTATGCTGGGCTCATTCTATCTACTGTGCGGCGGGCTCGCTGTGCCGGTCCGCGCGGAACGCGTTGCCTCTGACGGTGCCCTCCCATGGGATTGACCCGCATCGTCATCCGCGGCGCGCGGCAGCACAACCTGAAAAATCTAAGCCTCGAAATTCCGCGCAATGCGCTCACCGTGATCACGGGACTTTCGGGCTCCGGCAAATCGTCGCTGGCGTTCGACACCATTTACGCCGAGGGCCAGCGCCGCTACGTCGAATCGCTTTCGGCCTACGCGCGGCAGTTTCTGGATCAGATGGAGCGGCCCGACGTGGATTCGATCGAAGGCCTTTCTCCTTCGATCGCCATCGAGCAGAAAACCACCACGCGTTCGCCGCGCTCGACCGTGGGCACGATCACCGAAATTTCCGATTTCCTGCGCGTGGTCTATAGCTCGATCGGCGTGCCGCACTGCCCGACTTGCGGCAAGCCCATCGCGCGCCAATCCGCCGAGCAAATCGTGCAATCCATTCTGCGCGGCGAGCTGGCCAAGCCCGGCGATCGCGTGATGATTTTGGCGCCGCTGGCGCGCGGCCGCAAAGGCGAATACAAACAGGAACTGGAGAAATTTACGCGCGATGGATTTCTGCGCGTGCGCATCGATGGCGAGCTTTTCCCGCTCGACGAAACGCCGAAGCTCGATAAACGCAAGAACCACACCATCGAAGTCGTGGTCGATCGGCTGCTGGTGAAAACCGGAATCGCCGGGCGCCTCGAACAATCGCTGGCGACGGCGCTGAAACTGGCGAAGGGCCTGGTGACTGTTGCCGTGGTCGGCGGCTCCGAGGAAATTTACTCGGAGAAATTGGCCTGCCGCGATTGCGGAATTTCCGTGCCGCAGCTTGAGCCGCGCTCATTCAGTTTCAATTCTCCTTACGGCGCTTGCTCCGTTTGCAATGGGCTCGGCTCGCGCTACGATTTCGATCCCGCGAAAGTGATCGTCGATTGGAGCAAGCCCGTGTTCGATGGCGGCTTGGGCCCGGGCGCGAGTTCGGGAAACGTGCGGCGCACGATGGAGCTTGCGGCGCACGCGCACGGATTCGATCTGGCCACGCCCTTCGAGAAATTTCCGCGCCGCGTGCAGAATCTGATTCTCTACGGCTATCCGCCGGCGAATGGCAACGGCACAGCCGAAGCCGCAGCGCCCGAGCGCGGCCGATCTAAAACAAAATTGGCGCCGGGATTTCGCTTCCCCGGAATTTTTACGATGCTCGCGCGAAACCTCGAAGAATCGCATTCGGATAATTATCGCGAGTGGCTCACGCAATACATGTCGCCTTCTCCGTGCGTTGCGTGCGGAGAGAAACGCCTGCGGCCGGAGAGCTTGGCCGTGAAAGTTGCGGGCCACTCGATTGCAGATTTCACCATGCTGCCGATCAGCCAGGCGCGGCCTGCCATCGATCGCATTCTGAAAACGATCACTCCGCGGCAATTGCAAATCGCCGGGCGCGCGCTGGAAGAAGTCGCCGAGCGCCTGGATTTTCTTCTGGCCGTCGGCCTTGGTTATCTCAGTTTGGATCGCTCGGCCGCCACGCTTTCCGGTGGCGAATCGCAGCGCATACGCCTGGCGACTCAGATTGGTTCGCGTTTGCGCGGCGTGCTCTACGTGCTGGATGAACCTTCGATCGGCTTGCAC
>Ga0182015_10002818_pt1 | contig 20304 bp, 18 predicted proteins | sample 712P3MmetaG_FD_120478 | JGI IMG/M metagenome (GOLD analysis project Ga0182015, IMG submission 120478) | Permafrost microbial communities from Stordalen Mire, Sweden - 712P3M metaG | ecosystem: Environmental > Terrestrial > Soil > Wetlands > Permafrost | place: Sweden: Stordalen | collected...
CGTCCCAATCGCCCCGGCACCAAAGCTCGCTTCGGCGCGCGCCCCGACTCAAGGCCCTCGCGCCCCAGCTCAGGATCTTCGCGGCCCAGCTCCAGACCATCCTTCGGCGCGCGCCCCGATCGCCCGGGCAACAAACCTCGCTTCGGCTCGCGCCCTGATTCAAGACCATCGCGGCCATCCTTCGGCCCGCGCCCGGATCGCCCCGGCAGCAAACCATGGCAAACCCGCCCCAACACTCCATTCCGAAAGCCGGCAGCCGCATTCCGCAAACCGGACGCTGGAGCGCCCACCCGCAGCCAGCCAGGCGAAGGCCGTCCGCCCCGCGAACAACCCTGGCGCCGCAAAGACTCTGCCTCATCGCAACCGCGCACAAATCGCCCCTGGCAGAAGGATCGCCCCCGCAGCGATCAGCGACCGCGGCCCGAGCAACGCCCCAACCGCGATGCGCGTCCCGGAGAAAGCCGCCCTTCCTTGAGTCCCAAATCCCCGCGCCTGGCAGGAAGCTTCGCTCCAGGATCCGCCGGCAAGGTCGGCGCGAAACCAAGCCCGAGATTTAGCCCCAGGCCAGGCGGAAAATTCAGCGGCAAACCCGCCGGAAAGTTCACCGGTAAACCGGGCCCAAAATTCGGCTCAAAGCCAGGCGGGAAATTCGGAAGTAAATTCGGCGCGAAGCCCGGCGCCAAACCCCGCTCAGCCAGCCCGCGCAGCTCCTCTCCCAAATCCGGCGCCGGTGCGCGCCCGTTTCGCCCAGGAAATTTTGCCCCTCGCAAACCCAATAGCCCCGCTGCCAGGGGACCGCGGACCGGCAAGCCCAAAAACAAATTCGGCAATCCCCCCCCGCGTGGACAAAATCCGCGCAAGAATCGTAGTCAGGAAGAGAAGCCCGAATGATCCGCGGCCCCATCATCGCCATCGACGGCCCCGCCGGAGCCGGCAAGAGCACGGTAGCGCGCCATCTCGCTCAACACTTCGGCCTGCTCAATCTCGAAACCGGAGCGATGTACCGCGCCTTCGCGCTCAAGGCCATCCAGTCCGATCACGACTTCGATGACCCCCAAGCCCTCGAACTCCTCGCCAATAACACCGACATCACTCTCGTGCCCGACCGCTCCGGCAATCGCGTCTATCTCGACGGCACCGACGTCACTGAGCGCATTCGCGACTCCGACGTCACCCAAGGTGCCTCCCGAGTCAGCGTCCATCCCCACATTCGCTCCTGGATGGTCGACCTCCAGCGTGACCTCGGCCGCCCAGGCGGCATTGTGATGGAAGGCCGCGATATCGGCACCGTCGTCTTTCCCGACGCCGACGTTAAAGTTTTTCTCGATGCTTCTCCCGAAGCGCGCAGCCAGCGCCGTTACGAACAAAACTCCGGCGTGAAGGACCGCCTGTCGAACTCCGGCTACGAGCAGAATGCCGGCGCGCGCGACCACGATACCCTCGCTCCCGAGTCCGGCCCCAGCCATACTGCCGTTTTTCAGGAACTCCGTGAGCGCGATGAGCGCGACCGCAATCGCGCCAACTCTCCGTTGCAGCCCGCTCCCGACGCCATCGTCATCGACTCCACCAGCCTCACCCTCGACCAGGTCCTCACTCGCATCGAAGACCTCGTCCGCCCTCTGTTAGCCCGCCGCAGTCCCGCTGAACAATTCGGCTGATTTCTGTAACAACGACAGGCACAAAAAGAAGCGCCCTCCAAATGGAGGGCGCTTCTTTTTTGAATCATCCCGCACCGGCTCGATCCTTTACTGCTCCTCGGTCTTGGCCGGCGCAGCGGGCGCCTTAAAGTGTTTCGGCGCAGCCGGCTCCTCCGGCGGACGCGGAGGCTTAGGCGGTGTCAGCGCCAGCGAAGTGTTGTCGCCCTTCCGCAGCTCCAGATTTCCGTGGTCCGTCTCCAGCTGCAATTGCACGCCGCCGTGTCCCACCGCGCCCTCCAGCGTCTGCCTTCCCCCATCGGTCGACATCTTCAGCGGAAAATCTGTCCGCACCTGCTCGTCGCCACTCGTGCTGCCTGTCACGCTGAAGCTCGCGCTCTCCGGCATCGTCACAACTACGTTGCCCGTGTGATCCGTGATCTGGATGTTGCCCAGCGGATTCACCGCCACCACATTCACGTCCCCGTTCGAGTCCTCAATGTGCGCGTCGCCCGCAATCTGCGTCAGGTCAATGTCCTTCGACTTCGCGATCACTCGCACCGGGCCCGACGCCTGGCTCACGCTGAGGTCGCTCTTGTCCAGCGTCAGCGCGCCCGCGAGACGCGGAATATCAAGCGAAGTCTGGCTTGAGTGGTAATGAATGGCCGCCGCGATCTGTTCCAGATGAATATCCCCGAAGAAATCGCCGTTGATCGTCACCTCTCCCTGGATCTGCGACAGCGTCACATCGTCACCGTGCCCATCCACCAGCACGCGACCCTGCACGTTGTGCGCGGAAAAATCTCCATGATCGAGATGCCCCTGCGCATCGCCGCGAATATCCTCGAGCTTCACCTCGCCGTGCTTGTCCGTTACCTGCACGCCGCCGTTCAGCCCATCCGCCGTCACATCGCCATGCCCGGCCGTCACTGTCGCGAACGCCGCCGCCGGCAACTCCAGCGTCAGATCCACACGCGCCCCCTGCTTCTCCGGCACCGTGATCACCGCACCGCCGCCCGACGCCTCCACCTTCGGCTTCAGCTCTCCAAATAATTTCTGCGCCTCTGAATCAGAATCGCGATGCACCATCTGGTGTGCCCGCAGATGCATCGAGTTATCTGTCGACGCCGTAATCGTCACGTCGCCCTGCGGATCGTCAATCGTCACCACCGGCTTCGCCGCCGTCAGCACCTGATCGATCTGCACATCGTTGTCGTGCTCGGCGCCCATCCAGTTCCAGAAGTTATCGCCGTCATCGCCGGAAAATTCCCACGAGAACGGCCCCATCAAATGCCCTTCGCGCGAAACCCATCCGAGCCCGATCATCAGGATCACCAGCCACACGATCCCGCCCATCGACCGCCGTCCGGCCCACGGCCGGTTCCAGTCCAGAAAATGCTCCGCCAGCAGCAGTCCTCCCATCACGATCAGCAGCAGCGGCCACCAGCGCGCGTACCAGCCCCAGAACTCCACCGGATCCAGTTTGCTCGTCGACATCAGCAGCGCGATCACGCCAATACTCAGCAGAATCAGCGGCCCTACGAATGTTGGGCGATGCCATCCGCGCCAGTAGCTCCGGTAGTAGTCCTTCTGTGCGCGCGCCTGCGCCTTCCACGCATCCCGTTGCGCCCGCGCCGCCTGTTTCGCCTGCCACCGCGCTTCCCGCGATGTCCAGGATGGAGGTGTCGTTCCCATAACTACCTCCCCTCGTCCCGCATTGTTGTGTCCTCGGGCGGCACAATCGCTGTCGCCGTCGTGGTTGTGTCACCCGGCGTTGCTGCACCGGTATAAGTCGTATAGCCCGGACTTCCGGCCGCCGGATATCCCGGATATCCAACAGGAGGCACTGGCGGATTCTGCGCCAGAATCGCGTTCTCCGCCAGCTTCAGCAAGCCCCACACAATGATGTACAGCGGCCAGCTGTGCCCGTAGGAAATCCCCGCATACTCATCCAGAATCGCCGTGATCCCAAACGTCAGCAGGATGATCGGGCCCCGCATTCGCCGCAAAAAGAGGTACTGGTTCATCTCCCACCTCCCGTTGACGGATCGCTGGGATTCCCGCTCGCCTGGGTCTGCGGATTAGTCTGCGGATGAGTCTGCGAATTGACCGGAGGATTCCCAGGCCCACCACCCATCGGCGGCTGCGGTCCCACCCGCCCCGTAAACCCTAATCGTCCCGAGTTCCGCATCAACAACCAAACCGCGATGCCCACGACAATCAGCGGCCACCCGTGGCTCACCCATCCAAAGTTAAAAAATCCCAGCGTGTTGAACAGGAACAGCATGCCCAGCAGAATCAGGACAATCGCCCCAATCGGCTCCCGGCGCGCACGCTCCAGCTCCATCCCCGGCGGTGGGGGTACCCATCCCGGCGGTGCATTCGGCGGAACATACCCTGCACCGGTCGGAGGAACCGCACCCGCCGCATATCCCTGCGGAGGAAATCCAGCGGGCGGAAATCCTGGCGGCGGAACAAACCCTGGAGGAGGAGGCGGTGGCGTACCCCATGTCCCCGGTCCACCCGGATTATAGGGTCGCCCAGCCTGCGCTTCGGCCACTATCCGCTGCCGTAGCTGTTCGCCCCACTCCGCGCTCTGCTGTCCAAACTGATGCGCCTGTTGCCGCACCTGCTCTGCCCAATCCGCATACTGCGCAGGATTCCCACCCACGCCCGGCGCGAATCCCGGCCCGAATCCCGGCCCGAATCCCGGGGGTGGCGGCGTCCCTGGAGGAGAAGGTGGCAGCGGCGGCTGCACAGGAGGCACGTAAGGCCGCGCCGGCGAGTGTCCGCCAAACGCATTGCCCAGCTCATTCAAACCAAAAGGATCCGGAAGCGGCAGTCCATCCCGTCGCGCCTTCGCCGTCTGGTGCGCATCGAAAACCTGATACAGCACCCACACGCCTACAAAAATCCCAAACAGCCCGTAGTGCTCGCTGATCGAGATCAGCACCACGAACACCAGCACGTGCACGATGGCCTTGATGTACTGCCCGTTGTACATCGCACCAACGCCAGGAATGAATCCCAGAATCGTCGCCGTCCCAGGATTCGGCGCCCCCATCGGGGGTGGCGGATACGAACCTGCCGGATACGAACCTGGCGGATACGCGCCCGGCCCCGGCACACCTGTCACGCGCGCCGCCAAACATGGCTCGCAAAACACGTTGCCCTGCACTTCCCGCGAGCACTGCGCGCACAGCCCTTTCCCGCAGTTCTGACAAAAGGCGGTTACCCCCGCCTCGGGATGATTGACGCAGTTCATACCAGGCTCCCTTCCACGTACCCAGCGGTTTCAACCGCTTCCTGCAGCCCGGTTCTTGATTGACCCAGGGAAATCGACCTTCCAACTCCTGCTGACAACTTCACCTCTACTGCCTTTTCGTTGTGATTTGCGCTCAGTGCCCCGAGCTCCTTACTTGGTTCTGTTGTTTCTCCCGAACGCCGAGCCCCGAACGCTGAACGCGACTCTGGCCTCTGTGCTCTGAGCTCTGTGCCCTGTTCTGCTCCCTGCTTTTGAGCGCTTCCGTCCTTGCCGCCCGGCTGTGTCTGCTGCTGCTTCTGCTGACCGCCAGGTTGCTGCTGTTGCGGCTGTGGCTGTGTCTCTACATCCCTCCGCAGCTCCCGCATCCGCGACTGCAGTTGATAGAAGAACCGCATGTTGTCGTAGTACTGCACCACCGACCGCCGAGCCCCGTAGAACTGCCGCGACATCGTGTTCCCAATCTGCGACGGCCTTAGGTCGGCCAGCTTCAAACTCCCCATCTTCACGCCCATCAGATTCAGCGTCAGCGCGATCGAGAAGAACGCCATCGCCACCGTCATCAGCAGCCGCGTCTCGTGGAAGCTCCGCCGCCACGGCATCGTCATCGCTACCGCACCGCCGCTGGCTCCAGCCGCAACCACCGGCAGCGGCACCGAGCCCGCGCCTACCGTCTGCTCCAGAATCTTCCCGATCAGCCCCGCCGGAATCTCCGGCTCCGTGTGCAGATACCCCAGCCATTCCTGTCCCTGCTTCGCGTGCGCCAGTAGATCTCCGCAGTTCGCGCACGTCTCGCCGTGCGCCCTAAACGCGGACGCCTCTCCAGCCGGCAGCAGCCCGTCTAGCGCATCCGTCAGCAGGGCTTCCCAGTCCTCGCACTTGAGGATCGAGCCCGGCTTCTGTCCGAATTTGCTCTCGTCCGCCACCCTAAACCACCTGTCCTTTACTACGTTCCAGCAAACGAGCCAGTTCTGCCCGTCCCCGGCTGATCCGCGACTTCACTGTACCCTCGGGAATTCGCAAAACCTGCGCGATTTCCTTGTAGTCCATATCCTGTAGATCGCGCAGAATCACCGCCTCCCGCAGCTCCGGCGAAATGCGCGTCAGTGCCTCCTGCACCATCTTCTCAATTTCCTTCTGGACTGCCTTTTCGTGCTGCGTGGGCCCCTTATCCGCCAGCCGCTGCAGCAGCGGCATATCTTCTCCGTCGCTGTCCCACCCCGCGTCCATCGAGTCGGTCACGCGCTGCGCCCGCGACCGCCGGAAATGATCCACCAGCAGGTTCCGCGTCATCGTAGTGATCCATGTTTGAAACGTCCCACGCCCCAGGTCGAACGTCGCCAGATTTCCGTACACCTTCAGGAAAACTTCCTGGGTCAGATCCTCGGCATCCGTCGAAGATCCCGTAAACCGGAAACACAAACCATACACCCGCCTGTGATGCGTTTTCACCAGTTCGGTCCACGCAAAGGAGTCGCCCTTGAGGCAACGCTCTACTAGGACCTGCCACTCGGCTTCCACAGGCTTCTCCCCAATGCGATCCAAAACCCGTCCTGGATCTTTGCGCTGCCACCGTTCCGATGGCTTCCGCTCGTCGGCCCCTGGCGCTCGATATTGTCCCCGAGCCTGCCCCGGTGCTCTCACGTCCTCCCGGGCAGCTGCCCGGTCTGCAGGACGACCCGGGAAAGCCAGCATTCCCAGATTCCACGAGATGGTTCCAGCGCTCATGGGCAATCATACGCATTCGATACCGGCCTGGTTCCCAAAAATGGCTCGCTGATGCGAGCCACCCTGAGCGAGCCGGCGCAAGCCGGCGAGTCGAAGGGTCTCCTCGCCATCCGCCACAGTAACTTCGCCGTTGCACTCCCTTCTTTGCGTGAATACAGTAGCTTTCATCCCTCAGGAGATCCCCACTGACCCGTCGCCTCGGATGCACATTCCTCCTGGCCCTCGCCTGCGCCACCCCAGCGCTCGCCCAGCCCCGAACCGTCCCAGCTGCCCAGAACTCCGAGACCGATCAAATCACCATCGGCCGCAGCGTTGTTCCCCTCAATGGCCCCTGGAAGTTTCAGCCCGGTGACTCGCCGCTCGACCCAGTCACCCACGCCCCGCTCTGGGCTAGCCCATCCTTCGACGACTCGCGGTGGGAGAACGTCGACCTCACCCCGCCCGCCGGTTCCTTCGATCCCGTCGCCGGATACTCCGGCTACGCCGCGGGCTGGACCAGTCGCGGTCATGCCGCACTCTGGGGCTACGCCTGGTACCGCATCCGTCTTCGTCTCTTCACCCAGGCCGGAGAGAAACTTGCCCTCACCGGACCCGCCGACGTCGACGACGTCTATCAGGTCTATGCCAACGGCGCCGTCCTTGGCAGCTTCGGCAAATTCACCCAGGCTCGCCCCACCGTCTTCTACACCCAGCCGATGATGTTCCCCTTGTCAGGAACCGCCGCCGATAAGGGAACCATCTTCCTCGCCTTCCGCATCTGGATGGAACCCGGCACGCTCCTCACCACGCCCGACGCTGGCGGCATGCATACCGCTCCCATGCTCGGCGACGCCGCCACCATCGGCGCTGAAAACCAGATGCGCTGGCTCGAACTCCTCCGTGCCTACGCGCCCCGCCCCGTCGAAGCCGCCCTGTTTCTCATCCTCGCCATCGTCGCCTTCAGCCTAACCCTCTTCGACCGTACCGATCGTGTCTACCTCTGGATGGGCGCCGTCTTTCTGCTCTCCTCCATGCTCTACGTCCTCACCAGCATCGGTGCATGGACGCAGTGGCTCGGCTATATTCCCAATAACATCCTCACCGATGTCCTTTTCAATCCCCTCCTGTTCGCCGGCTGGATCATGGTCTGGTGGGTTTGGTTCCATCTCCATCGTCCCGCCTGGCTGCCCAGTGCCGTCGCCGTTCTCACGGTCCTCAACATGGTCTCCGTCATCGGCTCGGAGAACCTCTTCTTCACCACCGTCTCGGCCCCGGTTGTGTCCGTCTTCCATGCTGCGTCTCTCGTCATTCGTCTCCTCCTCCTCACCCTGCTCTGCTGGACGGTCATTGAAGGTATCCGCACCGAGGGATTCGAAGGCTGGCTCGTCGTTCCCGCCGTCCTCTTCGTCTGCATCGGACGCTTCACCACCGAGCTCGGCCTCCTCCACATCCGCACCATCTGGTTCCCCTTTGGCATTCAATTCACCATCAACGACCTCGCCGTCTTCCTCCTGGGAGCCACCCTCGCCCTCCTTCTCCTCCGCCGCCTCCTCCACTCCGTCCGCGATCAGCGCCGCCTCGCCCTCGACGTCAAACAAGCCCAGGAAGTCCAGCAGGTCATCCTGCCCCAGCCCCGCACCGTTCTTCCCGGTTTCACAGTCGAAAGCGAATATCGACCGGCCCTCGAAGTCGGCGGCGACTTCTTCCAGATCATCCCCAACTCCACCGACGGCTCGCTCCTCATCGTCGCCGGCGACGTCACCGGCAAAGGACTCAAAGCTGGCATGCTCGTCGCGCTCCTCGTCGGAGCCACGCGCAGCACGGTCGAATCCACTAACGATCCCCGCGCTATCCTCGAAGCCCTCAACCGCCGTCTCCTCGGCCGCGGCGAAGCTCACGCCACTTGCCTCGCCCTCCGCATCGCCGCCGACGGCACCGTCTCTCTCGCGAATGCCGGGCACATGCCGCCCTACCTCAATGGCCAGCCGCTTCCCATCGACGGCGCCCTACCCCTCGGCTTGGCTCCTTCCGTCGATTTCTCTTCCATGCGCTTCAAACTCGCTGAAGGCGATCGCCTCGTCGTCATCTCCGACGGCATCGTCGAAGCCACCGACACCGATCGCCATCTCTTCGGCTTCGAGCGCACCCACCAACTCCTCAGCACCGCCGCCTCCGCTTCGGAAATCGCCACCGCTGCTCAGTCCTACGGCCAGGAAGACGACATCAGCGTCATCTCCGTCACCCGCACCGCCCTCTCAGTCCCCACTCCGGCATGAGGGGCGTCATGCAATCGTTTTTCCCTGAATGAGAAAACGCGCCGAAGAGAAGTCAACGTCTTCTCGCGCCACCCTGGGTTCGCACGAGAGAGCCTCGCGCCGCAAGGCTTCGCGCAAGCCCGGGCACATGATTATGGTTTAATTACTGACGGTTTACTGTGTAATTACACCTTACGGTAATGACTCATTTGTGGGAGTCGAACCTGTGCAATAGTGAACAGCACAAAACCTGGTGCAATGCGAAACTTTTTCACTGAAGTGACTTTGATGCCGTCCTGGAGGTGAAATGATGCACAACCCCAAAGCAGGTATCCTCATTGTCGACGATCAACCTCTGATTCGCGTTTGCCTGTCGGAAATACTTACCGAAAGTGGCTACGCGGTGCGGGATGCACCCGACGGTTTCTCAGCGCTCGCCGAGATCAGGGACGAGATTCCGGACCTCATCGTATCAGACCTTAACATGCCCAACATGTCCGGTTTTGAACTGCTCTCTGTGGTTCGGCGCCGCTTCCCCTCCATCCGCGCCATCGCTATGAGCAGCGCATTTGCAGGCGTGGAGTTCCCCCAGGGCGTTCCCGCCGACGCTTTCTATGAAAAGGGTTCCCCTACGGGTTCCCTGCTTGCAGTAGTCGAAGATATAACCCGCCCAAGGCAGTCGCCCCTCATTCACCGCCCGCGCTCACTGGCGCCAATCTGGATTCCAACAAACGGGCACAATACTTCGGGAGAACTGTATGTCACGATTTCCTGTCCCGAGTGCCTCCGGGCGTTCCCACAGGTGATTGACCGAAGCGCCTCTGCAACGCTCGAAACCAGGTGCGCATGGTGCTGCATTCCGATTCACTATGCGATCGTTCGGGCCGCCATAGCTGCGTGAGATCTGCGCAGTCCCCGCTTTCGACTCGGAAACCCGCGTCTGAGCCCTGTAACCTATAACCTGCCCTCAGGCCGAAATCGCCAGCTGCACATCCAGCGGCCCAACCCTCAGCGCATCTTCGAGCGACATCAGCTTGCCCAGATAGAACCCCTGCGCCTTCTCCACTCCCAGGCTCCGCAACATTTCCAGCTCGCCCGCCGTCTCCACGCCCTCGCGCTGATGATGCTTCCAGTATCCCGCGCAAAAGTGATCAGTGCCTTCGCCAGCGACCGCCGGTTGTGGTCTGTATCGATATTCCGCGTCAGGCTGATGTCCAGCTTGATCCATCTCCGGTTGTAGGTTCACGATGTGCCGCATCCTCGCGTATCCGGCTCCCACGTCGTCAATCGCCAGCCTCAGTCCCCGGACCCCGCAACGGCTGCAACGCCGCCGTCAGCGACTCGTAGTCCACCACGATCGCATGCTCCGTGATCTCCAGCAGAATCCGGCTCAGGTCCACGCCCTTCAGCACCGGCGTCAATTCACCCGAGGAGATCAGACCCCCGTTCGCAGCATGCGGTCGACGGCGGCATATCCCACACCGTTGGCCAGGAGATCGGTGATCGGTTCGAAAGATTGCGACCTGTCAGTCGAATCTGTCATTAGCTGAGTTGTCCCCGGTGGCCGCGGTTCCAGTAACTACTCCGCCTAAAGCACCATGGGGGGGCTACCGTTGTCGATGCCCTGTTCGGGGGACAGGATGCCCGCAGTCATCTGCCACGCGAAGCCGTTATTACGGCTAAATTAGAACGGCGCTGGTCCCGCCCCAATCTTCCGGCGCCATATCCCTCGCATGCCGCGAGAACAGCCAGTGATGCCCGTCCAGATCCTCCGCCGCATATTGATAATCCCCGTATTCGGTCTCATGCGGCTCTTCCACAATCTTCGCGCCCGCGGCCTTCGCCCGCGCGTAGTGCCCGTCAATATCCTCGACAAACACCGTCAGTGACTGCGTCCCAAACCCAAGCTCCTTCGGCGTCCGCTCCCCGCCCCGCGCCTGACGCACCTGGATCACCGCTTTCTCCACAAACATCTGCGCCCCGCTCGGTCCCGCCCCATACCGATAATTCTCGCGGAACCCAAACGCCCGCTCCAGCCAGACAATCGCCTCCGCAAGGTTTCGATACACGACATGCGGCAATACCGTTTCCACCGGCACACTGCGATTCGTCAGCATATCGCCGGATTCTATTCGCCCCCGTCGCGCCGCTGCCATAACCACTCTATTGCTCTATGCCATAAGAGAGTGGCCAGCGCTGTTCCCTGCACCCTGTAACCTGTACCCTGCCGTCAGAACGATTCCAAAATATCTGCCACAGCAGCCGAAGCAAACTCCTTCGCCAGCCGCCGCGTCGCCGCCGAGTCTTCCTGGATAAAGCTCGCCAAATCTTGCGTCTGCTCGTACTGCTGTCGGAACATATACGACGGATTCTGCCAGATCACTATCCCCTGCCGGTCCACCAGTTCGAGCTTCGTCACGATCGTCACCAGATAGCTCGAAGTTTGCCCCGTCGTGTTGTCGTAGGTCAGCGGACCCGCCTGGAAAGTCAGGATCGTCCCCCGCAGTGTCGCATCCGCATCGGCGTCCTCGCCGGAAACAATCCGCATCGAGCTGCGGCTCGTGAATTCCCGAATCACCGCCTCCGTAAACACGGCCTGCGTCTGATACGACTGCGTGTTGTTCTTGAACGATGGAATCGCCAGCGTGTGCACCGTCTCCGGCAAATGCACCGCGGAGTTAACGGTGTGATAATCGCATCCGCTCATAAACAAACTCGGCACCAGAGCGAGCGCAAACAAAACGGGAGAAAAACGAAAACGCATAGCTGCCAACATTCTCGCAGATGCCGCCCCGTCGATTCGCCTCAAAACAAAAAGGCAGCTCCGAAGAGCCGCCTCCCGTTACAGTTTCAATCCCGACTAAGCCGGCGAAGGGCTGCCTTCTGGCAATCCACCCGTGCGTCCCGGCTCCGGCTTCAGAACCTGCTGTACATCGGCAACCGCTGACCCGCCGCCCGAAGGCTTCATCGGAGGCAAATCCTTACCCTCGATGATCGCCCGGATTTCGTTCGCGTCCAGAGTCTCCCGTTCCAGCAGGGCCAAAGCCATCTTGTGCATGACCGGCTGATTCGTGTTGAGAATCTCCCACGAAGCCTTGTACGCCTCGTCGACCAGACTCCTCACCTCAGCATCGATCTGCCGCGCCGTCTCTTCCGAAAAGTCGCGATGCTGCGCAATTTCGCGGCCCAGAAAAATCTGCTCTTCCTTCTTGCCGAAGGTCAGCGGTCCCAGACGGCTCATCCCGTACTCGCAGACCATCTTCCTCGCCAGATCCGTCGCGCGCTCGATGTCGTTCCCAGCGCCCGTCGTCATCTGCTTCAGGAAGATTTCCTCGGCAATGCGGCCGCCCATCAAAATGGCCAGTTGCGTCTCGAGGTAGTCCTTCGTCACGGTGTGCTTATCGTCTTCCGGCAACTGCATCGTCACGCCCAGCGCCATGCCGCGCGGAATAATCGTGACCTTGTGCAGCGGATCGGCATGCAGCCGCGTCGCCGCCACCAGCGCGTGCCCGGCTTCGTGATACGCCGTCACCCGCTTTTCCTCATCGGTCAGCAGCATCGACTTGCGTTCCGCACCCATCAGCACCTTGTCCTTGGCCTGTTCGAAATCGACCATCAGGACCTGCTTCCGGTTATACCGAGCCGCATTCAGCGCAGCCTCATTAACCATGTTCGCCAAATCGGCGCCCGAGAAGCCCGGTGTGCCACGCGCCAGTACCCGCAGATCCACATCGTCCGCAATCGGCACCTTCCGCGCATGAACCCGCAGAACTTCCTCGCGTCCCCGCACGTCAGGCCGCCCCACAACTACGCGCCGGTCAAAGCGTCCAGGCCGCAGCAGCGCAGGATCCAGCACATCCGGCCGGTTCGTCGCCGCCACAAGGATCACGCCGTCATTGGACTCAAACCCGTCCATCTCGACCAGCAGCTGGTTCAGTGTCTGCTCGCGCTCGTCGTGCCCACCACCCAAACCTGCACCGCGATGCCGACCGACCGCGTCAATTTCATCGATAAAGATGATGCAGGGCGCGTTCTTCTTGCCTTGCTCGAACAAGTCGCGAACGCGGCTCGCGCCGACGCCCACGAACATCTCCACAAAGTCCGAGCCCGAAATTGAGAAGAACGGCACATTCGCCTCGCCAGCCACCGCCCGCGCCAGCAGCGTCTTGCCCGTTCCTGGAGGTCCAACGAGCAGCACGCCCTTCGGAATCCGTCCGCCCAGCTTCTGGAACTTCTGCGCCTCGCGCAGAAATTCGATGATCTCCTTCAGCTCTTCTTTCGCCTCGTCGACGCCGGCCACATCCTTAAACGTGACCTTCTTCTGTTGCATCGAGAGCAGCCGCGCCCGGCTCTTGCCGAACGACAGCGCCTTGTTCCCGCCCGACTGCATCTGCCGGATCATGAAGAACCACAGCAGCGCGATCAGAATCAGCGGCGAGAACTGCAGCAGCCATCCCCACCAGCTGTTGCCGTCCGCGTTCTTCACCGTAACGCTGACCTTGTTCTGATCCAGAACGTCGTATAGGTGCGGGTAGTTCGACGGAACCACCACGTGAAAGGCGCCCTTGTCGGCGCGGAAATGTCCTCGAACTTCAGGCCCCGTAATCGTCACGTCGCCGACCTGGTTCGATTCCACATCCCCCAAAAACTGGGAGAAGGTGACTTCCTGTTCGTGTCCGCCCATCACGTTGTTTTTCTGGAACAACTGCCACAGAACCAGAAGGCACGCAATGATGAGCACCCAGAACAGTATCTGTTTAACGGTCGAGTTCACCTGGGGAGAACCTCTCTCTTTTCACAACCTGATCCCGGCCAGCCGACACCCGTGGTTTTCACCCGAGAAACCTGGCCTGGAATCGCCAACCATTAGACGCCGCAATACCGTCTCTGGAGTCAAAACCCAAGCCACAAATTGTGAAAGCCGGAACCCCTCGGACCCGAGCCAGCCTTGCGGGTATCTGATAATTGTACTCCCGGCCTCCCGGTCGACCATCCCCCTCCCATGCCACGTATGGGTCAGACGAGCGAATCCCACATCCTCCGCTGGTACCATAAAAACACAGGAGATGTCCGCAACCGGCACAATTCCTTTCGTTCGTTCCACCTCCGGTCCCGTCACGCTCCGGATCCTCGCCACCTCGCTGCAAATTTTCCTTTGCTACTTCGCCATCGGCCTCCCCATGGCCGTCCTGCCCAGCGTCGTTCACCTCCAGCTTCACTTCAATACCGTTCTCGCCGGACTCGCCATCTCCGCCCAGTACGTCGCCACCGTCCTCAGTCGTCCCCAGGCCGGCCGCATGGCCGACTCCGTCGGAGCCCGCCGCACCGTCCTCTCGGGCCTCATCGCCTGCGCCGCCTCCGGCATCGTCCTCTTACTTTCCGGATTCCTCAGCGTCCTTCCCCTCGCCTGCCTTGGCCTCATCCTCTTGAGCCGCCTCATCCTCGGCTTCGGCGAAAGCTGGCTTGCCACCGGCTCCTGCCTCTGGGGCATCGGCCGCGTCGGCCAGGAACACACCGCCCGCGTCATCTCATGGAGCGGAATCTGTTCTTATGGCGGAATCGCCCTCGGCGCCCCCCTCGGTGTCTGGATCGACCGCGCCTGGGGCCTCTCCGGAGTCGGCCTCGTCAGCGTCGCCGTCTCCGCCATCGGACTCCTCACCGCCTGGCCCATCGGCGAAGTGGTAATTCCCGAAGGTGAACCCTTAGCCTTCCGTCACGTCCTCCGCCGCGTCTTTCCCCACGGCATGAGCCTAGCCCTCGCCACCACCGGCTTCGGCACCATCGCCTCCTTCATGGTCCTCTTCTACGCCCACCGCCATTGGGCCGACGCCGCCTTCGCCCTCACCAGCTTCGGCGCCTCCTTCATCCTCGCCCGTCTCATTTTCGCCAACTCTATCGACCGCTGGGGCGGATTCCCCGTAGCCATCGTCTGCCTCTCCGTCGAAATCGTCGGCCTACTCTTCCTCTGGCTCGCCTTCGCCCCGGCCCTCGCCTTCGCCGGAGCAGCCCTCACCGGTTTCGGATTCTCCCTGGTCTTCCCCGCCCTCGGCGTAGAAGCCGTCCATCGAGTCACCCCGGAAAACCGCGGTGCCGCCTTAGGCGTCTTCACCGCCTTCGCCGACTTATCGCTCGGCCTCACCGGCCCATTGGTCGGTTTGATCGTCGCAGGCCTCGGCTACGCCCCCATATTCCTCTTTGCCGCCCTCATGGGCGCCGTCTCCCTCGGACTAACCCTGATCCTCCACCGCCGCCCCACCATCGCCCGCAACCTTCGTCCAACCCCCGCCAACTGAGAGCAAAACTGCTGGGTCGTAACACTTCATCCGATCGAGGCACATCGGGTCATACTCGAATAATTATTCGACCATGATTGACCAATGACCCCCCTGGGGATTCTGCCGCCGCCACACCGCGTTCAAACCGCTGGTCATCTATGCGCCCGGCGCTGAAGAGACGGCGAGGCGACACGGAATCCTGAGCATTAGTTGGGTCGACTTCCTGATTTCCGGCCCACCTGAAAACTGACCTCTGCCCTATCGATTCGCACCCAAATACCGGCCAGGCGTAGTCCCCAATTCCCTCCGAAACATCGAAATGAACGCGCTCGTCGTGCTGTAACCCGCATCCAGCGCCGCGCTCGTCACCGATTCTCCAGCCGCCAGCCGCTGCATCGCCGTGATCAGACGTAACCTCTGCCGCCATTTGCTGAATGGCATTCCCGTCTCTTCCGTGAAAAGACGCTGCATCGTTCTCTTGCTCGCGCCGCTTGCCGCTGACAACTCTTCGAGAGGCCGTTGATCCCCAGGATTTTCGAACAGTCTCTTCACCAATTTCTTCGCGCGCGGATCCAACGGCTCCGGCAACTGCAACGGAATCGACTCGACCACTTTCAATTGGTCCACAATCAAATCGATAACGTGCCGTTCCGACGGAACCCGTTGATGCAGCCGCGGAAACGTACAAGCATGGAGAATCAGTTCCCGCAGCAGCGAAGAAATATTGAGGACCAGACATTTTCGTGGAAGCGACTTGCATAACTCAGGCAGCAGATAGAGCGTTCTCATCGAAACCCGCCCCGACATTCTCACCCCATGCACGGTCTTCGCCGGAATCCAAACCGCGCGCAGCGGCGGCACTACCCAAACGCCCTCCAGCGTGTCGACGGTCATCACTCCTTCTGAAGCAAACAGGATCTGGTCCTCAGAGTGAGAATGCTGCCGGATCACATGCCCGTCCTTCAGATCCCAGGAACCGCCGGCCATGGCAGCCCCAGACCGGCCCATTGGGTTAAAGAAACCAGCTTGGCGTGTTTGCGACATTGTTTGTCACAATAACTAAAGAACGCAACCGAAACAAATGCTATTTCTGATAGCCAGCCAATTGTGGAGGGCACATGTTGATTTCCGGAAAGCTCGTCGGATTCCTGATGACGACAGACTATGACAAGGCGCGTACCTTTTTCGAAAGCAAGCTCGGCTTCGAGTTCGTGAGCCTCGACCAATTCGCATTAGTCATGCGCGCCGGCGAAAACCAGATTCGCATCACCAAGTCGGCGCCCTTCGAACCCCTCCAGCGCACAGTCCTCGGATGGGAAGTGGACGATGTCGAGGCCGTCGTCAAAGGTCTCCGCGATCGCGGCGTGACCACCGAAAAGTACCCCTGGGTCGCCGATCAGGATCTCGGTATCTGGACCGCCCCATCCGGAGACATGGTCGCCTGGTTCAAAGACCCCGACGGAAACATTCTCTCCCTAAGCCATCACACGTAAGCTGCGAAATAGGCTAAGGACCCCGTTACCACAGTCCATCCCTCCCCGAAAATTTCCCCGCCGAAACTCTGGTACATCACGCCCAAAGTGTGGATGATGGACAACCAGTGCCTGAGAGCCCCCACAGCCCTCGGTCGTCCGTGCGCGAAATTGTTGATTCGACCCATGCCAGTCGGCTTACCGCTTCCGCTCTCTGCGCGAACGTAGTGCTCTCGAAAGGAAAGAGCAGGCATGAGAATCTTCAGTTCAAAGCACCCGCTATCGCTGCGCCTCGTAACCTCCCTCGCCATTCTCGCCGCATCCGCCTCCACGTTCGCACAATACGGAGCGCCCCAACCACGCGTCACTGGACAGCGCACCCTGCCTAACTCTGTCATCCTTCGCGGCGACGCCAATCATGCGGCCACCATGCAGCGCCTCCGCGTGGTGCGCCAGTATGCGCTTCCCCAGGTTCGCTCCAATCCTCACGTCATGCTCGGCGAATCGCAGCTCGATCTCACCCCGATGCTCAACAATCCCAAAGCTACGTTCAATGTCGCCGAACGCCTGCGTGCCCTGCCCCAGAGCGTCGAGGTCCGTGAGGACACCAGCGAGATCAGCGAAGTCGATCAGGGCCTCGTCATCGATCACGTCCTCACCTACCGCATCCTGCCCGGCAAATGCGCCGACCCTGGAACCGTGGCCCAGATCGCACGCGCCGGCGTCGGCTGCTTCACCAAACAAACTCCCAGCCAGCGCATCGCCGAATTCAGCCAGCCCAGCAACCCCAGCTATGTCGCGGACCCGGCCAAACGTCAGGCCGCCATCGCCGCTTGGCAGCAAAAGACCGCCCTCGAAGACGCCGACGCCACCAAACACATCGCTGACCTCCGCAAATCTCTCGCCGACCCGCAGCAGCGAGCCGCTATCACCGCCCAGGTCGGCGCTGCCGAAGTCGCCCGCATGACCACCCTCACCGACGATCAGCTCAAGGAAGAGCTCATCAACTCCTCCGTGCAGCACGTCGAGCAAACCATGTATGTTCCCAGGCTCGACTCCTCCCAGTACGCGCATGCCGCAACCCAGCTGCTCATCGCGCCAAACACACAGGAGATGGCCGCCGGAGAGCAATTGCTGCACGAGAACATCCCCGACGGCGGCGCACCCAATCCCCAATTTCCAAAACTGTTAGTCGTCGTGCCCGCTTCGAATTTTCACAGCCATCCAGGTTCCGGAACGGCAGCACAAAACACCGACATCGACTTAGGCACTTATATCTACCTCACAGGCTTTACTCTCGGACATGACTACGAGTGGAGCATGGAAGTCGATACCACCATCAACTGGTGCGTCATCGGCTGCTCCTCCACGTATAGCGTCCAGTTATACGCAGGTTTCAATTATGGATTCGGCCTGCGCTTCCCCATCCAGACCCAGCTCGAATACCACAACGTCACGCAATCCAACCAGACCGCCGAAGCAAACCTGGTCGCCACGTTCAAGCCCATCGACGGCTCCGCGCAGCAGTTCGCTTCCACGGGCCTTGAAAGCGATCAGATCTTCGACGGCAAAGAGTTGGTCGCCCAGGTTGGCGCCGATGCCGGCTTCAACTTCAATCTTCCGGTCATCGGCAGCGGCGGCACTGGTGTCTCCGTCGGTGTCGATTTTACGAACCTCCTCCCCGCACCCTATACGGGAGGCCACTTCACCCCGCCCGCGCCCGGTACCCATGGCATCGATACGCCCTACACCTTCGACTCCATCGACCTCCTCGGCGGCCTGCTCAACTTTGGCGCGCTCGGCGGCCAGGTCTTCCCCGCCGTCGACATCAATCTCCATTCCAACAAACTGCAGTTCACCCTCAACGACGAGGTCCTCAACCGGCAGACCACCGTCGGCGCCACTGGCCAGACCGTCTCCGTCGGCACCGACAAATCCAGAAAAAACGACAGCCATTTCAGCTTCGGCAATCCCGTCTATAACCTCGGCTTCACCCTCACGCCAGGCATTGACGCGCGCCTCTTCCTTGACTTAGCCGTCTGGTCCCAGAACTGGGACTGGCCCGTCTGGTTTCCGCAACTCGCCGTCAACCTCCCACCTAACGGAATCGACTTCGGCTGTCACGCCGGCACCACCTGCGTTCTCGATTTCCGTCCCGAATTCGAGGCCGGCGTCACCGGCGGCCTGCGCGCCCAACTGCTCGGCGAGGGCTGTACTGTCCAGGGCAGCCAAATGAGCTGCACGAAAATCCAGGGCTACCAGGCCTGCCAAAACGCCGTTCGCTCCAACGAGCTGCTCGGCGTTCAGTCCTGCGTCGAGGGGGGCATGCTTCCCAAAGAAGAGGATGCCGCCGATCGCACCCTGACCGGAGGTGGCTGTCAGCGCAACCAGGGCCGCGAGGGCGATTATCTCTGCCCTGTCAAAGGCATGTTCGGCCTCTGCAATACCATGTTGACCAACGGCGCCGTCGCCAGTTGCAGCGCGCTCGTGCCGATCCAGGTCGACCAGATCCTCAAGCGTGGCGGCTGCAGAAGCGATTCAACCGGCGCCTATAGCTGTCCCAACGGCATGATCGGCCTCTGCAATCTCTATGTGAAGAATCAGGAGATCCTCGCCTGCAAGCTCGGCAACTAACAATGGACTAACTCCGATCAGCAAGCAACGACCGAATACTCTAATAAAGCAGTCGTGTGCTGTTTCTGTGTCCTGTGACTCCAACCCCCGACCCAATCACCGACGTCCTCATCATAGGAGCAGGCGCAGCCGGCCTCATGTGCGCCATCGAAGCCGCCAAGCGTGGCCGCCGCGTCATCCTTCTCGAGCACGCCGACCGAGTCGGCAAAAAAATTCTCATCTCCGGCGGAGGCCGCTGTAACTTCACCAACCTCTACACCCGCCCCGACAACTTCCTCTCCGCGAACCCCCATTTCGCCAAGTCGGCGCTCGCTCGCTACACCCCCGCCGACATCATCTCCCTCGTCGAAAGCTACGGCATCAAGTACCACGAGAAATCTCTGGGCCAGCTATTCTGCGACGACTCCGCCAAACAAATCGTCGCCATGCTGCTCTCGGAAGCCGCCAAAGCCAACGTCAAAATCGTCCTTGAAGCCAGCGTCCAGCAAGTCCGCCGCGACACCGATCAGGCGCGCGGTTTCGAAATCCTTACAAACACCGCCACCATCGCCACCACAAACTTAGTCGTAGCCGCAGGAGGCCTCTCCATCCCCAAAATGGGCGCCACCAGCTTCGGTTACGACATTGCACGCCAGTTCAACATTCCCGTCCGCGAACCCCGTCCAGTCCTCGTCCCCCTCATCCTCAACGCCACAGACCAGGGCCTTTACTGTGAACTATCCGGAGTCTCCGCCGACGTGCGCGCCTCAATCGGCAAACGAAGCTTCCGAGAAAAACTCCTCTTCACCCATCGCGGACTCAGCGGCCCAGCCATCCTGCAAATCTCCTCTTATTGGAACGGGTCGGAACCAATCCGAATCGCCTGGGCCCCCAACCACGACTTCCTCGCCGCACTCCGCAAACCCAACGCCCGTCGAGACCTCAGCGCAGCCGAAGCCGCTCTGCGAACGAAGCTCCCAGCCCGCCTCGCAGAACACCTCCTCGAAGCCGCCCCACCACCAAATTGGACCAACCACGCCCTCGACGAGTTGGAGCGCCAACTCCACAACTGGCCCTTCACCCCCA
>Ga0182015_10002819_pt1 | contig 20302 bp, 16 predicted proteins | sample 712P3MmetaG_FD_120478 | JGI IMG/M metagenome (GOLD analysis project Ga0182015, IMG submission 120478) | Permafrost microbial communities from Stordalen Mire, Sweden - 712P3M metaG | ecosystem: Environmental > Terrestrial > Soil > Wetlands > Permafrost | place: Sweden: Stordalen | collected...
CAACGCGGCGCCCGGAGTGATCAATCTGATCTATTTGCCCCTGTCCTTTTGTGGAGGGCTGTGGATGCCGATCCAGGCGTTGCCGCATTGGTTACAGGCAGTTGCCCACGGTTTGCCATCCTTCTGGTTTGCCCGTCTCGCTCTGCGGACGATCGGCTATGGCCAAGGGTCCGCAATCGTAGCCTGGGCCCTGTTGGCGTTCTATACGGTAGTATTTTTGCTAGCCGCGGCGTTCGTCTTCCGCAGGCAGGAGGCTCAGGCCTAACGATGACGCCACCCTCCGCTCACCGCAGGAACATCGGTACGTGGCTTCGCGGTTGGTACCAGACCGATTACCAGAATGTTGGGGGAGAACATGGAGAGCGCTTTCCGCTGCGGAGCTGGAGGCATTGGATTGACTATGACAACGCTGTCTATCTTGTCTATCTCGGTTTCTGGTTTATGCAGCCTTACCTGGATCGCGCACCGATCAAGGAGTGGCTCTGGTTATTTCTCGCGCTCGCTCTTTTTCTTCCCCTGTTTCTGACCGCGCATCGCGCTCCCCCCAGGTTTCGCTGGGTTGGAGCGGTTGGCCTCTTCCTTCTCGGCCTTGTCTATGTACCCGTCAACCAGAGTGCCTGTGGAATCTTTATCTATGTAGGAGTCGCTATTGCGGAGGTATCGGAATCGGCAAACACCGTAGTCACTCTTTTGCTCCTGGAATGTGGAGTGATTATGGCGGAATGCTTATTGTTCCATCTCACTGTGTGGGTCTGGAGTATCGGAATCGGCTTCAGCCTGCTCTTCGGGATGAACCAGTTCCGGATGAAGCAAAAGAGACGAGGCGACGCCAAGCTGCGCATGGCCCATGAAGAAATTGAGCAATTGGCAAAGACTGCCGAACGCGAGCGCATTGCACGCGACATGCACGACGTGCTGGGCCACTCTCTCTCCGTAATTGTGCTTAAGAGCGAACTAGCCGGCCGCCTGCTCGCCATGCAACCGGCACGAGCTGCGCTCGAGATTGCAGAAATTGAGGCAACCGCCCGGCAAGCTCTGGCCGAAGTGCGCAAGACCATTACCGGCTATCGTTCCGAGGGGTTTGCCTCCGAGCTCACGCGCGCGGCCCAGGTGCTGGAGACGGCAGGAATTCGGTTGAACAAGCCAGCCAAAGCGCCGTATCTCACCCCCCGGCATGAAGCCACCCTCTCGCTTGTGCTGCGTGAGGCGGTCACCAACATCGTGCGCCACGCCGGCGCCAGCGAGTGCTCGATTGAGCTTTCCACAAAAAGGGACAGCACACAGCTAGTAATTGCCGATGACGGCCGAGGCGACATTCGGCAGGAAGGGAATGGATTGCGGGGCATGCGGGAACGCGTGGCGGAGCTCGGCGGCAGTCTCTCCTTGGAATCGACTCGCGGCACTCGCCTGCAGATCGAACTGCCCCAAATGACCGGGAACGCAGAGGTAGGTGAGCCGTGAGCAAGCCGATCCGCGTGGTCCTGGCGGAAGATCAGGCGATGGTGTTGGGCGCGCTCGCCGCTTTGCTGGAGATCGAGAAAGACATTGCGGTGGTAGCGAGAGCGCGCAACGGCCGTGAGGCGATGACCTTGGTCGGACAGCATCAGCCCGACGTTCTGGTAACCGACATCGAAATGCCGGAGATGAGCGGACTCACCCTGGCGAGCGAAGTACACCAGCGCTATCCACGCGTTCATATTGTGATTCTCACCACTTTCGCTCGTGCCGGCTATTTGCGCCGAGCCATGGACGCCGGTGCTCAGGGATACATGCTCAAGGACCGTCCTTCAGCGGAACTGGCGGAATGTGTCCGTCGAGTATGTCAGGGCTTGCGCGTCGTCGATCCTGAATTAGCCGCTGAAGCCTGGACGCAGGAGCCAGACCCGCTCAGCGAGCGAGAGCGGCAAATCCTATGGCGCGCCGGTGAGGGAAAATCCGGCGCAGAAATCGCAGTGGAACTCCATTTGTCCGAAGGCACGGTGCGTAACTACCTCTCCGAAGCCATCAACAAGCTCGGCGCCGCCAATCGCATCGAGGCCGCCCGCGTGGCACGCAGCAAAGGCTGGCTGTAAACCTTGGTCCCGCACGAGTGTCCGTCATAGAAGGACCAGATAAGAAAAGGACGGGGGCCCCACGTTCGCGCCAGCGTACGTGGGCTGATTATGACGTGTTTCGATTGCTTTCCCTACTCTAACCGGGATTTCCTTGATCGATATCATAAGACTCTGGAGGGGCTGCGCCCCGTCTTTTGCGGCCCACGTACGCTGGGGCGAACGTGGGGCACCCGTCCTCTTTTCATCCAGACTTTCTCTGACACACTCCTTCGGGTCTAGACTCCTGATCTCTCCCGCCGCTCTCGCCACCGCTTCCTGTAATGTAACCGGCGTAAGCGCGAAGTAAGCGAAGTTCCCTCGATTTCAATGACACTTGTCATCTGATTCCGATGACAACCTGCACTGTTTGATCCGGACGACAACTGCGACTCTCATGATGAGGTCGAGGTTGATCCATGAGTCGTTACACTTTCATATTCCTCTGCACGGTGTTGAGCATTAGCGGAAACCTCCACGCGCAAACCTGCGCAGACGCAAAGGCGCTCACCGGCACGGTACTTGATCCCTCTGGAGCTGCTGTCGTCGGAGCCCAGGTCCATCTGCAGTCAGCTCCCCCCGAGGAAACAACTACCGGCCCGCACGGTGCTTTCGCGTTGCATTGCGTAGGGAGTGACTACCAGATAACCGTCCATGCCAACGGCTTCGCAGAGAGCCAGGTAACCGGCCACGGCTTTGCGAACATCACTGTTCATCTGCGCATCGCGGATGTTCACACCGTCGTCGAGGTGGGAGACAACAACGGGGTTTCCGTCGATGCCGATCACGGCGCCGGCACCCACACGTTGACGGCTCAGGACCTGCAAGGCATGGCCGATGATCCGGACGACTTCAAACGGCAGCTACAAGTGCTTGCCGCGAGCAGCGGTGGGGCTCCAGGTCAGGCCATCATCACCGTGGATGGTTTCCAAAACAGCAGCGCGTTGCCGCCCAAATCCTCCATCGCCTCGATACGGGTGAACCCGGACATGTTCTCGTCAGAATATGACACTCCGCCGTATCGCGGAGGAAGGGTCGAGATCTTCACCAAACCCGGCCGGGACTCACTTCACGGAGCGCTCTTCTTCACGGACAGCGACTCCTCGGTAAACGCTACCGATCCCTTCGCGTTGAGTTCCACACCCGCAAGCAAGCGGCGGTACGGATTCGAAATCGGCGGACCGATTCGCAAGCAGAAAAGCGATTTCTTCCTCGCCCTGGAAAAGCGCGACATCAACGAGTTCAACATCGTGAACGCCGTCGTGCTTAATAGCCAGAATGAAGAAACGCCGCTGAGCGAGAGCGTTCCGGCGCCGCAGCGTTTGTGGATTGGGAGCGTGCGCACGGATTGGCAGTTGAGTGCCAGGAATATGTTGGCCACAACCTACTCCGCAAATGTAAATGACTCCGGCAACGTCGGCAGCGGTGGTCTTGTTCTTGCGGAAGCGGGTTACAGCAGCACGGTGAGCGAGCAGAACCTGCGGCTGACCGATATCTTCACACTAAGCCCTCGCCTCCTGCACGAGACCCACATTGGATTTACCTGGAAGAGTACCGACGATATTCCGCTCTCGAGCGTAGCAAGCCTTCAGGTTGCGGGAGCTTTTGTCGGAGGCGGCGCCACGGCGGGCCGCCTGCAAGATCGTGAGCGTGATCTCGAGGTGGATGACGATGTGCTGTGGAGCCATAGCAAGCACTCGGTGAAAATCGGCGTTGCTTCCCTGGGCATTCTGGTACACGATTACGATCCTGACACCTTCAACGGAGCGTTCGTGTTCGGAGGCGGACTAGCCCCTGCCCTCAACTCCGGTTCTGAGCCCATCGCCATCTCCGGGTTGGAACAGTACCGGCGAACCCTTCTCGGCCTGCCAGGCGGCATTCCCACCACCTATGACGTCACCCAGGGTACACCGCTTGTCCCCTTCGCGCAGTGGCGCGTCGCCGTGTTCGCGCAGGATCAGTGGACCGTGAAGCCGAGCCTGTCGGTCTCCCTGGGACTGCGCTATGCCCTGCAAACCTCGTCGGCAAGCTACGGAAACCTGGTTCCCAGGGTTGGCATCGCATGGTCGCCCGACCGCAAGCAGAGGTGGACTATCCATGCTCGGGGCGGATTGTTTTCTTCTGCCATCACACCGGATATAACCACCGAGGCCTACCGGCTCAATGGTCAGCGTCAAAACCAAACGCTCCTCTACTCCCCATCGTTTACCCAACCACTCGTCCCAACGCCTTCTACCATCGCCGTGGCGACCACCCGTCAATTTGCCGCCAACGTGGGACAAACCTGGTCGTTCCAATCGCAGCTGGGCGTGGAACACGAACTGCCCCAGCACTGGCATGCGCAGGCGAATCTCTTCGACGCGCAAGCCTGGGATACGCTTCGTTCGCGCAATATCAACGCGCCGCTGGTGGATAACAGCACGCTCAATCCCCTGCTTGCTCCCCGGCCCATCGCGCCCGGCAAGAACCTCTTCCAGTTTGAGCAGTCTGGCCACCTCCATGGCCAGGTGGTCTTTCTTGGCGTCGATCAGCACAGCTACAAACGCTTTGGCATCTTTGTCGGTTACCTATATTTCAACTTGAAAACCGATGCGGACGCGGCCACCCAGTTTCCCCAGTCCAGCTATTCCGATCGTGGCGAAACCGCACGCGCCTCCTGGGAATCGACGCATCGGCTTTTCGCGATCGGGCAGTTGAATCTTCCTGCGAAGCTCTCGCTCACGACTCAATTCGATGCTTCCTCAGGAACCCCGTACAACGTGCAAACCGGCACGGATAACAACGGAGATGGCGTCTTCAACGACCGGCCATCCATTGCTTCCCAGGAGGGCACAGGCGTCTTCCAAACGCCGTTCGGCTTGCTCAGCACCACAAGCATCAATGGCACGCTGGGGAGGAACGCGGGCACCATGCCCGCTCTTGTTCATTTGGATACAAACCTGAGCCGCACCTTCGAGCTTCATACCCATGGGCTCGCTTCCGACCGGCATCAGAGCGTCACCCTGAACGCGCGTTCGGCCAACCTTCTCAACCACACCAATGTGGCCTCCGTAGGCAACGTAGTCGGCTCGCCCACGTTTGCTCAGCCATTAGCCGCCGAAACCGCGCGCCGCGTGGAGTTCGGTGTTCGCTTCACCTTCTGAATGGGAACTACATCAAAGGAGACATCATGCTAAAAGTTGTGACCACTTCACTTCTTCTTCTCGGCAGTGCCCTCAGTCTGTTCGCACAAGCATCGTCGACACTCATCCCGCCGCCGATCGCTCCGGAACAGATCATCTACCGTCACTGGCCGGAACAGTTCGTCCAATGGATTGGCTCCGAACTGCCTTACACGATGATCGAACTCTACGTCGACCCTGGCACCGGCCCGACCCCTCTCTACGAAGCGGTGCTTACCGAGCGCGCGACGGGCAAGCGCGTGCATTACGCCAACCGGCAAGAGATGGTAGACATCTCCAAGCGTTCGGGCGCGGAAGCTTACCTTACGAACATGCAACTTGACCGCCCGGCCAACACGGGCACCGGCGCCACTTATTTGCTGCGGTTCGTCGATCACGCAGGCGAGCCGGTCTCATGGCAGTGGATTCAAGGTTCTGACATGAGTGAACGCGGCGGTGGAAGTTCGCCTGCCGGCCTCGAACCGCCCGTGCTCATGTATCGAGCGCGTTCGGCTGTTGCCGCTGAAGGCACGGCGCTCAAGATCGGAAAAACAGTCAGCGCCGCCGACGTATGGACGGAGATCAGTCAACCACCTTACTTTGTCGCCTACCATGGTGCGTACTCTGAGAACGTCGAGATCGCCGTCTTTGCCGGCGGCCCCGAGCAATGGACGATCAGCAGTGCTCCGCCCGCCCTGATTGCCGGCGCAGAATGGAGACTGAAGGGGCAGGATGGTTTGGGATCCACCTTGCACTTGCAGGCGCTTACCGGCAACCATGCGACTATCCTCGATCAGGATGATCATTTTCCGGGTAGAACCATCACCATGGAGGCCACCTGGACGGGTGCCGCTTGGTCGATCGAGAAGATGCACTACGGCGCCGCGAAGGAGAACGCAGATCAGGGCTTGACCATCTCGTTTAACCCGGGTACGAACCTCACCGGGGCACAGTCAAAATTCGAGGTTACCGCCGGACACAAGACGCGCATTGCCAGCGGCACGGTACATGCAGACCCGGCGCAGACACGCACAGGGTGGGAGTTCAAGGATCCCGAATGGCTGCGCGGCAAGACCGCGTGGGTCGGCAGCGCGGTAGCGACTCCCATGCCGGCGGCCGCCCAGACAGCATCCAGATAAAACGGTTGCACTCTCCCGGATTTCCTGCGGAGCTTTGTGGAGACAGGCGATCTCCATGCGGCTTTCCTTAAGAGAAAGCCGCACACACTGCACTGGATGGAATCAAGTACAGGAAATCCGGGATCCCTGCAGGTCTCCAAACTCTGTCTGAGCCGTGAGACCTGCAGAATATTTTGCGTTCAACGCAATCTCTTCCCTCGATTCGCAGCGTAGCATCTCCAAAGAGATGCAGATCGCCAGCTGGAATGTAAATTCGATTCGTGCCCGGCTTGACCACGACACCCGGCGTGGCTGAAGGATCGTAGGCCGGATGTGCTCCTGTTGCAGGAGTTGAAGGGGACAGATTTCCCAACCGAAATATTCAAAGAACTGGGCTACGAGAGTATCGCGGTAACCCAGAAAGCTTACAACGGAGTCGCGATCCTATCCCGCCATCCGATCACAACTGTCGGAACGACGCTCGCGGGCGATGAAATGGACAGCCATGCGCGCTACCTCGAGGCGACGATCGAGGGTCTCCGCGTCGTGAACATCTACCTTCCCAACGGGAATCCTGTGGGCACGGAAAAATTTGCCTACAAGCTGGCCTGGATGGACAGGTTCATGCTCCAGGTCACTGCCTGGCGGGACCAGGGTTTGCCGGTGGTGATCGGCGGCGACTTCAACGTAATTCCCGAGGATATCGATTGCCACAAGCCGGCCTCATGGATCCGTGACGCGCTGTTCCAGCCAGAACCACGGGCCCGCTACCGGGCGATGCTGAGCCTCGGGTTTACCGATGCGTTCCGGGCGCTACATCCGGAGGAGACCGGCCAATTTACATTTTGGGATTATTTTCGGCAGGCTTTCGAAAACAATCGCGGCATTCGCATCGACCATTTCCTTCTGTCACCCAGCTTGGCCGATCGGTTGCAAGGTTGCGTCATTGATCGCGGACCCAGGGCTCTCCCCAAGCCGTCAGACCATACACCGATCATCGTGGAACTTCGCTAGGAGATCCTGGTCATCCGGGAGCAACTCGACACTGATGGACATTCTGTCGCAACCAATACTGCCGCCGGATCATCGCATCCACTATGATGCCGGACCTTACCAGTTCGGGGACCTTTGGCTTCCGCAAACGCGAGCTTCTTCCCTGGTCCCGCTGGTCGTCTTCTTCCACGGAGGATGGTGGAAATCGAAGTACGACCTTGGCTACACCGGTTATCTCTGCGCTGCCTTGAAGAAGGAGGGGATCGCAACCTGGTCGGTCGAGTACCGGCGAGTCGGCGAAACGGGCGGAGGGTGGCCGGCCACCTTCCAGGATGCGGCTGCCGGTTTCGACTACGCGGCAAAACTCGCTAAAAGCTATCCGCTGGACTTGTCGCGGGTGATCACCATGGGCCACTCGGCCGGCGGTCACCTCGCGTTCTGGGTGGCGGGCAGGCATCATATCGATTTGCACAGCGAGATCTACCAGCCGCGTCCGCAAGTTCCGTTGCGGGGTGCGATTGCCCTCGCGGGTGCGGTCGACTTGCGGTTGACCATCGACCTGGCGGGATACTTTACCTTTGCCCACGACAAACAGGAAATCTACAACCTGATGGGAGGCCGGCCGCAAGATCTGCCCCAGCGATACAACGCAGGCAGCCCAGGAGACTTGCTGCCCTTCCACGTGCCGCAGGTTGTGATTCAGGGCACGGCAGACGATCAAATTCCGCCCGAGCTGCCGTCGCGATGGGCGGAGATCTCGCGAAAACTCGGCGATACCGCAACCGTGAAGATGATCCCTTCGGCGGATCACTTCGACCTGGTCGATCCAGAAAGCCAGGCATGGGGAGTCGTTCGCGACTCCGTGCGCAAGATGGTTTTCTCTTGATTCCATTTACCCGTTACTATCACCGGGTGCGGCTCTTCCAACGACTTGTTCTTGCTCTGCCCTTTCTGTCTGTCTGCGCCATGGCGCAAACGCTCACTCTTCTCCATGTAACCGTTATCGATACGGTTACCGGCAGAACACGACCCAACTCGACGGTCGTCATCCGCGGAAACCGCATCGTGAGTGTAGGTCGATCGCTCCATCCTCAAGCGCCAGCAAGAACCGTCGACGCCCATGGCGAGTACCTCATTCCCGGCCTCTGGGATATGCACACCCACGTCTATTTCGATAACACTGCGGCCGACGGCACCGACCTGGTCCTGCCGCTCTTCCTCGCCAACGGAATTACCGGCGTCCGTGATATGGGTAGCCAACTTGACCTCGTGCTCCAGGCCCGCGACCAGATCGCCGCTCACCACCTCTTCGGTCCTCGTATGGTCGTCTCCGGACCAATGCTTGACGGGCCAAAGTCTCAGTACAAGGCTGCTATCGCCATCACCACTCCTGAGGACGGCCGCAAGGCAGTCGACATGCTCAAGAGCCGGGGAGTCGATTTCATCAAGGTCCAGTCAGGCGTTCCCCGCGACGCCTACTTCGCGATCGCGGATGAAGCGAAAAAGCTGGGCATCCCGTTCGAGGGTCACGTCCCCGATGCGATCCGCGCTTCCGAAGCGATCGCCGCGGGCCAGCTGACCTTCGAGCATCTCATCGGGATCTTCGAAGCCAGTTCCCCCGACGAAGACCAATACCTCATCGGCAAGAAGACAGTAGGCATGTTTCTGGAGAGCTACGATCCGGTCCGCGAGGCCGCAATCATCAAGCTCCTGGCTGCCCACCACGTCTGGCAATGCCCAACTCTCTACTGGGAGCGCGGCCAATGGCTGGTGGACGCGATCGACTATACGAAGGACCCTGACCTCGCCTATGCAGCTCATAGCTGGGTCGCCACGCAGTGGCCGGTATCGCAGGCTTCCATTCTCAAATCTCTCGACACCGACCCGCTCCCCATCCGGCAGAAGTTCGTCGATCACGAGCTCGACATCGTGCGCAAGCTCCACGCCGCAAACGTGCCTCTTCTGGCCGGCACAGATACTCCTGCCGGCGTGGATGTGATTCCCGGCATCAGTCTTCATCTTGAACTGCAGCGCTTTGTGGCGGCGGGCTTTACTCCACTCGAAGCCCTGCAGACCGCGACCCTCAATCCCGCAATCTTTTATAACCGGCGGTCCGATTTCGGCACCGTCGAGACTGGCCGAATCGCCGATCTCGTCCTGCTCCAGGCGAACCCGTTGGAAAACATCGCTAACACCCGCAAGGTTGCAGCGGTGATTGCCGATGGGCACTACCTTTCGAAACAAGACCTCGACGAGCTCCGTGCTCGACTCAAACAGCTTGCTGCTACGAAGTAGATACCCGACCGTGGTCTTTTGCTATAGACTTCATCCGCGCTGACCGGTTCTCTTGCCGCCGGTTCAGCCGCACTGGAGCGATCGAAGAAAATGAATCGCCGAAACTTTCTGCGCGCAAGCGCCTACCTCTCCGCCGGGGCGGTCGCGGGCGTCCGTCCCGCACTCGCCGCGGACGCCGATATCGAAATCACCGCTCAGCAGGCGGGCCCAATCATCAGTCCTCACCTGTACGGCCAGTTTATTGAGCACCTTGGTGGCGTTATTTACGACGGCATCTGGGTAGGACGTGAGTCGAAGATTGCAAATATCGACGGTATACGTACGCAGTTCGTCGACGATATGAAACGCATCGCAGTTCCGAACTACCGCTGGCCTGGTGGTTGCTTTGCTGATGGGTACCACTGGCGTGATGGCATCGGCAACCCGGCGAAGCGCCCTCGCACTTACAACTATTGGCAGGCAAGCATGCCCAAGGGCCTCTACGAAACAGAGACCAACGAGTTCGGTATTCACGAGTTCATGCACTTGTGCCGCCTCTGCGGGGCCGAACCTTACCTCGCGACCAACATGGCGTCGGGTGGGCCGCAGGAGTTTCATGATTGGGTGTCGTATTGCAACGCTCCACCCGGCACCGTTTCGCTGGCCGACGAACGAGCGGAGAACGGCGACAAGCAGCCCTTCGGCGTGCAGTTTTGGGGAGTCGGCAACGAATCCTGGGGCTGCGGTGGAGATATGACGCCGGAGGAGTATGCAATGCTTTACCGGCGGTTCGTGACCCAATTTCCGGCATACGATCCGAAACCGTTCCTGGTGGCCGTAGGTCCCCGCGGCCACGCCAAAGATCTTGATCTGGGATGGACCAACGGCTTCTTCGCCGCAATGCAGGGCGGCCACAGGTCGCGCGTAGATGGCTTGTCCGTGCACTACTACACGGACTTCAGAAACACTCCGGAAAGGGTAGCCACGTTCGACGCTCGTGGATGGTACGACGTGATTCGCGAGGGGTTGCGCACCGAGACGGTCATCCAACAGCACTGGGCGGCAATGGGCAAGTACGACCCCGAGCATCACACCAGGCTGATTGTGGACGAGTGGGGGGTGTGGTATCGGCGAGGTGAGGAAATCGCACCTACCTATCTACTGAGCCAGCCACTCACGCTGCGCGATGCACTGCACACTGCGGTCACGTTCGATATCTTTAACCGGCACGCGGATAAGATCGCGATGGCCAACGTTGCCCAGACGATCAATTGCATTCACTCTCTTTTCCTGGCGCAGGGAGATCGCTTTGCGCGCACGCCGGTGTACTACATTTTCGAGATGTATCGCAATCACATGCAATCGCAACTGGCGCAGATGAATATACGCTGTGACGAATTAAAGGTTCCGTCACGCAATGGAGATGCGACCATGCCGGGGCTATCGGGCTCAGCATCGTTTAACGGCAAGAACCTGACAGTGACGCTTACCAATCCATCATTGGACTCTTCCGTGGCGGCCCGCATTCGGTTGACAACTGGCAGTATCGTCGAAGGCAGAGGGAGCATATTGACTCACTCAGAGATGAATGCCGGCAACACATTCGACCGGCCCAACGAGGTTAAGCTTGCCCCATTCCCGGTGACGGTTCGCGGCAACGTAACAGAAATCTCCATTCCTAAACATGCGGTTGTGTCACTCCAGCTAAGGATGGCTTAGGTAGTCAGGTTATAAATCAATCCAAACGGATCCTTGACGTAGCATCGCGGGAACTCGGGCTCATCTTTGATGATTTCGCAGCCATTCCTCACCAGCCGGATCTTGGCTTGCTCAACATTGCCCACCGTTACCTCCAAAACCGGCCCGAGCGCCGGGCCCTGCTCGATAAACAAGTTGATATGTTCACCATGCAGGCTGGGGAAGGGATGCGTTTCGTCGGTGATCTTGAACCCCAGCTGGTCGACATAGAAGGATGCCGCCTTCATAGGGTCCGGCGCCTGAATCAGAATATCTGTGCCAAAGCTGTTGGCCATGTTGCCTCCTCTGTTTCAATCCCTGTCACTCTCAACGAATGTCTTTAACCGCGCCAGCGCTACGTCCCATTCCTTCGAGACGAGCTCCAGGTATTGCTTCATCTCAATCACTGGTTGTGGGTCAAACTTGAAGAGACTTTCCCGCCCTTCACGGGCCCGGTGCACGATCCGCACCCGCTCGAGCACACGTAGATGCTTGGTCACCGCCTGGCGGGTGAGCCTCGTTCCCTCGGTGAGCTCAGCGATCGAATATCGCTGCCCGCTACAGAGCTTCGCGAGCAGCGACAACCGAGTCTCGTCCCCCAGCGCCGCGAAAACCGCCGCCCTGGCCCGCCCGCTGCTATGACGTTTTGGTGACATAGGCCTGTATATTCGTCATCTGCTGGCGCCATCCGTTGTCGTTCATCCGGAAGGCCTCCGCACGCCTCGCGCTCGGAATCCTGTCGAAACCGGACTCGGTGACCTTCAGCAAGGTCCCGCCGGCAACCGCCTCCAGCCGAAACTCCACCAGGGTTGGCGTTTCCTGCGAGTAGTCCACCTTGGGATCCAAAGCATAAGGATGCCAGGTATACGAGAAAAGGCTCTGCGGTTCTATGGCCTTGACCACAATCTTCATGCGCACATGTTCATATCCCGGATGCGTGATCTGTCCTTCCACAGGCTCTCCGGCGACAAACGGCCCATCCATTTTGACCAGGAACCATTCGCCAAACTGGCGGGAATCTGTCAGCGCCTGCCAAACCCGTGCCACCGGCGCCGCAATCTCAATCCGCTTTTCGATCCGGTCGCCCATAAAAGCAACCTCCTGGTTGCATGTTTTCCTGGATATTAAGGCACAAGATCGAAACATGCAACCAAAGAGTTGCTATACACCACCCCTCAAACCCCATCGGCCAAGCCAATCAAAGGGTGCCCCATATCTCGCACGTTGTTCGCGAGATGTGGGAATTGATGCACCAACCCTCAAACCCTTTCCCCCAAACAAATCCTCGAGGACCAAACCTATAGGCCAAACCAATCGATATCAGGCCGTCAAGCTCTCGAAAGACAAAATATGGGTGGCGTCGGGATCGGCAATGGAGACGAAGCCCAACCTTTCGTAGAGCCGTGCAGCGTCTTCGTTCTCGGCACGCAGGCGGACGCAGTGGAAGTGGCTCCGCGCCTCGCCGATGAGAGCGTTGACCAGCGCTCTGCCAATACCCTTATTTCTCCATGCACGTCGCACAAACACGCGCCGGATGCGGCCCATATCCGGACGCCCCGCGAAGGGATCGCAGTTGAGGCCTCCTACCGCAACGACCAAGCCTTGATCAAGATGGCCGCAGAGCCTTTCCCCGGGACCGTCGAAGCGATTCTCTCCACTCGCCCAATCGTCCACCAGCGTTTGAATGAAGTCGTAGCCTTCGTCCTGCGCCTCCATAAGCAGCCGCTCAATACCCGGGATGGGCAGCTCGATTTTCTGGATTTCGATCATCGGTTACCTTAAGATACCTGCTTCCTCGAATCGGTCAGCGACCCAGCCGTCCTCCGGGCTCGAGCCTGCTTGAGTCGCTTTCGAGGGGTGCGTCATCTATTGGTCATGGGGAAACGACTGGCGGTTTCAGTTCTGGATCTGGTGGGTATGCGGCCGGGCGAGCCCGCGGGCAGTGCGATTGCGCGCTCGGTGGATTTGGCGCAGCACGCAGAGGGCTTGGGGTACCAGCGCTATTGGCTGGCGGAACACCACTCCATTGCGGGACTTGCCTGCTCGGCTACTTCGGTCCTGATTGGGCATGTGGCCGGGGCAACGAAGACGATTCGTGTGGGCAGCGGCGGAGTGATGCTGCCAAACCACGCGCCGCTGGTGATCGCAGAACAATTTGGAACGCTGGAGGCGTTGTATCCGGGGCGGATCGACCTGGGGTTGGGACGCGCTCCCGGCGGCGACTTCGCTACGATGCGCGCGCTCCGGCGCGATTCGCAGCAAAGTGGAGATGACTTTCCGGCGCTCCTGGAGGAACTACGAACCTACCTGGGACCCGAGAGACCAGGGCAAGCCGTCAAAGCATTTCCCGGCCAGGGAAGCAACGTACCGATCACGCTGTTGGGATCGAGTGGCTTCAGCGCCCAATTGGCGGCTATGTTGGGCCTGCCATTTGCCTTTGCCGCACACTTTGCACCCGAGTACCTGTATGCAGCGGCACAGATGTACCGTGATCGATTCCAGCCCAGCGCGGTTCTGCGTCAGCCGCACCTCATAGTGGGCGTGCAGGTCATTGCCGCCGAAAGCGATGCCGCGGCCCGGCGATTGTTCACCACCCCGCAGCAGCGGTTCTTGCAGTTGATTCGCAACCGGCCGGTGGAGTTGTTGCCCCCCGTGGATTCAATGGAGCCGTTGTGGCAGGACTGGGAGCGCGCCGCAGTCGAGAGCAAACTCGGCGCGGCGATCGTAGGATCGGATGCGACGGTGAAAGCAGGAATCGAGAAACTGGTGCAAGACACGGGCGCCGACGAATTGATTGTGGTCACAGATACCTTCGAGCACGCCGACCGGCTGGAGTCTTACCGGCGTCTAGCCGGTGTGGCAAAGATGCTTGAAACGAGGTCATCGGTGCAGGTAGGCGCCTGATCCGCCGTCGCTAGCTTTACCATAGGCCGGGGTGCCCCATATCTCCCGCGCTTTTCGGGAGATGTGGGAAATGCGCGGCTCCCACCCCAAACTCTTACGCACACACGCCCCTATAGCGGAAGCGATCAACTCCGCGGGCTGCCCGCACCAGAGACCCTCCCTTCACGCACCACTTCCTGCATAATCAAAGGCAATGACCTTGCTTTGGAAACCAGAGAACTGGTCCCTTCGGCTGGCTGAACTCGAAGCCCGCACCGACGACATCAAAGAGGCGCCACTGCGGCGCGACGTTCGATCGCTGGGCATGCTGCTCGGCCAGGTCCTGCGCGAGCAGGCCGGCGAACCGCTGTTCGCCGAGGTGGAAGAGCTGCGGCAGATCGCCATCCGCCGCCGCGAAGCTCAAAACGCCTCCCCGTTGACCCAGGATGGCCAAAACGACACCATCCAGACCAGGCAGCCGTTTGCCACCGGGTTAGACGGCGTGCACTCCCTGGACCTGGTGCAGGCTTACCGCCTGGCGCGTGCCTTCGCCTTCTATTTCGAGCTCATCAATCTGGCCGAAACCAACCATCGCAAGCGCCGCCGGCTCTCGCTCCAGCTGTCCGGCGAGGCACAGCGTGGTTCTTTGCGCGGAACCCTCCGCGCCATGCGCGCGGCCGGCATATCCAGCGACGAGGCTCTGGATTGGCTTCGCTCCATCTCCATCATTCCCGTTTTTACCGCGCACCCCACCGAGGTCGCGCGCCGCGTAGTCATGTTTAAACGGCGCCGCATTGCCGACCTGCTGGAACAGCTGGATCGCATCCCTCTCTCTGACGAACAACTGGAAAGCTTCGAAGAAAGCCTTACCGCCGAGATTACCGCTCTGTGGGAGACCGACGAGGTCAGAACCCGCCGTCCAACGGTCGGCGACGAGGTCAAGATGGGCCTCGACTACTACGACGCCTCCATCTATGCCACCCTGCCAGGTCTCTACGCCGAAGTCGCAGCGGCTTTCGAGGCAGAATACGGCGTCTGCCTGAGTCTGTCCGAGATGCCCGTGTTGCTTTCCTTCGGTTCTTGGATTGGGGGCGACCGCGACGGCAACCCTTACGTCACCCCGGAAGTCACGCGCGAGGCACTGCAGATGGCTCGCGATCATTTGCTGACGCACTATCAGCACCAGCTGCAATTGGTTCTCGATCTGCTTACCAGTTCGGCCCAGCAGGTACCCGTGAGTGAGGCACTTGAGCAGGGGCTGCAGAAGTACCTCGATGAACTGAACAGCACCGGTGCCCAGGCCTTCGGAGAACGCTATGAGCATGAATCGTATCGGCGATTCCTGAGTTGCATCCGGGTGCGCCTCGCCGGGGTTGGTAGTTCGCAGTCACCCGGAAAAACACCGCTCATGCTGGATACAACGCTGGCTGGGTTGCCGGCTTACAAGTCGGCACAGGAATTCCAGGGGGACCTTGAGATTCTGCATGCCAGCCTGGTCGAGAACCGCGGCCCGCGACTGGCCCATGCCTTGATTGATCCGTTGATCCTCGAGGTGCGTACCTACGGCCTTCATCTGCAGACGCTGGACATCCGCCAACACGCGCGGCTGCACGCTGCTGCGCTGGAAGAAGCCTCCGCCTGGAAGTGTGATCCGGCGCGCGCCTCGTCGGTGCCGCCGCCGCTGACTGCACCTTCGGCTGACGTGATCGAGACCTTCCGCACCATCGCCGAGTTGAAGAAATCCTCCACACCGGAAGCGATTCGTCATTACGTGATCAGCGGCGCAGCCAGCACCGAAGACATATTGAACGTGATCTGGCTGGCCCGCCTGGGTGGCGTGCGGGTCGAGGGTAGCGGCGCCCAGGCGGGAGATCCGGGCCTGATGCCGGTACCCCTGTTTGAATCCATTGAAGATTTGCGCAACGCGCCGGCCATCTGCCGTGAGCTCTGGCAGTCATCCAGTTATCGCCAGTTACTTGAGTCCTGGAACAACACCCAGGAGGTCATGTTGGGATATTCCGATTCCAACAAAGATGGCGGAATGCTTACCAGCACATGGGAGATCTTTCGCGCCCACCGCGCTCTACACCAGGTCGCGCAAGAGTGCGGCGTGCGCTTGCGCTTGTTTCACGGCCGGGGCGGCACGGTTGGCCGCGGAGGCGGCCCAACGCACCGTGCAATCTATGCCCAGCCCACCGGCGCTTTTTCCGGCCAGATCCGCATTACTGAGCAAGGCGAAGTGTTGAACTGGAAGTACTCCGACGTCATCCTGGCCGAACGCAACCTCGAGCTCATGATCGCGGCTTCTCTCGATGCCCTTGCGCGGCCTAACGCGCGCAATCCCAAGGGCCACTTCACCGGTGTTCTCGCTCCGGAATGGGAAGCGGCCTTCGCCGAGATGTCGAGCGTTGCCTTCGCCTTCTATCGCGAACACATTCTCGACGATCCCGAAACGGCGCAGTATTACGACGAGGCCACGCCGTTCGCCGAACTGGAGCATGCCAAAATCGGCTCTCGGCCATCGCGTCGTGGGGGCCGCCGCAGTTTGGCTGACCTGCGCGCGATTCCCTGGGTCTTTGGCTGGACGCAAAGCCGGCAGCTAGTTCCTGCGTGGTTTGGTGTCGGCTACGCTCTTGAGTCCTACGGTCAGAAACCCGGCGGAGCCGCCGTGCTCGCGACCATGGCGCGCGAGTTCCCTCTCTTCATCGACCTCATCCGCAATGTGGAAATGGCGCTCGCCAAATCCGATTTCGGAATCGCCGAGCTTTACGCCTCGCTAGTGAGCGATGCCGGCGTCCGCGATCGGGTGTTCACCAAGCTGGAAGCAGAATTCCATCGCGCCCGGCGTAGCATCCTGGCGATTACCGGGCAGTCAGAATTGCTCGAGAACAATCAGGTGCTCGCCCGCTCCATTCGCCTGCGAAATCCCTACGTGGATCCCATGAGTCTGATCCAGGTTGACCTCTTGCGGCGCAAGCGCGCTGGTGACAATTCAGACGCCATCAATCGCGCTATTTCCGCAACCATCAATGGCATCTCCGCCGGCCTCCGCAATACCGGATGAGGCAACCACCGTCTTCTCACGAGGTCCCGTAGGCGGCGCAGACCTCAGATTGATCGGGAAACAGGTACGCGGCGAAATCCTGCTCCGTCATGGTGAGCCGGCTCTCCCACATTTTGTGCAAGGATGAAACCCGCTCGACGATGTGCGCGAATTCGGGCTTCAAGTAGACCAGGTAAACCTCGCGTGGGTCGCGTTGTAGAGACTCATCGAGGTGGGCCATGACCTGCTCGAAAACCGGCCCGACAAAAGGGTGCCACATGAAAATAACCAACGGCCCGGCGGGAAAAACAAAATCGCGAACATCGCTAAGGATGCACTCCACGTCCTGGCATCGACGGGTAGCCGGTTGATACACAGAGATGTTCTTCGTCGCGATTGCCTGCAATTCGGGAATGAACTCGACTCCCAGCACCCGTTGAAAAGGCAAGTTCGAGGCAAGCAGAATGATACGGCCTTTGCCCGCCCCCAGATCGACGAACGTGAAGCGCTCGAAATCAATTTGCATGCGCGCGAATGCCTGCTGGAAAAGAGAGGGCGCCGTGGCATAGAAGCCTGTGTTGTGGATGTTCGCCCGATGCCGGCTATCGTACAGCTCTTCCGCGGTGATCAAACCACCGGTGTCCGTTCCAAATTCCGCGTCGAACGGATGCACTGGGTTGAATTGTTTGGAGGGTTTCGATCCCCGCGACAAACCACCAATGATTTTGCCCGGCGCCGCAGTCAGGGTTCCGATCACCCCCCGTTTGGCTACTGCTCGCTGCAGCTTAAAACCTATATGACTTATTTTCATATGATCGCCCGCTCCCTCTAAAATCACAGTTACGGTGACAATACTTCCATCAGAAACCAGCGAACCTGCTGGTTTCTGATCTCTTCCTTACAGAAAGAAGCTTTCTTGCCGGAACTCTTACCACTTCGACCGATGTAAGGCCCATTCCGGGCAGATGTTGGGTGTAGCCACTTCCATATGCTAGAGCGTACGTACAGTCTATGGGGGAGGGAGCTGAAGATTAGAGAACGAATTCCCGAAACGTAACCGTTCGTAGTTACATTAGGCACGTACCGCATGCCTCCCGACAAGAACCACCTGATAGGAGTGAAGAACGACTGGACAATCAAGACAATCGCGAGGTTGAGTAAGCCTAGCTTCGCTGCGGGCAGTTCAAGATAGAGCAACCGCCGGGGCGCGGCCTTTCCTCAAGAAAAAGCCGCTCAGACGCGGCCATACAGAGTAGAAGTGAAAATGTACTAGTGGCTCCCAAGCATAAGCTTGGCAATCGTCGCCAGCTGCATGTTCGAAGTGCCTTCGTAGATCTTGCCGATCTTAGCGTCGCGGTAATATTTCTCCACCGGATAGTCCTTCACAAAGCCGTAGCCGCCAAAAACCTCCACGGCGTGGCTGGCCACCCTTTCGGCTACCTGGGAGGAGAAGTACTTGCACATCGCCGCTTCCTTAAGGAAAGGCAGGCCGTTGTCTTTGAGCCGGGCGCAGTTGTAGACCATCAGCCGCGTAGCTTCAATTTCGGTCGCCATTGCGGCGAGATCGAACTGCACCGCCTGGAACTCCCCGATCGCCTTGCCGAACTGTTTGCGTTCGAACGCGTAGCGTGCGGCATGCGACCATGCGCCCTGAGCAAGACCGAGCATCTGCGCGCCGATGCCGATGCGCCCTTCGTTCAGGGTTTCAATTGCGATCTTGTAGCCTTTTCCCGGCTCGCCCAATACGTTGGCCGCCGGCACTTTGCAATCTTCGAGGATGATTTCGCAGGTAGAGGAGGCGCGAATGCCGAGCTTGTCTTCCTTTTTGCCCAGGGAAAATCCGGGCACGCGCTTGTCGACCAGGAAAGCTGTGATTCCTTTGTATCCGGCGCTCGGGTCGAGCGTGGCGAAGACAATAAACAGGCCGGCTTCCCGGGCGTTGGTAATCCACAGCTTTTGCCCGTTCAGCAGATAGGAGTCGCCTCGCTTTTCCGCCCGCATCTGCAGCGCAAAGGCATCGGAACCGGAACCGGCTTCGCTCAGCGCGTAGGCACCCACCGTGTCGGTCGCGAGGCGCGGAAGATAGGTTTTCTTTTGCTCCGGCGTGCCCCAACGCAGCAGGGCGTTGATGCAGAGGGTATTCTGCACGTCGATCAATACACCCACCGACGGGTCAACCGCAGACACTTCTTCCACCGCAAGAATGGCCTCGAAAAAGGTTCCGCCTGAGCCGCCGTACTCGATAGGAATCTCGATGCCCATGAGGCCGAGATTAAAGAGTTGCGGAACGAGCCCAGAGTGAAAGTGCTGCTGTTCGTCCATGGCGCGGACCAGCGGAGCAATATTTTCCTGGGCGAACTGACGGACGGTGGTCCGAAAAAGCTGTTCGTCTTCCGAAAGCAGGGTCAGCGGCGGGGCGGGTTGCGACGCAAGAACGAAATCTGCCACGAGGATTAGGCTATCCGGTGCAACGCATGCCTGTCCAGCGAGCGTGGCCGGTGGGTTACAGGCTTGGGGAACAGCGACCCGCCGTTTCCCTGGTGGTTTCCTTATCCCACTCCGAAAAATGCGATGGCCGCTCCCGACTCCATATCGTTCTCCATAACCGCGTGCCCTTGCGTATCGAAGCTGATTTTCGTCCCCGGCGTTGCCCAAAAACTTTGCTTCGGCGTGTGCTCGGTGACGTAGACGATCCTGCCTTTGGTTGGAGAAAAAAGAACGACCGAACCTCGATTGCTGCTGTTGGAGATCTTCTCGTGAACTTCGTACACTCCTGCAACATAGCCGGTTCGAATGGGATCGCTTTCCGCTATGTCTTCCCGTACTTGCTTATAACGTTCCATCACCTGTCCGATCCACTGGACCCCTGCCTCTGAGACCTTGGGAAGGTCGCCCCAGATTCCGTTTTGGCCGAGAATCAGGCTAGCCATGTTGACCAACTGCGACGAAGCAGGGTCATCGGGCAGGTAGTGGGTAAGGAAAAGGTTCGAGGGAATCCATTCG
>Ga0182015_10002820_pt1 | contig 20300 bp, 19 predicted proteins | sample 712P3MmetaG_FD_120478 | JGI IMG/M metagenome (GOLD analysis project Ga0182015, IMG submission 120478) | Permafrost microbial communities from Stordalen Mire, Sweden - 712P3M metaG | ecosystem: Environmental > Terrestrial > Soil > Wetlands > Permafrost | place: Sweden: Stordalen | collected...
CTGGCTGGCTGAGGCGAGCGCCGGTTAGTCGGGTTTCTTCCCGGCCGGCTTCTCGCTCTTTGCCTTCTCGGTCGCCGGCTTCTCCGCGGCGGGTTTGGAGTCCGAGCTTTCGCTGCTCTTGGCGGCCGCCTTGGCGCCGTCCGCGGCTGCGTCAGCGGCCTTCTCGCGCTGGCGGTTACGCGTGCCGTAGTCGGTGTTGTAGAAGCCACTGCCCTTGAAGTGCACCGCCGGGGAGTGCATCACCCGCTGCACTGGAGCGCCGCAGACCTCGCAGGTCACGAGCGGATCGTCGCTCATGCTCTGCACCACCTCAAATGTGTGGCCCTTGGTGCAGCGGTATTCGTAGACCGGCATCGGCGCATCATAGGAGGCGCCACGGCCGCTCTTTCGCCTCGCCGAAGCCGCGCCCGGTCCGCGCGGGCTACGATGCGCGCCCGTGGAGGACCACGTCACGATGGAGAAGCTGGTCTCGCTGTGCAAGCGGCGCGGCTTCATCTTCCCGACCTCTGAGATCTACGGCGGCGTCGGCTCGACCTACGACTACGGCCATTACGGCGTGCTGCTGAAGAGTGCGGTGAAGGAGGCGTGGTGGCGCGCGATGCTCCGGGAGCGCGACGACATCGTCGCGATCGACTCGGCGATCCTGCAGCATCCGCGGACCTGGGAGGCCTCCGGGCATCTCGCGAACTTCACCGATCCGCTGGTCGATTGCCGCTTCTGCGGCCAGCGCTTCCGCGCCGATCACGTCGACCAGCTGGCCTGTGGCCAGAAACCCTCGAAGCACCCCGGCGAGGCCGCTGAGTGTGACCTGACGCCGGCGCGCGAGTTCAACCTTATGTTCGAGACGACGATCGGTCCGGTGAAGGAGAGCTCTGCCGCGATCTTCCTGCGGCCGGAGACCGCCCAGGGGATCTTCGTCAACTTCAAGACGGTCCTGCAGTTTGCCCGCAAGAAACCTCCGTTCGGAATCGCCCAGGTCGGTAAGTCCTTCCGCAACGAGATCACGCCGGGCAATTTCATTTTTCGCACACGCGAGTTCGAGCAGATGGAGATGGAGTTCTTCGTGCCACCGTCGCAGGCATCGGAGTGGTTCGAATACTGGAGCGCAGCGCGACGCGACTGGTACCTAGAACTCGGTATCCGCCCCGACCACCTGCGCCTGCGCCCGCACGAGTCGGACGAGCTGTCGCACTACTCGACGCAGACGAGCGACGTCGAGTACCTGTTCCCGATGGGCTGGTCAGAGCTAGAAGGGATCGCCAACCGCGGCGACTTTGACCTGCGCCAGCACAGTGAGTTCTCCGGCGAGACGCTCGACTACTTCGACCCGCAAACCGGCGAGCGCTATGTCCCCCACGTGATCGAGCCGGCGGCCGGCGCCGACCGTGCAACGCTCGCGTTTCTCGCCGACGCCTACGACGAGGAAGAGCTCGAGGGTGAGACGCGCACCGTGCTGCGTCTACATCCACGGCTCGCGCCGATCAAGGTCGCCGTGTTGCCGCTACTGCGCAAGGACGGCCAGCCGGAGCTGGCCGGCGAGGTCTACCGCGGGCTCCGCGGGATCGTTCAGTCCGAGTACGACGAGAGCGGCTCGATCGGCCGGCGCTACCGCCGCCAGGACGAGATCGGCACGCCCTGGTGTGTCACGATCGATCACGAGTCGATCGAAGAGCAAACGGTGACGCTGCGCGACCGCGACTCGCTGATCCAGGACCGCGTGGCGATCGAGCGGCTGGGCGAGGAGATCGTACGCCGCCTGGGCGCCCCATGGCAGACGCCAAAACTGGACGCCTGAGAGACGCTCAGTACTACTCGGACTCGGCGTCGGGCGGACTGCCGGCGCTTGCCTCCGGTGCCCACCAGTCGCTTGGCAGCGCCGGCGACTCCGGGGGCGCGGGATCGTCGGGCGACTCGGCGCTCTCGGGCTGATCGGGGCTGCCGGACACGTCTGCGCCCTCCACGGCCTCGCGCCGCGGGGCCTCGGGCGGCTGGCCCTCGGGCGGCGGATCGCTCCAGGCCTCAGGCGGAGGCGTCATGCGCGTGGCGGCCCAGTGCCTCTGCGGAGGCTGATCGCTGGGCGGCGGCTCGTCGATCAAATCGTCCCTGGCCGCGCCCACCCATGGTGAGACGCGCGGGAGCTCGGGCTCGGCCGCAACCTCGGGCTCGGGACCGCGTCCGCGCTCGCCTCCAGTCTCGTCCTCGTCCTCTGCCTCGGCCTCGGCCTCGGCGGCGCTGTGCTCAGGCGACGTGCCCGGCGCCGGCGGCTCGGTCAGCGAGCTGTAGTCGAATTCCTCCTCGGCGCCGAACAGCGCGTCGAGCAGCTGGTTGCGCAGATCCTCACTGACCAGTAACGCAACCGCGCCGCCGAGCACGGCAATTTTCAGCAGGCGGCCGCGGTGCTTTGTAGCACGCCGCTTACCACCATCCTCGGGATCGGCGCCCGAATCAGCCCCGCGACGATGACCTGGCATCTCTCGGCCACTATAGCTTGCCCTGACGCTGCAAACCAGGACCGCGTGGCACTCCGCAGGCGCGCCGCTGCGAAGCGCTCGCCGAGATCGGGACCCCGGGCGCCGCGTGTGCACTCAGGCATGCAGTGCGGCCTGTTCTTGGGCTGTGGGAAACGCCCACACAACGCGCGAGCGACGTTCACTGCGAAATACGAATTGCAGCTGCTGCGGTGGCCGCAGCCCGTCGGGATGGTCGGGACGGAAGGTCGCACAAGGCTCGGGCTCGGGCAGCGCGCAGAGCAGATTGCGGGCGAAGAAGCAATCCTCACAGCTCACTTTGTGCGCGGCAACTCGTGTCACGACGAACCTTTCATTCCCCCAAGCGACGACCGCGGGCATCAAAGCAGGCCCTCGCCAAGGGCACAAGAGGTGTTCGCGCAAATGCCGACAAAAACGTCTTAGCTCACCAAAAGTACCTGCAAATAGGCTAGTTATTTAGTTGGCGCCCGTATGCTTACGGCATAAGTAAAAGACCCGCGCACCACTGGCCAACCGCCTCACCGCCGCCCCTGCGATCGGGCCGCCGAGCGCGTCCTGGGCGCTCACTCGTCCCAGCCTCGAGGTCTGGGTGTGGGGTGTCGCTTCGGATAGCGGGGCGCTGACTGACCGACGAGCACACAAATGACAAGGAGGACGGTTGGCGGCGGGCCGCGCGTTTACCTCTCACCCTTCCGTTCGCGTATTGCAGCGCACGCCTGTGAGGTATAATTTGTCACCGAATTTGGGTAGTGGCCTCACAGTGGTCATAATCAAGCGCGCACACCGCGGGGGATGTCAACGAAAGGGTAATTGGTGAGTGATTTTCTGGACACAAAGCGTAAGGAGATCGCGGCCCGGCTACAGGAGCTCGAGCCGCTGATCGATGAGTTCCGCCAGCTCGAAGCCGCCGCCGCCGCGCTTGCCGGTCTCCCCGGTGCTGCACACGGCGCGAATGGCACCGGGCGGCGCGGACGCTCGAGCACTCGCGCGAGCCACGCGCGCAGCGCTGTAGCACCCCGCCGGCGCGGGCGACCGCGTGGCAGTGGCACGCGTGCACTTCAAGCACTCGAGCTCGTCAAGGCTCAGCCTGGCATTACCACCGCCGAAATCGCAACGGCGATGGGTATCAAGCAGAACTATCTCTACCGCGTGCTCCCCGCCCTTGAAAAGGACGCGAAGGTTGCCAAGCGCGGTCGCGGCTGGTTCGCCCGATAAACATTTGGTCGGTGTGCGGCGGGGCCGCGAGACCCCGCCGCATTTTTGCTCAGCACCACTCAGAGGCCGAGCAGTGACAGTTCGGTCACCGCTGCACGCTCGTCGAGCAACTCGGTGACGGACGCGTCGATGCGCGCCCGCGAGAAGGAGTCCAGCTCGAGGCCGGTGACGATCGTGTATTCGCCGCCCGCGCAGGTCGCCGGGAAGCCGCAAATTATTCCTTCGGGCACACCGTAGGAGCCGTCCGAAGGGACACCGATTGACACCCAGTCACCGGCCGGCGTGCCGGCGACCCAGTCGTGCACGTGATCGATCGCCGCGCTTGCGGCCGAGGCGGCGCTCGAGGCGCCGCGCGCGTCGATGATCGCGGCGCCGCGCTTTTGCACGCTCGGGATGAACTCGCCCTCGAGCCAGGACTGATCGTCGATCACCGCGGCCGCGTCCCGACCGCCGATCTTGGCGTGGAAGATGTCTGGGTACTGCGTCGCTGAGTGGTTGCCCCAGACCGTCACATTCGTGACGTCCTCAACGGCTACTGCGGCCTTCGTGGCGAGCTGACTCTTGGCCCGATTGTGGTCCAGGCGCATCATCGCGCTGAACCGTTCGCGCGGCACATCGGGCGCGTGTGACATCGCGATCAGGGCGTTGGTGTTGGCGGGGTTGCCAACGACGAGGACCTTCACATCGCTCGCCGCGTGAGCGTTGAGCGCCTGACCCTGCGGCTTGAAGATTCCGCCGTTGGCCTCGAGCAGGTCGCTGCGCTCCATGCCCGGCCCGCGGGGGCGCGCGCCGACGAGCAGTGCGATGTTGACAGCGTCGAAGGCGACGTTCGGGTCGTCGGTGATCTCGATGCTCGCGAGCAGCGGGAAGGCGCAGTCGTCGAGTTCCATCGCGGTGCCATGCGCCGCCTTGAGGGCCGGGGTGATCTCGAGCAGACGCAGCGCAACCGGCGTGTCGGCGCCAAGCATCGCCCCGCTCGCGATGCGGAACAGCAAGGAGTAGCCGATCTGGCCAGCAGCCCCAGTAACAGCCACTTGCACGGGCGTCCTGCTCATCGGCTCTTCGCCTCCTTGATCGTCACACATGGGTGGTTGCCGGGCCCGCGATGCTATCGCGGAGCGTAGGGCCGCCCGCGCAGCCTGACCCCAGAGCGGGGCTGGCGGCGATGGCACCCAATGCCAACCCGGTCTCCGCTGCCACCCCTACCATTAGTCAGGTGCAACCGCGCGAGAACGTCACCCTCGGACGGGTTTTTGGCATCCGCGTCGGCGTCGAGTGGAGCTGGTTCATCGTGCTCTTCGTCGTCATCTACGTGCTGCGCGAGTACTTCGGCGACATCCTGCCGAGTGGCTCACAGGCTTTCATCGTCGCGGTGCTCAGCACGCTGCTGTTCTTCGCCTCGCTGGTGGCGCACGAGATTGGCCACGCACTCGTCGCCCGTGGCCTTGGACTACAGGTCGACGGCATCGACCTCTGGCTGTTCGGCGGCTTCACCCGCACTCGCGGTGAGGTGCAAACACCGCGCGGCGAGTTCAGCCTGGCGGCGGCCGGTCCGGCGGTCACGGCCGCGATCACGCTGCTGTGCATCGGCGCCGGGCTGATCTTTGGTAGCCCGCGCCACCTCGTCGACGTCGCGCTACTCGAACCGCACGTGCACGTCACCGCGCCGCTCGCGCTGTTCAGCTGGCTGGCGCTGATCAACGTCTTCCTGCTCGTCTTCAACCTCGTGCCGGCGCTGCCGCTCGACGGCGGACGAATGGCGCAGGCTGCGGTCTGGGCGCTCACCGGTGACCGCAACCGCGCGACCCGCGCCTGTGCACGGACCGGTCAGGCCTTCGGCTGGCTGGTGATGGCAGCCGGCCTGGCACTGGTTGTCAAGGGCTTCTTTGGCTACGGCGTTTGGTCGATCCTGATCGGCGTGTTCCTCGAACAGGCGGCGCGCAAAGCGGTCATCCAGAGCACGATCAGCGACCGGATCAAGGATGTCAGGGTGGCTGACATCATGGACACCCACCCGCTGACGATCCCCGGTGCGAGCTCGCTGCTCGAGGTCGAGGAGGATTACTTCGCGCGCCACCGCTGGCCGTGGTTCGCGGTGGTCGACGACGATGGGCACTACCTCGGACTGCTCCGCCGCGAACGCGTCGAGCAGGAACTCGCCGGGGGACGCCCGGCGCTGACCGCCGCCGAGGTCAGCGACGATGCGCCGCCGTGGCGCATCGACACATCGGCCAGCCTCGAAGCGCTGCTTGGTTCCGAGGGACTGCGCCTGCTCGGCGCCGTGATCGCAGTCGACTCCGAAGGGATCCTTCGCGGCGTCGTCACATTGCAGGCGATCCGGCGAGCGCTCGGTGCGCCGGCCGGCGTATAGAGTCCGCGCTTCAAATCGTTCCCGACCCGCGCGAGCGTGCATGCCTGAACATGACGTACTGATCATCGGCGCCGGCCTGGCGGGCCAGCGTGCGGCCCTGGCGGCAGCCCAAAGCGGCGTTTCCGTGGCGATCATGAGCAAGGTGCATCCGGTGCGCTCGCACTCGGTAGCCGCTGCCGGCGGTATCAACGCGGCGATCGACGTTTCCGACGATTGGCGCTCGCACGCCTATGACACGGTCAAAGGCTCGGACTTCCTCGGCGATCAGGACGCGATCGAGGTGATGTGCCGGGAGGCACCCGGCGAGGTCATGCACCTCGAGCACATCGGCGTCACGTTCCACCGCAACGAGCGCGGCGAGCTGGACCTGCGGGCGTTTGGCGGCGCGTCGATCAACCGCACCGCCTATGTCGCCGACATCACCGGCCAGGCGATTCTGCACGTGCTCTACGAGCAGTTGCTCAAGCATTCCTCGGTGGTCGCGCGCTACGAGGAGTGGTTCACGACATCGCTGATCATTGCCGACGACGGCGCCTGCGTCGGCGTCGTCGCGCGCGACATCCGCAGCGGCCGGATGGAGACCTTCGCCGCCAAGAGCGTGATCCTCGCCTCGGGTGGGGCCGGGCAGTGCTTCAAGCCGACAACCAACGCCCTGATCTGCACCGCCGACGGCATGGCTCAGGCCTACCGCGCCGGGGCGCCGCTGATGGATATGGAGATGATCCAGTACCACCCGACGACGCTCGCCGAGAACGGGTTTTTGATCACCGAGGGCGCCCGCGGCGAGGGAGCGCATCTGCTCAACAAGGACGGCGAGCGGTTCATGTCCAAGTCCGCACCGAACAAAATGGAGCTGGCCTCGCGCGACGTCGTCTCACGCGCCGAGCAGACCGAGATCAATGAGGGCCGTGGTGTCGGCCCCGACGGCAAGGGCATCTACCTCGACATCACCGTCGTGCCACGCAAGCGCACGCTCGAGGCGTTGCGCGAGATCGTCAACATCGGCAAGGACTTCGCCGGCGTCGACATCACTCGCGAGCCGATCATCATCCAGCCGGGCCAGCACTACATCATGGGCGGCGTCAAGACCGATATCGACGGACAGACCCCGATCACCGGGCTCTATGGCGCCGGCGAGGTCGCCTGCGTCTCGGTCCACGGCGGCAACCGGCTCGGCGCCAACTCGCTGCTTGACACATTGATCTTCGGCCGCCGCTCGGGCGAGCACGCCGCGCAGCGGGCGCTCTCGACGCCGCTACCGCGGATCTCCGACGCCGCGCTGCGCCGCGACGCGAAGATGATCGAGGAGATCATCGCCCGGCCGCGTAGCGGGCGGCGCGTTTCGGAGATCAAGGAGGAGCTCGGGACGACGATGAACAGCCACTGCGCGGTGTTCCGCGACGGGCCCGGCCTGCAGAGCGCCTATGAGACGGTGCACCGGCTCAAGGAGGAGGCCGAGCACGCCTATATCGACGACAGCGGCACGGTCTTCAACCAGGACGTGCTGGGCGCGATCGAGCTCGGCTACATGCTCGACACGGCCGAGACGACCCTGGCGGCGGCGATCGAGCGCAAGGAGTCGCGCGGCGCCCAGTTCCGGACCGACTTCCCTGAGCGCAACGATGCCGAATGGCTCAAGCACATCAACACCACGCGCGGCGCCGACGGCGAGCCTGAGATCTCCTACTCGCCGGTGACTATCACGCAGTGGCAGCCAGAAGAGAGGAAGTACTGATGGCTACGTTCACCCTTCGCCTGCGCCGCTATGACCCAGAGTCCGGTGGGCCGCCTTATTGGGACGAGCACACGGTCGAGCTCGATTCGCACCGCTCGGTGCTCGAGGGAATCCTGCAGGCCAAGGGCCGCTTCGACGGCTCGATTGGCATCCGCTGCTCCTGCCGCGCGGCGATCTGCGGCTCCTGCGGCGTGCGGATCAACGGCCAGCCGGGTTTGGCTTGCCACACCCACCTCGACGACGCGCTGGCCAGCGCCGCCGACGGTGTGATCGAGGTCGAGCCGATGGGCAACATGCCGGTGATCAAGGACTTGATCGTCGACATGGACGCCGTCCACTGGAAGAAGATCCAGGAGATCACGCCCTGGCTGATCAACCGTGAGCCGATCCCCGAGCGCGAGTACCTCGTCCCGCGCGATGCGATGGTCGATGTGACGCAATCGATGGCCTGCATCCAGTGCGGCGCCTGCGTGTCGGACTGCCTCGCGATGGAGGTCGATTCACAGTTCGTCGGGCCGGCGGCGCTCGCGAAGGCCTACCGTTTCGTCGGCGATCCGCGCGACGCCGAGCCGTTCGAGCGGCTGCGCCACCTCGCCGAGAACCCGGACGGCATGTACTCCTGCACGCACTGCTTCAAGTGCGTCGACGCCTGTCCCAAGGGCGTCAATCCGATGGGCCAGATCATGCGCCTGCGCCGAATCGCAAACGACGATTACGACATCGAGGACCGCAACAACGGCTACCGCCACGAGCACGCATTCGTCAAGAACATTCGCCGCAACGGGCTGCTGCACGAGGCAGATCTGCTGCCCGACTCATACGGCGGCAAGTTCCATCCACGGGCGGTACCGGAGCTGCTCTCCTCGCTGCCGGTCGTCATTCGCGGCCTGCTGCGCCGCAAAATCACCCCCGCAAAGGCACTTCTGCACCCGCACAAGGCCTCCAAGGAGGTGCGAGCGATCTTCGACCACGTCGAAAGCGAGCCGAAGCGCTACGAGCTGAACCTCTACGTCAGCGGCGATGACAAGGACAACGAGCCGGCCGGCGCCGTCGCGGAAGGAGCCAAGCAATGAAGGTCGCCTACTGGCCAGGCTGCGTAAGCCGTGGCTTTACGCCGGAGCTCCACGGTGCGATGGCGGCGGTTGCGCCGCTGCTCGATATCGAGCTGCTCGAGCTCGACCGCGCGAGCTGCTGCGGCGCCGGGGTCATCGCCGAGCACAACCAGGAGCTCGCCGACACGCTCAATGCCCGCACCTTCGCCCTGGCCCAGCAAACCGACGGCGCGCTGATGATGAACATCTGCTCGACGTGCCAGGGCGCCCAGAGCGAGTGCCAGGAGCGGTTGGATGCCAACGCCGTCTACCGCGAGCACATCAACGCGACGATCTCGAGCGAAGGGCTGCACTATGAGCAGGGCGTGACCAACAAGAACCTGCTCTGGCTGCTGGTCGAGGACATCGGCCTGGACGCGGTGCGCCAGAAGGTCAAGCGACCACTGACGAACTTGCGCGTCGGACCCTTCTATGGCTGCTACATCATTCGCCCGGCCGCGCGCATCGGCATCGACGCCGATCATCCGCGTCACACCTACCTCGAGCAGCTGATCGAGGCACTCGGCGGCACGGTGATCGACTACGCCGGCTCGCACAAGTGCTGCGGCTTCCCGATCATCACGATGAACAAGACCGCTTCGCTGAAGCAGGCGGGGCGACACCTCGGCGACGCGGTCGATGCCGATGCCGATTGCCTGGTCACGCCGTGTCCGCTCTGCCATCTCAACCTCGACCTGCAGCAGCCACTCGCCGCGGCTGTGGTCGGGCGCGAGCTCGCGATGCCGGTGCTGCACCTGCCCCAGCTCTTGGGACTCGCGCTCGGGCTCGAGCCCAAGGAGCTCGGACTCGGCCGTCACATCGTCAAGCCGCGGTCGGTGATCGACTGGTCGCAGTCGGTCGTCGCCGCAGCCGCAGCCTGAGCCGGCCCTTGGGGAAGAAAGCCGTAAGTTGGGTTTTGCTGTGGTGAGGATTCAGTAGCATCGGCCCAATGTTTTCGCGGCCCCGGGCGCTGGCGAGCCCAGACCGAAGCGAGGAGTCAACGCCCCGCCAGCGACTCGTGACGATCGTCGGCGGGGTCCTGTTCATCGTCGGCTCGGCGATCATCGTCGCGCGCGATGGGCTGTTCCTCTCGACCGACACGGTGATCCTGTGGACGATCGCGGCGCTGATCATGCTGTCGCTGAGCGACATCCACCGCATCGGCCTGCGGCTGCTGTGGGACTGGCTGCCGTTCGCCGCCGTGCTGGTCTTCTTTCACTACGCGAATGGGCTGGCGAGGCTGCTCGGGACCCGCACACATTCGGCGCTGCAGATTCGCTTTGACGAGCTGCTGTTCGGTAAGCCGCTGCTCACCGTGCAGCTCCAGCACCTCTTCCACCAGACTCGCCATGTGCGCTTCTGGCAGTACGGCCTGTGGGGGGTCTACATGACCTACTTCTTCCTCGCGATTGTCGTCGCCGGGGCACTGTGGCGGTTTAACTATCCGCGCTTCCGCGATTTCCGCCTCTTCTTCGTCGTCCTCACCGGCCTCGGCTGTCTCACATACGCGCTCTACCCCGCCGACCCGCCGTGGCTCGTCAGCCAGCAGCTGCACGAGTTGCCGACGATCTACCGCGTCCTGATCGAGACGTGGGACACGGTCGGCCTCCACCAAGCGGGGGCGCTCGTCGAGCAGGGCTCGGCCTTCCACGACCAGGTGGCGGCGGTGCCATCGCTTCACGCCGGAGTGACGATGCTCGTTTGCCTGTTCTTCTGGAAAGGCGCTCGGCCGTGGGTGCGCGCCCTGCTGGCGTTCTACGTCTTTGCGATGGCCTTCACGCTCGTCTACTCGGGCGAGCACTATGTGTTCGACATCGTCACCGGTTGGATCTACGCCGCCGTCGTGTTCTTCGGCATCAACTACATCCGTCGCCGACGCACCCGGGCCGCCTCAGCCTCAGAGCCATCGCTGCCACCGCCGGTGGAGGCAGCCCCGGTCGCCGTTACCGCGCCTTAGCGCGCGCTGCGTCGTGAAGAACACGCTGGCGCGAGTCGGCGCCGCCCCCCAAAAAAACGGCTAGGTGGTGGCGGCGGCGGCGTTTGCCGCGGCGCGCTGGCCGATCAGCTCGCGGGCGCAAAGCAGCTCGGCAATCTGGACCGCGTTGAGCGCTGCCCCCTTGCGCAGGTTGTCGCCGACGACGAAGAGGTTGAGCGAGTTGGCGTCAGCGAGGTCGGGGCGGATGCGCCCGACAGCGACCTCGTCGCGACCGGCGTAGCCCGCCGGCGTCGGCAGCGGATCGAGGACCAGGCCGGGGAAGGCCTCGAGCGCCGCGATCGCCTGCTCGAGGACCGGCGGACGGGCGAACGTCGCGCGCAGCTCGATCGCGTGGCCGACCATCACCGGCACCCGCACCTTTGTCGGGCTGACGGCGAGCTCGGGGAGGTCGAGGATCTTGCGCGACTCGTTGACCAGCTTCATCTCCTCGTCGCTGTAGCCGTCGGCGGCCGGGGAGCCGAGCCAGGGGACGACGTTGTAGGCGAGCGGCGCCGCGTGCACCGAGTGCGCGACCAGGGCCACCGCGCGGGCACCATCGTCAACGAGCTGGGCGCGGGCGGCGTGCAGCACGGGCATCTGCTCGGCGAGCTCGTCCATGCCCTTCTGGCCGGCGCCACCGGCGGCCTGGAAGCTCGTGGCGACGATCGCCTGCAGGCCGAAGGCATCGTGCAGCGCCTTCAACGGCAGCATGATCGCCATCGTCACGCAGTTCGGGTTGGCGACGATGCCGCGCTCGATGTGCTCCAGCGCGCCGGGGTTGACCTCGCTGACGACGAGCGGGACCTGCTCGTCCATCCGCCAGGCACTCGAGTTGTCGATGACGATCGCGCCGGCGGCGGCAAAGCGCGGCGCCCACTCGCGCGAAACGCCAGCGCCGGCCGAGAAGAGGGCGATCTCAAAGCCGGCGATCGACTCCTCGCTGAGTCCCTGCACCTCACCGACGCCAGCCAGCGTGCGGCCGACCGAGCGGGCGGAGGAGAAGGCGACGATCTCGCGCGCGGGAAAGCCGCGCTCGGCGAGGATGCTCAGCATCACGGCGCCAACGGCGCCGGTCGCACCGACCAGCGCGATACGCGGACGATGACCGCTCATCGCGGTCCCTCGAACGGGTCCTCGAGCAGGATCGTCTCCTTGCCCGAGAGCTCGAAGGCCTCGTGCAGGCCCCGCACCGCCTCGGCGACGCGGTCGCCCGAGATCACGCAGGAGATCTTGATCGGCGAGGTGGAGATCATCTCGATGTTGATGCCGGCGTCGCCGAGGACGTTGAAGACCTTGGCGGCGACGCCGGGGTGGCTGCGCATCCCGGCGCCGATGATCGAGACCTTGCCCATTTCCTCGTCCATCGCGATAGCGCCGATGCCGACTTCCTCGACCACCGGCTCGAGCGCAGCGCGAGCGGAGCGGATGTCCTCGCGCGGGACCGTGAAGGACATGTCGGCGCGGCGGCCGTCGGCGATCGGCTCGTTCTGGATGATCATGTCGACGTTGACGTTGGCGTCGGCCAGCGCGCTGAAGATCCGGCCGGCGATGCCGGGCTCGTCGGGCACGCCGAGCAGTGTGATCCGGGCCTCGCCGGTCGAATGTGTGACAGCGGTGACAAGTGCTTGTTCCAAGGTTTCCTGCTCTGAGACGACAACGGTACCGGGCCCGTCGTCATAGCTCGAGCGGCAGTGGATCCGCACGCCGTGGTTGCGGGCGTACTCGACGGAGCGTAGCTGCAACACGCCGGCGCCTGAAGCCGACATCTCGAGCATCTCCTCGAAGGAAACGACCGGCAGCTTGCGGGCGCTCGGCACGATCCGCGGGTCGGCGCTGAAGACGCCAGCGACATCGGTGTAGATCTCACAGACCTCGGCGCCGAGCGCGGCCGCCAGCGCGACCGCGGTCGTGTCCGAGCCGCCGCGTCCGAGCGTCGTCACATCGCGACTCGTGGAGACGCCCTGGAAGCCGGCGACGAGCACGATCTTGCCCTCGTCGAGCGCGGCCATGATGCGGTCGGCGCGAACGTCGAGGATCCGCGCCTTGGTGTGGGAGGTGTCGGTGACGATGCCGGCCTGCGAACCGGTCAGCGAGAGCGCCTGGTGGCCGAGGTCGTTGATCGCCATGGCGCACAGTGCGCAGGAGATCCGCTCGCCGGTCGAGAGCAGCATGTCCATCTCGCGTGGATGCGGCGCCAACGAAACCTCCTCGGCCATCGCGATCAGCTCGTCGGTCGTCGTACCGCGCGCCGACAGCACGGCGATGACGCGGTGGCCGGACTCGCGCTTGGCCACGATCCGCGCCGCGGCGTGCTTGATGCGCTCGGCGTCGGCAACCGAAGTGCCGCCGAACTTCATGACGATGGTGGTGCTCATCTCTGCCGTCGAGGATACGCGGGGCTACACCGCGCGACGCCCGGAGAAGGCGCGCCCGAGCGTGACCTCGTCGGCGTACTCGAGATCGGCGCCGACTGGAAGGCCGCTGGCGAGGCGGGTGACCGTGACGTGCGGGGCGCGCTTGCTCAGCGCTTCGGCGATGTGCAGGGCCGTCGCCTCGCCGGTCGTAGTCGGATTGGTCGCGAGCACGACCTCACGGATCTCGGAGTCGGGCTGCTCGACGCGGCGATAGAGCTCGGCGATCCGCAGATGCTCGGCGTCGACGCCATCGATCGGCGACAGCGCGCCGCCGAGAACGTGGTAGTGGCCGCGATACTCGTGTGTGCGCTCGAGTGCGATCACGTCCGAGGGCTCCTCGACGACGCAGATCAGCGAGGCGTCGCGACGGGCGTCCTCGCAGATTCGGCAACGCGGACCCTCGGCGAGGTTGCAGCAGATCTCGCACAGCCCGATTCGCTGCTTGACGTCGAGGATCGCCTGGGCGAGTCCGGCCGCGTCCTCGGTGGGCGCGCGCAGGATGTGAAAGGCGAGGCGTTGCGCGGTGCGACTGCCGACACCCGGGAGCTTCGAGAGCTCGCTGACGAGTCGCTGAATCGGTGGCGCGTAGACCGACACCCGATCACATACCGGGGAGGCCGAGCCCGCCGCCGAGCGCACCGAGGTCGAGGCCGCCGGTGGCGCGTCCCATCCGCTCACCCGCGAGTTGCTGGGCGGCGCGCAGAGCCTCGTTGGTCGCGGCGAGCACCAGATCGCTGAGCAACTCGGGATCGTCCGGGTCGATCGCCGCCGGCTCGATCCGAACCTCCTTGACGACCAGCGCGCCGGTCACCGTGACGGTGACCATGCCGCCGCCCGAGGATGCGTGAACCTCGGCCACCGCGAGCTCCTCCTGCGCGCGCGCCATGTCCTCCTGCATCTTCTGCACCTGCTTGAGCATCTGCTGCATGTTCGGCTGGGGCATTAATGACCCTCCTCGTGGGCGTCGGCGAGCTGCTCGGCGTCGAACTCGTCCTTCAGGTGGCGCACCAGCTCCGCCTCGGTGAGCGGCACCGGCGCTGCGAGAACCTCGCGTTCGCGCAGCTCGTAGTCGAGCGAAAGCGACGCTCCGGTTACACGCGACAGCGCTTCGGCGAGCGCGGCGCGGTTTGCGCCGGTCTCGGCTTTGCGGCGCAGAAACGCCGCATCCTCTGCGAACGCGAGGACCAGGTGGTTGCCGACGAGCTCGACTGGCCGTGCGTCGGCGACGACGGCGCCGAGCATCGCGTTGGCGCCACGGACCGTGTCGAGCACCGCGGGCCAGAACTCGAGCAGCGTTTCGAGCGTCAGCGTGGTCGGGCCCTGCGGCGTCGCTGGTGGTGGCGGCGACAGTGGTGGCGGCGGCGTTGCGGCGCGCTCGGCCGGCGCCGGCTCGTGCGTGGTCTTGCCGTTGGGCGGGAGGTCGTCGGCGACTGTTCGCTCGGGCGTGGGGATCGTGGCTGGCGGCAGTGCTGGTCCTGGTGCTGGTGGAGGTGCCGGCGCTGGTGCTGGTGGGGGTGCGACGCTGACGCCTCGCTCGAGACGTTCGATGCGGGCTGCAAAGGCGGTAGCCGAGGGGTCGAGATCGGGTCGGGCCGCGCGAACGACGGCGAGCTCGAGCTGGGTTCGGGCGTCGGCGCTGGCGCGCACGGCGATCAGGGCGGCGGCCAGCAGATCGAGCAGGCGCACGAGCGTTTCCGGGCCGGCACGCTCAGCCTGCTCGACGAGGCGCACGTCGCGCTCGGGGCTGAGGCGAAGCTCGCTCGGGACGCTGCCACCAAGCGTCTGCACGATGAGCAGCTCGCGAGCGTGCGCTTCGAGCTCGCGGATGAAGGCCGAGACGTCGCGGCCGCCGTCAACGGCCGCTGCGACAGCGAGCAGAGCGGCGCGCGGGTCGGCCGCCGCGACGGCGTCGAGGAGGCCGAAGAGGAGCTCGGAGTCGGAGATCCCGAGCACCGCGAGGACGTCGGGCACGGCGATCTCGCCGCCACTGTAGGTCTGCAACTGCTCGAGCGTGCCGAGCGCATCGCGGAAGCTGCCCGCCGCGTGGCGCGCGAGCAGCATCATGGCCTCGTCGGGGATCGCGATCGACTCCGCAGCAGCCGCGCGGCGCAGCACGATCGCGATCTGCTCGGCGTTCGGACGCTGGAAGTCGAAGCGGTGACAGCGATCGATGACCGTGGCGGGCACCTTCCCCGCCTCGGTCGTGGCAAGCACGAAGACGGTGTTCGGCGGCGGCTCCTCGAGTGTCTTGAGGAACGCGTTCCAGGCGGCGCTCGAGAGCATGTGCGCCTCGTCGAGGATGTAGATCTTCTGAGCGCCGGACACCGGCGCGTAGGCAACCGACTCGCGCAGGGCGCGGATGTCATCGACGGAGTTGGCGGACGCCGCATCCATCTCGGCGACGTCGAGTGAGGTCGCCGCGGCGATTGACAGGCACGACGTGCACACGCCGCAGGGCTCGGTCGTTGGACCGCGCTCGCAGTTGAGGCAGGCGGCAAGGATCTTTGCCATCGACGTCTTGCCGGTGCCGCGCGAGCCCACGAAAAGGTAGGCGTGATGGATCTGCCCGCGCTCCACTGCATTGCTCAGCGTGCGCACGATGTGATCCTGCCCGACTACCTCGGCGAAGGTACGGGGACGGTGGCGGCGGTAGAGCGAGGGACCAGCGGACACGGACAGCTGAGTCTACCCCGGCGCCCAGGCACTCCCCGGGTGGGTGCCGCGGTTAGTTCGTGCCGCCGAGGCGGTCGCCGAGATAAAGCTCGATGCACGCGCGCGCGAGTTCATCCAGGCGCTCACGCGGCAGGTGCGGCAGTACCGTGGCGAGGATCCGCTGCTCGGTCACGCCGGCGTCGAACGCGGCGGTGCCACGGACGCGGGCGGCCACCTGGAGTGCTTCGCGGCGGCGCTCGCCAAGTGCCGGGAAGGCGCGAACGAGATCCTCGCGACTTGCCTGGGCGGTTTGCCCCGGCCGACGCCAGGAGGCGAGCTCGTCCAACTTGTCGGCGTCGAGGCCGGCGAGCGCTTTGGCGTAATGCTGGACGAGCTCGTGCTCGGGGATCGCGTCGACCCAGGCCGTCACGACGCGCTCGACGAGCAGGCGCCGCGCGTCACGCCCGATCGACTCCGCGATCACGTGGATCGCGTGCTCGGGCTCGATCATGCAGAGGACTACTTGGTCGCGGTCCGATGGCACGCTTCGAATGTAGACCTGGCTCCGGACGACGATTTGCGGCGGCGTGTCCGGACGACCATTGCACGACGTGGGCGCTAGAGAACCGGCAGCTCCTGGGAGAGCGTGAGGACGGGCGCGAAGAGGTCGCCGTGACGGGCGATACGTGCCAGCACGTCGCGGCTCCCGAACGACAGCGCTTTCGGGTCCCCCGACTTCAACGTGGTGTGCAGCTCCTCCCAGCGCAGCGGGGTCGAGACGGTCGGGCGTTCGAGCGCACGCAGCGAATAGACCGAGACGGTCGTCTTGTGCTCGTCGTTCTGGCTCCAGTCGATGAGCACCTTGCCGTGGCGCAGCGCGCGAGTCATTCGCGAAGTGACAAGGTCCGGCTGGGCGTGCTCGACGAGCAGCGCAAGCTCGTGCGCGAAGCGCTTGGTCTGCTCGAAGGCGACCTCGCCGCCGAGCGGCACGTAGACCTGCAGACCCTTGGATCCCGATGTCTTCGCGAAGCTTTCGAGACCGAGCTGCTCGAAAGTGCCTTGGAGCCAGAGCGCGACGCGACAGCAGTCGACGATCGTCGCCGGCGGCCCTGGGTCGAGGTCGAACACGACCGACGTCGGGCGCGTGAGGTGCGGAACGCGGGCCAGCGGTGTGTGCAGTTCGAGCGCCGCGAGGTTGGCCAGCCAGACGAGCGTGGCGAGGTCCTCGACGAGCGTGTAGTCGATCCACTTGCGTCGCTCGCTCGCAACTGGCTCGGTGCGGACCCACGCGGGCCGGTGGACCGGCGACTGCTTCTCAAAGAACGCCTTGCCCGCGACGCCGTCGGGGTAGCGCTTTACGGTCAGCGGACGTCCGCGGAGGTGGCTGAGCAGCGCCGGCGCGACAGCGGCGTAGTACTCGATGACGTCCCGCTTACTAAAGTCGGCCTCGGGATAGATGATCTTCGTGAGGTTCGAGAGCGCCAGCTCGTGATCGCCGATCTCGACGAGCACGCGGCGGCCGTCGGCGCGGTCGGGAAGCGCGAGCGCAGGCTTGGGATCCTCGGCGGACCTCGAGTCTGCGCCCTCGGGCCTCGAGTCCTTGCCGCGCTCGTGCACGACCGCCGCGGCGGGCTTGTCGTCGCGGAGCCCCTGGTATGAGGCGGAGCGCAGCATGCCGCCGGCTGTCCACTCGCGGAACTCGACTTCGACGACAAGCACGGGCTCGCAGAAGACCGCGCTGCGCGGTGGGGTCGGCGTGCTGGGCCCGAACGGCGAGGCGGCGCGCGCCAGCGGCGCGAGGAGGCGTGCGAGTCGGTCGAGGTCGGCGTCGGTGAACCCGGTACCGACACGCCCGACGTAGCGGAGCTCCGGACCGTCGTCGTGGGTGCCGAGCAGCAGGGCGCCGATGACTCCGGCGCGCCGGCCGCTGCCCGGCGTCCAGCCGCCGACGACGAACTCCTCGCGGTTCACGTTCTTCAGCTTCAGCCAGCTGACGTCGCGCCGGCCCGGCCGGTAGGTGCTGTCGCGGCGTTTGGCGAGGACCCCCTCGAGACCGCCGGCCCGACTGGCCTCGAGCACGTCGTGGAGTCGGCCGGCGAGCTGTGGCGGCGTCTGCCAGTGCTGGCCGTCGAGCGCGAGCTCGCTGAGCGCGGCGCGGCGCTCGAGGTAGCTGTTATCCATCAAGGAGTGGCCGTCGAGCCACAGCAGGTCAAAGATCACGTAGGTCACCGGGACGGTCTGTGCGAGACGTCTCGCCGCGGCGGTCGAGGTCACGTGCATCCGCCGCTGCAGCTCGCCGAAGTTGGGCCTTCCGCTCGCGTCGAAGGCGACGATCTCGCCGTCGAGCACGGCGCGGTGTGAGCGCAGTGCGCGACCGAGGCCCGCGAGCTCGGGGTAGCGTGGCGTGATCACGGCGAGACTGCGACCCTCGATGCGCAGCCGGCCCGGCTCGGAGTAGAGGATCGCCCGCACGCCGTCCCACTTGACTTCGTAGGCCCATTTGGTGTCGTCTTCAGGCAGCGGTCCGACGCTCGCGAGCATCGGCACGATGCCCTCGGGCATCGCCTCGGCGTCGGCGTCGGCCGCTGGGTCCATGCGGTGGATCATCCATTCCTTCGGCTCCGCCTCGTCACTGATCGCAAAGAGCGCGTAGCGCGCTTGGATGCGTTCACCGTCGAGCGCGACCTCCACCTTGCGCGGCTCCCACTTCAGCGGGCGGTAGGTGCCGCGGTCCCAGATCGACATCGTGCCGGCGCCGTAGTTGCCGGCCGGTATCTCGCCCTCGAAGTCCAGGTACTCGAGCGGGTGGTCCTCGGTGTGCGGCGCGATGAGGTTTACCGCGGGCTTTAGTGGCATGCCGCGCGGGAGCGCCCACGAGACGAGGACGCCGTCGTGCTCAAGGCGCAGATCCCAATGCAGGCGGCGAGCCGAATGCTCGTGAATCACGAAGCGCGGAGCCCCTGCGGGCGCGCTCCCGGGGCGATCCTCGCTGCCGGCGGGCTCGGCCGTGTGCTCGAAGTCGCGGCGGGTGCGATAGCCCTCGAGTCGGCCGGCGGCGCGGCCGGACGTCACGACTTCTGCGCGACCTTGCGTGGGCTCTGCGCGGGCTTACGCGCTTTGGCTTTGGGCGCCGCGCCTTTGGCGGGCTGCCCCTGACGCTTGGCCACCGCGTCGACGCTTGCCTGGAGCGCCGCCATCAGATCGGGAACGGCGGCAGGCTCGCGCGGCGCGGGCGCGATCGCGATCTCCTCGCCCGCGACCTTGCGTTCGATCAGCTCCAGCACCGCCTCGCGGTAATCGTCGCGGTAGCGGCTCGGCTCAAATGGGCCTGAGAGCATCGCGACCAGCTGGCGCGCGATGTCGAGCTCGCGCTCTGAGACCTCGGCGTCGGCAGCGGGCGCGGTGTCGAGCGAGGCGGACGAGACGATCTCGTCGGCGTAGACCAGCGTCTCCATCACGAGCTGACCGTCCTTGACGCGCAGGGCGACGAGGTGCTCTTTCTGGCGCAGGACGAAGCGGCCGATCGCGGCCTTCCGCGCTTCGTCCATCGCGTCGACCATCAGGCGGTAGGCCTTCCCGGCACCGGTCGCCGGCGCGACGTAGTAGGGCTGGTCGAACATCAGCGGGTCGATCTCGTCGAGGTCGACGAACTGCTCGATTTCGATCAGCCGCGTCTTCTGCGCCGCGAGCGCGTCGAGCTCGTCGGACTCGATCACGACGTATTGGCCGGGCGCGAACTCGAACCCCTTGACCAACTGGTCAAACGGAACCTCCTCGCCGTCGGCGCTGCAGACGCGTTTCTGCTGGATCCGCGCGCGGTCGGCGTCGTGCAGCTGGTGAAACTGCACCGACTTGCGCTGCACGGCGTTGTAGAGCTTGACCGGTACGTTGACCAAGCCGAACGAAATCGAACCACTCCAGATCGAACGCGCCACCGCAATCCGCCTTTCCTATCGGGCTACGCGGACGAGACTGCGCGGCAGCTGCCCCGCCCGAGCGAGTCAATGTAGCAGCGTAGGTCGGGTGTACCCGCAAGCCGGCGTGCGCAAGCGCGCTGGCGGTCACCAATGGGTAGCGTCCCCTGCGATGCAGCGTTTGCGGGCCCTCACAGCGCCAGCCTGGATCGTCGGCGGCGCCGTGGCCTTGCGGCTCGTCGTGCCGTTCGGCTTCGTCAGCTACGACACGCTCTATTCGCTCGTGTGGGGCCAGCAGATCGCCCGCGGGCAGACGCCGACCTACAACCTCGTGCTGGCGCCGACGCCGCATCCGCTGGCCGAGGCGCTCGGGCTAGTTCTCGCTCCGTTGGGCGCGGGCGCGACGCTTTGGATTGTTGTTGCGCTCGCTTATCTGGCGCTCGC
>Ga0182015_10002821_pt1 | contig 20294 bp, 11 predicted proteins | sample 712P3MmetaG_FD_120478 | JGI IMG/M metagenome (GOLD analysis project Ga0182015, IMG submission 120478) | Permafrost microbial communities from Stordalen Mire, Sweden - 712P3M metaG | ecosystem: Environmental > Terrestrial > Soil > Wetlands > Permafrost | place: Sweden: Stordalen | collected...
CCGAGGATCTCGCGACGGCGTTCTTCGTTAAGCAGACCATTGGAAGACATGATTGTTTCGTTTTGTTCCGAATACTGACTCTCGTGGCTGGCCGCCGGAATTGTCAAGCCTCCGATCCTTCAGAAATAAAACTTCAGCGCCACCTGGATCTGTCGCGGCGCTCGTGCCGCCAGAGGATATCCAAAGCCGCTCTGCCCCATTTCCAGCGGGGTGGGTTCGGCGCTGATCGCGCCAAACTGACCAAACAAATAGTTCACATGGTTGAGCACGTTGAAAAATTCTGCCCGGAATTCGAGATGCTTTTGTTCGGTGATCGCAAATTGTTTGACTAGCGACGTGTCCCACGTTGTATATCCGGGTCCTTCGATAATATTCCGCCCGGCGTTGCCGAATGTGCCTAGCGGGACGATTCCGGGGTTGGTGTTGTCGTCCGCAAAAGCGCAGGTGTTAAACAGCGTTCCCGGAATGCATGGCTTGGTATTGGGATTACCAACTCGCGCCGGACGCGAGCAATAGTAGCCAACCGTTCCACCGCAATCGCTGCCTGAGACGGAGACGTCATTGATGTCCGTAGCGGTGTAGTAATTCCCCGTCGCCGCCGACAATACGCCGGTCATCTGCCAATCGCCAATGATCTGGTTCACGACGCCGGAAGCGTCTTTGCCGAACGTCCGGCCCCGGCCGAAGGGCAAGTCGTAGAGATAGCTAAACACGAGACGCTGACGCACGTCGAAGTCGGCATTGCCATAGTTCTGGTTAGGGTACCTCTGGTCCTGAAAATCTCCGTTGTTCACCGATCCCAGGCTGGCGCTGGAAGCATTGTCCAGGGCATGCGCAAAGGTATATGCCAGTTCATACTGGAGTCCGTGAGAATAGCGTTTCTCCAGGCGAACCTGCAGCGAGTCGTAGTTGGACTGTGTATTCGACCGAAAGGTGTCGATGGTTGTATCCAAGGCCGGATTGCAGTTTTGCGGGTTCGCCAGCGTGCAGGGACCGGTAGCGCCGGGCGCTTCATCGTTGGCGGGCCGCCGCGGTGCCGTGGGAAGCGAGTCCGTCCCGAGTACCGGAACGGCCTGATTGCCATTGTAGAAGGCGAAGAGTTTCAATCCGCGCGAACCTGCATAGGAGACTTCGAGAACGGTGTCAGCCGGAAGCTGATATTCGAGACCCAGATGCCACTGCTGAGTGTACGGCGTGACCAGATGCGGATCGAGTGAATAGAGTTCCGGCGAATTCGGATCGCTAAGCGAGGTTGCGGGAAACCCCTGTGACAGCACGTTGAGCGGCAAGCCGTTGTTGTTCGCAGCAGAAATCGAGCAGTCAAGCTGACTGCCGTTGGCAGACGGCGCCTGACACGGAGCGTTGAACGCCTCGGACGAGAGGAACGGAGGATTGAAGCCGGGGCTTGGATTCGAGAATGGACCGTTTTCCTGTCCGCCATAAAAAATTCCGTAACCGCTGCGGAGAACGAGCTTGTCCGCAAATTGATAAGCCAATCCGATACGGGGCGCGAAATTGTTTAGGTCCGGCGAAATGAGCCCGCGAGAGCCATTGTTCTGAATCGCAAGCTCGGTGCCCAGTGTGGGTGTCAATACGCGGTTTTGTCCGCTGGGAGCTATCAGCGAAAGAGTATTGAAATTGAAAGTGTCCTGGTTATTGTTGGCCTCCTTGATGGTGGTGAAGAGTTCGTAACGAAGGCCCAGATTCAGCGTGAGCTTCGAATTTACTTTGATATCGTCGAGACCATACACCGCATAAATCTGCCGGCGATAGTCGATGTTGGGGTTCACGCTCGTGATTGATCCGCCATCGGAAATGCCCTGCATGAAGCTGGCGAACGCTTCGCCGCCCGTGCCCGGATCGGCGAGATTGTCGTTGATGAGGAAGCCGCCGCCAAAATCCATCGCTCCACGCGCCGCGGCCGGTTCGAGAATCGTGAACTCTTCAAACCGCAGCTCGGCGCCGAACTTAGCGGCATGGCGTCCACGGGTCCAGCTTAGATTGTCGGTAAAGACGTAGCTGTGCTGGTGTTCGATAGCGGGCAGGTATTCGGACGCGCCGATGGTCGCGGTGCCGTCGCCAAAGCTAAGTGAAGGCAGGCCGCCGATATTCTGTCCCGCTTCGAACGGAACTCCCGGAAAGGGAATTCCGCCTGGAATGTCTTGCGAGACGTTCTCGTTTGAATACAGATTGAACCGGTGCGAGTTGAGGTGATTGAAGCCGAAGCGAAATTCATTGATCAGGTTGTTGCGAAACGTGTGGATTTCGCTCGCCGCCAACCCCTCGGCGGTGTTGTTGCTATAGCCATCCTGAAAGCTGCCGCCATCGAGGATGTTCTGGAAGGGGGAGGGAAGGAAGTTATTGTCGTTGCCGTAACTGAACCGTACGAAAAAATTGTCTTTGTTGTTCACGATTTGGTCAATACGAACATCAAACTTGTTTTCTGTTTCACTGCGCTCGGGATCCGACAGGAAGTTTCCACCGGGCAAAGTCAGGTTAGGGGTAGGAGGGGGAAAAAGATTGGCCAGCTCCTGCGCCAGCGGATCGATGGCCGTGCCGGTGCCGCCGGGGTTAGAAAATTTGTTGGTGGGGGTCCCGGAGTAGTTGGGGCCGGTGGTGCCGATAGGTAGGCTGCAAGGTCCGCCGTTATATGCGGAGCCGGTTTCCGCCTGGGTCGGATCGAAGATCTCTCCCAGATAAGTCGGGTTGTCGTGGCAATCGACAACACCTGTAATCGGCTGACTGAGTTGGAGAAACGCCGAGAAATCGCCGCCAACCTCGGCTTGCGTGGGGACGGTGGACAACTGCGGCAGCGCCTGCCGAATGCGCAGGCCTTCATAGTCTCCGAAGAAGAACAATTTGTTCTTGACGATGGGCCCGCCCAGCGTGAAGCCGAATTGGTTCTGCTTATAAGGCTGCTGGCCGAATCCGCCAATGCTAGGATTGTCGAAGGCATTCGTGGCGTCCAATTTGTCGTTGCGCAAAAACTCCCATAGATCGCCGTGGATCTGGTTGGTCCCAGACTTGATCACGGCGTTCATGATGGCTCCGTTGCCGCGGCCGAATTCTGCGCTGTAGGCGTTAGTTTCGACCTTGAATTCAGCAATCGCGTCGACCGCCGGCTGCACGACATATGCGGCGCCGTTGAGCACGTCGCCCAGGTTGGCATTGTTGTCGATGCCATCGAGCAGGAAGTTATTCTGCAGCGAGCGCGCGCCATTGGAACTGAAGCCATACGTCGTTTCGACGCGCGATCCTGGCTCGGCCGCGGCAATGCCCGCGCCAAGCAGTGCCAACTGTGCATAGTTCCGTCCGTTCAATGGAAGCGCATTGATGCGCTGGCTGTCGACGACTTGGCCAAGTTCTGAGGTCTCGGTTTCCAGTTGCGGACGTTCGCCTGTGACCGCGACGACTTCCGTCGCCATTCCAGGGTCAAGTTTCAAGTCCACGCCCACACGATCCTGAATGTTCACCTGCACTGGGCCAGCGACGGCTTTCTTGAACCCCTCTTTTGCGACAGTAACGCTGTATCGGCCGATTCTCAATGGACTGGCGACATATTCCCCGTTGTCATTGGTCGAGAGAGTCAGCACAATGCCGCGATCGACGTCAGTCACCGTGACCTTCGCACCTGAGACCACCGCGCCGCTCGGGTCGCGCACCAAGCCTACAATAGCGCCAGCATCTTTTTGCGCCTGAAGCGTCGTGGTCAACGCGAGGCTCATGCAGAACAAGGCCAAGAGAAACTGCGGGCGAAGGAAACGGAGAGTCATGGTTGGGGCTCCTGGGCGCTGAAACCGAAGCTGCGCCGCTTGCTCGAGCCAGCAAAACTTCGGGTGTTGCGACGGCACGCTTTCGGTGTACTATTACGAATTATTACTTTTACTTTCGTTTTATATCTTTTGTCAACATCGATTTTTGAATCTCAGTAACGAAAACGCGCTTACCGAAATCCGGTCGCCGGAAATGCGCAACAGGGTAGAACACTTTGGGGAGCAAGGCTTAACCATGACCGCACAAAGCCGCGTCATTTTTTTTGCCGCTATCGCGCTCATTCTCGGTCTCACGACGGCGTGCACCACCCCGTCCAAATCGCCGATGGCAGGTGCCGGTCAAAAGCCGGAACCGACCCAGCCATCCGCGATTAAGGTGGAAACTGGTGGCGGAGGTCCGCTGGTTTTGACCACCACAGTGGCCGAATTTCAAATAAGGCCGGATGGTTACGTGCAGGCTTTTCTGTTGAAGGACGGAAAAAAGCTGACCCTCGACGATCCTCAGCTAGGCGCACCCGCCGACAGCGATTTTGCCCAGGTAGCGGGCAAAGATGTTCACTTCACTCTCGACCTCCAGCAGGCGCAGGTACACGAGGCGATCGGGAAGATGGGAGCCGGAAAGCGAGTGGAGATTCCCGCGCGTCCGTTGGGGCCATCGGGAAGAGATTTGAAGTTCGTGCTGGCACTCGAAGTTTACGACAAGTTCCCGAACATCTTACTGAGTACGGTGGAATACAAAAACACAGGCACAAGCGAAATGGTCGTTGAGAAGAGCGTCAATCAAAGGCGTCGCCTAAACGCCCGCTTGGTAGACGCGAAAGCGAAACCGTGGGACATGTGGTCGTTCCATGGCGCCAGTTACGATTGGGGAAAAGACGACGTGGTAAAGCTCACGCCGGCGTTCTCTCAGCCTGACGTCATGGGAGGAGTCGTCAAAGGCGGCTATGGTGGCGGGATTCCGGTGGTGGCGTTTTGGACCCGGCAAGTAGGCGAAGCCGTCGGGCATGTCGAGACCGTCCCGATCTCCTCAGCGGTCCCAACTAAAGTCGCTGCCGATGGACGGGTGGACTCCGAAGTGGATTACGCCGCCAACATCACATTGAAGCCGGGCGAAAGTTACTCCACCCCGCGCAGTTTTGTCGCGGTCTTCGCCGGCGACTTCTATGAGCCGTTGCGGATCTGGTCGAGCGTTTTGCAGCAGGAGGGTTGGGAACTGCCGAAGCCGTCTAGCGAAGCCTACAACGTGAGCTGGTGCGGCTGGGGATACGAGGCCGACGTCACTCCCGCGCAGATGCTCGGCACAATTCCGAAACTGAAAGAAATGGGCATCAAGTGGGTGACGCTCGACGATCGCTGGTTCGACGTATATGGCGACTGGAACCCGCGCTCCGATACTTTTCCCGGCGATTCCATCAAAAAGATGACCGACGACTTCCACCAGCAAGGCATGCTCGCGCAGCTTTGGTGGCTACCGCTCGGCGTCGAAGACGGGCAGGGAAAATACGAATCGCACAAATATTCGGTTGCGAAAATCGCGCAGCAGCATCCTGAGTGGTTGATCCTCGACAAGAACGGTAAACATGCGCGCATGACGCGCGGTCTCGCCGTTCTGTGTCCCGCCGTTCCGGAAGTGCGCGCATATCACAAGCAGCTGACCGAGAAATTCATTCGCGACTGGGGATTCGACGGCAGCAAGCTCGACAATATTTACAGCGTTCCCGAATGCTACAACCCGGCGCACCATCACAAGTCGCCGCAGGATTCGGTGAATGCAATGGCGGATGTTTATAAAGAAATTTTCCAGACGACCCGCGCTCTGAAACCGCAGAGTGTCACCCAGGCTTGTCCCTGCGGCACGCCACCGTCTCTAGCTTGGTTGCCGTTCATCGATCAGGCAGTGACGGCGGACCCAGTTGGCGCCGTGCAGGTGCGCCGGCGAATCAAAATGTATAAAGCGTTGCTCGGACCCGAATCAGCTGTCTATGGTGATCACGTTGAACTTTCAGCCATGACAAAAGTGGGCAACGACTGGCGAGAACACGGGGACGATTTCGCCTCCACCATCGGCACCGGAGGTGTTGTCGGGACAAAATTCGTCTGGCCCGATCCCGGTCCAAAATTCAAAGATGTCAATCTGACCGCGCAAAAAGAGGAGCGCTGGAAAAAGTGGATCGGTTTGTACAACGAGAAGATGCTTTCGAAAGGCGAATTCGAGGACCTGTATGTCACGGGATACGACACACCCGAAGGATATGCGATTTCGAAAGACGGCAAGATGTATTACGCGTTCTTTGTGTCGTCAGCTTTTAAAGGTGAAGTCGAACTGCGCGGATTGAAGCCCGGAAAGTATCACGTGCGCGACTACAGTGAAGACAAAGATCTTGGCACCATCGACACGCCCGCCGACGGCGTGGCAAAACTGCCAGCGGCGTTCAAGGAACATCTTCTCGTCGAGGTCAGTCCGTCAAATTAGTAAGTGCAAAGGGATGTATATGCCATCGCACAGGAATGATTCCGCTGACAAGGCGCTCGATATTCAGCGCGCATTGATGCCTGCATCCGTGATGCGCGTCTTGCTTGGCCTGGGTTTGATCATGTTCGCGTCGTTCTCGCTCTCGGCGCAAACCGGCCCCATCTACTATGTATCGACCAGCGGCAGCGACAGCAACCCCGGCACCATGGGAGCACCCTGGCTCACCATCCAACATGCGGCAAACTCCGTCTCGGCCGGCGCCACAGTCTATGTATTCGGAGGAATCTACAATGAGTCGGTGAATTTTCCGGCTTCTGGAATGGCCTCAGCTCCGATCAGCTTCGAGAGTTATCCCGGGCAGACAGCGGTGATCGATGGCACCGGCGTAAGTTGTTGCAGCTCGAATCCACCATCGAGCGGGAACGAGACGCAGGGTCTTATCAATCTCGTGAATCAGAGCTACATCACTCTCAGCGGGTTTGAAATACGCAACTACACCACCAATAAAGCCGCCTACACTCCGGCCGGCGTGTGGATTACGGGTTCGGGAACTGGCGTCCAGTTGCTGAATAATCTGGTGAACAACATCACCACCACGGCAGAAAAAAACGGCAACGCTTTCGGCATCGCTGTTTACGGAACGTCGCAGACTCCCATCAGCTATCTGGCGATCAGCGGAAACGAAGTCTATGACCTGAAGACAGGCGAGAGCGAGTCAGTGAACGTGGATGGCAACGTCACCAATTTCGCCATTACCAATAATTTCGTCCACGATAACGACAACATTGGCATCGACGCGATCGGGTACGAAGGCGTCGGTCCGGTCGGCTACGACGAGGCGATGTACGGCGAGATCAGCGGAAACACCGTTTACAACATCAGCGGGATCCACAACGCTGGCGAGGGGGATTCCTACGATGCCGATGGTCTGTATTGTGACGGATGCGCGTACGTCACATTCGAGCAGAATCTGGTCAACAACGTCGACTACGGAATCGAAGTCGCCAGCGAACATAGAAAGTGTTTGAGTAACGGCACTGAGTGGTCGGGCCCAAACGACACCGGAGTCCCCGGCACAGGTACTTATCCGTGCGATGGCAGGTATGTCACAGTTCGCAACAACGTCGTCTACGGTTCAAATGCGTGCGGTATTTCCATCGGAGGTTACGCCAACGATATCAGCGTTGGCCCGGGTGATCGCTGCTGCGGCGGCAGCTCGCAAGTCGTCATTGTCAACAACACGTTGTACAACAACAGCACCAAGAACCAGGCTGGCGAATTCCAGATTCAGTACCACTCCGGAGAAGCGCAAGGGAACATCTTCGAAAACAACATCGTCGATGCAGGCACCTACAACACATGGATCAACAGCTTCGTGAAACCTACTGAGGAGTATCCTGCTCCCCCAGCAACGCTTAACTGGAACCTGTACTACTCCGCCGCAGGTTATTTTAAGGGAACCTCGGTCATCTGGGCCGGAGCGCACAACTTCAAAACCTACGCCGCCTATCGAGAGGCAACCCGAGAAGATTCCAATTCCTCGAACGCAAGTCCTCTGTTCGTCAATCTGGGAGCCACTCCCCCCGACTTTGATATCTCTAGTGCATCGCCGGCCGTCAATGCTGGGAGCATCAGCATCCCCTGCAGCGCAGGCTGGTGCAACGGCAATTCTCCTGACTCGATTTACGGCAGCACCGATTTCGCCGGCAATCCGCGGCTGAACGGATCGAGCATTGACATCGGCGCCTACGAATCCACCGGGGTCGCCAATTCGTTGACCGCGACCCTTTCCGCAGGGATGTATTCTCTTCAGCCCGTTCAGTCCACTACTCTGACCGCCGCAGTCTGCGCCAATCCCGGCGGCGGAGGAGTCCCGAGCGGCACGATCAGTTTCATGCTGGGTTCGGCCACTCTGGGCACAGCAACGTTGCTACCAGTAAGCGCCACCGAATCGGCAGCGACCATACCTCTTAGCGCTTCGCAACTCAGCCCCGGCGCCAACGCGTTAACGGCGGTTTACTCGGGGAACTCAGTCTACGGAAGCACAACCTCGACTCCCATCACCGTGACGCTGCAATAGACTCCAAGAAATCTCCCGCGGCTTACTACACTGGTTTCGGCCTTCTGCAGTTCGGCAACGTCACTGTGAGATCGCCTTTAGCACGTTCTCGGTTGTTTCCGTCTCACCGATCCGAGGAAAAATCTTCTCGATGCTATGACGATGCGCGTCGGCATCCCGGTCCGTCATCGCATCCACGACCAGAACCACGTTGTAGCCCAGATCGTAGGCACTGCGCGCGGTCGCTTCCACGCCGGCACTCGTCGCAACACCCGTCAGGAAGATCTGACTCACTCCCCGTCGTCGCAATTCATCATCCAGCGATGTGGCGAGAAATGCGCCCACTCGTTGTTTGCTAATAGTGAGATCGCCGGGATGTTGCCCCAACTCAGGAACAAGCTCAGTCCAATCCGGAGGAAAAGCAAACTTGGGCCGCACCGCATCGACGCGGCCTGGCGCCCTCCCCGTCACGTTGACTAGAACCACCGGCAGACTTCGCTCGCGGAAAGCACGCGCCAGTCGGGCGGATTGCTCAATGATCTCGCTCGCAGGATGTACAGTCGGCAATCCGACAATCCCTTTTTGCAGATCAATCACGACCAAAGCAGCCACGGTATCGATTCTTGTAAGAGGCATGTCGTTTCCTTTTCGGAGAGCATAAAGGCAGGCGAAAAAACCAGCGTCACGACTCAACCAGAGAAATAAAAAATAGGGCCACCGTCGCTCCCAGCGGCAACAGAAGCGCAGCCCGCAAACTCCCTGTGGCATGTGAAATCACCCCCACCATCCACGGGATCACTGCCGGTCCGACCGCCGCCAGCGAAAACATGACCGGGCCAATGCTCCGCGCGGCCACGCCAAAGCGCTGCGAAAGCCGTGCCACCGTGATCGGATACAAAGTCGCGAAACTTAGCCCCGTAATCAGCGCGCCGCTAATCACGGCTTCAAGCGTCGGAGCCCATAGCATCAGCCCGATCCCCGCTGCCCCCGCCGCATAACCCGTGCGCAAGACGCGGTCCTCCGAAAAGTGGCGCAGGAACGCAGTCCCCAACGCTCTGCCCAGCGTCAGTGCCGACCAGAAAAACGCTGGCATCATCGACGCCAGTGCAGCCCCACGCGGCCCCAGCCGCGAAACATACGAGCCGATCCATCCACCAACGGCCGTTTCCGTCCCCGGATAAAGAAAAAAAACAGCCGCGAAAAGCCAGATCGTCGGACTCTTTGCCATCTCCCAAAATGAAGACGAACCCGCCCACTCCGTGGACGTTTCCGCCGCAGGAAAAGGTAGATTGCGCATGGCGAACGCCAGCAGCAGAAGGGCGAGCGCTACCGATCCAAAGAAAACTGGCAGCAACTTGTGCGCTTCGGTCCAGGCCACCATCAGCGAACAAAACACCGCGCCCACGCCCCAACAAAAATTCAGCAGGCTCACTGCGCCGGCGCGCGACCCCAGACCTGTTCCCGTGCTGACTTCGGCAATCAGAAGATTATCAGTTGGAATTATCAACCCCAGTCCCAGACCGTACGTTGCCACCGAAACGAGCCCCAACGGCAACGATCCCATATAAAAACTAGTTACGCCACAAGCCATCAGCAGCAGTCCCAACAGAAACGCGGGCCGGAATCCCCAGCGCGTCAGCAGCACTCCCGACAGTTGCACGCCCCCGAGCATCGCCAGGAATTGCACCAGAAACAGATTCCCGGCTTGCGTATCGTTCATCGTCCAGTGTGCAATCAGGATCGGGAGCATCGGCCCCAGCAACGTGGTGAGCACGCCAGTCGGCAAAAAGGCAAGCTGGCCCGTAAAGACCAACCTGCGTTGCGAAGAAGCTGCGGACAACTCGGCCTGAGGGCTAGGCATGCAAAGAAAAATGTCCCTTGAGCGTGCTGGAACTTTGAGGATACCCCACGCGCGTCATCAAAGGAACAACGGCGGAGGAACTCACTGCCAAACCTTACTGCCCCGTATCGCGAACGGTTTTCGCTTTCGCCAAAGTGATCGGGGCATTATGATGGGCCGCGCAGCCGTGCCGCAAACGACACTGAAGCCGGATAGAGAATGAATCATCTTGCCACCGTCACCCACCGCACTCTCGCTACCGTTGACCTCGTCATCATTGGGTTGTATTTCCTGATCGTCTTTGCCATCGGTTTTTATTTCGCCCGCAAAGAACGCAGCTCCACCGATTATTTTCTCGCTAGCCGCGACATCGGATGGTTTGCCATCGGCGCCTCTCTGTTTGTGTCGAACATTTCCACCGAGCATTTCATCGGGCTCGCCGGCTCCGGCGCCAGCACCGGCCTCGCTGTCGGCCACTTCGAGTGGCTCGCCTGCCTCATCCTCCTCGTCCTCGGATGGGTTTTCGTCCCCTTCTACCTGCGCTCCAACGTGTTCACCATGCCCGAATTTCTGGAGCGCCGCTTTAACCGCCAGTGCGCCGTTTATCTCGCCAGCATTTCGATCGTCGCCTACATCCTTACGAAAATTTCCGTCCACCTCTGGGCCGCAGCCATCGTGCTCGAGCGCGTCGTCGGTTGGAGTCCGATGGAGGCCGCCATCATTCTCGTCATCGCAACCGGCGTTTATACAATCGCTGGCGGCTTGTCAGCCGTCATCTATACCGAAGTGGTGCAGACGCTCGTCCTGCTCACCGGAGCTATCGCGCTCACCTTCATCGGGTTGCACCGCGTTGGCGGATTTGCCGGTCTGCGCGCTGCTGTGCCCGATGCCTACTTTCACATGATCAAGCCCGTCAGTGACCCCAATTTTCCCTGGACCGGCATCTTTTTCGGAGCGCCCATCCTCGGTATCTGGTACTGGTGCACCGATCAGGTGATCGTGCAACGCGTGCTTTCCGCGCGCGACGAGGGCCACGCCAAGGCAGGCACAATCTTCGCTGGGTTTCTGAAAATTCTTCCCGTCTTTCTGCTCGTCGTTCCCGGGCTCATTGCTTACGCGCTCTATCGCGATCTGTTCAAGATGAATGCCGCCGGCCAGGTTACGAACGGCGACATTGCTTTTCCCACCCTCATCATTAATCTTCTGCCGACAGGGCTCGTCGGCCTCATGATCGCCGCACTGCTGGCCGCGCTCATGGGAGGCATGGCCTCGGTCTTCAACTCTGCCTCAACCCTGGTCACACTCGATTTCTACAAAAAACTTCGCCCCGACGCCGACGAAAAAAAACTGGTTTTTTTCGGACGCATCGCCACCGGTGTCATGGTCGTCCTCGGACTCGCTTGGGTGCCGTTCATCCATCTCATCAGCAGCCAGCTCTATATCTATCTGCAGAGCGTACAGGCCTACATTAGTCCGCCCATCGCAGCGTGCTTCGTTCTCGGCATTCTCTGGACGCGGCTGAATGGAGCCGGCGCGATCTCGTCGCTGCTTACCGGATTCGTCCTCGGCTTGGTGCGCTTCGTAGCAGAAATCTTCGCAGCCAAAGGCACGGCCTTCACCGGACTCATGCAGACGCTGGTGACGATGAATTTTCTTCACTACGCCATCTTCATGTTCATCGTCTGCTCGGTTGTGTTAGCGGCCATGAGTTTGGCGACCCCCGCTCCCGCGCGCCATAAGCTAGCCGGCTTGACCTTCGCCACTGTCGACGAGAAAATGGATGTGGTCCCGTTGCAAGCCCCGCCCCGCAAGCCAGCGCGAGAAACGAGCCGGGAACGGGCGATGAACATAATTTTCAGCCTGGGATTGGTAGCGACCGTCGTCGGTCTGTGGATCTATTTCCGCTGAGGTAGTTTGCGTTCGCCGATCTGCCAAGGTAGCTCCGCCGATCCCGGAGCAAAGCGCTCGTGGACTCCAATAGTCACGCTTGTTCAATCCGATCTTCGGCAGTCGAACTGCTCATTGAAGAAGCCTGCAGCCAGCGCTGGACCAGTTCTCGCACCTTTCCGCCCTCCAGTCTGCGCCTGACCGCATCCAGAATTTCCAACTTCACCGCCTGTCCCGCTCCGCGAAAACAAACCCAGTACGGCACATGGAACTCGTCGGCAACCGTCGCTTCCATCTCCAAATCCCGCAGCCGCATGAATCCACGCGAAAAAACTACCCGCCGCACTTTGCCCATGAGCCGCTCACGCGCCTGCTCCGCCGGCAATAAAGACGACAGCGCGTTCCTGCTCTCAACCGTCACTAACTCCCGCTCACCCGGCATTTCGAGGAATTCAAACAGGTCAAGCGTGCCCTCGACCGCATCCAGCGCGTAAACGCGCTTCTCTTCGCTACCCCCATTGCGGATCTTCACCCGAAACAAGCGATACGGGATGTATAGCTCCGCCATCGACCGAGCGCGGCCACGCAAAACAGCCGCCGCCACGCCCCGCGCGCCTCCGGTGAAATGCCGCAGCGCTTCCTCGCGCGTGACGTTCGCCTTTAAGGTTCGAACCATCGCGGCAGCACGTTCCATAACGAGGCCTTCACTTGGGTGGACTTCTGCCGGTCACACTTCTATTGCCCGCCGCCTTGTTTGTCTATGCAAAACTTCTCGCAGATCGCATGCCCCACATAGCCTGCCGCGGTGGCGAACGCCCCGCCCGCGCTATCCATCACCGCCGAGTCGGGATCAAGCCCCTCCGAAATGATGCCTGCATCCCACGTGCTCGTCCGCAGTATCTTCAGCGCCTGTTCGCGTCCCCGCGCCAGAAGCAAGTGGTCTGCCACACTCCATGACGTAGTAATCGGCAACCGATAACTTCCCGGCAGTCCGTACGTGCGGTCGAAATAAGAGTACTTGTAATTCTTCGAATGCAGCCATTCATAAGTGCGGACGAACACCGGATCGTCCTCTGCCACAAACCCCAAAGCCGGCAGTCTCAAAAGTGATCCCGGAGGAACATCCACAAACAACGGCGTCTTCCCGTCCGTCGCACAAGCGAAAATCGATCCCGTCGCCCCCGGAGCCTGGTCCGAGATTCCGTATTTCATGATCGCGCTGTGCAGCGCGTCGGCGCGCTGTTTCATCGCCGCCGCCGTACCGCGATCTTTCAGACGGTCGAAAAGGTCCGTGAGATCGAGCAGCGCTCGCCAGCTCAAAACATTGTCATAGATCAGGAACGACTGCTTCTGATACTCATCTTGTGAATCCTGCAGCGACGAATACATCCCTGTTGCTGCATCGAACCGGCTGAGCAAGAGTTCGCGCAGCGTTACCAGAGCGTCGCGGTGGGCCACAAGAAATGCATCGTCGCCCGTACGCCGAATGTATGCTGATACTGCTAGAATCGGCGCCACGCCCTCGTCTAGCTCAAAGCCATCTTCCAGCACGACCCCGTCAATAAAACGGCTGTGAATTCCGGTATTCCGAAGCTGCGTGGTCAGCGCATACTCCAGCGCCTCACGCGCCAGCGATTTGTCGACGTCGAGCAGGCCAGGAAAACTCCACAGCATCGCATCACGGTCCCAATAAGCGGCCGACACGTAATAGCGCGGACTGCGCGAAGTGACCCCAACAAACTGCTCCGTATCAATCGTCCTTCCCCACGCATACAAGGCCGTAAACAGAAGATTGCGATTCATCAGCATGTCGAGGTCCGCTTGGCCTGTCGTTCGTGTGCGTGCGCGGCACCACGCCGCCGCCTCCGCAATGATTTCGTCCGCGCCACTGCGATTGATCAATTCCCGCAGCGCTTTTGCTGAGTGCGGCGCGCTGAATTCCTCGAGCCCGACGCCAAGCACAAAATTCGCCTCGGTCGTTTCACCCGGAGCCACCGTCACCTCGCGCTGCGCGTCCACCGTTGGAGCCAACGCCACCGGCGGCACGGCCGCATGTCCCACCGATCCCGGATGCACCAGCGCCCAGGCAAATTGCGTATCGTGCGTGATGAAGCTGAACACTTCCCCCGAATCCATCCATACCGCGTCTGCCACTGACCGCTCCCCGTGCAGTTCGACGGGCGTATACGTGACCCGGTTCAGCGCGCCCCACGACGCCTTCAGACCCAGCGTCACTGGCGTCGCTTCCGCTCGCCGGTTGGTGAGCGTCATGTGAATGAATGCCGCCCGTGAGCCCGCCGGAGCGCAGTACGTAAGACTGACTTCCACTCCCTCCGCCGACAAATGCGCTGTCGGAATCCAGTATTCAATTAACTCCCATGACGGATTGCGAAACGCGAGTGGTTTTCCGCCAACCTTGAAATAAGGCTGCAACGCAGGAGTGCCGCCCGCGCCGGCGACCTCCAGCAGTCCGCGGTCGCGCATCGAAAGTACGTTGAAACTGCCGAGCGCCCCGTCTGACGCTCGGATCGTGGGCAGTGCGATCCATTCGTTGCCAGTCGGAATCACGTCGTCTGGTTCGAGCGAGAGCGGGAAGCGCCGTGGAGCTTCCACCGCCAGCATCTGACCGGCGAGGCAAAGAGCAAAAATCAAGATGGGAAAAGACCGAAGCGAGCGGCTTCGAGTTGCTCCGACCGCTGGAAAATAAAATCGAATCCGCGCTTCTTTCATCGAGCGCTCTCCGTTCTTGCCACCATAGACTCGAGCGGCAACATTATTTTCGAGGCACCTCAATCAACGCCACTCCGTTGACCGGCAGTTCAAGCTCGATACTGCCCCTCATCAACCGCAGAGTTTCAGCCGGCGGAATTTCCGCCGCCCGATTCAGTTTCTCCACTTGTTCTCGCGTCGGATATCGCGGACTTCCCATGGCACGATACGCCGCCAGCGAATTTCCGTGTTCGGCGTCAACCCGGCTTACTCGGACGCGACTCTCCGCCCCCATACCGCGAATCTGAAGCTCGACCTTACGCGGACTTCCTTCCTTGTCCGGATCCACGAGGTTCCACACCACGATCGCCAGCGTGCCGTCATGCCGCTTCGTCGCCAGAATGCCCGGAGTCTCCGCCGGAATTCGCACCTCGCCAAGCTTATGCAGCAAAGCAAACGCCGCGTAGCTCGGCTTGCGGATTCCGCCCATCGCGATCAGTCCGAATCCGCCATCAAACGGAGTGCGCTTGGGCCCGTTTTCTTCGAAGACATCGCTGAATGTCCAGAACGACATCATGTCCACCAGGCCATCACACTGCTGAATGTCGTCGGCCAGCGCGGCGCCCACATACTCCGTATCGCGCGCATGTAACCGCCCAAACGACGGCACATTCCACTCGGTCCACATCAGCGGAACGCCCGGCCGCGCTGACGCTGCAATCTGATCGTGCACTTTCCTTATTGCCCGGCACACGCGCTGGTCCATCGGAATATTTTCATGCGTGCCCAACAGGTCCTCGACCGTGTCGTCACCATAACCGTGACTGGAAATGAAATCAGTTGGCACATTCGCCGCCACGGTATGCCGCAGAAAATCATCGACCCAGTGCGCCGACGACGATGAAGGGCCGCCCACGCGCAAACTCGGGCTGACCGATTTCAGCGCCAGCGCGGTGTGGTCATAAAGCTCGAAGTATGTCGCCTGCTTCGGATCTCCCGACCAAAAATCGATATTGGGCTCGTTCCAGACCTCGAAATACCACTGCGCCACCTCCTCGATACCGTAGCGGTCGACCAGGTGCTGCGCGAGAGCGCGCATCAAGTCGTCCCACTTCTTGTAATCCTTCGGCGGAGAAACGATCTGCTTGTACCAGAATGGATGTACGTCCTGCCGCAACGCGAGCTTCCTCGGCATGAAGCTAATCTCGACAAAAGGCCTCACGCCATTGTTCAACAGTCCGTCATAGATCTGGTCCACATACGAAAAGTTGTAAATCGGATTGCCCTGCTCATCTTCGTCGTAAACGCCGACCTCGTCGTGCAGAATGTTGTGGAACCGCACATAGCGGAAGTCGGTGATTTTCTTCACTTCGCGAAGGTCGCTGCGATAGCTCTCCCGCAGCGTAAGAATTGCGCGTCCCGAGCCGAACATTTGCTCCCAGAAGTGCGGAAATGGCTCTCCCGATGCGCTGGCATCCACGATTATCTTGTCAAGAGGGACCACACCCTGCGAAACCTGCCCGCCAGCAATTCCCAGCGAAGAGGAAACGAGCAGAACGACTAACAGAAAACGGCGAGAGTAGGTCATTTGATTCTTGTCCGAGTAGTTTTTATTTCGTACTGAACTCCGAATCGAAAGCCTGACGAGGGAATCGCTAAAACTGCGAGGTGCGCACGATCCCTAAGGAAGCACCGTCACCGGAGCCCCCGTGCCCCGTGCGGAATCCGGACTAATCCACACCGTCGCCTTCGCCGGTTCGACTGCGAATTGGTTGCTCGCGTTCCAAATCGCCAGCGCCTCAGAAGCCAGCTCAAACCTTACCGTTTTCGTTTCTCCCGCCGCCAACATCACATGTTGGAATCCCTTCAGCGCCCGCACAGGTTGCGCCGTGCTCGTTCCCACCAGTCGCACGTACAGCTGAACCGTTTCCTCAGCGGCGCGCGAGCCCGTATTGGCGACCGTTGCCTCCACATTCAATGCCGCCGCTTTCGTCCCCGCCGCCAGCGCCCGGTTGAGTTCTGCAGCGCTGACTTGCGCCTTGCTGACCCTCGTTGCCCCGTATTCAAACGTCGTGTACGAGAGCCCATATCCGAACGGAAACTGCGGTGTGTTTTGCTCATCGATGTAACGCGAAATGTATTTGGATTCGGTGTCGTGCGGAGGATGTGTAAGATCTACCTCTCCCGCCGGACGTCCTGTGCTCAAAGCGTTGTAGTACAAAGGCTCCTGTCCCACGCTCCGCGGCCAGCTCACAACCAACTTCCCGCTGGGGATTACATCTCCATATAAGATCCGCGTGAGCGCCGCGCAGCCCTCAGTCCCAGGAAACCACGCCGCTAGCACTGCCGGCACATGTTCAAAGGCCCATGGTAGTGTCAGCGGTCGCCCGCTCAACAAAATCAGTACCACCGGTTTGCCGGTCGCAACAACTGCCTCCAGCAACTCCTGCTGTCGCCCAGGCAGTCCTAGATGCGCTCGCGACGCCGCTTCACCACTCATCTCCGGAGATTCACCCAGCGCCAGAATCACGAGATCGGCGCGCTTGGCTCCGGCCACCGCTTCCGCGATCTCTGCGTCGGTGCCATCGAGAATGCCCGCTCCCTTAAAACGTAAAACGTTGCTTTCCCCGACACGCTCGGCCAGCATCGCCGGAAATAAGACGCCACCATTCTTCGGTCGTAGCGTAGCTTCCGGATGCTCAGGGTGCGATTGATCGTCGGCCAGCGGCCCAATCAACGCAATCGTCTTTACTTGCGGCGATATCGGCAGCAACGCATGCCCTCCGCCGCCCGGCGCATTCTTCACCAGGTCGTTCTTAAGTAAAACGATAGATCGTTCGGCGGCTCGGCGCGCCAGTTCCAAACTCTCAGGCAAGAAAAACGCTTGCTCCGAGCGCCCTTCTTCGACATAGGGATGTTCAAATAGTCCCAGCGCCAGCTTCACCCGCAGAACGCGGCGAACAGACTCATCTACTTCGGTCTCGGGCACTACACCCGCTCTCACGAACTCCGCAAGGTGATCGTGATACAGACTGCTCGCCATATCCATATCCACACCCGCTGTGAACGCCTTGCGCGCTGCCATCGCGTCGTCGATCGCAATTCCATGCGCCACCAGTTCTCCGACCGAGGACCAGTCGCTGACGACGAATCCCTTGAATCCCCATTCTTTCCGCAACACCTCGGTCAACGTGAATGGATTCGCCGAGGATGGCACCGCGTTCAAAGAGTTGAACGCACTCATTAACGTAGCGGTCCCCGCATCGACCGCAGCGTGAAATGGTGGCAGGTAAAACTCTCGCAGCGTGTGCTCGGAAATTTCCGTCGTGTTGTAGTCCCGCCCAGCTTCCGCCGCGCCATAGCCGACATAGTGCTTGACGCACGCCGCAATGCTGTCCGCAGCATCGAGCCGTGCGCCCTGATATCCCCTCACATACGCCGCTGCCATGGCCGAGCCCAGAAACGGATCTTCGCCCGCTCCCTCCGCAATCCGGCCCCAACGCGCGTCGCGCGCAATGTCCACCATGGGCGAGAACGTCCATCGAATCCCTGTCGCCGAAGCTTCTGCCGCTGCCACATGTGACGCTTTCTCTACGATCGCTGGTTCCCAAGTAGAAGCCAACCCCAGAGGAATCGGAAATTCCGTCCGGAAACCGTGGATCACGTCGAGCCCAAAAAGAATGGGAATATGCAGTCTCGACTTCTCCATCGCAATCCGCTGGTAGGCCATGATCTGCTTCGGATCGATCACGTTGAGCAGTGATCCAATCTGCCCTTTGGCGATCATGTCTTCGTAATCGTCTCGCCCCGTGCCCGGTCCCGTGGCCTGGCCCGCCGAATATTGCACCAGTTGGCCAACTTTTTCTTCCAGCGTCATCCCTCGCAGAATGGATTCCACCCTGGCATCAAGACCCCGGTCTGCAACCGTACCCCGCCCACCCTCCGCCTCAGTCGGCGCGACCTGTGCCCATGACGGTGTACAGGCGATAGCGCAAACTGCCAGAAAAAAGACAGGTAAAAATCGAAGAAGAGCGCTCTTGAACGCCGAGTACTCCTGCATCCCGGCCCGGATTGAATGATCGATCACTGCGCCTCGTACAGGGAGCAACATGGGATAACGCCTCGCTGCGACATTGTTATGTGCTCCACTAAATCGCATTAGTTAATCGTCAACGCCATGTATGAAATACGCTTTTGCCGCCGATGTCAATAGCCGCGCCCAACTTCGCGCAATATCTCCGCTTGCTCGCGCCATTTCCTTGTGCGAGACTTCGGTCCGTGAGCACAAGAAAGCCAAAAGCGGGCAGCGATGTCACCGGGCGCGCCGCCCGCAAACCCATGAGTTTGAAAAACCTGGCGGAACACCTCGCCCTTTCCCCCGCCACCGTCTCGCTTGTCATCAACCGTTCTCCCGTCGCCGACTCCATCCCCCAGGACACCAAAGATCGCATCTTCGCCGCTGCCCGCAAATTCAAATATCGTCCCAACTTCCTTGCCCGCTCCCTGCGCACGCAGCGCAGCTTTACCATCGGCGTAATTGTTCCCGAAGTCAGCGACGGCTATTCCGCTTCCGTCATGAGCGGCGTCGAAGATTACCTCCTGCAGGAGGGTTACTTCTACTTCGTCGCCAGCCATCGGCACCGCTCCGATCTCATCGATGAATACCCTAACATTTTCGTGGAACGCTCCGTCGACGGCCTCATCGCCGTCGACACTCCCTGGCGTCTCAACCTTTCCGTGCCCGTGGTCACCGTGTCCGGGCACAACGATGTCAAAGGTGTCACCAACATTGTCCTCAACCACTCCCGTGCCGCGGAGCTAGCACTGAGGCACCTTTTCCACCTCGGCCACCGCCAGATCGCATTCATCAAGGGTCAAGAGTTTAGTTCCGACACGGCTGTGCGCTGGGATAGCATCGAACGCGTTGCACGCCATCTCGGTCTCACAAAGAATGGCTCGGTCATCAATCCCCGCCTCGTCGCGCAACTCGAGGGCGATTCTCCCTCTCCTCAACTCGGACACATGGCCACCAAAATGTTGCTCGCTTCAGGAGAACCGTTCTCCGCTCTCTTCGCCTTTAACGACATCTCCGCCATGGGTGCGATTCGTGCTCTTCGCGAATCAGGCCTCCACGTTCCCGGAGACGTTTCCGTCATCGGATTTGACGACATTCAGAGTGCCGCTTTCCAAAATCCTGCCTTGACCACCGTTCGTCAGCCCTTGCGCGAAATGGGACGCATCGCCGCCGAGATCCTCCTGAAGCGTATTAACCGACCAGGTTCCGATCTGCACAGCAAACACACCGTCGAACCCGAGCTGATCATACGAGAAACCACCGCTCCCGCCCCCGCCGTGCGGCCTCTCGCCGGAAGACACAGGTCTTAGCAGTCCTATCGTTTTTCATACCCGCCTCTGCATTTTCATAGATACACGCGGACCAGTTTTGTCCTGCCTAAATCCCTTGACTCCGCAAATTCTGGCGTGTTATAAGCAGGCGGCGAATCTTTTACTAAATCTCTGGAAAAGCGATTTAGTAGAATTTCACAAATCATC